>Ga0315276_10002800_pt1 | contig 15923 bp, 13 predicted proteins | sample YL17G05_0_MG_FD_204542 | JGI IMG/M metagenome (GOLD analysis project Ga0315276, IMG submission 204542) | Sediment microbial communities from Yellowstone Lake, YNP, Wyoming, USA - YL17G05_0 | ecosystem: Environmental > Aquatic > Freshwater > Lake > Sediment | place: USA: Wyoming | collected... | reverse complement strand
AACTCGTCGTAACCCTTGCCGTTGGCGCGGATGTCCATGTAGAACACGTAGGCCTGGCCGCCGTGCACCTTGTGCCGGTAGAGCATCGCGTGCTTGGCGGTGTACATGCAGCAGATCTTGCTGCAGTACTCGATGCCCTTGGCGCAGTCGCGCGAGCCGATGCACTGCAGGAAGACGATCTTCTTGGGTTCCTTGCCGTCGCTGGGACGCAGGATCTTGCCCGCCGTCGGGCCGCTGGCGGAGGCCAGGCGCTCGAACTGCAGGCCGTCAATCACGTCGGGCACCGTGCCGTAGCCGTACTCGCCGTAACCGGAGATGCCCGGGCGCGGCTGCTCCTTGGTGATCTTGTAGAGCTGGAAACCCGTAGCGACGACGATGGCGCCGACCTTGAACTCCTCGATGCGGTCCTGCTGGTTGTAGTTGATCGCGCCGCGCTGGCAGGCCTTCTGGCAGCGCATGCAGGCGTCCTTGCCGGTCTTGGCGCGCGACTTGAACAGCGTGCAGTTCTCGCGGTCGAGCGTCGGCGTATTGGGCACGGCCTGGGGGAACGGCACATAGATTGCCGTGCGCTTGCCCAGCCCGCATTCGAACTCGCTGGGGATCTTCTTCACCGGGCAGCTGGCGATGCAGTCGCCGCAGCCATTGCACAGGTCCTCGTCCACGCTGCGCGCCTTGCGGCGTATCTGCACGGTGAAGTTGCCGATGTAGCCCTCGACGTTCTCCACCTCGCTGAAGGTCAGCAGCTTGATGCGCGGGTGCTGGTAAACCTCCACCATGCGCGGCGTGAGGATGCACTGCGAGCAGTCCAGCGTGGGGAAGGTCTCCGAGAGCTGGCTCATGTGGCCGCCGATCGACGGCTCCTTCTCCACCAGCACGACTTCGGCGCCGCCGTCGGCCAGGTCGAGCGCCGCCTGGATGCCGGCGATGCCGCCGCCGATCACCAGCGCGCGCTTCTCCACCGGAATGCGGATGGCCTGCATCGGCGCGTTGTACTTGACTTTCTCGACCATCATCCGCGTCAGCTCGATGGCCTTCTGCGTCGCTTCCTCGCGGTCCTCGTGGATCCAGCTGCAGTGCTCGCGGATGTTGGCCATCTCGCACAGATACGGGTTCAGGCCGGCGCTGGAGGCCGCGCGGCGGAAGGTCTTTTCATGCATGCGCGGCGAGCAGGCGGCGACGACGACACCGTCCAGCTTGTGCTCGACGATGGCCTGCTTGACGAGCGTCTGGCCCGGGTCGGAGCACATGTACTTGTAGTCCGTGCTGTAAGCCACGCCGGGATGCTCGGCCAGCGCCTCGGCGACGCGCTTGACGTCGACCGTGCGGGCGATGTTCTCGCCACAGTGGCAGATAAATACACCGATGCGTGGCATTTACTTCACCTCGCCCTTTGCCGCGCCCGCGGCCACCAGCTCCAGCACGGGCTGCGTGCTGACGAAGTGGCGCTTCAGACCCAGCGTCTGCGGGCTTAAGCCCAGCGCCAGGCCGACGAGCTGCGGTAGATACAGGATTGGCATTTCGGTTGCGCCCTCGCGCTGGCCCATCGCCTGCTGGCGGAAGTCCAGGTTGCTGTGGCACATCGGGCAGGCGACGACGATGGCGTTGGCGCCCGCCGCCCGCGCGTCGTTGATCACGGCGCGGCCCAGGCGCACTACGGAGCCCGTGCGCGACAGCGAGAACGAGCCGCCGCAGCACTCGGTGCGCATGCGCCACTCGACGGGCGTCGCGCCGGTGGCGCGCGTCACGTCCTCCATCGACGAGGGATCCTCGGCGTCATCGAAGCCGGTGATCTCCGCCGGGCGCAGCAGCAGGCAGCCGTAATAGCAGGCGACCTTCAGCTCGCTCAACGGCTGCACCGCTTGCTCCTTGATCTGCGGGATCAGCCCGCGCAGCACCTCGACGATATTCATCACGCCGACGGAGTTGCTGAACGGGCGCTTAAGAATCTCTTTCACTTTCGCATCGAGCTTGGCGTCTTCCTGCATCTCGTGGCGCGCCGTCGCCAGGCGGCTGTAGCACGCGGCACAAGGCGCGAAGACGTCCTTGAAGCCCTGCTGCTCGGCCAGCGCCAGGTTGCGCGCCGGCAGCGCCACGCCCAGCAGGCGGTTCGTGGCGTGGGCCGAAGTGGCGCCGCAGCATGACCAGTCGTCCAACTCGGTCAGCTCCAGGCCCAGCGGCTTGGCGATCGCCTGCAGGCTTTCGTCGAACTCGCGCGCCGTGCCGTGCATCGAGCATCCGGGGTAGTAGCCGAGTTTCATTGCTGCTCCTTCGCTGCAGCTTCGCAGGCTGCGAAGATCCGGCGCACGTCCTTGACGCCCTTGATGCGCCTGGGCTTGAGCGCCAGCTTGCCCCGCATGAACATGCCGGGAGCGGTCATCACGTCCGCCAGCAGCGCCCCGCCGGTGAACTTGTAGTTGGCGATCAGGCCGACTTCAAACAGCCTGCCGCCGGATTTGATCTGGTTGAGAAATGCCTGATGGAACGCACTGATCGCCTTCGGCGCGGCGGTCGAGCCGCTGGCCAGCGACATCTCGCGCAGCGTGTCGATCACCCGCGCCGGGTCGCAGCTGTTGGGGCAGCGTGCCGCGCAGGTCTCGCAGGTCAGGCAGAGCCAGATGGAGTCGTTCTCCATCAGTTTCTCGCGCTGATCCATGTTGATCAGGCGCAAGATGTCGTGCGGCCGCAGGCTGGTCTCGACAGCCATCGGACAACCAGCCGAGCACTTGCCGCACTGATAGCAGCGGGCCGGGTTGGCACCCGTCAGCGCGGCCACCTCATCCTTGAGCTCGGCAGGCGCGTGTTGATCCAGCCCGTGTCCCGTTTCTTGCTGTTCAGGCGAAGCCATCGATACTCCTACGCCATGATGGTTACTGCGCAAAGCCCCGGTGGTGGGGGCAATTCTTAAAGCCACTGGTGGAAATCCTAGCAGCCCGACACGTATTACCTATGCGCAGCGGGGCGTATTCTACGCCAGGGCGCCTTTAATGGCAACTCACCCATGGTCAGCTTTTCACGTAATCATTCATCTGTTGACGCCGCTACTATTCATCGGCTAATTCGAGCTGCGCCAGCTCCCACTCTGCCATCATGGCCTCTTTCTAATCCACCATTTGTTGAGCTGATCCGGCACACTGCTGCAGTATCCCGTGATTGAATTCACGAATTAATGTGCGGCCGCATCAGCACCCCCACCCCGCCCGAGGAAGAACACCAGCGGCAGCGAGATCAGGAACAGCACGCCAACCAGCACATATACATCTTCAAAGGACAGGACCAGCGCCTGCAGGTGCGTCATGCGCGACAGCACCGCATACGACGCCTGCTGCGCCGAGGTGGCGTCATAGCCCTTGCTGGTGAACATGGTCTGCAGGCCGCTCAAGTACTGCTGGGTCTGCGCGTTGAACAGGCTGACGTTCTCGGCCAGCCGGTCGTAGTGGAAGACATGGCGCTTCTCCACCATGGTGGCCAGCAGCGCGATGCCGATGCTGCCGCCAAGCTGGCGGTTGAGGTTGAAGAACGCCGCGGCGGAAGCGATCTCTTTGCGCGGGATCGTTCCCAGCGTTGCCACGCTCAGCGGGATGAACATGGCTCCCATGCCGACCCCGCGTACCAGCAGCGGCCAGAAGAAGCTGAGCGCGCTGGAGGTGATATTCATGCGGGCGAGGAAAAACATCGCCACGCCAACGACTGTGCTGCCGACGGCAATGAAGAACCGCGCATCGTATTTCCCGACGAGGCGGCCGATCCAGGGCATGATCAGGCCTGAAGCCAGCGCGCCGGGAATAATCAGCATGCCGGTCTGCACGGCCGTGAAGTGCAGGATGTTTTGCGTAAAAATCGGGATGACAAAGATCGTGCCGTACAGGCTGATCCCTAGCACAATTGCATACAGACTGCCCGCGGCGAGCGAGCGGTGGCGCAGTACGCGCAGGTCGACCGCCGGATAGCGGGAAGCCATCTCGCGCCAGACAAACAGCCCAAAGCCTACCGCAGTAATGATCGCTAATCGTGTAATGAAGGGCGATTCGAACCAGCCGTCGCCTTCGCCCTGTTCCAGGAAAGTCTGGAACGCGCCAATCCAGACCGCCAGCAGGATGATCCCCCACCAGTCCACGCGCCGGCGGTTAGTCGTCGCCGCTGAGGGCGGAAGGAAGGCAATCGACATCGCCAGCGCGATCAGGCCGAGCGGGACATTGATGAAGAACACCCAGCGCCAGCCCAGCGTGTCAGTCAGGTAGCCGCCAAGCGTCGGCCCGAAGGTCGGGCCAACGATCACGCTGACACCGAACACCGCCTGCGCCAGCCCAACCTGCGAAGGCGGGAAGGTCTCGAACAGAATCGCCTGCGCTCGCGGCAGCAGCCCGCCGCCAAACAGGCCCTGCATCACGCGCCAGAAGATCAGCATTTCCAGCGAGTGGGCAAAGCCGCACATCACGGAGGCTGCGATGAAGCCAACCAGCGAGACCATGTAGTACGCTTTCGTGCCAAAGTACTCGCCCAGCCACGCCGTCAGCGGAATGATGATGACGTTGGAGATGGCGTAGCCTGAGATCACCCAGCCGATCTCGCTGAGATTGGCGCCGAGGTTGCCCTGCATCTGCGGCAGCGAGACGTTGACGATGCTGACGTCGATGACCTGCATCAGCGCTGCCAGCGAAACGGTGAAAGCGATGACCCACTTCAGCCAGGACGGCTGCTCCTCGTGCAGCCGCGCCACACTCTGCATGCCGTTGCTGAAGCGGCTCATCGCCCTACCCTGCCTTGCCGAGCCGGGCGAACGCTGGCCAGCGCGCGGGACATCAGCGCACCTTCACTTTGACAATCACCGACATGCCGGGCACGAGCTGATTTTCGTAGCCCGCCAGCGCGGCCGGCTCGAAGACGATCTTCACCGGGATGCGCTGCACCACCTTGGTGAAGTTACCGCTGGCGTTCTCCGGCGGCAGCAGCGCGAACATCGCGCCCGAGGCCGGCGAGAGTGAGTCGACATGGGCCGCAAACACCTTGCCCGGCAGCGTGTCGATGCGCACCTGTACCGTGCGCCCCGGCACCACGCCGTTCATTTGCGTTTCTTTGAAGTTGGCGATCACCCAGATGGCATCAGGCACCAGCGCCAGCAATGGCTGGGACGGCGCCACGCGCGAGCCCACCTGAATGGCACGGTCACCGATGCGCCCCGCCACGGGCGCGGTGATCGTCGTATAGGCAAGCTGCTGCTGCGCCGCCTGCAGGCCGGCTTCGGCCACGCCGACCTGCGCCAGCGATGTCTCGTACTGCTTGCGCTGCACCGCGGTCTGCTGCGCGCTGGCCTGCGCGCTCTGGGCCACGCCCTGCGACTGCTTGTACTGCGCCTCGGCGGAAGTCACGCCCAGCTTGGCCTGCTCCAGCTTGGCCTGCTGGACAGCCAGGTCCTGCTTCTGCGATTCGACCCCCGCCTGCGTTACTTTGTACGCCGTCTCGGCCTGGTCAAGCCGCTGGCGCGGGATCACGCCTTCCCTGGCCAGCGTCTGCATCCGCACCAGATCCTTGGCGGCCTGCTCGAACTGCGCCTGCACCTGCGCCAGCTTGGCCCGTGAGGCGGCTACATTGTCCTCTGCCGTTGAGACGCCGGCCTGCGCGATGGAGATGCCGGCGCTGGCCAGCGATGTGGTGCCCTGCGCCTGAGTGCTGGCCGCGCCGGCCTGCGCCGCGCTCAAGCCCACGCTGGTCTGCGCCGCCAGGGACTGGCGCTGCGCCAGCTCCAGCGCCGCCTGAGCCTGCGCCACGGTGATCTGGTAGTCGGTGGGGTCGAGCCGCAGCAGCACCTGCCCGGCCTCAACGCGCTGGTTGTCCACCACGTCGAGGGTGGAAACCGTGCCGGGCACTCTGCTGGAGATGGCGATCACGTCGCCCTGCAGCGTCGCGTCGTCGGTATTCTCGGTGGTGACGAAGTCCTGATACCAGCGCCAGGCGTGCGGCGCCGCCAGGGCCAATCCCACCAGCAGCAGCACCACGGCGACCCAGCGCTTGCGCAGGCGTGGCCTTGGCGCGGCGACAGCGTTGCCGCTGCTGTCGGGCTGCTTGGCCTCTTCGTCGTTTTTACTCATCTACTTCCTTGTGTATCTAGCGGACGCTGATACCTTGCACTCAGGCATCCAGCATCAGCGCGGGTGTAATCCAGACTTGAATCCCCCGCTGTTTGCTGACTAGTAATCCAGACTGAGATACTAGCAGAAACTGCCGTGGCCCGCATCTGCATTCCGCCCGGCCTGGATCGTCGGGCGTATCCAGCAGCAGCATCAATCGGCGTTCGTCTGTCGCGCCAGCAGCTCGGCAAAGTTCAGCCCGCCGCTGGTGATGGCGACCATGCCGCGCTGCGGCTTCACCCAGAGGCGCTGCAGCCATTGCGCACCCGCCGCTCCTGCCAGGCTGGCCGGTATGCCAGCCCGCGTGCGCAGCTTGAGGAACGCATCAGCTGGCGGCGCGGTATCCTGGCCGCTGGAATAGGCCAGCGCGTAAGCACTGGCCAACGGTCCTTCTCCGCTGCCAGCACCTGAAACTGCAAGCTGATATCCCGCGAAGTCGCGCGAATTGTTGACCACCTCCCGGCCAATCCGCGACGCCGCGCCGAGTCCCAGGCCGATGTAATCGCCGCCGCGCCAGTAGCGCAGGTTGTGGCGGCACTCCGCGCCGGGCCGCGCGTAGTTGCTGACCTCGTAGCGGTACAGCCCGTAGCCCGCCAGCGTGCGCTCGACAACGTGCTGCTGGCGCACCGCCGTCTCCACCGTCGCCGCCTGGCGCGGAAACTGCCGCGCCCAGGCGCCCAGCTTTGTGTCAGGCTCGACCGTCAGCTCGTAGGCCGACAGGTGCTCCGCGCCTAGCGTCAGCAGGCGCTCCACGGACTCTCGCAGCTCGGCGTCGGTCAGGCGCGGCACGGCGTAGATCAGGTCGAAGCTGAAGCGGCGGATCGGCCCGCGCGCCACTGCCTGCAGCACCGGCTCGATGCCCCGCCAGCGGTGCGTGCGCCCGAGGAACGCCAGGCAGTGCGGCTGCGTGGCCTGCACGCCGATGGACAGCCGGTTCACGCCGGCGGCGTGCAGCGCCTCCAGGTACTGCGGCGTCAGTGTGTCGGGATTGGCCTCGACGGTCACTTCGACGCCGCCGTCCGCCAGCGGGAACTGCGCCAGCACACCGCGGATCACGCCGCACAGGCTATCTGGCGCCAGGCAGGTCGGCGTGCCCCCGCCGAAGAACACGCTGTCCACGCGGCGGCCTGCCGGGGCGTAGAGCCGCTGCGCCAGCGCAGCGCGCGCGGCGATCTCGGCGTGCAGCGTCTCAGCGTAGGATTGCGGCGTCAGTCCCGCCGGGCGCTGCTGCGGGCTGAAGCTCAGGAAGTCGCAGTAGCCGCAGCGCCGCAGGCAGAACGGCACGTGGATGTACACGCTCAGGTTGCGCCGCAGGCGGGACTCATCCCAGCGGCGCCACGGTTGCTGAATGCGCTGCCACCGCCGCACGTCCTTGTACTACCATATGACTATGCCGATGCGGCGCAACTACCGCGGAATCGTCTCTGCCTGGATGGTGGCGGCTGTGCTGCTGGCCTGCGCCGCCGCCTGGGCCTACGAAACGCCCACGTTCGTGCTGCGCGACGTGCTGGACCGCGACCAGGGCATCGCCCGCGAGGCGGACTGGCGAGCTGAGCGCATCTTCGAAGGCATCGGCTGGAAGCTGGGCACCGTCTCGCGCGGCGACGGCAGCGTGATGAAGGGCGGCTTCACCGTGGTGCGGCCGGCGAAGGGCCAGCCCTTCACGCTGAAGCACTGCTACGTGCTGGCGGCCTACGACCTGCTGCCGCGCGGCATCCTGCTGGTCACCGTGCGCGACCCGCAGCTGTACTGGAAGGACTACGACTACGAGCAGGGCATCACCGACCCCGTCGAGCTGGTGTGGTACGACGACAAGTGGCAGGAGCAGTACAGCACGGTGCTGGACTACGCCGCCGACGAGTATCCCGACGACTTCCGCATCTCGCCCGACGAGAAGTACCTGGTGAGCATCCGTCACCCGCTGGAACTGGACGGCAAGCCGGCGCCCGCCGGCCATGCGCTGAACATCATCTACTTCAGCAACGGTTCGATCAACGACCTCTGGCTGCCCGAGATCGACGGGACGGGCCAGCTGCCCGCCTCCTGGTGGCCGGTGCTGATGGAATGGGGGCCCAAGGGCACGCTGACCGTGCAGGCGGGCAAGCAGGTGCGCGTCTACGAGGTGCAATGGTAGCGATGCGTGCTGCAACGATCGCGCTGTGTCTGGGGCTTGTCATTGCCTTACTGGGCGCAACCCCGTGCCTGCGCCGCAGCTGCGATGCGGCGCCCGCACCGCCGCCGCAGATCCGCGTCGTGCTGGGCGATGCGGCGGCGACGCAGACCGTGGGCGGCAAGCTGGCCTGGGTTCTGGGCGGCAAGGTCGTCGCACGGAGCACTGAGCCCGTAAAGGTCGTGCTGAGCGACAAGGCAAAGCAGGAGCTCACGGCCGAGATCGGCGGGCGCAAGTTGCGCGTGCAGCGCCTGCGCGCCGAAGCGCTGGAAGGCTATGTGCGCTGTGGCGGCAGCGACTACCGCGGGGCGCTGGAGCTGTTCGCCGGCAAGGAAGGCGGCGTGGTGGTGCTCAACGTGCTGCCGCTGGAAGACTACCTGCTGTCGGTGGTGCCCTCGGAGATGCCCTCCGCCTGGCCCGCGGAGGCGCTGCGCGCGCAGGCCGTCGCCGCGCGCAGCTATGCCCTGGCGCGCATGGCGGCGCAGCGCGATGGAACCTACGACGTGTTCGCCGGGCCGGCATCGCAGGAGTATCGCGGCGTGGGCGGCGAGCATGAGACGAGCACGCAGGCGGTCCGCGACACCGCCGGCCAGGTGCTGACGTACAACGGCCAGCCGATCACCGCCTACTACTGCGCCGACGCGGGCGGCTACACCAAGGCTGGCGAGCAGCCGTACCTTAAAGCTGTACCCAGCTTCTGCCCGAAGTCTCCCCACAACGACTGGAGCGTGCCGTTGAGCAATGAGAAGCTGGCGGCGCTGGCAAAAGGCGAAGGCCACGACGTGGGCCAGGTGCTCAGCGTGGACGCCGCGAATGATTCGCACAGCGGCCATCTTGTCTCAATTACGATTCACGGCGAGCGCGGCGCGTGCCTGATCAAGGCAGCGCACCTGCGCAACCTGCTGGGCCTGAGCAAGATGAAAAGCACGCGGTTGCATCTGGAGAGCCCAGGCGGCGCCTCGCTGTTGGCGGCGCCGGCTTTCTGCCCGGCGCCGGATGAGCCTGCGCCTGTCCGCGGCCTGCCACGCTGGCTGAGCGTCAGCCTGCAGGGCTTCAGCCGCCCGTGGGTGGCGTGGATCTCGGGCAACGCCGCGCTGAAGATGCGTACACTCTACGCCTTTGACGGCACCAAGTTGGTACGCTGCAACCGCGAGACGGCCGTGGTCTCCGGCGCGGCCAACCTGCCGGCAGCTGCCGAGGGTGCGCCGCCGGTCGCCGCCTCGGCCAGTGCGCTGGACGGCGTGGTGCTGCGCGGCAGCGGCTATGGCCACGGCCTGGGCATGTCGCAGTGGGGGGCGCGCCAGCTGGCCGAGGAAGGGAAGAGCTACAAGGAAATCCTCACGTACTTCTACCAGGGCGTCGAGCTGGTCAACTGGGCAGGAGGCGCCGTGCAGGTACCGCCGCAGCTCAAGGGTGAAGAGAACAACAGCTTCTACGTCCCGTTTGAGTCCGGGCGCTGACGCGGCCTGCGCGACAGACTAAACTGGCTAATGATGTGTACTACAGCGGGATGCGCGGCTGCGGCTAAGCGATCTTTGCGCCGAAGGTTAGTGAGCTGACCAGCTCTACCTCGTGGCAGCTGATGCCCAGCATTTGCGCCACTTCGCGCGCGTCATAGCCCTCTTCGAGCATTTCCGCGATGCGCCGCTGGCGCGCGGTGGTCAACACCCTTGGCGGCGCAGGCGCAACCGGCTCAGTCGGAGCTCCGGCATTGCGCAGCAGCACGAAGTCCAGCTGCGCGGGCCGGCTCAGCAGCTCCGTTGTGATCTGCTGCCTGGCCTGCTGCACCTGAGTTTCGAGATCAATACGCGCCCGCTCCACCAGGCGGTTCAGCTCCCCGCCGCGCTGCTGCTCCAGATCCAGCAGCCGGGCGATGAGCTGTTCGACGTACGCGAGGCGGGTGTTGAGCCGGCGCTGATGCTCCTCTTCGTTGATCAACGCCGAGTAGTCGACGCGCTGGAAGTTGCGTTGGTTAAGGAACAGCAGCAAAATTGCGCCAGCAAGCACAGCTAATAGCAGCAAAACCATCCACAGCAGCGGTACGAACGGCTCCACCTGTCCTCGCGAGCAGTGTAGCATCACAGGCCGGGGCGGGCCTGAGATTCACCTGTATTTAATCACATTTCTGCGCTCACAGGAAGGGGCAATCACACAAATCGTGCAATGCGGGCTGAGCGGCTGGCAGATCTGCTGGCCGTGGTTCACCAGCACGCGGTTGAGCATCGCCCAGTACTTGCGCGGTACGATCTCCAGCAGTGCCAGCTCGGTCGCCTCGGGCGTCCCGGTTTCCACCCAGCCCAGGCGGTTGGCAATGCGGTGCACATGCGTGTCGACGCAGATCGCCGGCTCGTCGAAGCAGATGTTGAGCACCAGGTTGGCCACCTTGCGGCCGACGCCCGGCAGCTCCATCAGCTCCTCGCGCGTGCCCGGCACCTGGCCGCTGTAGCGCTCGACCACCATCCGACACAGTCCATGCAGCTGGCGCGCCTTCTGCTGGTAGAACCCGACGGGCTTGATCAGCGCCGCCAGCTCAGCCTCCGGGACCGCGAGGATCGCCTGCGGCGTTGCGGCACGGGCCCACAGCCGGCGCATCGCGGCGTTGGTCACGGGATCCTTGGTGCGGCTGGCCAGCACCGTGGCCACCAGCGCGTGGAACGGCGCCTGGCGCTCGACTTCCAGCGGGTGCTTAGGGTACAAGGCTTCGAGGGTACTCAGCACTTTCGCCGTTTCGCGGCGCAGCTTGGCCTGGTCCTTGCTTAGGGTCATGGCGTATCGTATCATTAGCGGCCCGCGGGTGTAGCTCAATGGCAGAGCGCCAGCCCCCCAAGCTGGTTACGGGGGTTCGATTCCCCTCACCCGCTTAGCCTTTCCCCGTGCTCCATCGGCTATAATCACGCCATGCGCAAGGGGCACGGCGCAGCGGTGGGCTGCGTATTCACACGGCTTCCACAGCCTTGGCGTGCGTGCCTGCGCTCTCCTGAGCCTGCATTGACTGGAGCTGCGCGATGAAGCGGCAGATCGGCCTTTCCGTGGTCGTCGTGCTGCTGACCATCGCTGATGGCGCGCTCAAGACGCTGCTGGTGCGTCATGGCGGCTCGCACTGGGCGCTGCCGGGCGGCGCGCCGCAATATGACGAACCGCTGCAGGACGCCGCCGAGCGCGTCGTACGCGAGCTGCTGGGCAAGGACGTGAAGTACCTGGAGCAGCTCTACACCTTTGGCAGCACCATCCCGCCGGACGGCCAGCGGGCTGTCGAGGTGGCCTATTACGGGCTGGTGCCCACCGGCCTGCTCGAGTTGGGCCAGCAACACGACCCGGCAAAGATCAACTGGTTCGCGGTAGCCGAGGCGCCGCGGCTGATCACCGAGCACCAGCAGGTCGTACAAGTCGCCCAGGACCGGCTGTGCGGCAAGCTGGCCTACACCGCGGTGGGCTTCGAGCTGCTCGCCGACACCTTCACGCTGGCCGAGCTGCATAAGCTGTACGAAGTGATCCTGGGCAAACAGATCGACAAGCGCAATTTCCGCAAAAAAGTGCTGAGCCTTAACGTGTTGCAGGAGATTGGCGTTGGTGCGACGACGCAGAAGGGACGCGGCCGGCCAGCCAAGCGCTACCGGTTCCGCCCCGAAGTGTTCCAGAGCATCGATACGAAACGCGACATCTTTCAGTTTTGAGGTGCACGAGCATGTACGAGCAAGACATCGAACTGGCCAGGCTGCTGCTGGAGCGCCTGACTGAGCTGGACAAGCGCGCGGAAAGCCTGCACGCCGAGCTGGACGACACGCGCAAGGAGCTGCAGAACATCGCCACTGTGCGCGACGAGCGCGCGCAGTACATGGACATCCTCTCGCGCGCGGCGCGGCTGCTGGAGCGGCCGGACCTGGAAGTGGAGTCGCCGCAGACCAGCGAGCTGGAGAACCGCGAGACCGAGCTGATCGCGCACATCGACGAACTGCACCGCGAAGCACTGACGTACCGCGAGCTGAGCAGTGAGCTCTCGCAGCGTGCGCCGCATCTGCTGTCGGCGGCGAAGGGAGACGCTGCGCCTGCCGCAGCGCCGGCACTCGCCGCGGCTGCTGAAGCGCCGGCTGACGAACCGGCGCCGGTGCAGGAACCAGCTGCAGAGCCGGCGCCTGAGGAGGGCGGCTCGGAGAGCCCTTTTGGGGCCGGGATGAGCGCGGACGATGATCCGACGCTCATCCTCAACCGCTTCAACATCAATAACCTGAAAACCAAAGAAAGCTTCACCTTTGGGCGGGGAGCAGCGTACCTGGTGGATGGCACATCGGTGCTGGAGCGCGTGCCGCACTACGATACGCATTTCCGCGCGATGAAGGACACGGCGGCGCGCGACGAGCTGATCCGCGACATCGACGCGCTGAGCCGCGAGCTGTCCGGCGCTTTCCATGTGGTGTTCAGCTCCTGGCATCAGCCGGCCATCGCCACCAGCCACGACGTCGGCGTGGAGTACGGCACGGGTGAAGGTGAAGGCACCAAGCTCGCCGGTGATCGCAAGCTGCGTGAGCTGGCCATCGAGCTCGGCGGGCAGGATCGCAGCCTGTGCATCGTCACCGGCGACAGCACGCTGGCGGACTCGCTGCGCGGCCCCGGCGTGCACATCATCTCTCTCGGCGAGTTCTTCAAGACGTAGCGGCTGAGCGGTGCGGCGTGACGCGCCACGCCGGCACTGGCTGGAGATGATGCGCCGATCAGGCTGAGCGCCGCTGGCTGCAGCCTCGTCCTGCCCTATAATTCGCGCATGCGCACGCTGCTGTTCACCGCTGCCGTCGTCTGCCTGCTGCTCGCCGGATGCTTCAAGCCGGCCACCGAAACTCATGCCCTGGGCACTGAGAAGAACCCGCTGGTGATGGCCTTCGTGCCCAGCACCGAGGCCGCCAAGGTGCTCAGCTCGGGCGACCAGCTGACCGCAATGCTCGCCGAGCGCACCGGCCTGCACTTCAAGACGCTGATGGCCACGAGCTACGAGGGCATCGTGGCGGCGATGGGCGTAGGCGAGGTGCAGGTGGCCTGGCTGCCGCCGATGGCCTACCTCTTCGCCCAGCAGCGCAACGGCGACCGCGTGGTGCTCAAGGTGGTGCGCAACGGCAAGCCGACGTACCGCGGCGAGATCGTGGTCATGGCCAACAGCCCGATCAAGGGCTTCGCCGATCTGAAAGGCAAGCGCGTGGCCTTCGTCGAGCAGGCCTCGGCCAGCGGGCATCTCTACCCGCGCGCGCTGCTGCTGGAAAACGGCATCTATCCCGACGTGGACCTGGCGCAGCCGCTGGTGTTCGCCGGCAGCCACGACGCAGCACTACTCTCGCTGCTCAATGGCAGCGCTGACGCGGCATGCTGCTATGACGACGCGCGCACCAAGCTGCAGAAGGCGGGCTATGCCGACATCCTCACGACGACGCGCATCCTGGCTTACACTCCGGAGATCCCCGCCGACAACGTGACAGTCTCCAAGAACCTCGATCCAGCAATGGCCCAGAAGATCACCGACGGTCTGCTGGCGCTGGCGCAGGACGAGCAGGGCAAGAAGGTGCTGTTTGACCTGTACGAGGTGGAAGGGCTGGTGCCGGCCACCGACGCCGACTACAACCCCGTGCGCAAAATGGCCGAGGTGCTGCACCTGAACATCGAAGAGGAAGTGCAGAAGGGGCAGTAGCGCCGAGGAGCGGCGACGGCTGCCGGGTACAATACATACATGGACGCAGCAACACCTCCACGCCCCAGCGGGCCGCTCGATACGGCGTTCCTCGCTGAGCTGGACGGGTTGCGCATGCTGTCGCGCAAGGTCTTCCGCGGGCAGATGCGCGGCGAGCGCCGCAGCCGCAACAAGGGCCAGAGCGTCGAGTTCGTCGACTACCGCGCGTACCTGAAGGGCGACGACCTGCGGCGCATCGACTGGAACCTCTACGGGCGCATGGAGCGCTTCTACATCAAGCTGTTCGAGGAAGAGGAAGACCTGCGGCTGTACATCATCCTCGACTGCTCGGCGAGCATGGACTACGGCTCGCCCAACAAGTTCGACTACGCGCGCAAGCTCGCCGTCGGCTTAAGCTACATCGTGCTGGCCAACCTGGAGACGGTCGCCGTCTCGGTGTTTGCCGGCGCCTACCGCCTGATCGCCAGCCCGACGCGCGGCAAGGGCAAGATCCACCCGATCCTGCGCAAGCTCAACGACCTGCCCGCCGAGGGCACGTCGCAGCTGGGCGCGGCGGCCTCGCGCTTCGCGGCGCATACGCGCAAGAGCGGCCTGGTGTGCGTGATCAGCGACTTTCTGATGCCCGAGGGGATTGCCGCCATCGCGCCGCTGCTGGGCAGCGGGCACCAGATCGACCTGATCCAGGTGCTCAGCCCGGAGGAAGCCAATCCCCAGCTGGCGGGCGACCTGGAGCTGATCGACAGCGAAAGCGGCCTCGGCGTCGAGGTGAGCATGGGCGTGTCCGTGATGCGCCGCTACCACCAGCGGCTGGCGGCGCTGCAGGCCGAGCTGCGCGGCTTCGCCCTGCGCGGCCACGGCGCGCTGAATATCTGCAATACCGCCCAGCCGCTGCGCGATTTCATCCTCGGCCCGCTGCGCACCGGGCGCCTGCTGCGCTAGACGAGGCAGCATCCGGCACAATCAGCCTGCACATAAAAGGCCGCCCCTTGCGAGGCGGCCTGTATTTCCAACAGAATCTACAGCAGCGAACTACCTGTCGCCGATGTAGTCCTCACCAGCGGTCAGCACGAGGATGATTGCATCACGGATACCGTTGGGGTTACCGTACTGCAGCTGCTCGTTGCTGTCACCGACGTTGGCCGGGCTGTAGGGGCTACCCTGACGCTCGGTCGCGCTGTTCTGGCTGCGGGTCCACGGCCAGATCTCCAGGGCCTGGGTTGAGAAGCCAGGACCGCCGGGGCCGCCGGGGCCGCCGGGGCCACCCTGCATCGGGCCTACGCTGCCGGTGTCGGGCTTGCTCCAGTTGGCATCAGCCAGCCAGTTGCTGCCGCTCGTGCGCAGGTAGTAGGTGATGCGCGCTTCCTCACCGAGGACGTCCTTGCCCTTGGTGCGGATGCCGCCGTAGCCGCCCAGCATGTACGAGTCGCTCTCGGTCGGGATGATCGGCTCGGTGTCAGCAGTCGTCGTGCCTACTGCCACGATCGGGCCGGAGCTCTTGTAGAAGAACTGGCCAGGCAGGTAGGGCAGCGGCTTGTTGCCGATCCACATATCCCAGAACGAATACTCGATGTTGGCCCACGTTGGCTGCGGGCTGTAGGTTGGCGGGGAAGCAGACGTATCAACAAACGTCCACTCCTTGTAGCGCGGGTCAGCCAGCACGCTACCCATCGACGTGCAGTACGGGCCGAAACGCGTGCCCAGGGTCTCGCCGTCAACGTAGTCGTTACGCAGCGGGTCGTCGCCCTCGGTGCTGCTCGGCAGGTTGGTCTGCACCTGGTGAATCGAGATACCGCTCTTCACGAAGGGGTTGCGCGGATAGGCGTCAACGTAACCCTTGCGCAGCAGCGGATCGCTCACGCCCTCGATGGGGTCGCACTCACGGACGTCCGTGAATGAGTTGGACGAGCTGCCGGTGGATACATTGGCGGCAAACTTCGGCTCGCCACCGATGAGGTAG
>Ga0315276_10002798_pt1 | contig 15933 bp, 14 predicted proteins | sample YL17G05_0_MG_FD_204542 | JGI IMG/M metagenome (GOLD analysis project Ga0315276, IMG submission 204542) | Sediment microbial communities from Yellowstone Lake, YNP, Wyoming, USA - YL17G05_0 | ecosystem: Environmental > Aquatic > Freshwater > Lake > Sediment | place: USA: Wyoming | collected... | reverse complement strand
GATGCTCAAGTGCCTCGCTACAGCCAAAGCCATCGAACTCGATGAAATCAAAAAACCAGACGCATTCAAGAAAGACGTTGTTGACCACTACTCCATTGACCCGTCGCTCCAAGGCATGGACACCCCATGGTTCCCCGCGCTTCCTTGGCGCGTCAGGCCCGGAGAATTCACTATCTTTTCGGGTTTCAGTGGTAGCGGCAAGACTCAGGGGCTTAATCAACTAATGCTCCACCTGATTCAGCAGGGAGCAACCGTCATGGATGCATCGCTTGAGATTCGCCCCGGCCTGACCCTATACTACATGACCCGCTGCGCCATGGGCAAGAAACATGCCAGCCGTGATGAAGCAGAGGCATGCGTGGACTGGATTAACGAGAGCATGTTCTTCTTGGACTGCATCGGAACCGTCAATGTCGCTCGTATTCTGGCCGCAATGGAATACGCCCGTAAGCGCCATGGGGTGCAGGTATTCATCATTGACTCCCTGTTCAAGTGCGGACTGAATAGCGAGGACTGGGGCGCGCAGCGTGAGTTTGCCGACAAGATGACGACCTTCTGTAACAACACTGGGGCATCCGTCATCCTCGTCGCCCACTCCCGCAAGACCACCAATGGCAACGAGTTATCGGTTCCGTCCAAGTCAGACGTTGCCGGGTCATCCGACCTGACCAACGCCGCCTTCAACGTCCTCATTTTCTGGAGGAACAAAATCAAGAAGCGCAAGCTGGATGAAGCCCGCCAGACCAATAACATGGAGATGATATCCGAGTGGATTGACCAGCCGGACGGTAAAATCATCATTGACAAGCAACGCTTCGGCGAGGGGGAAGAGTCCGACTGCATCGTGTGGTTCGACAAGGACTCCTGCCAGTTTCACACCACCAAGAATACCGTCAGACCCTACTTCACACATAAGACATGAAAACCGCACTCATTACTGGAATCACGGGACAGGATGGAAGCTACCTTGCTGACCTTCTCTTGGAGAAGGGCTACGAGGTCCATGGCATCGTCCGGCGCTCCTCGGTATTCGGCACCGGGCGCATCGAACATATCAGGAACAGGCTCAATCTCCACTACGGCGACCTAGCCGACGGAGGAAACATCACCAACCTATTACATGAAATCAAACCCGAAGAAATCTACAATCTCGGCGCGCAAAGCCACGTTAAAGTCTCTTTTGACGTACCCGCGTATACGGGAGATATTGATGGTCTTGGAGCGTTACGAATCCTCGAAGCCATACGCCGAGCGGGACTGGAAAAAACTACTCGCTATTATCAAGCATCATCGTCAGAGATGTTTGGAAAAGTCCAAGAGGTACCCCAGCGCGAAACAACTCCATTTTGGCCACGGTCCCCTTACGGATGCGCCAAGGTCTATGCCTATTGGCTTACCGTCAATTACCGTGAGTCGTATGGGCTCCACGCCTCCAACGGAATCCTCTTCAACCACGAGTCCCCGAGACGCGGCGAGGCCTTTGTCACCCGTAAAATTACTCGTGCCGCCACACGGATTAAATGCGGCCTACAAGATAAACTCGCTCTCGGGAATCTCGACGCGAAGCGAGATTGGGGTTACGCTAAAGACTATGTCGAGATGATGTGGCTGATGCTCCAGCAGGATACGCCAGACGACTACGTCGCCGCCACCGGGGAAACCCATAGCATCAAGGAATTCCTTGAGGAGGTCTTTAGCCAGCTCAACCTTGACTGGAAGGACTATGTCCGCCATGACCCCAAGTATGACCGCCCTGCGGAAGTTGACCTCTTGCTAGGAGACCCGTCCAAGGCCAAGGCCAAGCTTGGGTGGGAACCTAAGGTCAAATTCAAGGATTTAGCCCGAATTATGGTCGAGGCGGACATGAAAATCGCCGAAGAAGAGCTAAAATTGGCAGAAATCGCCAAAAATTGATTGACAAACGCAAAGCAATCAGTATGCATGCAGGTACTTAACAACCACTTAATTGGAGCTTACACCTAAAACCGACCCCATCTACGCAGGAGACCAGACGGGGAACAAGCCAGAAGTTACGTCCAGCCTTGAGGACAAGGGCAGAGTAATCGCCAATGTCAATCAAGCATTCGCCGTCTGCAACAACCTAATCTATGACTGGAAAAAGGGCATCACGAATGCAGCCCGTATCACCTCCAAACTCAACGGAGAACGCCCCTACAACCAGAAAAAGCTCAAGGACGCAGGCAAGGACTGGAAAACCAACATCAGCACCGGGTTCCTCGCCACGGAATGCGCCCGCATCCTCCCGAGGCTCTTCATGCCGCTCTTCACGGCTAAGTACCTTACTGCTGCGGCCCTGCCACCGGGCTGGGACGGCGGAACGGAAAAGACGGAGTTCTTCCGGCAAGTCATTACTGAAACCATCCGGTCTTGGCCCAAGTTCAACTACTACGTCCGTGGAATGTCCCGTGAGGTCGGAATCTTCGGCTTCGGGTTCAACACCTTCCTAGAGCAGTACGATTGGCGTCCGTCGCTGGTGCGCATGGACAAGGGGTTCGTCCCCATGGGCACGGAAATCATGGAGAAGCCAGCCTTCTTCATGTGCAAGTACGATTACCAGCCGCAGGAGCTGCTCAAGCTGCTGAAAAGTTCAATTGACTCGGAGCGCAAGGAATGGCAGAAAGACAACGTCATCAAGGCTTTGAATCAGGCCAGCGTCCCTGTCAATGGCACGCTGATGGAAAACGCCCGCTCCTATCAGGAGCTAATCCGTCAGGCAGCTTGGATTTACAATTACAGCAAGGGCGAGAAGGTTATCCGCACTTGGCATCTGTACGCCCAAGAATCGTCCGGCAAAGTCAGCCACTACATCCTGCTGGCCGATAATGGAACTAGAACCCAAGAGGCTGGTGCGATTGAGCAGAGTGGAGCCGATGGCGACGAAGACCGCCTGCTGTATGAGAACCTAGACCAATTCGAGTCCATGGACGATGTGGTTGTCCCCATGGTGTTCGACTACGGCGACGGTACCATCCACGGCTCGTGGGGTGCTGGCCAGATTCTCTACGACCTTGCCGCCCAAGTTGAGAAGATTCGTTGCGATGCGATTGATAACATGCGCATGACGAACAAAATTAAGGCGCAGGTGCCTGACGCCAAGAACGTCAATGATGTTAAGCTGACCATCAACGACCAGATGATGATTATTTCCGGCGCGCAGTTTGCCGGTAATATGGCTTCCATGCCTCAGGACGTTGAGGGCTACGAGAAGCTTGACCAGCGTTTGGCCCAGCTTGCTCAGGAGAAGATTGGTGCATTCGTCCCTCCCATCCCGCTCCAACCCAGCGATATCAAGGCTGCGCAGGTTAACGCCGCGATGAGCAAGGAGAAGGAGTTGCAGGAATCCATGCTGGAAAACTGGCTGATTCAGTTCGCCAAGCTTATCAAGGTCATGTCCACCCGGCTGTGCGACAAGGAGTCCACGGATGAAACCGCCAAGAAGGTGCGGGAGATTCTGCTGGAAAAGATGAATGAGGAAGAGGTGCAGCGTCTGGCCCAATGCAATCCGATTCGCTCGGTCATGGACTTTACCGAACTCAAGGCTGTGCAGCGCGCCCAGTTCGCCGCGTCCGTGCTCAACAATCCCCTGTTTAAGCAAAACGTCGTGGCTCGCATCATGGCCGACGGCATTGGCGACCAACGGTTCGTTGAGGCCATTGTTCTTCCCGAGGGAGACCAGACTGACCAGATTAAGGCTACGCACGACCAGATGTTAGAGAACTCGGCCATGGCCTTGGGTGCGGGACAAAACGTTCCGGTGCTGGTTGGCGACATGGATTGGATTCACATGCAGCAGATGAAGCCCGCGCTGGGTACGCTGCTTAAGGCTGGCAACTCCAAGCTTGGCGGAGTGATGCTGCAGCACTATGCGGCCCACTACACACAGGGCGTGTCCAAGAAACAGATTCCAAAGGACCAGATTAACGAAGAGAAGGGCTGGATTGCCGCCGCTGACAAGCTGCTGGTTGAACTCCAAAAGCGCGACCAGATGCTGGAGCACCAGAAGCAGATGGAGCAGGTCGCAATGGCTCAGGCCCACAAGATGATTGCGGAGGGACACCCGGCTGCGATGCAGCCTCAGGCTCCCCCCGCCCAACCCCTAGAAGGACCACAGGCTGCTCCCCCGGTAGCACCGGGACCGATGCAGTAAACAATTTATGGAAAGCGTAAAGAAATCAACCCATGTATCATGGCGGCGTTTCCTTATTACCCCGGAGGGTATCGAGGGAATGCTGTACCTCAGAGAGCGCACACCCAATATTGTAAAGGGTGATGCCAATGAAATCATTTTTGGAGCCGGAGTGGTCGAGGGATATCGTCGCGCCCTTGACACACTGTCAGAAATCATTGCGGCAGAAACCAAGCCCGAAGACCGGGCAGATAACGATTAAGTCCCATGGCTAACAACGAACCCCAGATTACGACAAAACGCGAGAGCATTGATGTGCTTGACTCCAACGGAATGGATATCCGTGGCGAGGGAAGCACAAACCTCAACTCCATCTTCGACAAGATTGAAGCCGGAATCAAGCCAGAGGCGGCGATTAAGGAAGTAATGTCCAGCAAGCCCGACCCCGATGTGGTTGTCGAGAAGGCTCCCAAGCCGGTAGAGACCAAGGAAGAGGCTCCGTCAGGCTTGGACGCGGAATTGCAGAAAACCGAGAAGCAGGCCGAAGTTCCGGCTCCCGTCCAGCCGCCGGAGAAAATCGAAGAGGTTCTTCCTGATGAACTAACGGTTCAGCCCGGAGACAAGCCCAAGACCGCCCGCCGCATCCAAGCCCTGCTCGCCAAGAAGGGCGAGATTGAGGCGCAGCTTGCCACGACCCAGAAGGAGCGCGATGAGCGCGATGCCAAGCTCAAGGAGCTTGAATCCAAGCTCGGCAACGTCAAGACCGCCGACCCGAAGACGGAAGAGGCCATCCAGCAGCAGCTTGCAGAGCTGGCCCAGTATCGCCGCAAGTACCAGCTTGAGAACGACCCTCAGGTGAAGGTCAAGTTCGACAGCCGCATCGCCAAGAACGATGAGCTTATCTATGGCACACTCAAGGCCCGTCAGGCCGGGGAGGGGCTAATCAAGCTGATTCAAGACGAGGGTGGCTGGGCTAGGTTTGCTGACTCCGACAAGCAGATTACCATGGCGAATGGCGACGTTATGACCGCCTCCGAGGTCGCCGCCAATATCCTTGCAGCTCTTCCCTACAGCGAGCGCAGGGCGATTGATACGGCAGTCAATGACCAAATCCAGACCAAGCAGGAGAAGGAACGGTTCTTTGCAGAAGAGACCGCTCAGGCCACCGAATACTTCAAGAAGGTCGAGGAGCAGAACAAGGCCGCAGTCGAGCAGCAGCAGAAGTACATCAGCGAGTCCCGTAAGGCAATCGAGGAGTGGCACAAGAAAGCTGACGCCGAATACGACTTCTTGAAGGAGAAGCTGATTCCGCCTAACTCTACCGCCGAGGAGCAGGCCGCAATCAAGGAGCACAACGAATGGGCTCAGCAGATTCAGGCCGAGAAGAAGAAGTACGCTGGCTCCAAGAACATCCAAGAGATTCTTGAGGCAGTTGACGCCGGGGTGAAGTACCACAATGAACGCCATGTCAACGCCAAGCTGATTGCCGAGAACAAAGCCCTCAAGGCCAAGCTGGAGAACTTCAAGAACGGAGGCAGAAGCACCGTTCGTTCCGGCTCAATCGCCGCTGGTAGTTCCTCGCTGGGTAATGAACCCAAGCCGTCCAAGCCCAAGAGCCTTGAAGAGACATTCGCGGCCATGGAGCGTGGAGAGAACGTCGAATCCTAAGGACAAACCATGAAAGACCTCAAAACGTCTGTCATTGACAGAGTGGTTACGCTTGGCGTGGCGGAAGCAGCCAAGTTCTTCAAGACCCCTCCCGGCACCGTTCAGAAGTGGCTCGACGGCAAGGCTACACCGACTCTGGCTGCAGCCCAGCTTGTCATGGTCGAGGATGACAACAAAATCCTCCAGACCTTCGTTGATACCAACCCGCTGCTGACCAACACCATCCAAGCCCACATTACCATGTGGGAGGGGAAGAAGGTGATGATTCTGCTGCCGTGTTATCGCACGATGAGCCCGCTGACCCACTTCACCCTGTTCGCCAACTATATCAAGTACGGCTCGGAAAAGCTGGGTATGGCCCATAAGGACAGAACGGTTATCCACGAAGCCCGCAATGAGCTGATTCACATTGCGATGCAGATTCCCACCATCGAAACGGTCATCATGATTGATGATGACATGATTCTGCCATGTGGTAATGAGAATATCTTCAATGGTAACTTCGAGATGGGTGTGGCACCCGAGTCGGCAGGCTTCAACTTCATCTCCCGTCTCATGTCCCATGGGCCGGATAAGGAGGTTGTGGGCGCGCTGTACTACGGAAGGCACAAGTGGGGCATGCCGCAATGCGACTGGGGCTTCAACGCCCAAGCTCGCGGCCTGTCTGATGACCTGCGCTCGGGCAGAACCAGAGGATTGATTGACATGCCATGGGTTGGAACAGGTGGAATCAAGATTGAACTTACTGCCGTCCGCAAGCTTAAGGATGCGATTGATGCAGGCAAATACCCCGGACTGGAGCAGCGCGCTGGCTTCTGGTATGGGTACTTTACCCCAATGGCCGCTGCCGTGGGCGAGGATGTATCCTTCTGCAAGCGCATGACCGATATCGGAGTCAAGGTCTACTGTGACGCCAGCTTGGTTCTAGGGCACGCCGATGGAGGCACCATCTACGGCCCGAGAAACACCGCCAACAAGGTCTCATGAAAAACCTGCTTATTACCGGCCATCGCGGTCTTTTGGGTAGCGCCTGCGTTCGGCACTTCTCCGGGCGATACAACATCATTACCATAGATGGTCGAATCACAGGCCGAGATGAGCTGAGGGAGTTCTTCCGCAAGACCCAGCCTGACTACGTTATCCATTGCGCCGCCAAGGTCGGAGGCATCAATGCTAACAAGGAGAATCCGGTTGGGTTTCTGGTTGAGAACCTCAGCCTGCAGAACATCGTCATGATGGTCGCCGCTGACTTCGGAGTGTCGAAGTTCATCAACGTCGGAACGTCCTGCTTATATCCTGACAACTCACCCATCCCTGTCAAGGAGCGCAGCCTGATGCATGGGCCTTTCAACCCAGACGTTGAGGCATACGCCACCGCCAAGCTTGCGGGATACCAGCTATGTAAAGCAATCTATTTGCAATACGGGCTTAACTTCATGACCGTGTGTCCATGCAACCTATACGGGCCGGGAGACAACTATGGACAGAACGCCCATGTGATACCCAGTCTCATTAGGAAAATGGTAATGGCTAAAAACTCCCTGTGCCCAATGATGGTTTGGGGCAACGGCACCGAGGTCAGGGAGTTTCTCTACGCAGACGATTGCGCGGCAGCTATCGAAGTAGTGATGGATGGATGGCCCAGCCCAGACCTAATCAATATCGGGACGGGAATCTCAACTACCATCAGAGAGCTTGTTGATACCATGAAGGAGGTCCATGGGCACGTTCATGTGACATGGAACCACGGAATCAAGCGCGGCATCAAGGAGAAGACCTTCGATATCACCCAGATTTCAAGGCTGGGATGGAAGCCCAAAGTTGGACTCAAAGAAGGTCTGACCAAGGCATTTGACGATTTCATCAACGGAACTCCTAGATTATGAATCAACACGTACCCGGCCAAAAGACTCTAATTACCATCCATGGCTATGCCGGGGATGCCCACCAAATTGTAGGCAATTTGCCCTCAATAGAGCACCACCAGTGCCCTATCGTCATCTTTGGCACGGAGGATGCCCCTATCTATGGCATTGGGCCTCACATCTGCCTTAACGGGGGCAAGAAGGCGTATATTGGGCAGGACTCGCTTGACCGACAACTCATTCAGATGCGAATGGCCTTAAAGGTTGCCAGAGATGGTAAATTCGACTTCCTGCTCATGCATGATTCGGATTCTATCACACTTTGCCCAGAGTTGCCGGATATCCTGTATCGTCATCCCAAGGAGGTATTCTCCAACGAAGTCAATGATTTTCGTCAGGCTATGCCTGAATTTGGCCCAGAGTTTCATAAACCGCTGCCTCCTATTGCCATGCAGCCGCCATACTTCATGTCAACCGATAATCTGGAGCGCCTTGTCGCCGTTGGGCCTACCATCCAGATGTGCCCGGTTTGTCCCTTCATTGACTGGTACATGGTGCAGCTAGTCTGGGCCGCAGGCGTCAATCATTCTCGGTTTCCGAATTGCGTATCTCATGAGACCACAACTCCTAGGGGAGAAGACCTAGTCGCCCAGCACGTTCAGCAGGGAGCTACGTTCATTCATTATTCCAAGCGTCCTGAGGTGCGCGCCCGGATGCAAGGAATCTACGATTCTCTTCACCGTGTCTAAACGAATGCTGGCATGCATCATGGCGTCCCCCATGGACCTTCCTCAGGGTCTGGAGCTGGCGAAGCTATGGGCTGAGATTGAGCCCGAGTTCAACCCCCATGTTGATATCGCATTTGGCTTGCGCTTCGACATGGACCCAGCAACAGTGCCGGGTGAAATCGTGCAGATGCTGGAGAAGAAGTTTTCCAAGGTGCATATCTTCAAATCAGCCCTTATCGGAACCGGCTGGCCCCATGGGTGTAACGCCCTAGAGACCGGAGCGTATTCTTGGTTCGTCGAGAACCGCAGGGGTGGAGTGCTAGACAGCGACTACCTGTTCATGTGCGAGCCTGATACTATCCCGTTGCGTCCAACGTGGTTGAACGAGATTAGAGAGGAAGCCTATGCCTCTGGAGCCCCTATTATCGGAGCCTACTTCACCGCCGAGGAAGGATGTGCCCATATCAATGGCAACTGTGTAATACACAAGGACTTCTGGAGAATCTGTCCTGAAATCTGGCAGGTTCCGCCCATGAACGGATGGGACGTATACATCGGGAAGAAGAGCCTTGAGGTCGGAAAGTCCAGTCGCCTTATCTGGCAGGACTATCGCCTAGGCAAGCCGGACAACCCTTGGAAGGGTAGCGACCACCTATGGGAGGAGAAGTCATACCAAGGACCGAACAACCCTCTCTATGGCCAAAAGCTGCGCCCGGCAATGCTACATGGGATTAAGACCCTAGAGGGAATTGACGCTGTGCGAGCGAGATACGGATTGTCAAATCGCGTAACTCACGGAAATATATCCTAAAAACGCTTGACATTGCGCAAATAATCTGCATTGCTGTCGTCGTGCTCAAAGAATGCAGTTGAACGAGCACCTTGCAACTGCACTCGTAGGCGTTAGTCAGCGTCCAGTCGCCGTGGAATAAGTCACAGCATACGTGCTGCGTTTGTTCATTGGTGATGGACTCCGGGGTTCCGGGAGAAATCACCGCCCAACCCAACTACTAACATGGCCCTTCCCTCTACTTGCACGCTAACCCCCTCCGACTATTCGCAGGGTATTGCTGCTCAGGTTGCGATTCTTCGCAATGACCTGATTCGATTTATCGCTATCAACGACCCGTATGCTAACGTGGTTGAAGGTGGCACGACCCAGAACAATGCTGGTGAACAGATTAAGACGCTCGTTACGAGCCGTCTCGTCACCAACCAGAGCCTTACGACCCCGGCCTTCTCCAGCTTGGAGAATACGTCCTGCGGTCTTATTGGTCCTGCGTCCGAGGTCGGACAGACCCAATTCGTTACCACCCTGCAGGTGCTGCGTGGTAAAGGCCCGACGGTGTGCGTCAACCAGAGCCGCTTCGCGGTGCTGGACGCTTATCGCATTGCTGAGCAGAACCTTAAGGACGCCATCAAGACCGTTAATGCGGCTGATATTCGTTCCCAGCTTCTCGTCCTCTCGGGCGTGAAGGCGGTGCTGAACTACGGCGCGACCTCGCTCGGCCAGATTATCACGGGTGGCTACAATCAGGTGCAGACGAACTTCCTCGGTGGGGTTCCGACGGCTCCTGTGGGCTACAAGTTCCTGATTGCCCTCTCGAATTACATGCGCGACAATCTGTCGCCTGAGTTCTTCGGTGATGGCGCGGGCGCGCACTTCATCTTCGTCGCGTCTTCGGACCAGATTGAGGCGCTGCGTAATGACACCCAGACCAACACGGAAATGCGTGCGGTGGTCACGGGCTCGTTCCGCGACGGTAAGGATGAAATGCAGAAGTATGCGTTCATTGACTATACCTACCGTGGCATCAAGTTCGCCATTGACCAGCAGCCCCTCCGTTTCAACACGGTGAATGCTCAGGGCTTCCCGAACTTCATTGAACCGCTCGTTCGTACCGTTACGGACTTCGGCGTGGATAATCGGACCAACTCGGCTTGGGTCAACGCGAACTACGAGGTCGGCTTCCTTGTCTCTAAGGGTGCCTTCCGGCGTCTCGTTCCCGAGCGTTATGTGGGTGAAGGCACGTTCAAGTTCGAGCCCCAGTACATTATGGGCGAACTGATGTGGACCAACTACAAGGATAACCAGTGTAATCCTTGGGGTGACTTCGGGTACCATCTGTACCAGATTGTCCGCGCCTTCCAAGCCCGCCGTCCGCACGGTGTTGTGCCGGTGCTCTACAAGCGTTGCGCTCAGGACTTGGGCCTCGCCGCTTGCTCCAGCCCGTCTTACCTGACGCTGTAATAGGCAACAATCCCCCTCAACCAGCTCATCCCACCGGGGGTGGGCTGTCATGAGGGGGTTTGTCCATATCCCAAAACCTCACCAAATTGTAAAATGCCTACCGCCGGTTCCTACCCAGCATTCTCAGACAACCAAGTTCAACTCATCAGGAAGATTGCCACCAACACCGCTGAACTGGTTGACGCGGGAAGCGGTAGCGGAGGCGGAGGCGGTCCGGCGAATATCACCGGAATTGATGGCAACACTCCTGATACCGGCCAAGGAGCCTCTGGTCCCGGAACTCTGCGGGTTATTCTTGCAGACGACCAACCTGTTCTTAGTCTTGGTAGCTGGAACCTTAATGGGCAGCCTATTGATACAAATGCTGGTGTCACTGGGAATGGTACGCTGCGCGTAACAATTGCCAACGACACATATCAGCAAGATATGAATTTAGCTCTAGTTCATAATTCTTCGGCTGGAATTGCAGGAGCTGGCCCATCCTCCGAAGGAACTCAACGGGTTGCCGTCGCCAATGATTCTACCACTCCAGATGCTCCTCTCTATACTAGAGATGAATCGAATATCCTGCTTCTTGAAATCCTGCGAGCACTTGAAGCCCTGACCATTGTTGACGTAGCCCAGCGCCAAAAGGTGGTCATTGACGCCATCACAGGTGCGCTCACCCTTGCCAACGTGACAACGGTTGCCAACGTGACAACGGTTGCCGCAGTCACGGCCATCGCCGGTATGGACCGGGAAATGTATATCAATCAAGCCAGAGTCGTCTATGGCGAAAATATCGCCAGATTCTTCTCTGTCTCCTAATTATCGTCAGCTAACTAGTATAAATAACTCACTACCATGGCCTTCACCAATCTACTCGCCAAGACCAAGCAAATTATCCTCCCGGTGTGGGAATGGACGCGCTTTGCCCCTGCCATTTCCACGGCTATCTCCTGCACCTGCGCGGCTGATAACAGTAACTTTAACCCCAACTTCGGGCGCTACATCTACTACATGATTGCCGCCGCCCAGTTCTGGCGGTACGATACGTGGACCGACACCTATATCCAGCTTTCATCTCCCCCGATTGCTCCGGCCACTTGGTCGTCCATGCGTTTCGCTGGTGCCTATGGCACGGAGGCACTCGCCATTGCTGGAGGCGCGGCCACGTTTACCATGCCCGGTTACTTTGGTCAGGCTTACAAGGGCTATGACGTTGTGATTATGTCGGGAACTGGCATGGGCCAGCGCCGTACCATTGCCTCGGTGGCTGATGCAGTTCAGGCCGATACAGGCGTTGCGACTGGTATTGCCAACGCGCTCGGTGGCATTACCCTGACGGATAGCACCAAGGCGTGGACCATCAATCAATATGCCGGATACCAGCTTCGCATCACCTTTGGTGCGGGCGTCTCGCAGGTGCGCAAGATTCTCTACAACTCTGCCACGGTTCTGACCTTGGGCGATTCAGTCATCTCGGGAGCGACCAGTTTCTCGAACCCGATGATTTTCAGCCCTGCCATCGCAGCTGGCTCCATCTACGCGATTGAGTCATCGGTTTTCACCGTTTCCCCGGCTTGGACTACCCAGCCCGACGCCACCTCCTACATGCGCATCAGCTCCGGCTCGGTCTTCCTTGTCAGCTCGGCTGCCGCCACGCCGTTCTACACCATCCAGCAATACGATATCGTTGCGGATACATGGTACATCCGTACCGCGAATACGTTGAACTTTGCCACCGTTGGAACGGATGGAGCATTGGAGCGTACAAGCGAGAACGCCTCGATGTGGGACCGTGGCATTGCCAATGCAACCGCCTCCAATACCACCACCCTGTCTGACCCGACCAAGGCTTGGGTTGTGAACCAGTGGGTGGGATATTATGTCCGAATCTTTGCCGGAACCGGCAATGGACAGCTTAAGGCCATCACGGCCAATACCGCCACCACGCTGACCTTCTCGGCTGGCACGGCCCCTGACAGCACCTCCAACTACCTCATCGAGGGATTCGATGCCGGTACCGCTTCTTCCGGTACTGCTACTACCCTTGTTGACTCCACAAAATCATGGGGCACAAATCGTTGGGCTAACTATGCCATCCGTATCACCGGAGGAACCGGCCAAGGCCAGCTTCTCCCCATCGTGTCCAATAACGGAACCACGCTGACGGTCAGTCGCAACTGGGTGACGAATCCTGACAATACCTCGACCTACTCTATTCAGGGAGACCCGGACAAGCTCTATTTGACGCTAGGAGCCAATGCCTCAATGCTCATTCTGAACCTGAACGAAGACCTTGGCTCATTTAGCCGTTGGTACGATGGTGGTCTTACGGGTATCGCCACCGCTTCGGTTGGTGGCCTTCGCCCCATCGCCATTGCGTCGGCGACCCACGCCACGTCCACGGCCACGATTGTCACCGCCCAGACCCACTACTTCCGGGTCGGCCAGTCAGTCACGGTCAGGGGCTTTACGGATGCCAACTACAATACCACGGCGTCAATCGCCACGGTGGTTGATGGCACGCACTTCACCTATACCATGGCCGGAACCCCGGCTGCCGATACCATCGTCAGCGCGCTTTCTACCTCGGTACTGGTGGATGCCTCCAAGACTTGGACCGTCAATCAATGGGCTGGCTACATGGTCTACATGAACACCACGGCAGTTACGGCTGCCTCGGGTCTGGCTACGGGTCAGGCAATTCAGATTGCCTCCAATACTGCCAGCACCCTGACGTTTGCGGCTGTTTCCACGGCCCCGGTCAACGGAGTGTCCCGCTACGTCATCTGCAGTCGCGGAGCCATCGGAGCTGCCGACAACGGCATTGCCACGGGTGCTGGTCAGTTGACCACGGCCCTGCAGGACACAGGCAAGGCGTGGGTGGTCAATATCTGGACCGGCAAGAAGGTCCGCATCCTCGGAGGCACTGGTCAATCACAAGAGTTGACCATTACCTCCAACACCTCGAATACCCTCACCTTCGGTGCAGGTACCGCCCCGGTGGCTGGAGCTTCGTCCTACGTGCTGCTCGACCAACCTGTTAGGGGTACTGGAATTGAGATAAGCTGGGTCTTCGGAACTTCCGACGCCAACCTGCGCGGAAAGTACCTGTTCTGTCCTCGCGGTGGTGGTGTGGTCGGCTTTGACCGTTACAATCTGACCACAGACCGCGTGGAGCTTTCTCCCATTACTCCTCAGCTTGAAACGCTAACAACGGGAACCCAGTGCAGTTACGATGGCGGAGACCGCATCTACTTCACCAAGGATATCACCCTGCGCATGTATTACCTTGATGTTGTACTGCAAACGGTGCATGGAGCCGGACAAATGCCATACACCGCTGGCACGACCATCCTCGGAAACCGCATGGAAATCTTCACCACACCTGATGGAGTCAAGTTCCTGTGGATTAACCGCCATAGCAATACGGAATGCTTCCGTCAGGTGCTGTTCTGGTAAACCATTGCTTAGTTAACCAATTGGGCCTGCACGATTAAGCATCGGCAGGTCCAATTACCCTCTTAATTTAACGCCTTCATTAAAAACAGCACAACCATACTTGACATTTCAGTGGCAACTGTCACGGTACTGCCGTAAGCAACTAAAAAACTACCAACTATGCCATTGACAATCCAGCAAGTTATTCAGGGTCACGAGGCTCTCGTTACCCTCCTTAAGAACGATAAAGAGGAGAAATTCAAGATTCCCTTCCACGCCCGCTGGGTGCTGGCCGAGAACCTGAACCGCACTATCCCGGTGGTGGAGGAGTTCACCAAGCAGCACAATGCCCTTGTCGCCAAGTATGGCAGCAAGCAGCCGGATGGGAATTTTTCCATCTCGGACAAGTCCAAGGAGCCCGTCTTCCAGATGGAGCGCACCAACCTGCTCAACAGCGACTCAGATATCGAGTCCTTCGGGGCCGTCAATGTCGTGGACTTTGGGGCCGACAATATCCAGATTGACCTTCTGGCACTCCTGATTAAGACCGGGATGCTCTCCGTAACCGAACTGACTAACTAAGACCATGCCCAAACTAGACGCCAATAAAATCGAGCAGGCCAACCGCATCATCCAGCAGCTTGTCAAGCAGGACAAGGAAAAGCGTTTCACGCTCAAGCCGGGAGCCCGCCTAAAGCTTGCCCACAACCTCCGGTATCTGCATCAATCGCGCACGGACTTTGTGGCCGAGCACACCGCCCTGATTGAGAAATACGGCACGCCCATGGAGGGGAATCCCGGCCAGTTTGAGGTCAAGCGCGACTCAGTCAACTGGGCTGCCTTTGAATCGGAGTACAACAGTCTCGCCAAGACCGAGATGGAGATTGACCTGCAACCCCTGACAGGCGATGAACTTTTCAACGAAAAGTCCGGAGCCAGCAACCAGATTGAGGTTGACCTGCTGGCCGACCTGATTACCGTCGGACTACTGGAGGAAAAAGCCGCTTAATGTTCAAACCGCTGCTACTGACATTCACCCTGCTTGGTTTAACTCTCCCGAGTTGCCATACGGCACCCTTGCCGCCCCCGGTGAATGTCGCTAGTCAGCCCGCGCTTGACGTAAGCCAGCTAGAGTTCAAGTCCAAGATTGCCGCCCAAGCCTATGCCGCCCAATTTGCCACTATCCAGTTACCTGATAGCAATGCGAAGTCAGCCGTCGCCGGTTCGGTGGGGGTCATCCAGCAGCTCGCTGGGGCACCGACTGACAAGGACAAGGCAGAGGCTTTGGCTCCGGTTGTCAAGGCTTTGGCCGGAGACTTGGCGGCAGCCAATCTCGCATGGGCTAAGGCGAAAGATGACGCAATTGCGCTTAATCAACGAATCTCGGAACTTGAGCTGAAAATCAAGAATGAACGGATTGCCGCTGCGCTGGAGTTGCAGCGTCAGCTCGACAAAGTAAAACAAGAAGCCGACCTAGCCACCAAGAAGATTATCAGCTACGTCTTCTTCGGTGGCGGGTTCGTTCTTGGGGTCATGGCGGTCCTGACGCTGGTTTACGCCTCCAGTGTACCCCAGCTCGGCCCGAGAGCTGCCTTGGCCTTCGGAACGGCCTCTGCTGCGGCTATAGGGTCAGGCATTGCGGTCATTCAGCTTTTGAACCACCCGGAGGTCGTTTGGTGGGGCTTGGGGATTGTCGTGGCGGCGTTCATCGCCGGAATCGCCGTTGTTTACACCAACCACCTTCATCACGTTTCCGCCCCTCAACCAGCGAAATAAACCCATGCTCTACCTATACTCATGCCTTGCCACCTTGGCCCTGCTCCTCGGTTTCTCGCTGGAAACAGCGAA
>Ga0315276_10002794_pt1 | contig 15940 bp, 34 predicted proteins | sample YL17G05_0_MG_FD_204542 | JGI IMG/M metagenome (GOLD analysis project Ga0315276, IMG submission 204542) | Sediment microbial communities from Yellowstone Lake, YNP, Wyoming, USA - YL17G05_0 | ecosystem: Environmental > Aquatic > Freshwater > Lake > Sediment | place: USA: Wyoming | collected... | reverse complement strand
CGATCTTCACCTAACGGCCGAGGCGATCGCCGCCGGGCGCATCCTCGACATTGACGTGCTGGACCACGTCATTACGGGCGATGGCGATACGTGGTGTTCCCTGCGCGACCGTGGCGTGGCGTTCGCCACCCGGTGACGCCCTGCGGGTTGGGCCCTCGCTGGGCCCCTCCCGGAGCGTGGCACCCTGCCCGCCCTAGAACGGAGGTCAACCCGTGACACGTCAGCGCAACAGGGCCGACCGGTGCCCTGAGCATGCGACCGGACACCGCTACTGTCCGACGTGGGTCGGTGGCTACCATGCCGACGGATCCGCCCGCGTCTGGGCCTGCCCGTGTGGCGCTACGATCCGCTTCCGCCCGTGGCCCCCGGTCCACGTCGGATACGCCCGCTGATGGCCCGAACGCTCACGGTCTCGCGCTCCAGCAACAGCAAGCTGGGACGCATGGCCGCAACCTACCGCACGGCCGACACCTGCCCGAGCTACTGCCCTCTCATGGGCTCCGGGTGCTACGCGGCCGGGCGCATCTTCAGCATCCCTGAGCGCACCGGCCAGGAGGGATACGGCGCCCTGCTGGCCCTGCGCGAGACCCTGCCCACGGGCGGGGCGCTGCGCGCCAACGTGTGCGGCGATCTACTCGACACCTCCGGCCGTCTCGACTCCGAGCATGCCGCCGCCCTCTCCGCCGTCGCCCTCGATCGCCCTGACGTGGCGGTCTGGACCTATACCCACGCATGGCCCGAGCTTCACCCGGACGCGGTCCCCGGCGTGACTGTCAACGCATCGGCCGAGGGTCTCGACGGCGTGCGCTCTGCCATGGCGGCAGGCTGGCCCGTCGTCGTCGTCGACACCGACGCGGCCCCCATGGCCGGAACCATCGTCGACGGTGTGCGCGTCGTCGCCTGCCCGGCAACCGTCCGGGACTCCGTCACCTGTGAGAGCTGCCGCCTGTGCGCTCTCCCGGCCCACTCCACGCGGACCGGCCGCCCTCGCCCCATCGTCGCGTTCCGGGTCCATGGCCCGGCGCGCAAGCGTGCCGCTGCCGTCGTGGCAGCGGCCGGATAGGAGGTCAACCGTGCTCGAGCCGTTCGGTGCCCTGATCGCTGCCGCGTTCGTCCTGTACGCGGCCCTCATGGTCATGCTCTCCGAGTCCCATCGATGAGACGCCCAACCGTCCACCTGTTCCGCCCTGGTCCTCTCGCCGACCTGTGCCTCTGCGGCCGTCCCGAGGCATCCGTCGGCGCTGCTCTGTTCGGATCGCCCCGCCAGCTCTGGACAGCGGCATCCGACGCATCGCCCATCGTCACGGCGGACGTGCTGTGCGTCCGCTGCCGCGTGCGCGCCCTGCGCATCTTCGCCCCCATCACCCCGGAGGTCTCGACCCATGCCTGACCAGGAGCTGACACGCGATCTCGATACCGAGGTTGTGGGCTACGTCGACTGCACGCCCACCCCCGAGGGTTTCGCCAACATCGCGCGTGCGTTCGCGTCCTCGATCCTCAGCGATGTACCGCGCCGCCGGGTGGAGGACGATCGCCACATCCTCGACTCGCTGGTGGAGATCGTCGCGTACCTCGCCCTCAAGGATCCCGCTCTGGTCCTGAAGCTCCGAGCCGACATCTGCCCTGAGCGCAGCCGCTGACGCTCTCCGGGTCGGGCCCTCGCCGGGCCCCTCCCGGAGTGCGGCATCCGCCGCACCAAGAGCTGGAGGTCGACCGTTGCAACCCAATCCCGAGATCCTCACCCCATCACGCTGGTTCCGATCGCGTGATGAGGTCATCTCCGCTGGCTTCGCTCCCGGCTGGCGTCAGGCATCCGGCCGTATCGGCGTCAACGTCACCGCGTACATCGGCGGGCGCGCTGTCGTGTTCGGCCTGGGCCAATGGCGCGAGGGTGTCATCGTCAAGGTCACCGACTCCTACGTCTTCGCGCAGTACCACGTCGCCTCATCCGATCGCCTCTGGGTCGGCAAGGGGTCACGCACCGAACAGCGCACCGATCTGTACATCCGCCCCTAGACACATCCCCATCATCGGCTATGCTTGTGGCCCGGCACGCTCCGGGCCACAGGCACACAGGAGGTCAACCGTGTTCGCCACAACCGTCTACGAGCCCGCGCCCGGGTGCCATGCCTACCTCCCATCGGAGGTGGGAGTCACGGACAGCGATTGCGTCACCTGCGGCGAGGCACCGTGGCGCGATGTCCACGGAATGACCGACCGTCACATTCCCGAGATCCCGGACGAGGACTGCCTCTTCCGCATGGACGCGTCCGACAACAACGGCAAGAGCTGGGCCAGCAACGGCCTGCGCTGGAAGCACCAGGAGGACGCAGCGCGCTGGGCATGGGGCCTGAGCATGCGCTGGTTCGGCTGCACCAATCTGCGCATCGTCCGGTGCGCGGACGAGAAGGTGATGGAGGTGATCCTGTGACCCGGAGCATCACGTTCAAGGTGTTCATCCCCGAGCGCGAGGTCGCGAGTCTGCTCGACATGCTCCGCTACGACGGGGCCGTCGTCCTGTCGTGGGACCGGACCAAGGATGCCCGCGTGTCGTGGGACCGGACCAAGGATGCCCGCGACCGGGACGGCTGGCTGGTCACCATGCGCAGCGACACGTTCACCCCGGGCCGATGGCATTCCTTCGGGCTACACCCCGAGGTTGTGATCTAGCTGCTCTGCGGTTTGGGGCCGGCACATCAATCCGGCCCCTTCCCGGAGCGCAGCATTTGATGCGCCCTGGTCCCAACAAAGGAGGTCAACCATGGAGCCCCGACCCGTAGCCCTTGGCTTCACCGAGGGTCTCACGGCTCTGGAAGAGCTACGCCAGCGTGTCACGGCCGGGCACAACGAATACGCGATCATGCTGGCCGGTGGCCTCGCCATCAGCCGCAAGACGATCCGGCTCCAGTCCCCGAGCATCTGGCAGGTGACGAACCACATCGACAACTCCCGCCAGACCCTCACCGACGCGGATCTCTGGGACGAGTCCAACATCGGTATCGCCCTCGACCGTCGCGCCCTGCTCGACATGAGCGGCGACCCGATGCTCGACATCAAGGATCGCGGCCCGGTGCTGGGCTCCACCCTCATCGACGAGGCGCGTGCCAAGGCTGCCGCGTGGCGCGAGGAGCATGACCGCGAGCGGGCCGCCAACCCGCTCCGGTTCACCCTCTCCGGGGCTCCCGGCGCACTCAAGATGGGCGAGGACGAGTGGGAGCCCGCCGACCCGTCGCTGGTGCTGGAGCCGTGCGAGATCGGCCCCGCGACCGTGGCGTCCATCGATCTCGCGGCCACCGGCATGGCTTTCGACGAGGGCCACACGGTGCTGTACGCAGCCACGTCCATCGAGTTGACCATCGAGGACATCGACGCGATGGTCGCGACCCTGAACGCGATCAAGTGGGACGCCATCGAGGACCGGGGTTTCCTCCTGCGCGCCAGCGGCTACTGGACAAACGGGATCGAGGAGGACTGACGTGATACTGACACGCTCCCACATCATCAGCTAGGATGGCGGGGTGACACCCCGTCACACATGGAGGTCAACCGTGTACACCCGCACCACCTCGTTCCCTGTGACGCTCGAGGAGCGTCTGCGGAACGCGGTCATCAGCAACTACCTGATCGGCCGGCGCCTGCGCAAGGCCGCCCAGGAGGATCACAGGCAGGCCGCCCGGGAGGAGCGCGAGCGTCTCGCCTCGTTCCGCGAGTCCATCGGCGACTGCCGCCACATGTACACCCGCACCCGGCTCGTCGAGACGCCCACCTGCCGCGTGTGCGGCATCGACGAGGAGCATCACGACTACGAGATGCAGGGCAGGCCGTATCCGCCTGGCATCCCGACCTACGCACACGAGGCGGGGAGCTACGAGCAGCACCTACTCACGACGTGGAAGGTCACCCGGGCCATGGCCGAGTCGACCATCGAGGTGGCCCAGCACATGCGCCGCGTCCTGCGGCAGGGGGAATGGTGATGGGCATCTTCAAGCGCAAGCGCACGACCCGCCCCGAGCAGGCCAGGGAGGTGATCGAGTTGCCGTACTGGCATTGCATCCCCTGCGGGGCGACCAACAACGCAGCCTTCTGCTTCCTGTGTGGTCGGGCCAAGGCTGATGCCACCGACCAGTCCCGATGGGACAGGTTCTTCACGGTCGCAGCCGTGATCGCCAACGCTCCCACCGCATGCCCGGACTGCGACGACGAGGTCGAGGAGCCCTTCACGCACCACACCGGGTGCTGCCCGCACACCAACGTCGACCTTGCCATGGACGCCTGGGACCCGGGCCGAGAACGTCAGGACGCAGGTGTCTGCGCTGATTGCGGGGCGGGCGTGTACCTGGAGCACGACGAGGACACCGTCTACTGGGAGGTCATGTCATGAGGGAACCGATCGATCGAGAGACCATGGCCGACGCTGCCGACTACGAGCGGAAGCGCCGCAAGGAGATCAGCTCCTGCGGCACCTGTGGCTCCGAGGAGCCGATCCGCATCGAGAAGGGGCGGTGCAGCGACTGCTACGACGGCTGGCCCAGGTGTTCCCTGTGCGGACGCTGGACGGACCTCAAGGGCATCCTCGCGGTCGAGAGCAGCAACGGCATCTGTGCCCCCTGCTCCAGACGGTGGCTCCTGACCCTCCCGGCTTGACCCTCCCGACCGGCCCTGCCAAGGGCCGACGGGGAGCGCCATGTCGGCGCAGTCCAAGGAGGTCAACCATGCCCCCCAACATCGCAACACGCAACGGGCGTGCGATGGCCGTCTACGGAGACGGCGAACCCGCGTGGCACAACCTGGGCACGGTGGTAGCCGGGGCGTTCAGCCCCGATGACGCCATGCGCATCGCCCAGACCGACTACCTCGTCGAGACGGCTCCGCTCCTGGCCCGCATCGGCGACAAGCTCGTCGAGGTCGAGGGCTCGAGAGCCACCTACCGCTCCGACAACAACGCCATCCTGGGCGTAGTGTCGGACGACTACCGGATCATCCAGAACCGCACGCCCATGCAGCTCCTGATGGACATCGTGGGCACCAAGGAGGCCGGCCTCGTCGCGCACGCCGCGCTGGGCAAGGGCGAGCGCCTGTTCGCGGTGCTCGACCTCAAGCGCCTCACCGACATCGTCATCCCCGGCGACCCGTCCACCCACGATGCCTACCTCGTCGCGCAATGGTGGCACACGGGCACGGGCGCCTTCACCGTGGGTCCGTCCATGGTCCGCACCGCGTGCCAGAACATGGCGAACGCCCAGATCAGCTACGCCGAGGGCAAGGGCCAGCTCGTCCGCGTGGCCCACGTCGGTGACATGGAGAACATGCTGGACGAGGCGCGGCGGATCCTGGGCTACGCCGAGCGCAAGATCCTGGGCTTCGTGGACCTGATGAAAGCGCTGGCCGACGCCCCGATCAGGCAGACCGACTGGATCACCGGCTTCTCCGAGATGCTGATCCCCATCCCGCCCGAGATGGAGCGCCCGGCCCTGCGCATCGCGGCACGCGAGGGCATCAAGGACCTGTACCTGCACTCCAAGAGCCTCGTGGGCGTCCCTGAGACTGCCTACAGGGCCTACCAGGCCACGACCGAGTACGCGGACCACTACCGGCCCCTGCGCACCGCAGAGCCCGTCCTGGTCGCATCCCGGCGCTTCACCAGCACCGTCGACGGCCCCGCCGCCGACCTGAAGGAGCGGGCCCTGCGCCTGCTGCGAGAGGAGTTTGAGGTCTGATGGACCCCAAGTACGCCGTCTACGTCGTGATCGTCGAGGACACGAACCGCAACGACGAGGACCTCGCCGATGCCGTTGACACGCTTGAGCGTGTCGGCAACGACCTGTCCTGGGCCGATGCAGAGGCCCTCGCCAAGACCCTGGAGGCAGCCGCGTCATGACCGAGCCGATGGGGGACCGGAAGGTCCCCCGCCGGATCTTCCGGCTCACGTTCACTACGGGCACGGGCATCCGCTACTGGCGGTATGTCCGCTGCCCCTACCAGATCAAGAGCCCCGAGGACTGGGCCGACTCCCTCGAGGGGATGCAGAAGGCCCTGGCCGAGCTGACCCTCACAGGCTATGTCGAGCGCTTCGCGATCAGCGCTGTGCCGGCCGATCACACCAACGCCGCAGCCAAGAGATCGCTCCGCTGGAGCGAGGTCCGAAAGCTGGTCGCGGCGTGATCGAGGCCGTCTTCGTGACGGGCGTGATCCTCTGGATCGCGTCCCGGATCATGAAAGCCAGCGAGGATGCCGAACGCGGCGAACGCATCAAGAAGCGTCACGCGGAGTGGATGGCCGAGTACACGGCCGCACGGGATGCCCGGAACGCCCGCATCTGGGAGGCCATCAAACAGGGCTACAGGGACGAGGGCTACGACGTGGACCGCGTGAGGAGATGAAGACCACCGTCATGGCGATCACCAGGGAGCTGGGGGTCCCCTACTGCTGGGGGATCTCCAGGGGCTTCTACTGCCCCCAGAACCACAGGCAGCAGGGGACCGTCACCCCCGACGGCATCGTCCATCTCCACGACCATGTCGTGACCAAGACTAACCTCGTCACGCTCCTCAAGCTGGTCACCCGGGCGCAGGACCCCACGCTGAACGACGACGTGCCCTGGAGACGCGTCTACCGAACCAGCGTGGGTGTCCGAACCCTGGCCTACAGGCTTCGCACGCGCATCCCCAGGGAGGCGTGGGCGGCCGACCGGTCATTCGTCCGGGCGAGCTGCGCCGGCCTGTCCAACGACGTGCCCCTGCGCAAGCAGGCCTACGACTGGGCAAGGAGGTGAGATGCCGGGAGTCAGACGGCCCTTCGACGGGACCTCCCGCGCATCGTTCCTGCCCCTGGTCCCGGACGAGCTGGATCGCGTCCTTGAGAAGGAGGCTGTGGAACGGTTCATCGAACGACAACGACACGAGGCAACCACGCACATCAGGCCCATGCACCCGTCGCCGCCCAGCAGGGGTTACGACGACGACTGGCAACCACCCAGCCAGGATCCGCCTGGCTTCACGCAACCCGATCCGAGGACGACACCCGTCGTCAGGTGCATCGAGACCAGGAGGTCGACCGTGACCCACACACCCATCCCGCGCCCCTCGCGCCAGGGCATGCCCATCCCAGGATGGAGGAAGCCGCCGCCCGACATCGAGGACCGTGACCAGATGATCTACAAGATCGCCTACGAGGAAGGTGTCCAGGAGTTGTCAGCAATCGCGAAGAAGCTCCTCGATCGTGGCTTCGCCCCCATCAGCCCCGAGCGCATCGGGCAGATCCTGCGCGCCCACAGCGGAAGGGATCGCATCCTGCGCTTCCTCGCCCAGGCTCCCGAGAACCGGACGTTCACCCTCCGGGAGCTGTGCATGGCCCTCTCGATCGACGCCGGCAGGGTTGCCTACGTCCTCGACGGACTCGCCAAGAGAAACCTCGTCACGTTCCGCGACGTGCGCAACGACGGGATCAACAGCGGCGACCACAAGACCAAGATCGAGATCGCGCTCAACAAGAAGGCGCACCGGAGCGCGGCCGTGATCTCCGTCATGGGCCGCGAGCCCCTGAGCCCGCCCACCCTCGTCCCCTTCGCTGACCAGGCCGCAGCCGACGCCCGCCTCCACGAGGCGGAAGCGGTGTTCACGGCCAAGCCCAGCGATGTCGTCATCACCAGCGTCGGCCCCGACCAGCAGGACGAGGCCTACGCCAAAGTGGACGAGCACATCGCCAAGGTGGTCGAGAACGCCCGGCTGCTCCAGCAGGAGGTCAACGACCTCGGGGCCGGCAAGCCGGAACCCCAGCCCATCGTGCCGTGGTTCGCGGGCAACATGGGTGGCTGGCCGGCCATGCGCGCCATCCGTGACCGACACAACAAGGCGGTGAAGATCAAGGCCGCCCTCGCCCTGCTTGAAGAGGTCGGCGAGGACGATGCCGTCCTGGCGCTCCTCGACAAGGTCACGTTCACCGTGCTGGAAGAGGAAGTCGTGCAGCTCCTGCGCTTCCTGAAGGAGATCGAATGAGCCGTACCCTCCTGGTCTTCGGCGCGAAGACCTTCAAGATCACCGTCCCGGATGACGCCAAGATCACCTTCGGGCCCTGGTCACCTCCGTCAGCGACGGCCAAGACCTTCAACCCGGACCCGACCGGCAAGGCCCTCTCCGGCACCCTCCGCGTCTACGAGAGCACCAAGACCGGGTCCAGCGTCGTGGCCGTGTTCAGCGGCGTCAACGGCTACCGAGACATGTCCATCAGCTACGAGGAGGAGGTCGCCCGCGAGGAGGGCGCGATCATCTGGAAGTCCGACAAGGACGGCTACAGGCGCGAGGAGAAGGTGAAGCGCCAGACGGACTGGCTCGACCCCCAGCTCGAGCCCGGGGAAGAGGCAGAGTGACCGTCAGGGTCACCCTGGAGATCACCGGGCCGATCACCGAAGATGACAAGCTGATCCTCACCAGCACGATGGTGTCGCTCCTCGCGATCACCAACACCGTCATGGGAACATCCCCAACGGAGGACGAGGGGGAGGAGGAGGAGCCTCCCCCTTCCCCTCCTGGAGGCCTCAACTGATGGTCACCCGCCCGAAGGAAACGTTGAGCCAGCAGCGGTTCGCCCTGGACCTGCGCTTCCGCATCGACACCGCCGTCAAGTACCCGTCCCAACGCAACCGGGCCGAGGCCGTCGCTCTCGCCCGGGCACAGCCGATCGCCCTGGCCTCGCGGCACGTCCAGCACAACCTGGGCGAGAAACGCCTGTCCTGGCTCAAGACCCACGGCGTGACGCCCGAGACCGGGATCCGCACCGACATCGTCATCCCGGACATCACGACGTGACAGACACCTGTCACAGGCAGGGGAGAGGATGACGGCATGACAGGTGCCGTCGTCTTCTCCGCATCCAGCGTCAACGCGTACCTGGACTGCCACCTCCGGTGGTACTTCGGGTACGTCCTCAACGAGCAGGGCGAGTCGTCCGAGGCCCAGGCCGTCGGGATCGCCGTTCACGATGCGGCCGAGATGTGGCTCAAGGGCACGATCGCGAGGGACAGCATCATCCATGTCGGGGATCCGCTCCGGTCGCTGGAGCGGCTGTTTCGCGACGAGATCCTGCCCACCTACCGGGACCCGATCCTGGTCGAGGCGTCGTTCCAGATCGAGGTCAACGGCATCGGCTTTTCCGGCATCATCGACGCCCTCGACCGACAGGACATGCCGCCGCCGGGATCGTTCGTCGACTGGGACAGCGAAGGCCGGGACATGATCGACGCCTACGCGGTCTACGCCAACATCCTCCGGGATCTCAAGACCACCGGCAAACGGCCGGCGGCCGGCAAGTACCGCTTCAACATGATCGGCTACTACCTGGGCGTGACCGAGGGCCTCGACCACGAGGTCGACGGGATGCAGCTCGACTATCTCATCCGCACCCAGAAGCCGTACTACTGGCAGGAGGTCCAACTTCTGCCCGACGAGGACGAGATCGCGGCCTGGGCAGCGCAGCTCGAGGCCGTCGCCAACGGGGTGTCACGGGCTGATTACGAGCCGACGGGTCTTGGGACCTACGTCTGCTCCTACTGCAGCTTCCAGGGCATCTGTGGGCCCTACCAGCGGTACAAGGAGGTCACCAATGGCTGAGACCAAGACCAAGAGCCTGGCATCGAAGCTCGCCTACATCACCGGCCAGATGCGGGCCGTGAAGAAGGAGGGCTTCAACAAGGCCCAGCAGTACGCCTTCGTCCGGGAGACGGACGTGGCGGAGAAGCTCTCCGCGCTGCTCGCGGAGCAGAACATCTTCCTCCACCAGACCGTCATCGCGCACTCGATGAAGCCCCTCTACATCACCGGCAGCGGGTCTCAGATGTGGCTCTCCGAGGTGACCATGGACTTCCACTTCATCGATGGCGACACGGGTGACACCACGCCCGTGGCGTCGTTCCCGGGGCACGGTGCCGACACCGGGGACAAGGGCATCTACAAGGCCATGACCGGGGCCGAGAAGTACATGATCATGAAGACCTTCCTGGTCAGCACAGGAGACGATCCCGAGGCCGACGAGAAGGTCGACAAGGCAGCAGCATCCACGGGCGCCGCCAAGGGCCCGGTCAGGGTCAGCAAGGGCACCCAGGCTGGCGTCCAGCGCGGCGGCAAGAGCGACGGTGCTACCACGGCCCAGGTGTCCGAGATCGCCAAGCAGGCGAAAGCCCTGGGCCTTGACGCAGACGGGATCGTCCCGGTGATCGCGAAGATCCTGGGCTCCGAGCCGGCCGAGGGCGTGTCCATCCGCGACTGGCTGGGTGGCCTGACCAGCCAGCAGGCAGGGGACATCATCACCGCCCTGGCGGGGATGGCGATCTTCGCCGACGTGACGGTGGACAGCCCTGTGGAAACGGTGGAGAACCCCGACGAGGAGGACGAGCCGGAGCCCTTCACCGTCGTGTAGGATCGCTTCTGCGGCCCGTAACGCTGCACTTTGACAAGGGGGCGGGTGCCCGACAGCCCCGCCCCCTTGTCGCCCTACTGTCGGAGGGATTTCAGGGATGCCCCCGTCGATCTACCGTCCCGTCGACGTGGCCGAGGTCTACCGGCACATGTTCCCGGCCCGACACGACGTGTACCAGCATTGGGTGGTAGGCCCTGACCCGGAGAACCCCATCGGCTGGCGCCCCGTGCGCGAGGAGATGACAGCCGAGGTCGTCCTGACGGGGCTCGCCGGACCCGGCATCGGGGGCTACATGATCCACCCGGGCTCCACCAGCCACGTCGTGGCCGTCGACTTCGACACCGACGACGGCCTGCAGCAGGGCTACACCCTGGCCGGGATCATGAACTGGAATGGCCTGCCGACCTACGTCGAGACCTCCAGACGCGGCTCGCACCTGTGGTGCGTCCTCGACGAGGTCCTGCCTGCGGTCGCCATCCGGTTCGCCCTCCGCGCCCTGCTCGCCGAGTCCGGCCTGCCCACCAACGATCCCCACATCGAGCTGCGACCGGGATCCGACCACGTCGAGGACGACGGCCTGGGGCACGCGCTGCGGCTGCCCTTCATGCCCCACCCCAAGACAGGGCAGCGGGGCACGATGATCGGGCCCGATGGACCCGTCGCAGCCCACCTGTCGGCTGTCATCCTGGACTGGCAGCTCGCTCCCGCATCCGTCCTGCACGACTGGTCGATGAAGTGGATCCCGCCCACGCCACGGGTTCCCGACCACTTCCGTCCACCCCGCGTCTACCCGGAGGAGACATCGACAGCTTCTGAGATCCTGGCCTCCCTGTGGGGTGTTCCCAACGCCCGGGCGAACCGGTCGGTCCGCTGCCCTGCGCACGACGATCGGCACGCGTCCCTCAACATCTTCCCGGATGATCAGCGAGCCATGTGCATGGCCGGCGGCTGCGTCCTGAACAACAACGATCACGGAAGGGGGACCTACGAACTCCGCACCCTTGCTGAAGCCCGAACCCATGGCTAGCAGGAAGGCCACCGCCGCCGAGACCAAGCTGATCCCCGGACCACGCCGCCTCTGGACGTTTCAGAAGGTCGGCCTGGGGTACGAAGCACGGGCACCCGAGATCTCGACCTGGATCCGGGTGACCAGGATCAAACGCTCAGGCGGTGACCTCCACGGCCAGGTTCGCGTGTCCACCGAGTGGCCGGGCGTCAAGACCATCGACGGCGTCCTCCATCTCGCCCGCTTCAACCTCTCCTCGTCGACGACGAGGACCAGCCTCGCCAAGGCCCTCGAGGCCCGCACCCCCGGCATGGACATGGACTGGCTCCACGGTCTCGAGGTCATCTGCCAGGGCACCATGGTCGCCGAGGAGACCGGTCAACCCTACGAGGAGCTGGGCGTGAAGCCCATCACCCGGACCGCGTCGGGCTACGCGCTCGAACCCATCGTCCCAGGCAACGTCGCGGCCATGCTGTACGGACCTGGAGGATCGGGGAAGAGCATCATCGCCCTGGCCGGCGCCATGTCCATCCAGGAAGGGCTGGAGATCATCCCGGGACTCGCCCCGATGACCAAGGGCAACGTCCTGTACCTCGACTGGGAGACCGACTCCTACGTCATCCACGAACGCATCCGGGCCATCGCCGCAGGCGCATGCTTCGCCCCAAGTGAGCTGACCTACCGGAGATGCATCCGGCCCCTGGCCGACGAGGCCGAGGAGATCGCAGCCGCTGTCGCAGAGCGCCAGATCGTCTACATGGTCATCGACTCCGCCGGCATGGCGATGGGGACCGGAGGAGAGTACGGGGACAGCAACGAGTCCACCCTCCGCCTGTTCGACGCCATCCGCCACATCGGCATCACCGCCCAGATCATCGACCACGTCTCCAAGCAGGAGTACCGCAACGGCAAGGGCAAGACCGTGGGCCTCCTGCCCTACGGGTCGATCTACAAGGTCAACCTCTCGCGCTCCGCGTGGGAGATCCGCAACGAGACGACCGAGGACGATGCCAAGGCGAGGATCGCCCTGGTCCACACCAAGGCCAACGACTCGAGGCTCCACCCGCAGCTCAACGTCGAGATCGAGTGGACGCCCGGCAAGATCACGTTCGGGACCTGGGAGCACACGCTCGCAGACTTCATCCCCGACGCCCTCAACGCCAAGGCCCGGGAGAGGATCATCGCCTACTTCCGCTCCATCAACCCGGCCCATGCCCGGAAGTCAGCCATCGCCAAGGCCCTCACGATCCCTGAGTCGACCGTGGGCAACGTGCTGTACAGGACGAACAACGGCTCCTTCACCAAGTACGACGACGGCTTCGGACTGTCCGACAAGGAGCTGGAGATCATCCCCTTCCGGCGTGAAGTCCGGCCTCTGTGGCCCGAGGACGACGATGACTAGGACCTCGACAGTTTCACCAGTTTCACCTGAAACTGTTTCAAATCGATCCGGTCAGTCTGAACAACGAAGTGACAGTTTCAACAACACCCACCCCCACCTTAACGGGGTGGGGGGGGTTGAGACTGTTTCTGAAACTGACCCCGCCAAGGGGGGTGAGACCATGAGTGATGACCACCAGGATGAAACTGCCCGGACAGCCCTCCGGGCATACATCCTGCGCAAGGGTGAGACGTTCGTTGATTGGGACTCCAGGCGTCTGACGGACGACACCATCGAGTACCTGCTCGGCGGTGAGGTGGCCTTCACCAGGCCGAGATGCCCGGTCATCAACGTCAAGAGGAACAAGGGCCAGCGATGCACCATGCCGGTCGGTGGAAGCTACCGGACATGCCGCAACCACAAGAGCGAGAAGTTCCTTGCCTAGCATCCCGCCGGCCGTCAGGAAGAGGGTGTTGATCCGCGATGGATACCGCTGTATCGCTCCTTCGATCGACGGACGTGCAGGCTGGTGCCGGGACGCCTTTGGCAACCCCATCACCCGCTGGCGGGATTGCGATCCTGGGCCCCAGTACCTGCAGATGTCCCACACCAAGGAAGAGGGAGAGCTGATGATGGGCCAGAAGACGACCGCCGTTGAGCGTCACCTGGTCGCGCTCTGCCCGATGCACCACACCGGCACCACGGCCGGGTCAAACTGGGAGGCTGTCAACCGGAACAAGATCCGCGCCTATCTCAAGGGCTTCTACGGCATGGAGATCGACGGATCATGAGGCATCTCGAGGCCGGCCTGGTCGTCGGCGCGATCTGGATGGTGGTCATCCTGATCGTGATCGGCCTGATCGCCTTCCTGGGTTGGCTGATGGGCTCCGCCGTCGCCATGGCGATCCTTGCCACGACTATCATCATCATCCTCGGAGCGTCCTTCATCGACTGGTACAGCGAGAGGAAGAAGCCATGACCTATCGTCCGCCCTTCATCAAGCAGGGAGACGGCAGCCGCTGCCAGTGGCAGAACTGCGGCTGTGCAGCTCACGCCATGGCCGCCATGCGGTCCAGGCTGGGCCGCAATCCCAACAACGAGCACGGCTGGCCCCCCACTCCGTCCGAGATCCGCAACCGGATCGGCGGTGGCTGCGACGGCACCAACCTCCAGGAAAACGCCGCAGCCGTGGCCCACCTCTACGGCGTGATCATGCTGGTCCGGTACGGCGTGCCCTGGAACACCTTCCGCAGCCTCATCATCTCCGGGCGCGGCGCGGTGGTGCAGATCCGGTACAGCGTGATCGCTCCCACCAGATTCGACGCCAGCCCGGGCTTCACCGGCAACCACGCCGTCTACGTCAACGAGCGCCGTTCGAGCGACGGTGCCTACTACGTCTATGACCCGCTCGCCGATCATCGTCGGTCGAGCATCCCCCAGGGACCGCAGTGGTGGCCCGCCACGCTGCTCCAGCGTGCTGCCTATGCGATGCCCGGCACGTCGACCGGTTGCGTCAACGCATCCTTCACGAGGGACACAGAGTGATGGCAGTCAAGCACCAGCTTCCCAAGACGCCCAAGCCCAAGGCCCCCATCGAGGAGCACAAGAAGCACGCCGAAGAGTTCCTCAAGGATCCGATGTACGCCACCAAGCCCGAGACCCTCAACGACACGAGCGACGAGGCCAAGCCGTGAACATCGTGTGGTTCAAGCTCAGGAGCTGGCACGCCTTCAAGGGGCCCCTCGATGCCCGGGCGTACTGCGGCCGGGTCGGGGGTCCCTACCACGAGACGAGCAACACCCTGCCCGCCGGCAAATCCTGCGAGACCTGCCTTCGCATGGTCGCGAGGTTCGCTGACAAGGGGTGAGCTGGTCGTTCATCGTCCCCGGACAGCCAGTCTCCTGGAACCACGCCTACAAGCCCGTCAATCGCCGGGCGCGTGATGGGAGGACCTTCCGGGGGCAGGCGAAGACCGACGAGACCAACGCCTACCAGCAGTCCGTTGCGCTGATCGTGGGTGCGGCCAGGCCCTCGGGCTGGACCCACGACGGCACGAGCTACATCCACATCCGGGTGCGCCTGTACCTGGGCCGCGACATCGACGCCACCAACATCTGGAAGATCCTCGAGGACGCCATCGCCAGGAAGCTCGACGTGAACGACAAGTGGTTCCTCGTCAGCTTCGAACACAAGGAGACCGGGGTCAAAGAGCCCCGAGTGGAGGTCACCATCGAATGAAAACCATCACCATCACCATCCAGGTGCCCGACGGCGTGAACGTCGCCGTCAGCCAGGGCACCCAGCAGCCCCAGCAGCAGCGCCCGTTCGTCGAGCGCCCCGCCCCGCCGCAGCCCGCAGGTGGCTGCCCGGAGCACGGCACCGTGTGGCAGTTGGTCCCGGCCGGCGTCAGCAAGAAGGCTGTCAACGCGGACGGCAGCCCCAAGCGGTACAACGCGTTCTGGGCCTGCCCGGAGCGTGGCTGCAACCAGATGCCCCCCCGTGATGCCCCGGCCGTGCAGTACCAGCAGTCGGCCATGGTGGACATCAGCGAGGACGGGCTCCCGTTCTGAGGTGATCCGCTACGTCCTCTCCTTCCCACCCAACGCCAACATCACACAGCAGCAGTTCCAGCATTTCAGGGAGATCCTCAAGGAGGCTGCGGACGCCAAGGAATACCGCGACATCTGCCTCTCCAACGGGGTGAAGATCACGGACATGCGCGGCAAGCCCGTCGCGGCGCTGATCCGCAGGGCTCGAGCGAGGGCACGATGACCTACGACTTCTGGGTCTGCGATGCCTGTCATCGGATGTTTCCTGCCAACTACAAGCAGGCCCAGGTCACCGTCGAGCAGAGGTCGGAGAGGATCTACGGCACGGATGTCACCTACCGACCGGTCGAGAAGCTGACCATCTGCTCGAACTGCTACCGCACCTGGAGCGGCCATAAGCAATGAAGGTCGCCATCGCGGGGCCTTCCGTTCTAGCACACCATTCTAGTCAGAACGATGTGGTAACCAGAGGAGGTCAACCATGACGATGCCTGTCGTCACGCTCTGTGCCGATCCCAACGACGGCACCCACGGCCTGTTCATCGACGGCGTCCTTGTCTGCGACTCGGGAGACGAGGACGTGACGCCCACCGA
>Ga0315276_10002791_pt1 | contig 15949 bp, 11 predicted proteins | sample YL17G05_0_MG_FD_204542 | JGI IMG/M metagenome (GOLD analysis project Ga0315276, IMG submission 204542) | Sediment microbial communities from Yellowstone Lake, YNP, Wyoming, USA - YL17G05_0 | ecosystem: Environmental > Aquatic > Freshwater > Lake > Sediment | place: USA: Wyoming | collected... | reverse complement strand
AAAAATACTTCATGCCAAATTTCCCATATACTTCCTCAGCCAGTTCTGCGCCTCCACCTTTATATATCCAGGTAAGTAAATCCATCTGGCATGGCCCACCGGGTAATGCGCCAAGAACCCCAAAAGTGGTATTCTTACCAGCCCAATAACCAGGCCAATCAAAACCTCCCTGGACCGTTCCACTCTGAACCGCTGAGAAAACCTCGAATGAAGAAACAATTTCGCCCGCAGGGAAAAGTCTGAGCTCAAGTTCATCTTTGCAGATCTCATTGACCGTATCCACAAAATGCTGATCGGATTTGATCAGGGTTATAGCCGGTGTCCAGGTCGTAACAACCCTCCATTTAATAACCTTTGCGATCGCAGGATTAGAACCAATAAGAAAAAGAGCAGCGGTCAAAACGGTCACCAGCATTACTACACATTGTCCCTTCTTCATTTCACCTTCCTCCTTTCTCTTTTTTGTTTTTGCCCAGCCTATTTTTTGTTTCAGAATCTTGATTACGGCCAAAACAATTTCAATGTAACCCCAGCTTTTTTTTAGCCCATTCCTTCAATTGGATTTTATTCACCTTTCCAGATCCCAAAAGCGGCCAGTCTTTCCCGTCTATAAAAAGAACATTTTTTGGAATTTTAAATCGTGCCATTTTATTTTTGCAAAAATCTATGACACTTTCTTTCGTCAAATTTGTTCCCGATTCTAACTCAATAATTGCGGTAACCGCTTCTCCCCAGTTTGGATCAGGAACCCCTAAAACCTGCACTGATTTTATTCCGGGAATAGTTTCGAGGAAAACTTCAACCTCTCTTTCGGAGACATTTTCCCCCCCGCTCTTGATCATCATTTTATATCGGCCGCGATAAGTAACATTCCCTTTTTCATCCATCCAGCCATAATCCCCACTATGAAAATATCCATCGGAATCGACAGCTCTCTTTGTTTCCTCAGCATTCTTATAGTATTCTCGAAAACGGCTCCACCCCCCCAGGCATAATTCGCCTCCTTCATTAGGGGCCACCCGCTTTCCTGTTAAAGGATCCACAACTTTTACTTCAATTCCTGGCCATGGTTTCCCATTTGTATATTTTCTGACCTGATAATCATCCTCACTAGGCATTACACTAACACCGGTTCCCTCGGTAAAGCCATAATGATTTGCTATTATTTCAGCCCCTGGAAATATTTTCTGGCATTTATCGTACCATTCGGGCCCCGCAGCTAAGAGAATTCTGGATACGGAGGTTAAATTATAGTTACTAAATTTAGGATGATTGGCGAGAGCGTTGAAATGGTATTCAAAGCCACAGTAAAAATTAATATTTTCATTCTGAATAATAGGTAATATTTCGTCAGGATTAAACTCATTTACATACAGGGCACAGCCATTCGTTAAGGCTCCCAAAGTAAAATATACGACGCCAGCGATATGATAAAAAGGAAAGTAACATAACAGCCTGTGCGTGGGATTAAGATTAAAAGTTTTCCCCCATAAATACATGCCTATACCCAATAAACTTGTTTGAACATGCACAGCACCCTTTGGAAAGGAGGTACTACCTGATGTAAAGAGAATATTACAAATATCATCTGGCCTAACCATTTCTTGAAGTTTTTCGATTTCTTTAATTTGGAAATTGCGGCCGGAGTCCATTACCTCGGTGAAATCATAACAGTTTGGGAATTTATTTTTATCCGGACTAAAACAGATGATTCTTTCAAGAGATGGGAGAGCTTTTGAGTGAATTTTCTTTTCTTTACCGAGGAGAATCTCCCGATCTATATCAGCAAGAATTTCAAGATAATTACCGATACGCAATTTATCGACGGTAATAAGGGTCTTCACATCTGCTTGTTTTAGGACGAATTCGATTTCTTTAGCCTTGAAATTTACATTCACGGGAACAATTACAGCCCCTATAATATGAAGGGCATATTGTGTAATCACCCATTCTGGTACCGTCCCGAAAATGGTCGCTACATGGTCGCCCTTTTTAATCCCTACCTTTGTAAACGCCCGTGCTAGCTGGCATGCTTTTTGATATAATTCTGAATAGGTTAACCTTTCATTTTTAGAAAGCAGGGCTTCCTTGCTCCCCCATTTTTCGGCGGCCTCCTTTAATGCCTTTGCAATGGTCAAATTTCCCCATTCCAGCATGGTGAACTGCCCCCTTTCCCGCTAAGGTATTAATATTATGAAAGCCTAACACACTGTCGTAATTATGGTTGTATAAGGCTTAGCTCGGGGCAAGATGGATTGACCCCATATCCTTCGAAAAACAATTTTGATTTTTTCCCTCTCGTCGAAATCTCCGCCAGTCAGTAAGAAAGTGGAAAAGCTGACGCGGTCATAATCTTGCTGGCATTAGCTCAGTCATCCTCTCTTGGCCAGTTTTCAACCCCTGTAAAACTTCCCATGCGGTTTACTTCTGAATAGGCTCAAAATATTCAATGTCGAGTATATTCCCCTGCGGTTTCTCTCTCCACCGCGCCTGCACCCTTCCGCCAATCTTGATCGTCTTTTTGACGTTCTCCAGGTCTGTCAGATCCGTCCCCCCGATACAATGCAGGAAGCCTACGTGTGCCCCATCCAGGTCTATTAAACCTGTGATATATGGCGGCTGGATCGGTTGGCCGGAATATTTAAAGGTGATCAGGGCCCACGTTCGGATCACACCTTTATCGCTCACCTGGACCCACTCTTTTGTATCGACGAAACATCGGGGGCAAAACATTCTAGCCGGTACTAAAACCCGGTTACATTTCGGGCAGCGAGTGCCCATAATTTTCTTTTTCTTAAACTCTTCAAAAAAACGGGTGAAAACTGGCCCCATCGCCCACCGATACGGTAAATAGATAACTTGTTCCAGAAACTTCACCTCGGTCTGGTCCATTTTAAAATTCCTCCTTATGATATGCTACTGATAATCATAATTCCGTTCAGCTGATCCATACCGCCCATGGCATGGGCCAAGGCGGTCTTTGCCCCCGGTACCTGCCGTTTGTCCGCCCGTCCAGTTACCTGCAGGGCAGCTTCGCCAACCCGGATTAATCCAGTGGCCCCTATCGGGTTACTGCATAATACGCCACCCGAAGGGTCACAGGGTAATTCTCCCCCTCTGAGCACTACTCCTTCCTCTACCAGCCGGCAGGCCTCCCCTGGGCCGCAGAAACCAAAGCATTCATAAAAGATTAACTCCTGAAAGGTAAAGGGATTGTAAACTTCAGCCACGTCAATTTCTTTCCGCGGGTTTTGAATTCCGGCCATCCGGTACGATTCTCTGGCGGCAATGATGGCGGATTCCCAGACGACCTTGTCACTATCACCAAAAAAGGCTTCATCCCCGGCGTAATAAAGACCCTTGACCCAGGCGGGTTTCTGGGGGAAGCGTTTGGCTTTTTCCCCGGCAACAAAGATCACCGCAGCGGCCCCATCCGAAGCAGGACAAATGTCCATCAAGCGGACCGGGTAGGAGACCACTTTAGAATTCAGTACATCCTCCACGGTAATTTTCATACGAATATGGGCGAACGGATTATCCAGCGCGTTTTCGTGATGGTTTACGGAAATGACCGCCGCGGCCTGCCGGACTCTTTCTTCGGAGATATTATACCGGTGGGCGTACATATTGGATTGCATGGAGAAGATTCCCGCGGCTCCCGCCAGGAAAGGCCTTTGAAAAAAAGGCTCAGCGACTGTGGACATCGTTCCCTGCGGGTCATTTTCCATCATTTTCTCGTGTCCCACAGCCAAGACAACATCAAACAGCCCGGACGCCACGTGATAATAGGCCATCTGGGCAATGGACATGCCTGTGGAGCCGCAGGTAGCCACCCGCATGGAAGGTTTACCGAAAGCTGCCAAAGCATCGGATAAATAAAGGTGGGGAGCATTGACCCCCTCCATCGGCGCTGGCATGGAGCCCGAGACTACTGCATCTATATCTTCCGGAGCAATTTGAGCATCTTCGAAGGCGGCTTTAACCGCCCCGTAGACAAGCTCTGGATAGCTGACATCATCCCGGCGACCCTGTTTGGTCTGCCCGAACCCTACAATTGCCACGGCTCTTGACATATTCTTTCCCTCCTATTTCCCAAGAATCACGACGGAATGGTGCTGCCCGGCCAGACCATGAGTAGAATGTGCCAGCGCCGTCTTTACATCGGGCACCTGCCTGTTCTCAGCTTCGCCCATAACCTGAAGGGCAGCCTCGGCAATCCGGATCAGGCCCCGGGCCACGTAGGGGTTAGCAGCCAAAACCCCTCCGGAGGGATTCACCGGCAACTTTCCATCCAGGGAAGTCATTCCTTTATCTATAAATTTTCCACCTTCTCCCTCGCGGCAAAAGCCTAACTGTTCATACCAGAGGAGTTCCTGGTAGGAATAGGGCTCACAAATTTCCGCGACGTTAATCTCTCCCAGGGGTTTAGAAATACCCGCCATGGCGTAGGCCTTCTGGGCTGCCCGTTTCAGGCCTCCGTTCAAAAAGTTGCGGTCCCCTAAAAAGTAATCATCAACGGACCAGCCAACTCCTTTAATCCATACCGGCATCTCTGTGAGCTGTTTGGCTTTTTCTTCGGAAGCCAACAGAATCGCACAAGTAGCATCCGATTCCGGGGCGCAATCCAGAGCTTTAATCGGGTAGGCCAACCTTTCTGATTTTAAAACATCCTCGACCGTTACTTTTTCCTTTTTGAAGGCGTATGGGTTATTTCGGGCATTGCCCAGATTTTTGACGACCACTTTCGCCGCCTGTTCTTCGGTAATTCCATACCTCGCCATGTATAAATTTGCTTGCAGAGCGGCTGCCGAAAGGTCATCGATTCCTATAGGGCGCTGGAAAAAGGGATCCGCATACATGTTGGTAAGCGTGCTGGATTCAGGGACCTCAGACATTTTAGTAACGGCGTGAACAACCGCCGTGTCAAAATGCCCGCTCATGACTCGTAGATATCCATAAAGAAATGCAAAAGCGCCGTCTTCTTCTGTTTTGGAAGAATTTTTTAGGTACCCGCCGACAGCATCATAGTAATACGAATTGGAACAGCTGATTCCCTGCCAGTAATCCGAAGACGAAGTAATAATCGTCCCGATTTCCTCCCGGCTAATCCCGGCCTGCGCCAATAAACTTTTTACAACCTGGTAAGTGATTTCACGGATGTTGAGATTAAAGATTTCATCATGGCCCATCTGGGCCACGGCTACAATGGCTACCTTTTTCGTCATAATAATCACTCCTTAATTCATTGGCTTTTAAAGCATTTCTTCGAAGGATTCTTAGATTAGAAATCCGTGCAAATTATGTTGAAATTGGCCTGAAATTAGGTAGAGTAATTTTTTCAGTTACGTCTTTAAAGACCACCTCTACTTCCATGTCGCATTTGACCTTCTCCGGCGGGCACTCTACAATATTGCTCATCATCCTGATACCCTCCTCTAATTCGATGATCGCCACTACATATGGAATATCATCTTCAAATCCAGTAGGTTGGTAGGAGTGGACAGCCATATAAGAATAAACTTTTCCTCTCCCTTTCGCTCTAACCCAGCCTATGTTGGAAGAAAGGCAACTAGGGCAGAACATTTTAGGATAAAAGATGAACTCTCGACAATCTTGGCATTTTTGAATTAAAAGCTCATGCTTCTTACAACCTTCCCAAAAAGGCTTACTCCATGGAGTTGGTTCCGGTAGTGGCTTTTTATACACCTTCGTGTCAATACCCTCCCTAATACAACCACATGAGAGTCCATGAACGTCCCACCCATTGAAGTTTCAACAGCAATTTTCGCTCCATTGACTTGGCGTTCTCCCGCCTTTCCCATCAACTGTCTCACAGCTTCCACCAATATGGCTACTCCACCTCCTGCAGCTGTATGACCTTGTCCCAGCATTCCCCCGTTGGTGGTCATGGGAAGCTTTCCTCCCGGCCAAGTATTTCCCTCGTATACAAAAGCTCCCGCCTCTCCCCTCTGGCAGATTCCGAGGCCTTCCAAAGTAATTAGAGGGAAAATAGGATAGCCATCGTAAATTTCAGCAATATCTACATCGTTAGGCGCAATCCCAGCCATTTCATAGGCTTCCTTTGCGGCTTCCGGGAATCTTAATCTTGTCAAATCCCTGTCCTGAGAGATCCCGTAGTGACACACTCTTGATCCAAAACCTAAAGGGTAAACTGGAGGATTGCGAAGATCTTTTGCGCGTTCCGCTGTTGTAAGAATAAAGGCAGCGCCCCCATCAGCTAAGACATTTCCCTCTCGACTGGTGAGATTCGTAGCTACCAATTTACTTGCCAACACTTCATCAACGGATAATTCCCTTCGGAGCATGGCATTTGGGTTTAAGGCTGCCCATTTCCTCATAGAAACGACAACTGAAGCAATTTGTTCATGCGTAGTACCCGTTTCATGCATATATCTAGTTGCAAATAAACTTCCACATCCTCCCATGAAGAATCCATAAGGGGTTTCCCATTCTTCAGGTATACCAAATGTGGCGAATAAATCTATCATCTCTTGGACAGGAGCAGACCCCGTTTTATCAGATTGCACGCAAAGGATAGTTTTCGCAATCCCGGCCGTTATCAATCCGCAAGCGGTCTTGAGCATTGTCGAGCTACTTGACCCACCAGCAAAAACTTGAAAATTGTTCTTCGCTTTCCCTAGGAGACCCAATTCCTCAACAATCTTGGCGAATACCATATCAGTATTGTACCTACGATTAAAAAAAGTTCCCGTGGGAATAATGGTATCGATCTCATCCTTTTTTATTCCCGAATCGAGAATGGCCTGTCGGCATGATTCAAGAGCATTCAACAAACAGAGCCGGTTCGGGAATTTCCCCGTGGGAACTTCCCCAATTCCTACAATTGCCACCTTTCCTTTAAAATTAGCCACGGATTTTTCACCTCATTTAAGTACGATGAATCGAAATTTCCTTGAGGAAGGTAATTCAAATAAATTCAAATACGAGCTCGTTGGAAACCAATCTCTCAACCCAAAAAAATTTGTCATTTTAATGTCTTTGAAAATCGATCTGCCTTTTCTCCAAAAGAGGTCTTATCTTCGCTCCTTACCGGCAAAATGAAATTTTCTTTTTCGAAGATTCCGTCGTTTTCCCTTCAGGTTTTTAGTTAAGATTCATTAATTTCCTTTTTATTATTAAACAAAATTTATGCCACCAATAATCACATTTTCTGGATAATCTTTCAAAATGATCTTTGACAGACTAGAAGTATCCAAAATAGAGAGACGCTGCTGGGTCGACTCCTTATCCTCACTTATGAGGCGGCTGTAGCGCTTGACATCGGCACTGAGGATGGCGGTGAGCTTGCGTTTAACTTTCTCTGATGAAAAACTAATTTAAAATACTCGGATTGTCAAGCCAAAAATTGATCCAAAAATTGATCCTATTCTAATTGTAGAATTATCCAGTGAAAACAGGTGGTTATAAGTAACGAGAACCTATGAATTGATGAAATAGGCAATAAAAAGCTAAATCAGAAGGGCAGGGTCATTATAGCTCTGCCTTTTGTGTTGTCTATATATTGGGGTCCAGGCATTTAAGGAAAAACTTGCGATATCTGCTATATAAGCCGCTTCCGAAATCTCTGAAGAAGTTACGATTTTATATTCATATATTCAATTGGAATTGAATGCATGCTTTCACTCGGTAATCATCAATCGCTCGGTCGTGGGGTGCCTGAAGACTTGTGAAATAGTCAGACAAGAGTGATCGGCGGGCCGGGGTTCGTGCTGGACGGTTTCCTTATTTAGCCTTGGATCAATCTCTTTAATCAGCAAAGTTGCTTCGGAAGGGCCGTCTCCGCTTTCTCGTGAAAGAGCTAATAATGCCTCTGGGGTATGAGCAAAATCCGATCTCTACACCTCGCTGATCCGCAGTACGGGCTTGATGGTGTCGCCTCTCTTGGCATCGGCGATCGCCCGGTTGATGTCGCTGAAGTCGTAGAATTTCAGGAGGCGGTCGAAGGGAAACTGCCCTGCCCGGTACAGCTCGATCAGTTTAGGGATAAAATGCTGCGGCACGGCATCGCCCTGGATGATGCCGAGGGTTTTCCGTCCTTCGGGGAGAGAGTCCGTCCCGCTCTCGCCGGTAAGAAGCGCCACAACGCCATGCGGATTCAACACCTCAATGGCGAGCCGGTGCATCTTCGGGCTGCCAGTGGTCTCCACCACGTAATCGACGCCACGACCGGTGATACCGGCGATGCGGGTGGCGACATCTTGACGGCGATTGTCGATCTTGTGGGTGGCGCCCAGCTTCAGGGCGAGTTGGAGCCGTTTGGGTTTAAGGTCGACACCGATAATCGGGCCGGCGCCGATGATGCGGGCCGCCATGACCGCTGCCAGGCCCACCGCCCCCGTGCCGAAGACCGCGATGCTCGCCCCCTCTGAAACCTTGAGCGAGTTCATCACGGTGCCGGCTCCGGTCTGCAGGCCGCAGCCCAGCGGAGATAGAACCTCCAGGGGGAGATCTTTGGAAACTCTGACGAGGTTGCGTTCCGTCGCCAGGGTATGGGTGGCGAAGGAAGACTGACCGAAGAAGTGGCCCCGCACGCCGCTGCGTTGCAACGCATTGCTCCCATCCAGGCGCTGGAAACCAAAGTTGGCCCCGTAGAAGTGCCGGCAATGGGCAGGATGCCCGCTCCGGCATTGACGGCACCGGCCGCAAGACTGATAGGAGAGCACGACATGATCGCCGTGCTTGACACTCTTCACGCTCTTGCCCCCCCGCTCGACCACGCCCGCACCCTCATGACCCAGCACCACGGCATTGTCGGCCTCCACCCAGCCGTCGCAAAAGTCTATATCGGTATGGCAGATGCCCGAGGCGACGAGGCGCACCAGGACTTCGTCCTCCCGCGGGCCTTCCAACTCGAGGGATTCGATCTTCAGGGGGCCCCCTTTCTTGCGCAGGACGGCCGCCTGAATCTTGTACACTTTCACGTCGGAATGATCATTCACCCTTTAGCTCCTCTGTTGCCGAGTTCCAGCATAAACCTGGTAGTCAGGGTTAAATTGTACATTTTTCATAATGCACACTTCAACCAGTAATAATCACCCCTCGGAGCTACTTCCGATGAAAGAACCGTGGGTGAAATATTCCGTCAAAGGTGATCGACCGGCCGGTATTCTTGTGATATCATCTGCGCGTGCATTGCACTGATGGCCATCCAAAATTCCAGGGAGGCGAAAAATGGAAAATAAAGTGAACCTGGCTGCTCCTTGTGGATTATACTGCGGTGTCTGCGCCGTTTATATTGCCCATCGGGATAATAACATCAAATTCAAGGAGAGGCTGCCCAAGGTCTACGGGGTAAGTTTGGAAGATATACACTGCGAAGGCTGCCTTTCCGATGATTTATTCAAATACTGCCAGTCCTGCCCGATCCGGTCCTGTGTAAAGCGGAAGGGCGTCGAGGGGTGCCATCAGTGTAACGATTTTCCATGCAAGTTTATCGAGGATTTCCCCATCCCTGTGGGTAAAAAAGTTATCTTCCGTTCCATCCCGGCCTGGAGAGAGTTGGGAACCGAGAAATGGATGGAAGAGGAGGAAAAACGGTACCATTGTCCCCATTGTGATTATAAATTGTTCAGGGGGGCCAAAAGGTGCCGGAACTGCCAACAACCCATCGATGTTGATGTTGATTGACTTTTCCTGCTAATCATCCATGGCGGGGGCGCCACCCGCGAATCCCGCTGGAAAAATCCGCCCTCGCCCCCCTTTAGTAAGATGAGCATGCATACATGCTTTGTAGCCTGGCCGTGGACCTGCGTGTAACCCAGCTTGTAGACGGCGTAAAGGGAATCCATGCCATGCTCCCCAAAAATATATTTGGCAAGAAATAAAGGAATTTTTGGCTCCCGAACCATCGGAGATCGCGCAGTTGCTTTTGGATAAAAGCTCCTAGGACTTTGCAAAGGTTTTACCAGAAGGTGGCGATGTAAAGGCTCCAGGGGAATATTGATTCCTTTGGAGCCTTTTTTGATTTCATCTTCCATAAATGCATTGTTATTTAAAGCCAGATGTTGAATTGATCCTTACCCGGCATTGTCTTCCGCCCTATCTATTTCTTTAATCTTCACCACTCTGGCTCTTTACCAGAGCAGGTTAGGGTGGTGCGCTCAAGATTGATACAAAAACTGACGATATTCATTAGGTCTGGGCCCATGGGGAATACTCTTGTAAGGCGGATGGGGGAATGCCCATGGGGGGATTAAGATATTGAAATAATTTTAGTTTTGTGTTCTACTGGTATTATGATTTTAGCATTTAGGCATTCCAGCGGCAAAATTTTCTTTACCTTTTCAAGAGGGCTACAATATGCAGAATAAGTATAAAATAAAAGATCGACCTCATGGGGGAGTGTCCATGGGCGGGAAGATCGCAAAATTGAAGGCCTCGGAAGCGCGGCGCGCGCGGGTCGCGGAGGCGTTGCCAAATAGAGAGGAAGAGGCGAAGCGGCTGGTGCAGGAGAACGCGATCATGGCCGAAATCGGGCGAATTATCAGCTCTACCTTGAATATTGAGGAAGTATACGAGCGGTTTGCCATAGGAGCAAAGAAACTCATTCCTTTTAACCGGATCATCATCAACCTCATCAGCCGGGAAAAAGGCACGATCACCAATGCCTATATCTCAGGAACGGAAGTGGCGGGGCGGCGTCCCGGGGATGTTCTTCCCTTGCGCGGCTCACTGAACGAAAAGATCATGAGCACGAGGAAGAGCATGCTCATCCAGACGGAAGACCCCGAGGAATTGGCCAGGCGTTTTCCTACACTCATGACCACTTTTCAAGCGGGGCTGCGGTCGATGATGTCCGTCCCCTTGTTGTCGCAAGACCAGGTGATCGGGGTCCTGCATTTTCGATCGAGCCAAGCGAACGCTTATACAGAGAAGGACATCAAACTGGCTGAGAGTATCGCCGCCCAGATTGCCGGGGCCATTGCCAACGCCCTGCTCTTTCTCGAGCGCAAGCGGGCGGAGGAAGCCCTGCGCAGAAGTGAGGAAGAAGCGAAGCGTCTGGCCCAAGAGAATGCGATCATGGCCGAGATCGGGCAAATCATCAGCTCGACGCTGAACATTGAGGAGGTATATGAGCGCTTCGCTGAAACAGTACGTAAACTCATCCCCTTCGACCGCATTGCCATCAACGTCATTAATCCTGAAGGTACGACCTTCATAATCCCTTATGTCCTGGGCTCAAATGTGGCCGAACGCGAGCTGGGGAAAGTCATCCCCTTAGCTGGCACTGGTGCGCAATGGGTGATGCAGAACCGAACGGGCATGCTCATTTTGGAAGAGAATTGGGAAGAGATTACCGGCCGATTACCAGGCCTTTTACCTCTTTTTAAGGCGGGGTTTAGATCGGTGATGTTGATTCCTTTGATCTCGAAAGACCGGGTGATCGCAGTTCTTAACCTGCAGACATTCAAAAAAAATGCCTATACTGAAGCGGATCTGAAACTTGCCGAAAGGGTTGGCACTCAGGTTGCGGGAGCCATCGCCAATGCCATGCTTTTTCTCGAACACAAGCGGGCGGAGGAGACACTGCGAGAGAACGAGGAGCGCTTCAGGCTGGTTGCTAAATCTTCAACCGATGTGATATACGAATGGGATATAAAAGAGCATGTAGACTGGTTCGGCAAGATTGATGAACTGCTGGGTTATGCCCCGAATGAGTTTCCGAGGACGTTTGAAGCATGGGCGAATAGTGTCCACCCCGACGATCGTGATCGAGTGATGGCAGCGGTAAAGAACCACTTGGAAAAGAATGAGCCATTTGACATCGAGTATCGCATCATGAAAAAAGACGGCACGTATAATTACTGGTGGGCTCGCGGCACCGCAGCCGGTGATGAGAAAGGGATTCCTTATCGGTGGATTGGAGCTATCACAGACATCACCGAGCGCAAGGGGGCAGAGGAAGTCTTGCGAAGAAGTGAGGAAGAAGCGAAACGGCTGGCCAAAGAGGCGGCGGTCTTAGCCGAGATTGGGAGAATTATCAGCTCCACATTGGATATCGAAGAGGTGTACGGATGGTTTGCCCAAGAAGCCCTTAAGTTGATTCCTTTTGACAGGATTTCCATTAACCTCATCAACCTCGAAGAGGGCACAGTTGTTGTATCCTATGTCGCCGGGTTGGATATACCCGAACGACGGTCTTTCGATGTCTATCTTCTAAAGGATTCTGTTACTGAGAAGATAAGGGGTAACCGATTGAGCTTGTTGATCCAGCCGGAGACCCGAGAGGAGTTGGAAGGCCAATTCCCCAAATTTATATCCCATTTTCAAGCCGGGCTCCGATCTATGATGGGCATCCCCCTGGTCTCCAGAGATGCGGTGATCGGAGTTTTGTACCTTTATTCGAGAAAACTCAAAGCCTATACGGATCAAGAACTCAGGCTGGCCGAGCGCATTTCCTCCCAAATTGCCGGAGCGATTGCCAACGCCCAACTTTTTGCGGAGCACAGGCGGATGGAGGAAGCGCTCCAGGCCTCAGAAGAGCAATATCGGCTTTTAGTCCAAAATTCCAACGATGCCATTTTCATCGCTCAGGATGGGGTAATAAAATTCCCCAATCTCAGGACTGAAGAGCTGCTCGGATATCCTGCCGCCGAATTGGCCGAAATCCCCTTTGTCAATCATATCCACCCGGATGACCGGGATATGGTCCTGGAAAATCATAAGAAAAGGTTAGCAGGACAGAAATTTCCCCGCACTTACTCGTTCAGAGTGAGGAACAAATTGGGTGGAGAATTGTGGGTGGAAATCAATTCCGTTTTTATCGAATGGGAGGGGGGAGAGGCTACGCTTAACTTCATCAGAGACATCACCGAAAAAAAGAAACTGGAAGCCCAGTTTCTCCAGGCTCAGAAGATGGAGGCCGTCGGGACCCTGGCGGGAGGGATTGCCCATGATTTCAACAACCTCCTCATGGGTATCCAGGGACATACCTCTCTCATAATCCTCGGTGTGGATCCCAGTCATCGCCATTATAAAATGCTGAAAAGCATCGAAGAACAGGTAAAGAGTGGTGCGGATCTCACATGGCAATTACTCAGTTTCGCTCGCGGGGGAAAATATGAAGTCAAGCCCGCGGACCTAAACGCCATCATCAAGAAGACTTCCAGCATGTTCGGCCGCACCAGGAAAGAGATCACCATCTACAAGAACTTTCAGCAGGACCTCTGGCCGGTGGAGGTGGACCGGGGGCAGATCGAACAGGTGCTCTTAAACCTCTATCTCAACGCCTGGCAGGCCATGCCGAGCGGGGGGCTCCTTTCCCTGGAGACCAAGAATGTCACCCTTGACGAAAACTATTCAAAGTCCTTCTATGTCAAGCCGGGAAATTATGTAAAGATCTCGGTCGCCGACACCGGGGTGGGGATGGACGAGAAGACCCAGCGGAGGATCTTTGAGCCCTTCTTCACCACCCGGGAGATGGGTCGGGGGACCGGTCTGGGCCTGGCCACCGCCTACGGAATCATCAAAGGCCATGGAGGGGTCATTAATGTTTACAGCGAGAAGGGGCATGGGGCCACCTTTAACATCTACCTGCCTGTTTCGGAAAAGAAAGTAGAAAAAGAAGGGAAGTCCTCGGAGGAACTCCTCAGGGGCAAGGAGACCATCCTTCTGGTGGACGACGAGGAAGTGGTCCTCAATGTCAGCAGAATGGTGCTGGAGCGGCTGGGGTACAAAGTTCTCATGGCCCGCAATGGGCAAGAGGCCATAGAGGTTTATAAGACCAAAAAAGAGGAGATCGATCTTGTCATCCTGGACCTGATCATGCCGACCATGGGCGGGGAGAAAACTTTTGACCTCCTCAAAACGATAAATCCGGATCTCAAGGTTATCCTTTCAAGCGGATACAGCCTGAATGGTCAGGCGGCCCAGATCATGGAACGGGGCTGCAAGGGTTTCATTCAGAAACCTTTTGGCGCGGGGGAGCTGTCGCAGAAGATCAGAGAGGTTTTGGATAATGGGGTAAAAGACCAGCCCGAACCTGACAAAACCATCCAGTGACATAGTCATTGGCCATCCAAAATACCCGCTTTTAATTTTTGGAAAACACTCTTTTTGATCTCCCAATATAACCTTCGCTGCTTTTTCCTCGGGGGCATTCTTGCCGCCCCATGAACCCTCGAACCTTCGTTGTTTGTCATCTTTCCCCGGACAAACCCCAATTGCAACAATTAATTGGATATGCTACAAATTCAATTTGGGGCGAACATCGGCCATTTAAGAATGCCCATAGGCCCAATGGCGCCCATTTCCCTTTTCGCCTTTTCCCCTTTTCCCCATGTATTTTCAACGGTAATGTCAAAAAAGTTATGAAAAACCACTCGGGAAGACAAAGGAAGACAAGCAAATCCCTCCCCCTTGAGGGGGGAGGGAAGGGGTGGGGGTGAAAGAACTGAGGGACGTAGCAAGAGCACCCCTCACCCTGACCCTCTCCCTCAAGGGGAGAGGGGAGATAACTTTTGATAATACCTTTTCAACTGAAAGGAGGCCACCATGCTTTACGACGCCCTGCTGACAGAACCGGAAAAAGCCCTGCGAGATGAAGTCCGGAGATTTGTCCGGGATGAGGTGCCGCCAGACCTTTTGCGGGCCATGGACCGGGAGGAGATCACCTTTCCGCACGACTTCATCGCCAAGCTGGCCCAGCATGGCCTTCGAGGATTAAGGTTTCCCAGGAAATGGGGAGGGCGGGAATTGCCCTGGACCGCAGAGGTCGTGGCCGAAGAAGAAGTGGGGGTTCTGGGAGTGGCTCTGGGATGCGCCTTCGTGATGACCTCCATTGTAGGCGAGGCGCTCAACGTCTTCGGCAATGAGGAACAAAAAGAACGGTTTCTAAGACCCATCATCACCGGAACGAAGATACCGGAAGAAGCCCTTACCGAGCCGAGGGGCGGCTCCGACTTCTTCGGAGCGACCACCAAAGCAGTCCCGGATGGAGATTCTTTTATATTAAATGGGCAGAAAAGGTTCGTTGTGGGAGCCGAAGTAGCCGACTTCTTCACGGTCTACTGTAACACAGACCCCAAGGCACCCCTTCATCAACGGATCTCCATGTTCATCGTGGAAAAGGGGCCGGGGGTGCACGTCGAACATGCCTATGGTCTTCTGGGGTGCCGGGGCACCGGTGTGGGGAGATTGGTCTTCCGGAACTGCCGCGTGCCGAAGGAGAACTTGGTCGGAAAATTGGGGATGGGGGGTCTGATCTTTGATCGGATGATGATCCCGGAGCGACTTACTTCTGCCGCCGCCTCCATCGGGGGTGGCCGCGCGGCCCTTGAAATCGCCGTCCGGTACAGCGACCGGAGGGTTGCCTTTGGCCAAAAAATCCGGAAGTTTCAGGCAGTCAGTAACATGATCGCCGATGCCATGACCCGGCTGGATGCTGCCCGGGGCCTGACCTATGGCGCGGCCAAGACTGTGGATCGGGGCATGCCCCATCGCCGCCTGGTGAGTGAAGCCAAGAAATTCGCTACCGAAGCGGCCTGGTCCATTGTCAACACGGCGATGCAGGTCATGGGGGGAATAGGGTACACGAACGTTTATCCCCTGGAGCGGTATTTGCGCGACACCCGGCTGTGCCTCATTTGGACCGGGACGAGTCAGATCATGGACGCCCTCATCCAGCATGAGACCTATGCCGAGTTCCTGGGGGACCTGAGCGATCGACGGAATGTGGAGATGGATGCCATGGGCATCGACGCCCAGCAGGAGAAAGTTTACACGGATGAAGATATGTGGAGAAACTTCTAACCCCCCACCCTTCCCCTCCCCCTCTTGAGGGGGGAGGGTTGGGGAGGGGGTGATATGGAATTGCTCATTATGTCCTACCGGATAACAGATCTTTGCACGAACTGCGGCGAATGCCTAAAGGTCTGCCCCCTCGAAGCCATTCTCCCGGAAAAGGAAA
>Ga0315276_10002789_pt1 | contig 15952 bp, 9 predicted proteins | sample YL17G05_0_MG_FD_204542 | JGI IMG/M metagenome (GOLD analysis project Ga0315276, IMG submission 204542) | Sediment microbial communities from Yellowstone Lake, YNP, Wyoming, USA - YL17G05_0 | ecosystem: Environmental > Aquatic > Freshwater > Lake > Sediment | place: USA: Wyoming | collected... | reverse complement strand
GCCGTCCCGCCCGCCAGGGCGCTCCGGAAGAGGGCCTGGCGTCCGAAGGCCGACCGGGAGACGGCGAAGCGGGCCAGATCCACTCCCCTCAGCAGGGCGATGATGATCGCGCCCCCCAGTGCGACGTATCCGTTGTACCCCGCCATGGAGGCGAGGCAGGCCCCTGCCATGCCGATGGCGCCCGGCCCCGTCTCGGTTTTCCGGAGGAAGAGGAGGGCCAGGAGGAAGACGACCAGGGCCGCCATGGCGTGAGGGACCCAGTAATACTCCGCGAAAAAGGAGGGGACGAGGATCCCGCGGTTCGACACCCATCCATCCACGTTCCAGTGGCGCAGGAAGATCTCCCGCCAGGATCCGCTCTCCCGGCGCCACCCGGCCAACCCCAGCATCGGCAGGAGATCGAACCCTCCCGCCAGGCTCACCAGGGGCAGGGCCAGAAGCGCGGCCCGGCCGTTTCCCGTCAGCTCGGCAGCGACGCGGAACAGCGTCCCGAGGAACATGGCCGCCAGCAGAATCGTCAGGAGTGCGATGCAGAAGTAGGCGTGGACGCCCGGACCGGCCACGACCAGGATCGCCCCCAGGAGGATGTGGAAAAGGGTGTGGTAATAGAAGGGCGAGTCGGACTGCAGGAAAGGATTGGCGGGAGGAAGCCCTTGCGTGGAGATCGTCTCCGCGATGGAGAGGTGGTTGTTCAGGTCCCACCCTTTCACCCGCGTCTCCCCTCCGTCGGGAGTGGAGGAGACGACCAGGGTGGGAATCAGGAGCGCCAGGGTGACCATGAGAAGAAGATAGAAGGCCGGACCGGGGATCTTCCAGCGGACCGGCGATGCGGGACGGGGCCGGCAGGCCCCCGCCGCCAGAAGGACCGCCGGGAGAAGGACCAGGATGGAGAGGACGTTGCCCCGGGTGAAGGGGACCAGCAGGCCGGCGAGCCGGAGCGCCAGCGGGCAGAGGCCCAGGGAGGCGGCGCCGCAGTGCAGCAGGTCGGGAAGCGAGTCGGGGCGCGTGGGAGTCCGCAGGCAGCGCAGAAGCGAGTAGCCAGGGAAGAAGATCGCCAGCGCGAGCCCGGCGGCGGTCCGGGCCGCGGTGAAGGGGAGGAGCGCCAGCAGGAAGGCGGCCGCCAGGAAGGCCAGATCGCGAATCAGGGCCCGCCCGGGCCCGTTCACGGCCGGCTCTGTGCGGGGGAGGCGCCGTCCGCGGAGGCGAACGGGGCGAAAAGATAGACCGCCGCCTGGTGGGCCTCGAAGCTCTCACCGGCCCGGAAGCGGGGATCCACCGACGCCAGCTCGCTCCGGCGCGCCGCACTCCATCCGTGGGAAAAGACGAGCCACCATCGCCTGGAGGTCTCGGCACCGAGAATCCGGTTCGCCTCCGAGAGGTAGTCGCGGACCGCCGTCTCCCGCCCCCAGGTGACGGCGGCCGGGTCCCCCCGGTAGTAGAAGCGGAACTGGGGGATGGCGTCCTTGTTCACCAGAATCCGGTCCCCCGGTCGCAGATGCTCCTCCAGGTACCGGGCCACGGGGCGCATCTCCTGCCTGCCGGGGCCGGTGTGATACCTGGCGAGAAAGATCCCGGATCCGGCGGCGATGGCGACCAGAATCACGGCGGTGAAAATCCCCCTCCTGTAGGGCCGGAGGCCCTGAATCCCGGCGGCGGCGCAGGCATGGAAGAGGGGCGCGGCAAAGAGCATCTGGCGGGTGCCGCCGTAGGGATAGAGGCGCAGCATGGAGGCCGCGGCGGCCGCCGCGACGGAGAAGACGAGGAGAAACACCGCCGGCCGGCCCTCCCGGAGCCGCAGGAGGCGGGCCATCCCGAAAAGGGCCAGGGCCCCGAAGAGGATCCCGGCGGCGGGATGGATGAAAGAGAAGTAGCCGGAGAGATCCAGCGTCCCCTCCGCCATGAAGCGGACCGCGGAGAGCAGGCCCCCCGGGGGGGGGAACTTGTCCTCGTAGAACGAGGCGGGGGTCCCCTGACGGAGCTGGGTGGGGAGACTCAGGAAATAGAGGGGAAGCGCTCCCGCCGCCCCGGCCGCCAGGCCCGCGATGCCCTTCCACCTGTCGGCGCTCCGTCCACGGGCCGCTGCCGTCACGACGAGATAGAGTCCCATTCCGAGAAAGAGCCAGACCGCGCCGTACATCGTCAGAAGCGCGGCGCAGAGGATCGCCGCCAGGATCCACCCGTCGCCGCGCCGTCCCCTGTTCCGGGCGGCAAGGAAGGCTGCCGGCAGGAGGGCGCAAAGGAGCAGCGTGAGGCTGTAGACCCTCAGCGACTGTGAGTAGCGGATCGGGTACGGGGCCAGGGCGAATAAGAAGGCCGCCGTGCGGGCGGTGCGATCGTCCCGGGAGGCGGAGCGGGCCAGGTGATAGACCGCCGGAATGGCCAGGATCCCGAAGAGACAGGGAAGGAGCCGCAGCCAGAGATCGGCGCGGGAGGCGAGGGAATGGATGTGGAGGAGCGCCGCGAAGAGGGGCGGATCGAGCGTGATCTCCCGGTTGGAGATCAGGGGATTCCCCTGGGCGGCCCAGAACTGCTGGCACTCGTCGTAGGAGAGGCTCCGGTCGCCGAGCCCGTAGAGGCGCAAGGCGGCGCCCAGGATCAGGATGGCCCAGAGAGAGCGATCTTTCCTCATCACGATGGGGGCGACTCCCGGGGAGGCCGGCGCAGAATCTCTCACATCGCCCCGGGCCGGTCAAGGCTCTCCGGCCGCATCCCGGGAGGGGCGGTGCGCGAGGAGAAACATCCGTCCCGGCTGCGGGGTTGCGGAGGGTCTGCTTCTCAAGTAGCCTGAAAGGCCTTTCAGCGAGGGAACGAATGCTGGGCCTGAATTGGGAACGACGCCGCCGGGACCTGGTCTACCTGCTGCTGTTCGCGGCGGTCGTGCTCGTCGCCGCCTTCCTCTACGAGCGCGGGGCCCGGGTCCGCCTTCTGCCCGAGGCCATCGCCACCGACCTGGTCAGCCTGGCCGGGTACACGGCGGCCTCGTTCGTGCGGATGCTCGCCTCCTACACCCTCTCCCTCTTCTTCGCCGTCATCTGCGGATACATGGCCGCCACGAGTCCCAGCCGGGAGCGGATCATCCTCCCGTTCCTGGACATCATGCAGTCGATCCCCGTTCTGGGCTTCTTCCCGGCCGCCGTCTATTTCTTCGTCCGGATGACCCACGGGAGCCGTCTGGGCGTGGAGATGGCGGCGGTCTTCCTGATCTTCACCTGCCAGGCCTGGAACATGGCCTTCGGTGTCTATGAAGGGATCAGCACCATACCCGCCGACGCCCGGGAGGTGGTGACCTCGTTCGGCTGCGGGAAGTGGCGGACGTTTCTGCGCCTGCTGCTTCCTTCGGCGGTGCCCAAGCTGATCTACAACAGCATCCTCTCGTGGGCGGGGGGCTGGTACTTCCTCATCGCCTGCGAGATCATCGCTCTGGGGCCTGCGCGCTACCGGCTGCCCGGCCTCGGCTCGTATCTGATCAGGACCACGGAAGAGGGGAACCTGGCCGGGACTTTCGCCGGCCTGGCGGTCCTCACCCTGGTGGTCCTGGCCATGGACCTTCTCATCTGGGGCCCGCTGTCCTCCTGGGCCGGGAGGTTCCGCTACGAGTTCGCCACCGAGGCGTCCCAGCAGGAGACCAGGCTCCCGCTCGTGTTCGTGGGAGGCGCCGCCGTGGCCCGCTGGATCCGGCGGATCTTCCGGCCCCTGACCCGGCGGATCCGGCTCTTCCGGAAACGCCTCTCCCGCTGGGCCCGGAGAAGAGGCTTCGCGCTGGCGAGGAGAATCTTCTCGCCGGCCACCCTCAGCGCCACGCGGACCGCTTTCTCCTGGCTTCTGGCGCTGCTGGCCCTCTACGTGGGAGTGAGGGCGGGCCTCGCCCTTGCCCGCGGCCTCGCGCTGCCCTGGCCGGAGGAGGCGCGAAGAATTCCTCTCTACCTCCTCCTGTCGTTTCTCCGGCTGGCGGTCGCCTACGTCCTTTCCCTGGCCTGGACCATTCCCATGGCGCTGTGGGTGGGGGAGAGCCCGCGGGTGTCGCGCATCGTGACGCCCCTGGCGGAGATCGGCGCCTCGCTCCCCGCCACCGCCCTCTTCCCCCTCATCATCGTGGTGGTCATCCGGACGGCGGGAGGCATGAACCTCGCTTCGGTGCTCCTGGCGCTGACGGGAATGCAGTGGTACCTGCTGTTCAATCTCATCGCTGGAGTCCGGAGCATTCCCTCGGAGTTGAAGGAGGCCGCCCGGTCCCTGGGCCTCAGCCGCTGGATGACCTGGAGGAAGGTGGATCTTCCGGCGCTCCTGCCGTCCCTCATCACCGGGAGCCTCACCGCGTGGGGTGGAGGGTGGAACTCCCTCATCGTCTCCGAATACCTTGTCTACAAGGAGCAGGTCTACTCGGTGAGGGGGATCGGCTCGCTCCTGGACCAGGCCACCTACGTGACGGGCAACCAGCAGGTCATTCTGCTGGCCCTGGTGGCCATGGTGGGCACCATCATCCTCTTGAACCGGTTCGTGTGGCACCGGCTTTACGTGCTGGCGGCGGACCGATATAGGATCGAGGGCTGAAAAGGAGCCCCTTGGAACTCTTTCGTCTCGATCACGTCCGCAAGACCTACCCTCAGCCCCAGGGGACCATCACGGTCCTGGACGGAATCGATCTCTCCATCCAGGATCGCGAGTTCGTGGCCATCGTCGGCCCCTCGGGATGCGGCAAGACCACTCTCCTGCGCATCCTCAACGGCCTCCTGGAGCCCACCGGCGGCCGTGTCCTGTACCGGAACCAGCCCATGAAAGGGGTCAACCTCGGCTGCGCCATGGTGTTCCAGTCCTTCGCCCTGCTTCCCTGGCTGACCGTCCGCGAGAACGTGGAGCTGGGGCTGGAGGCCCGGGGGATGGAAGCGGAGGCCCGGGCCCGGAAGGCCGGTTTCTTCATCGACAAGGTGGGCCTGGACGGGTACGAGGAGGCCTACCCCCGGGAGCTCTCGGGAGGGATGAAGCAGCGCGTGGGGCTGGCGCGTGCGGTGGCCGTGGAGCCGGAGGTGCTGCTGATGGATGAGCCTTTCTCATCCCTGGACGCACTGACTTCGGTGGCCCTCCGCGAGGAGCTGCTGGACCTCTGGAGGGACCCGGAGGTCCGGCTCTCCACCATCCTGCTGGTCACCCACATCATCGAGGAGGCGGTGGAGCTGGCCGACCGGGTGATCGTCATGGGTGACCGTCCCGCCCGGATTCTCCGGGACCTGCCGGTCCCCTTGCAGCGCCCCCGCAACAAGAAGTCGGAGGCATTCGGACAGTTTGTGGATGAGATTTTCTCACTCATCGCTTGAACCGCCTGCCATCACGGGAAGGAAGGGAAGGGGAGTATGGAGGTCACACCGGTACCGGAAGTGGGGATGACGAGGATCCTGGGGCTCCTGGACGTCCTCGACGATCACGGCGGGCAGGAGGACATCTACCGGCTGGCCCGGGACCTGAACTACGAGTTCGGCGGTCTGCTGGGGGTCATCAAGGCGGCGGAGATCCTGGGGCTCGTGCACACGCCCGGGGGGGACGTGGTCCTGCAGCCCCTGGGCAAGCAGCTCATCGAGTGCGACGTCAACACCAAGAAGAGCCTGCTCAAGAAGCAGGTGAAGGCCCACTCCCTGTTCACCCATTTCCTCGGGTTCCTGAAGGAGCTGCCGGAGCGGAAGACATCCCGGGAGGAGATCCTGGTGGAAGCGGGGAGAATCCTCCCCCAGGAGAAGCCTCTCTCGATCTTCCGCACCCTGGTGAACTGGGGGCGCTACACGGAGCTCTTCGGCTACAACCGGGACGACGACGCCTTCTACCTCGACTCGGAAGAGTGAGCCGGGGAAGGGCCCTCTCTTTGCCGAAACGCAAAGAGGGCGGCCCATGACGAGCCGCCCTCTTATTCCGGGGGCAAGAGTCCCCGGGACATAAGGTCGGGACTCTCCGCCCCGATCCTTCTAAGCCCTCCCGCTAATCTTTCCCGCAATGTCTGCTATCTCTATACGTCCGGAGATGGGGCGTGTCAACAGGAAAATCGTCTTGAAAAACCGCCCGGGGCGGTCTCGGCCATGCCTGGCCGCGCCCTGCGGGTGGCGCCGTGGGCCCGGACCCTGGAGCCGGAGGGGCAGCGGACAGTTTCAATCGTCCGTGCCACGACGGCGAAGGGACGGGACACGGCGACAGGCCCCACGGGGCCCCATCATGCAGGCGGGCTGCGGGAATGCGGCCCCCCCTGGTAGCGCCCACTCAGTGAGATCTCTTGAGGCCGGCGGGGACCCTGGCCTAGAATGCGATGTGAGTATCGGGAGCGAGGAGAAAAAACCGCCCGTGTGGATAGAGTGGCGGGAACGTCATCGGGGATGATGCAGGCCGATCACCCTCCGGGAATCTGAGCCGGGAAGGGAGTCTCGTGGGAATCCCGGGGAGAGAAGGCACGGCGCTTCAGGGGCCGCCGGGGCGCCCCGCCCCGGTGGCGGTCACCGGGTGGCTCTGCGCAGTCCTGGGCGGCGTGATGATCCTCTCCGCGGCGGTCCTTGCCCTGGGTGCCTTCGCGCGCCGCGCTCTGGAGGAGCAGGGGATCGATCCCCTCGTCTCGATGGAGGGGACGCTGGATCCCCTGTCCCGGATGGTCTTCCGGAACCTCGAGGCCCTCTCCGCCATCCAGTTCCTCCTCGGGATCGTGACTCTGGTCATCGGCATCGGGTTCCTCCGCCTGCGGTTCTGGGCGCGCTTGGCGCTGGAGATCCTCGCCTGGGTCACTCTCGCCGCGAGCCTCGCCTCCGGCGCCTGGGGGATCCTCGTTGGGCTGCGTCCGGACGGCTCCGGACCCGTCCCCTCCCCCGGGTGGGTCGCCACCCCCGCGGCGGGAATGGTCCTGACGCTGGCCCAGTGCGTCGTCTGCGCCCTCATCATCCGGTATCTCCGGACGGAGAAGATCCGGCGCCTCTTCCTGAGGCGGAGTAGTCTTTCCGGCCTTTGACCGCCGAGAGGGGGGGAGTCGAGGGGGAACGGCCGACTAGAGGAGGATGACCGATTGGAGACCGGAGACTTCGAAGCGCTTCCGGCAGCGGGGCTCCTGGCAGTTGACCGCGTCGTCGGCGCGGACCATGTAGGAGCGGGCCTTGGCGAACTTCGCCCGGTCCTCGGAGGAGGCGCGGGGGGGCAATGAGTCCCTCCGGGTCCGCACGACCCAGCGGATCTGGTAGGTAAAAGCCCGGCGGCAGAAGGGGCAGTTCAACTGGGCCGGCTTCTGCTCCGTTTTCTCCGTGTAGAAATCTCTCTCTTCCATGATGGCGCGAGATTATCGGATTGCCCCGGCGCCGTCAACTGTGTCTCCGTGCCGCCCGATGTCCGCCTGGGGTCGGTGCTCTTCGGAATCCCGCCGGAGGCTACTGTTTCTCGAGCACCACCCGGAAGCCGACGATCTCGGGAGGTGGCGCGTTCCTTGGGGCCTTCCGGTCGCGGGGCAGGGAAGCACACCCCCCCATCGCCTTCCCCGTCCTCCCGTCGTCGGTCCACTCCGCGGCATTGCCGTCCAGGTCGAAGACCAGGACCGCCTCCTTCCCCCGCCCATCGGTCCGGTCCGCAGCGAGATCGACCGGCCGGGCGCTCCCGACCGGCTTGAGGAGGCGCGTGAGAGGGCCCAGCTCCTTCACCCGGACCAAGACTCCGGCGGCGTCGTCGGGGGTGAGGTCGTAACCCGCCCAGTAATCGAGCGTGATCTCCGACTCGCGGTCCCTGTCGCTCTTCCCGGCGAGTTTCTCCATCTCGGCGGCGGCGGGAAGGCGGTAGTGGGCCCCCGTCCGCTCGCCGAGCCAGCCGCAATAGGCGCGGGCCTCTTCCAACCCCACCCCGGTCATGGGGAGATCGCCCGTGGCGGCGTCGAACCTCACGCTGTCGTCGAAGGCGGCGTACTGGGCCCGGGTCACTTCGAAGCGTCCGAGCTCCTTCTTCTCCCACGGAACGGTCTCGGGGACCAGCGTCCCGTTTCGAAGGGCACCGTAGTGTCCCCCCTCCCGGGCGGTTCCCTTCCCCTTCAACGCCAGGTCCAGTGGGGAATTCTCCTGGAGGGCCTCGGAGGCTTCCGGGAGTGTTTTGAAGAGATACCGGTCGAACCAGGCCAGCTCTTCTTCCATCTTCCGGCGCTGGTGGGAGATCTTGCGGAGGCCGTGGGGCTCCCCGGGGAACAGGACGAACTTCACCGGGGCCTTGCCGATCATGTTCAGCGCCCGGAACTGCTGCCACCCCTGCTCCGTCGGCACGCTGTCGTCCTCGGAGCCGTGGAGGATGAGGGTGGGCGTGGTCACACGCTCCAGCCGGAAGAGAGGAGACTTGTCGAAATAGACCCTGGGGATCCGCCAGGGAGTCCCGCCGAAGTAGGAGATGTCGAACTGCGGCCCGAAGGAGCAGTTGCCGAAGTCGCTGATCCAGTTCACTTCACCCGCGCCGGGAGAGGCGGCCTTGAAGCGGTCGGTCACTACCAGGAGCTGGATGGTCAGGATGGCCCCGTTGCTCCATCCCATAGTCCCCAGCCTCTGCGGATCCACCATCCCACGGGCGATGAGGGCGTCCACCCCCTTCAGGATGTCGGGCACCTCGTATTCGTAGTAGTGGCCCTTGATGGACTCCAGGAACTTCCGGCCGTAGTTGCTGCTGCCGTGATAGTTCGGCATCAGGACGAAGGCCCCGCGTGCCGCCAGGATGTTCGGGTATCCGCCCCACGACTCGACGAACCGGTCCAGGTCCACGCCGTCGGGACCGCCGTGGATCTGCAGGACCAGGGGATAGCGCTTCCCCTCCCGGTAATCGAGAGGGTAGTAGAGGATCCCCTCGATGGTGTCGTCCAGGGCCCCTTTCCAGGTGACGATCCCGGCCCGCGTGTTCCTCTTGCCATCGAGGTGCGGATTGATCTTGAAGATCGGCCGCTCCACCACCAGGCGGGCGCCCTCGATAGTGGCCGAGACCCAGCGCGGCGGAGTGTCGGCCCGGGAATGCATGAAGACCAGGGTCCGGCTGTCCGGCCCCAGCTTGAAGCGGTGCACCCGGTCCGACCGCTCTCCCGTGATCCACTCCCGGCTCCAGGACCCGGCCGCGTGGCGGTATCGCGCGAAGCGGTTCACGGCCCCGGCGGCCAGGCTGGCGACCAGCCCGTCGGGCGTGACGTCATACCCAACGCCCTGGCTCAGCCCGCCGGGCCATTCCAGAGGGACCTCCCGGGAGGACATCTTCCCCCGGTCGAAATAGTGGAGGGTCGGGACCCCGGCGCCCCTCCATTCCGGATCCCGGGACAGGTCCCTCAGACAGTAGAAGCCGGAGCCGTCCCGGCTCCAGAGGAACCCGTAGGGGAAGAAGAGGGGATCGGGGAAGATCTCGACCCGGGAGACCGGTTCGTCGCCGCCGGTCCCGAGATCGTACAGGTAGAACTTCGGTTTGGGATTGGCCTCCGCCTCGTAGTGGGGCGACACGATGTGCCGCGTGACCACGTAACGGCCGTCGGGGGAGGGGGCGAACTCGTCTATCTGATCGCCGTTGTCCGTGAGGCGCCGGATCTTCTCTCCCGCCGTGTCGGCGGCGAAGAGACGGGTGGGGATGAAGTGCTCCCGATCCTCCACCACCACGCTGTCGTCCTTCCTCTCCTTGAGATTCTTCTCCCGGAGGGTCTCGTCCTCCCGGGCCGAGAAGATCAGGTGCCCGGCATCGAGCCAGCGGAAGTCCTTGACCCCCTTCCAGGCCGATGTGAGCTTCCAGGACTCGCCGCCGGCCGGATCGATCAGCCAGATCTGGGACCCTTCCCCGTCATCCTTGTCCTCGCCCGCCCCCTTCTTTTCGGTCCGGTCGGACAGGAAAGCGATGAGCCTTCCGTCGGGAGACCAGCGTGGTGCGGTGTCGCTGTGTTCTCCGCGGGTAATCTGGATTTCCCGGTCTTCCTTCAGCCAGCTCAGGCCGAGGCAGGAGACCCGCCGGTCCTTCTCGCGGCTCGGCTTCAGCCGGACCCAGACGGCCCGCGTGCCGTCCGGCGAGATGTCCACGGCGCCCACCTCTTCCTGGCTGAGCACGTCTTCCACCGTCCACAAGGTGGGGGCCGCCGGCTTGTCTGCTGCGATGAGAAAAATCCCGGGAAAAAGGAAAGCGGCGAGGGCGAAGAGTCTTCTCATGTCGCAGGTTTCCTTTCGGCGGCGCGAAAGAGCCGGGAGACGCCCTCCACGGCGAAAGTGGAAAGGAAGGCCGCCAGGAGCGCCTCCATCCAGTCGTGGGGGGAGATGGGGGCCAGCTGCATCATCCGCGCCACGAAGGGGGAATAGAGGAAGATCAGGAGGACGGCGAGGGTCAGGGCCCGGGTGATCCAGAAGAGACGGTTGGACAGGGCGGACCTTCCGGTGCCGCGGAAGAGCTCCAGACCCACGAGAAAATTCTCCGCGAGGATCAGGCCGGCCACGGCGACGGCCCTTGACTCGGCCGGCGGTGTTCCGGTCCGGATCTGGTAGATGTAGAGGAGCAGGATCGCCGCGGTGATGGAGACCCCCGTCAGGAGCGAGGAAAAAAGCTCCCGGGCGGTGAGCAGGGGTTTTGCCGGGTCCCGCGGCGGGCGCTTCATGGCCAGAGGGTCCCCGGCGTCGGCCTCGAAGACCAGGGCCACGGTGGGGTGCATGACCAGCTCCAGCCAGATAATGATGATCGGGACCAGCAGGAGGGGGAGGCCCATCAGGGGCACCAGGACGGCCAGGAGGATGATGGGAGTGTGGAGCGTGATCAGGTAGCGGAAGGCCTTCTGGATCCGGGAGAAGACCCGCCGCCCCTCCGCCACCGCCTCCACGATGGTCTGGAAGTTGTCATCCAGGAGGACCATCGTGGCCGCGGCCCGCGCCACCTCCGTCCCGCGCCCGCCCATGGCGACTCCGATGTTCGCCTCCTTCAGGGCGAGGGCGTCGTTGATCCCGTCGCCGGTCATGGCCACCACCTCGCCCCGGCTCTTCAGGGCCTGCACCAGCCGGTGCTTGTGGATCGGCATCACCCGGGCGAAGATGTTGGCCCCCGCCACCCGCCGGGAGAGCTCCTTGTCATCCAGGTTTTCCAACTCCTCGCCGGTGACGATCTGGTTGTCCTCGTGCTCCAGTCCGATCGACTCGGCGATGTTGTGGGCCGTCAGGGGATGGTCGCCGGTGATCATGATCACGCGGATCCCGGCCTCCCGGCACGCCGTCAGGGAATGCTTCACCTCCGGCCGCGGCGGGTCGCTGAACCCCACCAGGCCGAGGAAGGTCAGGTCCCGCTCGTTCTCCTCCCGGCTCCCGGAGAGAGCCGGAAGCGGCGCGGAGGCCACGGCGATGACCCGCATCCCCACGCCCGCCAGCCGCTCGTTCTCCCTCTGGATCTCCTCCAGGCCCCCGGCTCCGGCGCGGCAGCGCCCGGTGATCCCCTCCACGGCCCCCTTGGCGGAGATCATCAGGCGGCCCGCGTCATCCTGCCAGACGTGGGACATGATCTTCGCCCGGCGGTCGAAGGGATAGTCCCGCACCATCTTCCACCGCGCGTAGGCGGCCTCGGTGGATACCCCGTGCTCCCGGGCGTGCTCCAACAGGACCTTCTCCAGCGGGTCGGTGGGATCCACCTCGCAGGCGAGGATGACGGCCTCCCAGAAACTCCTGCCGTCCTTGTGAAAGTGCTCCGCCACGGCCAGATTTCCCTCGGTGAGGGTCCCCGTCTTGTCGGAGCAGATCACCGTCGTGGATCCCAGCGTCTCCACTCCCACCATCCTCCTCATCAGGGTTTTCTTGCGGGCGAGCCGCGTGACGCCCAGGGTGAGGTAGAGGGTGAAGACGACGGGGAACTCCTCGGGAATGGCGGCGATGGCCAGGCTCACGGTGGCGAGGAAGGCCTTCTCCCAGCCCGATCCCCGGAGGACCTCGATGGCCATGAGGAGGACGCAGGCCACCGCCGCTCCCATCGCCAGGCGGGTCACCAGGACGCCGATCTTCCGCTGCAGGGGAGTGCGCTCCTCCTCGATCTCGGCCATCTTGTGGCCGATCTGCCCGTACTGGGTGGCCCGGCCGGTGGCCCGGAGGAGGATGCTGCCCTTCCCGTAGAGCACCCGCGTCCCGGCGAGGACCCGCGAGCGGTCGGGATCCTCCGGCTCCTTCGGGACGGGTACCGATTCTCCGGTGAGGGGGGACTCGTCCACCTCCACGTTGCTCCCCTCCACCAGGACTCCGTCGGCGGGAAAGACGTCCCCCTCGTGGATGAGGACCCGATCCCCGGGAACCAGATCCTCCACCGCGATTTCCTTCGGCTCCCCGTCCCTCAGGACGCGGGCGGTGGGAAGGGTCATCGCCCGGATCGCCTTCAGCGCCCGCCCGGTGCGCGCCTCCAGGAAGAGGTCCACCACGAAGATGGGGATGATGGAGAGGATCAGGACCCAGCCGTCGCGGACCTCTCCCAGGAAGAAATAGATGGCGGCCGCCACGAGGAGCAGCAGCGTCATGGGATCGGCCAGGGTCTTCAGCCAGCGCAGCAGGGCGCTCAGGCGGGACTTCGGGACCAGAAGATTGGGGCCGTAAAGGGCGAGGCGGCGCGCCGCCTCCGCGGACGTCAGGCCCGGGTCGGAGAGGGCGCCCGAGGGAACGGCCGCTTCCGGAGGATGCTCAGAAATGGCGGAACCCCGTCACGGATGAAGGTGGAGGGCAGCAAGGCCCCTGCCCGCGGGTCGCCGCAATATTACACGAGACCGGAAGCGTGCCGGTGTGGAACCTCCGCTTTCCGGCACGGTCGGGAGGCCGCGGCATGCAGGATGCTCTCAGTCCCAGAGGTCGAACTTCTCCCCGGCGCTGGGGACGCGGATCTCGGCGTGGATCGATTCCTTCAGCCGCGCGGAGAGCGCCTCCAGCGGAGCGGGCTCCCCGTGGACCAGGAAGATGCGCCGCGGCGCGGGCCGCAACCGGGCCACCCAGTCCAGGATCTCCTTCTGGTCGGCGTGGGCGCTGAAGCCGTCCAGCGAGACCACCTCCGCCCGCCGGATCACCGGCTCCCCGAAGATGTTCACCACCTCCGCTCCGTCCTGGATCCGCCGCCCCAGCGTTCCCTCCGCCTGGTAGCCCACGATGAGGACCGTGTTGCGGCGGTCGCCCAGTCCCACCTTGAGGTGGTGCAGAATCCGCCCTCCTTCGCACATCCCCGAGGCGGAGATGATGATGAAGGCGCCTTTCCTATCGTTCAGGCTGCGCGATTCGTCCTGGGTCGAGATGTAGCGCAGGCGGGCGAAGCCGAAGGGCTCCCCGTGGTTGGTCTCGAACGCCTGCCGGGTCTCGGCGTCAAAGCACTCCGGGTGGCGCCGGAAGACGTCGGTGGCCTGCTTCGCCATGGGGCTGTCCACGAAGATCGGCAGGTCCGGAACGAGGCCGTCTTCGCAGAGCCGGTGAAGGGTGGCCACGACCTCCTGGGTGCGCCCCACGGCAAAGGAGGGGATGAGGAGCCGCCCGCCCCTCTGGGCCGTCCGGTTCACCACATCGGAGAGCGCCCGGTCGGTTTCCTTGGAGGGGGTGTGGAAGCGGTTCCCGTAAGTGCTCTCCAGGACCAGCGCGTCCACTCCCGGCGGCACCTCCGGGTCCCGGAGGATGGGGCGGTCGGGCCTCCCCAGATCGCCGGTGAATCCGAGGCGCAGCCGGCGCCCGTCGCTGGTGAACTCGAAGGTCGTGAGGGCCGATCCCAGGATGTGGCCGGCGTCGTGGTACTGCACCTCAACTCCCGGAAAGAGACCCCACGGCTCGTGGTAAGGGTGCTCCACGAGACGCCGCAGCGTCTCCTCCACCTCGGCCCCGGTGAAGAGGGGCTCGCGCGGCGGACGGTGGCCCTTCGTGCGCCAGTTGACGTGCTCGACTTCGCGCTCCATCAGGAAGGCGGTGTCGGGGAGGAGCACGCGGAGGAGGTCGCCGGTGGCGGGGGTGACGTGGATTTTCCCCGGGTAGTCCCTGGAGATCAGGGTGGGGAGGTTGCCGCTGTGGTCCAGGTGGGCGTGGGACAGGACCACCGCGTCGAGATCGGCGGGGGGGAACTGAAAGGTCCGGTTGATCGCCTCCGCCTCGTCCCGGTGCCCCTGGTAGAGGCCGCAGTCGAACAGCCAGGTCCGATTTCCGAACCGGACCCGGTGCCGCGAGCCGGTGACAGTCCGTGCCGCGCCTTCAAACCGGATGGAAAGGGGCTCGATCATCGCTCTCCCACCGCTACCTTCCGCGGCCGGCGCGGCCGGAGAGAATCTCGTCCCGGATCCGGCCGGCGTTGTAGACCGTGTCCAGCGCCTTCATCAGCACCGCGCCGTGGACCGCCACCGCGCGGTTCACCGACTCATCAAACCAGTAGTCGCCCCCCAGAGACTGGATGTTCCCGTCAAAGATCAGCCCCGTCACGCGTCCGTCCCGGTCGAGGACAGGCGATCCCGAGTTGCCGCCGATGATGTCGTTGTCGGTGCAGAAGTTCATGGGAGTGTCCATGGCCAGAGAACCGCGGGCGGAAAGCCAGGTCGTCGGAAGAAGGAACGGCTCCTTGCCGGTGTTCCGGTCGAAGAGTCCCGCCAGGGTGGTGAGAGGCGAGACCGGCTTCCCGTCCTGCTCGAACCCCTTCACCTGGCCGTAGGAGAGGCGCAGCGTGAAGGTGGCGTCGGGATAGGCGGCGGTGCCGTAGATCTCGAACTCGGCCCTGGCAATCAGCTCGCCGTTCTTCTTCAGGACCGACTCGATCTCGTCCTCGTACTTCTTCCGGACGTCGCGGGCGTCGGGGTCGATGAGACGGGAGAGCCGGATCATCGGATCCTCGGAGGCCTCCGAAGCCCCCTTCCCGCGCTCGAAGAGCTGCCTGCGGACGGCGACGTCCTTGAGGCGGGTCCCCCTGACCAGCGCTCCGGCCAGGTCCCTCGGCGATTCCTTCCCCAGGATCTTCTTCACCAGCGGGTCGTCGGGCCCCAGATCCTCGCGGAGCTTGGTCAGCGCGAAGGCGAGCTTCAGGACCTCGAGCTCGTCGTAGATCGGGGCGGCGGAGAAGAGTTTCTGCCTGACGGCCGGAAGCTTCGAGTCGGCGTATTCCCTCAGCCGCTCCTCGTTGGGCTTCGGGAGCTCCTCGGCGAGCCGGACCAGGGTCCTGGCGAAGTCCATCAGGGTGGAGCCGAAGGCCCCGCGCGATTCGACGGCGTCGTAGCGGCGCTGGATCTTCCGCTCCTTCTCCACGGCCCCGGCGATGGCGTCCCAGGCCCCTTCGCAGGACTTCTTGAGGGAGGGATCGGCCTCGACCCGGGCGCGGAAGGCCCGCTCCGCCGCCACCTTCGAGGCGAAGAGGGCCCTGTCCAGCAGCGCCTCGTGCCGGCCCTTAAGAGCCTTGACGGAGTTCTCCACCCCCAGAAGCGAGCTCATGGAGATCCGCTTCTGTTCTAATCCCCGCTCCTGGAACTGGGTGTACATCCCGCGCATCTCGGAGAGCCTCAGGAGGCGCCGGGGGAGAGTCACGTCCCGCTCGTACTCCAGCTCCGCGACCGTGAAGAGCCGGGAAGTCGTCCCGGGATGGCCGGAGACGAAAGTCAGGTCCCCCTCCTTCGCCCAGGAAGGAGACCAGCGGAGGTAATGTTCCATCTTCGCCGGAGCGCCGTCGTCGTAGATCCGCAGGAACGAGACGTCGAGGCTGTAGCGCGGGAACATGAAGTTGTCCGGGTCGCCGCCGAAGTGGGCGATGGCGGACTCCGGCGCGAAGACCAGCCGCACGTCCTGGAACCGGCGGTACTTGTAGAGGTGATAAAGCCCGCCGTGGTAGAGGGACACCACGTCGCAGCGGAGGGCGTCGCTCGTGGCGCACTCCTTCTCGATTCTCGACATCTCGGCCTTCCAGGCCTCGTTGTACTGCCGGTCGGAGAGGCCCTTCGTGGCGGCGTTCACCCTCTCCGTCACGTCGGCGATCTCCAGGAGCCGGTTGATCTCCATCTCGG
>Ga0315276_10002788_pt1 | contig 15959 bp, 13 predicted proteins | sample YL17G05_0_MG_FD_204542 | JGI IMG/M metagenome (GOLD analysis project Ga0315276, IMG submission 204542) | Sediment microbial communities from Yellowstone Lake, YNP, Wyoming, USA - YL17G05_0 | ecosystem: Environmental > Aquatic > Freshwater > Lake > Sediment | place: USA: Wyoming | collected... | reverse complement strand
CTCGTGGGAAAAATTGCCGTCGGCGCCGATCGATGCCTCGCGCATCAGGAAATAGCGGATGGCATCGGCGCTGAAATGCTTCAGCAGGATATGGGGGTCCAGGACGTTGCCGCTGGACTTGGACATTTTCTTCTCATCCTTCAGCCACCAGCCGTGGATCAGTTCTTTTTTGGGCAGGGGCAGCCCGGCGGCCATCAGGAACGCCGGCCAGTACACGGCGTGGTACTTGAGGATATCCTTGGCCATGATGTGCAGGTCGGCGGGCCAGAAGGTGCCGAAGCGTTCGCCCTCGTTCACATAGTCGATGGCGGTGATGTAGTTCGACAAGGCGTCGAACCAGACGTAGACCGTCTGCTGCTCATCGCCCGGGACCGGCACGCCCCACTTGACGGTGGAACGGGTGACGCTCAGGTCGCGCAGTCCCATCTTGACGAACGAGACCACTTCGTTCATCCTGGAGCGCGGCGTGACGAAATCGGGGTTTTCCTCGTAGAATTTCAGCAGCTTGTCGCCGTAGGCCGAGAGGCGGAAAAAATAGCATTTTTCCTTGACGCGGTTGTCGGTGGGCCGCCCGCATTCGGGGCAGGTCCTCTTGCCGTCGGCCGTTTCCTCGACGCTGTCGGGGATGAAATTTTCGCAGGAAATGCAGTAGTGGCCCGCGTATTCCCCCAGATAGATGTCGCCCTTTTCCCTTACCTTGGTGAATATTTTCTGCACCCCCTTGATATGCTCTTTGTCGGTGGTGCGGATGAACCGGTCATACTCGATATGCAATAGCTGCCAGAGCTGCTTGAAGTGCACCACCATTGCGTCGGCGAGCTGCTTCGGGGTCAGCCCCTGCTTTGCGGCGCTGCGCTCGATCTTCTGGCCGTGCTCGTCGGTCCCGGTCAGGAAAAGGACCCGGTAGCCGCGCAGCAGCTTGTAGCGCTTGATGGCGTCGGCCAGGATGGTGGTATAGGCATGGCCGATGTGCGGGACATCGTTCACGTAATAGATCGGGGTGGTCAGGTAAAATTTCTCCATGGCCGTCTCCTCGTGCCGGATCGAAAGAATTGAATTATAGCATAAAACAGCGGGTGCGAAAAAACCCGGCCCCCTGGGGCGCGGCCGGCCGTTAAAACGAGATCTTCAGCGGCTTGGTGTCTTCTTTTTTCCCTTTTTCGGGTTTGCTTTGCACGTTCAGGTCGACATCCATGGTCCGCTCGATCTGCGCACGCGGGGGCTCGCCGCCGCCGGCCAGGGCGCTGGCTTTTTTCCAGAGCTCGAACATCTTCTTTTCCAGCTCTTCCATGGCGGGAATATTTTCCTTCTCGATCTCCCTTTCGGCCTCGCGGATCAGGGAGGCGATCTCGCCCTTCATTTCCCCGGGCAGGCCGCTGCCCCGGCTCAGCTGGTTCAGCGAATAGATCTGGTTGATGACCTTGTTCTTCTTGAAAATGGCCTCTCTTTTTTTCAGGTCCACGTCCGACAGTTTCTTCGCTTCTTCCCTGAGCCGCTCCACTTCTTCCTTGCTCAGCAAGCCGGACTGGGAGATCAGTATTTCCTTTTTGCTCTTGGTGGATAGGTCGATGGTCGATACGTTCATGATGCCGTTGATGTTGATGGTGAACGTCACCTCGATGCGCGGGACGCCCCTGGGGGCGCGCTTGATGTCCAGCAGGGTGAATTTTCCCAGCAGCTTGTTCTCCTCGGCGATCTCCCTTTCCCCCTGATAGACCTCGATGTCGACCTCGGACTGGTTGTCCTCGGCGGTGGAGAAGACCAGGCTGCGGCTGACCGGGATGGTGGTGTTGGCGTTGATGATGCGGGTGAAGGCGCCGCCGAAGGTCTTGACGCCCAGGGACAACGGCGTGACGTCGAGGAGCAGGATGTCCTTGCTGTCGCCCTTGATGATCGACCCCTGCGCCGCCGCTCCCATGGCCACGATCTCGTCGGGGTTGACCTTGCGGTTGGGCTCGCGCCGGAAGAACTCCTTGACCTTCTGCTGGACGTACGGGATGCGCGTCGATCCCCCGACCAGCAGGAATTCGTCGATATCCTCGATATGCAGGTTGGCGTTCTTCAGCGCCCGGGAGCAGATCTCCAGTGTCTGATCGACCTCTTTCTTGACCAGGTTCTCGAATTCGGTGCGGCGCAGGTATTTGATCAGGTGTACGGGGCCGTCCTCGGATTCGGCGATGAAGGGCAGGTTGATCTCGCATTCGTCGACCGCCGAAAGCTCGATCTTGGCGTTTTCCGCGGCTTCGCGGATGCGCTGCAGCGCCGCCTTGTCCCGGGAAAGGTCGATGCGGTGCTCCTTGGCGAATTCCTGGGTCAGCTTCTGGGTCAGGGCGATGTCGAAGTTGTTGCCCCCCAGGTGGGTATTGCCGGCCGTGGCCAGCACCTTGATGATGCCGTTCTGCACGTCCAGGACCGAGATGTCGATGGTGCCGCCGCCGAAATCGTAGACGATGAGCTTGGCCTTTTTTTTCAGGTCGATGGAATACGCCAGCGAAGCCGCCGTCGGTTCGTTGATGATGCGCTTGACGTTGAGACCGGCGATGCTGCCGGCGTCCTTGGTGGCCTGGCGCTGGGAGTCGTTGAAATAGGCCGGGACGGTGATGATCACGCTTTCGATGGGGTCGCTCAGGTAGCGGTCGGCCGCGTCCTTGAGCTTGAGCAGGATCATGGCGGAGATCTCTTCCGGTGAATAGAGCTGGCTGTTGACCTCGATGCGCAGCAGGTCGTCGCCGTGCTTGACGATGTGGAAGGGGAATTCCTCCAGGTAGGGCTCGACCTCGGAGTATTTTTTCCCCATCAGGGTCTTGACCGATGATATGGTGTTGAGCGGGTTGGTGATCATCTGGCTCTTGGCCGGCTGGCCGACCAGCCTGTCGCCGCTGGGGGTGAAGGCGACGATGGAAGGCAGCAGCCGGTGCCCTTCCGGGGTCAGGATGATCTCCGGGGTCGTGCCTTCCAGGTAGGCGATGGCTGATTTGGTGGTGCCCAGGTCGATTCCTAATATCTTACCCATCTCGCTGATTTTTCTATCATACTGCTTTCGAAAAGTCAAACGCCCTCCCGGCGGTCCGGCCGTGATTTTCGGGAACGGCGGGAGGGCAGGCCCCTTGACTAATTTTTTTTTTTACGCTATGATTCCAATCCAAATGCCGGGATAGCTCAGTTGGTAGAGCAGTGGACTGAAAATCCGCGTGTCCTTGGTTCGATTCCGAGTCCCGGCATTTTACTTGACTCCACTCCCCCGATTTGCTACTATTTTTCAATGCCGACCACGTTGTCTTCCATCGTTTCCCGATTCAAGAACAAGAGGATCGTCGTCTGGGGCGATCTGATCCTCGACCAATACGTGTTCACTTCGGCCGGGCGGGTGTCGCGCGAAGCTCCGGTGCTGGTAACGGAGTTCGAGAAGAACGAATACCGCCTGGGCGGCGCCGGCAACGTGGCCATGAACCTGACGACCCTGGGAGCGGTGCCGGTGCCCGTGGGCTTCGTGGGCAAGGACGCCTCGGGAGAAATAGTGCTGGACCTGATGCGCGAACAGGGGATCGCCACCGATTCCCTGGTGGCGGCCGACGGTTTCCCGACCCCGTTGAAAAGCCGGATCCTCTCCGGCGGCGACAACACCAAAAAGCAGCAGATCCTGCGCATCGACACCCTGCCCCCGGGTTCGCTCGGCGAACAGGCGCGGCTGAAGCTCGCCAAGGCCCTGTTCGCCGCGCTGGCGGAGAGCGACCTGCTGATCCTTTCCGATTACCTGGCCAAGACCGTCGACCCCGGCATTTTTCAAAACCTGAAAAAGAAATTCCCGGGTCGGGCCAGTGCCCTGGACTCGCGGAACAACCTGCTGGATTTTCCCGGCGTCACCCTGGCCACTCCCAACGAGCCCGAGATCAAAAATCTCTTCCCGGAAAGGAAGTTCCTCAGCGACGGCGATTTCCTCGCTGCCGGGAGCGAGTTACTCGAAAAGCTGGGTGCCGAGGGGGTCGTCCTGAAGCGGGGCCACCGGGGCATGCTGGTTTTCGGCCGCGGGCAAAAACCGCGCGGCCTGGATATTTTCGGGACTTCGCAGATCGTCGATGTCACCGGCGCCGGGGACACCGTCCTGGCCGTCCTGGGCCTGGGGCTGGCTTGTGGAGCTTCCCTGCTGGATTCGGCCCGCCTGGCCAACATCGCCGGGGGCCTCGTGGTCATGCACGAAGGGGCTTACCCCATCCGCCGCCGGGAACTCCAGGATGCCCTCGGATAAATACTTCCCCCTGCCGGTGTTGTCCGGGCGGATCGCCCGCGAAAAGGAATCAGGCAAGACCATCGTCCTGGCCAACGGCGGTTTCGATCTCATCCATGTCGGCCATATCCGCTATCTCCAGCAGGCCAAGGCCATGGGCGACATCCTGGTGGTCGCCCTGAACTCCGATTCTTCGCTGAAAAAACTAAAGGGGGCCGGCCGCGCCCTGATCGACGAGGCGGGGCGGGTGCGGATCATCTCCGCGCTGGCGTGCGTGGATTACGTGACCCTGTTCTCCGAAGGGACGGTCGGCCGCGTGCTGCTGGCCCTCACCCCCCATTTCCATTGCAAGGGCTCGGATTACACCCTGGACTCCATCCCGGAGCGCGACATCGTCCAGAGCTACGGCGGCCGGATGGCCATCGTCGGCGGCGACAAGGTCTGCTCCACATCGCTGCTGATCCAAAAGATCAAGGAATCGTACGGCTAAATTGAAACGCATCGCCATTATCCGCCTGTCTTCCCTGGGAGACATCGTGCACACCCTGCCGGCCTTTCAGGCGTTGCGTCGGCGCTTTCCCGCCGCCCGCATCACCTGGATCGCCGAAGCGCCTGGCGCCGCACTGCTCGAACATTTCCCGGGCATCGACCAGGTCCTGCCCTTCAACCTGAAATCCCAACGAGGCTTGCCGGCCCGGGTCCGATACCTGGCCCGCTTCGTGCGCCGCTGGCGTGGGCAGTTCGACCTGGTGCTCGATTTCCAGGGCTTGATCAAATCGGCCCTGCTTGCTTTCCTGCTCGGCGGGCGGCGCCTGGGATTCGGCCGCCGCAACGCCCGCGAACCGCTGGCTTCGATCTTCTACTCGCGCCGCGCCGCCCATTTCCCGGAAATGCGCCATGTGATCCACAAGAACCTCCATCTGCTTTCCCTGGCCGGGATCAGCGCGGCGGACGTGGAATACCCGCTGCGCGAATGGCTGCCGTCCAGTTCCCTGGCCGATTTTCTCAGGCAAGGGGGCTGGCGCGGCGGGGACTGGATCATTCTCAACGTCGGCGGCGGCTGGCCCAGCAAGATACTCAACGCCGGGCAATGGCAGCGGATCGCTGCGGGCCTGGACAACGATCCCCGCCTGGTGCTGCTCTGGGGCAACGAGAAGGAGAGAGAGACCGCTGAGGCCGTGGCCAGGCAGAGCGGCGCGGCGCTCGCCCCGTTCATGACGTTCAGCGACCTGCTCTATTTCATCGCCCGGGCGCGGCTGGTCATTTCGGCCGACACCCTCGCCCTGCACCTGGCCGACATGACCCGCACGCCAGCGGTGGGAATATTCGGGCCCAGTTCGCCCGAACGCAACGGCCCGCTGTTTCCCGGAAGCCAGGCCGTTTTCCGCACGCTGGACTGCAGTTTCTGTTACCGGCGCAAATGTGATACAATGGCTTGTCTGCATGACATTGTGATCGAAGATATCATCAAGGCGGCAAGAAAGATCGATGCGCAACGTGACCGAAGCCCTGATTAAATACCGTTCTTTTATAGGCATTCTTTGCCTGGTCGTTGTTCTGTGGCTGGCCACGCCCAATGTCTGGTCGATATCCGCCGGATTTTTTTTCATGATGATCGGCATGTTCTTCCGGGCCTGGTCTTCCGGCTACATCAACAAGGACAAGGAACTGGCCACCGAAGGCCCCTATTCCCTGACCCGCAATCCCCTTTATTTTGGCAACCTGCTGCTTGGCGCCGGCATCGCCATCGCCAGCAACAACTGGCTCACGGTCTCCATTTGCGCCGCCTACTATTTTTCCTTCTTCACCTTTCTCATCGCCATCGAGAGAAAGAGGATGAAATCGCGGTTCGGCCCGCTTTACGAAGATTGGGCCAAGCATGCCAATCTGTTCTTTCCCAAGATAAAGAAGATCGAAAAATTCAATTTCAACATCGCTTTTTACATGAAAAACCGGGAATATCGGGTTTTGTTCTACTCGCTTTTCATTATCGCGGTGCTGGTCATCAAGTTTCTCAGGAAAATCGGCTTCATCGGCAGCATCGGCAAGTGAGGTTCTTCTATATTTTCCCTTTTAAATTGATTTTTGCCGTCGATTTTGCTACCATATGACCATGCACAAGCTTAGGGTGATCTTTATCTGCAGCGCGGTCATCATCACGGTCGTCGCTTTCTTCTTGCTGCAAAACCCTGATCTTTCGCTCTCGCTCTCCGGCCACCGTTCCGGCCCCGGCCCGATCGGTTTCCAGATCACCGGCATTTCCGAAAAGGGCAATGTCTGGCTGGACAATGACGAGTCCCGGCCGGTGGATCTCAAGACCATGAATTTCGTTTCCGAGACCCGGCTCCAATCCGACGCCCAGACCGCCTGGGAGTTTTTTTTCGACGGCTTTTTATTCACCGCCCTGCCCGCCAGCGCCATCCATTTTACCCCGCAAACCCGGGAACTGATCCTGGAAAAGGGGGAGTTCTACTGGGAAAAAAAACTCTCCGCCCAGAAAGTCGAGATCTCGCTGCTCAAGGCGGGCAATATTTTCAAGCTTTCCAACGCCGGCCGCATCCGCCTGGGCACCAATGCCCTGGAGATCTGGAATTATGCCGGGCAGCTCGATTTCGATCTCAACGGCAAGCTGTTCCACCTGAATGAATTGCAATACCTGAACAGCCGGGACGGCGGCCGGCTGCCCGCGGCGGCCCTTTTCCCCGCGCCGCCGTTCGTTTCCCCCGAAGCCGAGACCATCGCCTTGACCAATCCCAACGACACCATCATCCAGTTCAAGTGGAAGAATGTCCAGGGGGCGAGGGAATACGTCCTGAAGATCTATCCTTCCGCGCTGCGGGACAACCTGCTGCTGAGCAAGGTGGTGGCCGACAACGCCGTCACCCTGGACATCATGCCCTTCATCGAATATAGCGAACTGTACTGGGAAGTCGCCGCCTTCGACGCCGCGCGGCGCATCGATTCGGCGCCGGCCAAGATGGGCGTGATCACCATCAGCAGTTCGCTTCTGAAGAAAGGCCTGCTGCCCCAGCCGCCCCGCATCGAGGTCAGTTCCCTGTCGGTCAGCGGCGAGATGGTGCTGATCAAGGGCGGCAGCGATCCCAACGCCCAGCTTTTCATCGACGGGGCCGTGGTCAAGCTGGACGGCGACGGCAAATTCATCCATACCATCTCCTACAAGAGCATCGGGGTCAAGGAAATCGTTTTCCGGGCGGTGGCGCCGTCGGGGCTGGAAGCCGTCCTGAAGAAGCAGGTGACCATTTTTGAGGAATAAGCGCAACGAGTGGCCGGAATTTTTTGAAGGAGCATGAACATGGGGCTGTTCGCGAACATGTACAACTATTTTTCTTCCGATCTGGCGATCGACCTGGGCACGGCCAACACGCTGGTTTACATCAAGGGCAAGGGCATCGTCCTGCGCGAACCTTCCATGGTGGTGGTGGATGACCGCAACGGCAGGATCCAGGCGGTCGGGCTGGAGGCCAAGGACATGCTGGGCAAGACCCCGGCCAACATCCGCGCCATCCGCCCGATGAAGGACGGCGTGATCGCCGATTTCGAGACCACCGAGAAAATGCTGCAGTATTTCATCAAGAAGACGCGGACCGGGAATCAGTTCCTCAAGCCGCGCATCGTGATCGGCATCCCCTCCGAGATCACCCAGGTGGAGCGCCGGGCCGTGCGCGACGCCGCCCTGCGTGCCCGGGCCAACGAGGTCTTCCTGATCGAGCAGGCCATGGCCGCCGCCATCGGCGCCGACCTGCCGATCACCGAGCCCGGGGGCAACATGATCGTCGATATCGGCGGCGGCACCACCGACGTCGCGGTCATTTCCCTATCCGGGATCGTCATCGCCAAGTCGGTCCGCGTCGCCAGCAACGAAATGGACGAAGCCATCATCCAGTACATCAAGAAGAAATACAACCTGCTGATCGGGGAGCGGACGGCCGAGCAGGTCAAGATCAAGATCGGATCGGCTTATCCGCTGGATGAGCCCCTGGAAATGGAGATCAAGGGCCGGGACCTGACCTACGGCATCCCCAAAACGCTCAACATCAACGACAGCGAGGTCCGCGAAGCCCTGGAAGGGGTGGTGCAGACGATCATCGAGGTCGTCAAGAACACCCTGGAAAAAACCCCGCCCGAACTGGCCGCCGATATCGTCGACCGCGGCATCATCCTCTGCGGCGGCGGGGCGCTGCTCAAGAACATGGACAAGCGCTTGCGGGAAGAAACGTCGCTGCCGATCTTCATCGCCGACGACCCTCTGTCTTCCGTGGTCCTGGGGGCGGGGAGGATCCTGGAAAATCTGCCACTGCTGGAAAAGATCGGCAATGCGATTTAATCCCGGGAGAAGCGAACTCAGCACTGAAAAAAAATCGGCCGTCCTGGTTTTGATCCTGTTCATCAACCTGATCCTGATCTCCTCGCAGATCATGCTCAAGAACCAGCAGTCGCTGCTGCAGACGGCGATCGCCAACATGGTCACCCCCCTGCAGCTCACCTTCCAGAAGGCCTCCGATTTTCTCGGCGACGAGATGGACCGCTATTTCTTCGTGCGCGGCATCTTCAAGAAATACCAGGTGCTCAAAAAAATGCAGTTGGACCTGCGCATCGAGAATTACAGGCTGCGCCGGGACCTGCGCGACCTGAAGGCGCTGGCCGGGGCGCGGGGCAAATTCGTCAATTTCCGGCTGGCCACCGTGATCTCGGTGGACGTCAACTTTCCCTATGCTTCCCTGATGATCGACCAGGGGACGCGCGCCGGCCTGGTGGAGAACAACGTGGTGCTGAACACCGACGCCGAGCTGGTGGGCAGGATCGTCAAGCCGCTGACCCCCTTCTCGGCCCAGGTGCGCCTGATCACGAGCTCCATCGGCGGCACCGGTGCCACCATCGAGAGCAACATGATGGAAGGCCTGCTCAAGGGCGACAATCGGGCGGAATGCAGCTTCCGCTACCTCCTGGCCAACAAACCGGTGCAGCTGGGAGACAGGGTGATCACGTCCGGGAGCGATCTCCTCTATCCCAATTACCTGCCGATCGGGAAAGTGACCAGGATCGGCAAGGATTATCTGACCCAACAGGTGTCGGTGCGGCCTTTCTTCGTGGACAAGCCGCTGAAGAAACTGGTGGTCCTGCTCAATGAATAACCGCACCCGCAACCTCCTCTTCGTCTTCCTGGTCGCCGGCCAGCTCGCCATCGCCCGCTATTACCAGCAGCTGCGCTTCAGCGTCGACCTGCTGTACCTGATCATCTTTTACATCGCCGTCAAATCGGGGTTCATGCCGACCATCCTCAGCGCCACGTTCATCGGCCTCTGCACCGACTACCTTTCCGGCGGGGTCATCGGCGTTTTTTCCTTTTCGCGCACGCTGGCCGCCTATTTTCTGAATGCCCTGGCCCGGTTCCTGGATCTGAAGAAAAACATTTTTGTGTTTCTGCTGATCTTCGTTTCCCTCTTTTTTTCCAACCTGGTGGCCTTCGTCTTCCATGTCCTGATCTTCAAGTTGAAGATCACGGCCAGCCTCCTGCTTTTCCAGCCCCTGTACACCGCCACGATCGGCACGGTCATCCTGGGGTCGAAAAAAGCCAAATCCCTGCTGGATGTATCTTAGCAAGCGGAAGCTGAGCACCGAGTTCGTCAAGAGGGCGGCATTCGTCTCCACCATTTTCCTGATCGTCATCTTCACCGGGTTCTTCGTGGCTTTCTGGAGCATCCAGGTCGTCAACCATGAAAAGTATCTGCAGCTGGCCATCCAGAACATCACCCGCGTGGTCGGGCTGCCGGCGCCGCGGGGGATGGTCTTCGACCGTTCCGGCGCGCTGCTCGCCGAGAACAAGATCAATTTCACCCTGTACCTTGTCCGGGAGAACGTGGGCAACTTGGAAAAAACCATCGCTCGGGCCAGTTTTTTTTCGGGAAAAACCATCGCCGATATCCGCAAGATCATCGAAACATACCAAAAGTACGCGAGCTTCTACCGCATCCCCATCAAAAGCAACCTGCCCCGGGGGACGGTCATTTTCATCCAGAGCCGGCAGGACGAATTCCCCGAGTTCGAGATCGGCATGGAGCCCAGCCGCACCTACCCCCTGGCCGACCGCGCCGCCCATGTCCTCGGCTATATTTCCGAGATCACCGAAGATGAGCTGAACGCCGGGGCACCGGGCGCCTACGGCCTCGGGGATTTCGTCGGCCGCAGCGGCGTCGAAAAGCAGTATGAGAATTTCCTGCAGGGGCTCAAGGGCAGCCAGACCGTGATCAAGAACAACGTGGAAAAGATCCAGCATATCAACTCCGAGATCAAGCCCGAGATCGGCGATTCGGTCTTTCTCACCCTCGACCTCAAGCTGCAGGAATTCGTCGAGAACCTGATGGGCAGCGAGAACGGCGTGGTCGGGGTCCTGGACCTGGCCAGCGGCGGGGTCCTGGCCCTGGTCAGCAAGCCCGCCTTCGACCCCGAGGTCTTCTCGCAGGAGATGGCCCCGGAAGAGTGGCAGGCGATCAGCAACGACCCGCAAAAGCCGCTGCAGAATAAATTCTTGCAGGGGATCTATTCTCCGGGTTCCGTTTTCAAGATCATCATGGCCCTGGCCGGGCTGCAGGAAAAGCTGATCACTCCGGCCACGACCGTCCATTGCACGGGCAGCCAGGTTTTCTACGACCGCGTGTTCCATTGCTGGAAACCGGGCGGCCACGGGACGGTGAACCTTTTCACGGCCCTGGAGAATTCCTGCAATATATACTTTTACAACCTCGGCAAGAAAATGGACATCGATACCATCGCCCGCTATGCCCGCCTCATGGGCCTGGGAGCCCCGAGCGGCATCGACCTGCCCAACGAGAACAGGGGGCTCATCCCTGGCAGCGCCTGGAAGCTGAACACGTTCCACCAGCGCTGGTTCCCTGGCGAGACCATCTCGGTAGCCATCGGCCACGGCAGCATGAACGTCACCCCGGCGCAGCTGCTGAAAATGATCGCCACCGTCGCCCTGCGCGGGCGGATGCCGAGACTGCACGTGCTGCAGCGGATCGAACGAGGGGGCAAAACGATCAAGGAATTCGTCCCGGAATTCTACCGGGTGCCCATCGCCGAGGAGAATTTCGAGCGGGTCATCGAGGGCCTGTTCCGCGTGGTGAACGGCGAAGGCACCGGCCGGGCGGCCCGCATACCCGGGTTGGACATCTGCGGCAAGACGGGCACAGGTCAGATCCTCGCCAAGGACAATCCCCGCTACAAGACCCTGACCCAGGAGAAAAGATTCATGCCCAATTCCTGGTTCGTTTCCTTCGCCCCCAGGCAAAACCCGAAGCTGGCCGTGGTGGTCCTGGTGGAGAACGGCGGCGACGCCGGGGCGATCGCCGCGCCGCTGGCGGCCCAGATCTACAAAAAATATTTGGAAAATGAGAGACTATTTTAAATATTTCGACAAGCTCACGTTCTTCCTGCTGCTGCTGCTGCCGGTCATCGGCATATTCCTGATCTATAGCGCCGGCCATTCCACCCAGGAGACCAATTATCTGAAGCAGGCGGCGTGGCTGCTGTTTTCCATCCTGGCTTTCTTCATGGTCTTCTCGATGAAGATCGACTTCATTTTCCGCAAGGCGTTCGCGGTATACCTGGGACTGATCATTCTCCTGGCCCTGCAGATCGTCATGGGCGTCACCGTGGCCCGGACCAAGAGCTGGTTCCGCTTCTGGGGCATCGGGCTCCAGTTCTCGGAGTTCGTCAAGGTGCCGCTGGCCCTCTTCCTGGCCAAGACCCTGACCCAGTTCGAAAGGATCGACGGCAGGATCTTCTTCAAGTTGATCGCCATCATCGTCATCCCCGTAGCCTTGATCATCCTCCAGCCCGACATGGGGGTCTCCTTCATAATCTGCGCCTTCATCCCGCTGCTCATCCTGTTGAAAAAGGTCAAGCCGGCGGTGCTGATCGTCTCCGTCCTGCTGGTGGCTTCGAGCGGGTTCATCGGCTGGCATTCCGTCTTGAAACCATACCAGAAGGGCCGCATCATTTCCTTCCTGAACCCGGCCGCCTACAAGAGTTCGACCGGCTACCACATTATCCAGTCCAAGATCGCCATCGGCTCGGGCGGCCTGAACGGCAAGGGCTACCTGCAGGGCTCGCAGTCCAAGTACCAGTTCCTGCCGGCCCGGCACACCGATTTCATCGTCTCGGTCATCGGCGAGGAATTCGGCTTCATCAATACCAGCATCCTGTTCTTCATATTCTTTTTCATCTTCTATCGCCAATTCAGGTTCAATTTCCAGAATGACGAGGAATTCTATTTCGTCTACCTTTTCAACGGCCTGATCCTGTTCCAGTTCATGGTCAACGTGGCCATGGCCATCGGTTTTTTCCCGGTGCTGGGGATATCCCTGCCCTTCGTTTCCTACGGCGGCTCGTCGCTTCTCTCGTTCTTCATCGGCGAAGCCATCATCTTCCGCATCAAGATCAACAATTACCTGGCATGAACGCCAACGAGTTCCTCGGCCGGCTGAAGAATCCCCAGGCGTATGTCGGCCGGGAGATCAACTCCTGCCGCCGGCGATTCGACAGCCGGGAGGTCAACATCTGCCTGGTCTTCCCCGATACCTACGCCATCGGCATGAGCCACGCCGGGGTGAAGATCCTTTATCACCTGCTCAACGGCCTGGACGGTGTGCACGCCGAAAGGGCTTTCCTGCCCGATGCGGAGAACATCCCGGTCTTCAAGGAGCACGGCATGGAATTGTTTTCTCTGGAAAACAAGGTGCCGTTGAAGGATTTCGACCTGATCGGGTTCTCGCTGGCGAGCGAGCTCAATTTCACCAACGTGCTGCAGGTCCTGGAGATGAGCGGCTTGCCGCTGCTTTCCGCCCGCCGCCGGGAGAACACCCCCATCGTGGCGGCCGGCGGCATCGCCGTGGCCAACCCCGAGCCCTTGCGCTCGTTCATCGATCTCTTCGCCTTCGGCGACGGCGAAGCCATTTTCCCCGACCTGATCGACGTCCTGAAGAAGGCGCGCCGGGGAAAAATGGACCGGGACGGGGTGTTGCGGGAGTTCGACCGCGTGGACGGGGTCTATGTCCCCGGCCTCTACCCCCTGAAAAAGAAGGGAGCGTTCGTCGTTCCCGACCTCGGCGGCAAGAGGATCCGCAAGCGGGTTTGCCCGGACCTGGACAGGGTGCGTGCCGAGCCGGCCGAGATCGTGCCGATCTGCGAGGTGGTCTTCAACCGCCTGAACGTAGAGATCGCCCGCGGCTGCCCGCAGAACTGCCGCTTTTGCCAGGCCAAGTCCTATTACGCCCCCTTCCGCTGCCGCGCCCCCCAGCCCATTCTCGATCACATCAAAAGCTCCCTGGCCGCCACCGGCTACGAGACCTTTTCCCTGGCATCGTTGAGCTCGGGCGATTACCCGCACCTGCCGGAACTGCTGCGCCGCATCCCGGCCGCCATCCAGCCCGACATATCCTTCTCCGTCCCGTCGCTGCGCCCCGTGACCCTGAGCGACGAACTGCTTTCCACGCTGGCCATGTTCCGCAAGACCGGCATCACCATCGTCCCCGAGGCCGGCAGTGAGCGTTTGCGCCGGGTGATCAACAAGAACGTGACCGACGCCGAGATCTTCCAGGCCCTGGATACCGCCTGGGCCCACGGCTGGCAGAAGGTCAAGATGTATTTCATGATCGGCCTGCCGGGCGAGGCCATGGCGGACATCGAAGCCATCGTCCTGCTGCTGGAAAAGATACTGGCCACGGCCCGGGCCCGGGGGGCGAGGATCACGATCCATGCTTCCTTCTCCTCATTCGTGCCCAAGGCCCATACGCCGCTGCAGTGGGCGGCGCGGGAACCGGTCGCCGTCCTGGAAGACAAGGTGGCTTTTTTAAAGGCGCGGCTGAAGCGTCACAAGAACCTCGACCTGGATTTCCACTCGCCCGGGCGCAGCATGATCGAGACCATCCTGGCCCGGGGCGATGCCCGCGTCGGCGAGCTTTTGCTGGAGGTTTTCCGTCGCGGGGAGATATGTACCGCCTGGGACGCCCATTTCCATCTTTCGGTCTGGGAAGAAGCGCTCGGCGTGCTGGGTGATGCCGATTTCCTTCCCGAGCTCCCCCTGGACGCGGAGCTCCCCTGGGATTTCATCGAGTTGAATTTCCACAAACGCTACCTGGCCGATGAATACCGCCGGAGCCGCTCCGGCGAGCCGACCCGTTCCTGCGCCGAGCAGGGCTGCGCGGACTGCCGCGGCTGCTCCTTCGGCCAGAAGAAAACCGCGCCTGCGGCCTGGGCGGGAGCAGCGGGGCCGCCGGCCCGCCCCCCGGCCGACTACCGTCGCCTGCGCCTTTTTTACGAAAAAAAAGACGACCTGCGCTTCCTGTCGCACCTGGCGATGATGCAGTACCTGGAACGGCTGCTGCGCAAGTCGGGCCTGCTGTTCAAATACAGCGAGGGCTTCCATCCGCGCATCAAGATGGCCGCCCTGCCCCCGTTGCCCGTCGGCGCTGAGGGGCTGGCGGAGGTGATCGAGGTCGCTGTGGCCCTGTCGGCCGTCTCGCCGCGCTCTGACGCGGTCCCCGCCGAGGGGGCCGGCGAGATGCACGTCGGGGAGATCCTGGCGGCCCTTAACCGGTCGGCGGATGATTTCCGGTTCAGCGAGGCCGTTTTCGTTCCCGGTGCGCTCTCGTTCCACAAGGATCTGCAGTTTCTCGAGTTTCATTTTTCCTGGCCCCTGCACCAGGGACCTGCAGGGCCGGGGGAGTTGCCGCGCAGCGAGGACGTCGCGGCACTGCTCTCTGCCGGCGACAGCTACCGTTATTCCGCCGCGGGGCTGGAACTGAAGATGGATTTCGCCCACCAGGGCCAGGAGCGCTTCGCCCGCATCTACCGGCTGCTGGACCCCGAGAGGAAATGGACCGACCGCTTGCGGCGGACCGCGGTCGTTTTTAAAAATGAAGGTTGAAATCTCATCCCGCGCCAACCCGCGCCTGAAAGAGCTGCTGGCCGCCAGGGACGAACTGTTCTTTTTCGCGGGCGAAAAACTGGTCCGCGACATCCTGGCCCGCCCGCTGGCTGTGGACAAGTTGCTCGTGAGCGCCGACGCTGAAAAAGATCTGCCCGAGATCGCCGCCGCGATCGGGGAGTACTGGCTGGTGACGCCCCCGGTGATGGAAAAGGTCTCCGGGATGAAAAGCCCGCCGCCGCTGGTCGCCGTCATGAGCCTGCCGGCAGCCGAGATCGATTTCCGCCTCCGGCCGGTCACCGTGGGGCTGGTCGATGTCCAGGACCCCGGCAACATAGGGACGGTGTTCCGCTGCGCGTCGGCATTCGGCTATTCGGCTCTGGCCCTGGCCGGGAGCTGCGCGCGGCCCAACCATCCCAAGGTCGTGCGCAGCGCCCAAACGGCCCTCCTGGACGTCTCCTTCCAGGTGTTCCCCGGGGCGGACGAGCTGGTGGCCAAGGCCATGGCCCAGGGTGTCCGCGTGGTTGTGACCGGCTCGCAGACCGGGAAGGCCTCCCTGCCCCTGGCGGCGCTGGAACGCCCCTGCCTGGTGCTTTTCGGCAACGAGGGCCGGGGGCTGGCCCCGGCGCTGCTCGAACGCTTCCCGCTGGTCCGCCTGGAGCAGGAGGAGCGCATCGATTCGCTCAACGTCGCCGTCAGCGCCTGCATCCTGATGCACGAGCTGCTGCGGCGGCCCGGCACGTGAAAAAGAAGTTGCTGCTCCATGTCTGCTGCGGCCCGTGCTCG
>Ga0315276_10002787_pt1 | contig 15962 bp, 13 predicted proteins | sample YL17G05_0_MG_FD_204542 | JGI IMG/M metagenome (GOLD analysis project Ga0315276, IMG submission 204542) | Sediment microbial communities from Yellowstone Lake, YNP, Wyoming, USA - YL17G05_0 | ecosystem: Environmental > Aquatic > Freshwater > Lake > Sediment | place: USA: Wyoming | collected... | reverse complement strand
CCCGGACGATATTGAACAGGGCCCCCTTGACCTTGTCCTGCATGGGCCGGACCGACGGGCTGGGGACCATCTTCAGCCGCCGGCCCTTGTAGCTGCCGGTGATGATTCGGATCATGGCGCTCCCTTTCCCATCCGCTTCTAGTAATAGACGACGACTTGGCCCGGCCGGCTCTCGAGCCTCAGGACGCCGGGCGGCAGGTCGTACCAGTCCTCGAGGCTCGTCGGCTCGACGCCCTGGAGGCGCGAGAGGATGCCGATGATGACGTCGACGACGGCCGGCGCGATCGGCTGGGTCCCGAGGAAGAGCTTGTCCATGGAGATCTTGATCTTGCCGTCACGGGTCTCGATGCCGGCCGAGAAGAGCAGGTCCTGCCGCCTCGGAAGCAGGCCGGACGACCGCCGGTCGCCGAGGTCGATCGTGATCCGGCCTTCGATGCGATCGGCGGCCAGCAGCTTGAATTCCGCCGCCTTGACGAAAGGTTCTTTCTCGGCATCGAGGCGGCAGACGATGTAGGCGTTGAACTCGGCCTCGGTGAACGTCGAGCTGCGAAGGGCCCCGGCGGGGCGGGGCCGTTCCGCCTCGATCCTCTTCAGGACGTCCAGGATCCCGGCCGCCTTGGCCCGGACCTCAGGGCGCACCTCGGCCGCGACGCCCGTCAGGGCGAACAGAAGCGCCGCTAGCGTCAGAATGGCTGTTTGTCTCATGGCGGTCAGGCGTCCGCTCCCATGTTAGCAGATTAGGGGAACCGAGAAAACAGGCGGGGGGAAGGGAAAGCGGAAAAAGGCGGGGATCAGAAGTGGGAGAGCGTGCCGTCCCGCTTGGCCTTGCGGACGGCCAGCCGGAAGACGACGAGGCTCGCCGGCAGGAGGATGATGTTGAACACCGCCAGGGCGGCGATGTCGGGCAGGACCTCGGCGAAGCCGGCCGAAGCGAGAAGGCTTTTCCTCATGCCGTCGAGCGCATAGGTCACGGGCAGGAGGCCCGAGACCCAGCGGATCCAGGGCGGGAGAAGCGCGACCGGGAAGACGACCCCCCCGAGCAGTCCGGAGACGGTCCCGAGGACCCATCCGAAGGGGTTGCCGGTCTTGTAAACCAGGATGAAGCTCGCCGAGAGTACGCCGACGCCGAGGAAGCAGAGGACCGTCAAGGCGCCGACGGAAAGGACGCCCGGCACGTTGATCCGGCCCAGGGTCATGCCGAAGAAGGCCAGGGCCACGCCGAGGTGGAGGACCGTCCGGAAGACCTGGAGAATGAGGGAGTAGAGCGACGAGCCGAAGAGGACGGTCGGGATCGAGGCCGGAGTGACGAGCAGGGCCTCGAGCGTCCCCGAGACCTGGGCGCTGCGGACGACGGACGCGAGTCCCTCCTGGAACATGCCGAGGAGGCTCGAGAAGGCGACGCCGACGACGGCGAAGGAAAAATAGTCCCCGCCGAAAGGCCCCAGGGACGGCGTCCCCGGCGGGACGAGCTTGGCCACGAAATAGAACGTCGCCGAGGACAGGAGGATGCCGGCGAGGGACGAGACGAACGAGAACTTGTAGGTCAGGGCTTCCCTAAGGTCCCGAAGGAGGAAGGCGGAAAGCCGGCCCGGAAGGAGCTTCATCGTCCTCGAACCGCCGCTCATCGGCCCACCGGGGGATCGCCGACGGCCTTCTCGTAGACCTGGCGCAGGGACGTCCGGCCTTCGCCGGTGAGGGACGCGACCGTGCCCTGCAGCAGGATCCGGCCGCGGCCGATGACGGCGATCTCGTGGGCGAATTCGGCGGCCTCGGCCAGGTCGTGCGTGGCCCAGAAAACGGTCTTGCCCCGGCCCTCGACGAGCTCGCCGCGGAGGAACGACCCGATCCTGTCGGCGGCCTGCGGGTCGAGGGACCGCGTCGGCTCGTCGACGAGCAGGATGGACGCGTCCGCAAGCAGGGCCCGGGCGAAGGCCAGCATCTGGCGCATTCCCGTGGAATAGGCGTTGAAGCGCAGGTCGGCCGCGGCCTCGAGCCGCGTCAGGCGCAGGACCTCGTCGATCCTGCGGTCGCGGGCCGGACCGCGGAGCCCGTAGAGCGCGCCGAAGAATTCGAGGTTCTGCCGGCCGGTCAGCCGCCAGTAGAAGCTGCGCTCGTCGTTGATGGCGAAACCGACGGCGTTCTTCGCCCGGCCCGGACGCTCTTCGACGTCGTATCCGTCGACGCTCGCCCGTCCGCCGTCCGGCAGGACGAGTGTGGCCAAGATCTTGATCAGGGTCGTCTTGCCCGCGCCGTTCGGGCCGAGCAGGCAGAACGCGCGGCCCCGCTCGACACGGAGGTCGAGGCCGTCGAGGGCGGTCGTCGTCCGTTTTTCGAAGGGCCTGCGCACGAGGTCCCGGAAACCCCGGAAAACGGGATACCTCTTGACCAGGTTCTCGGCGAGTATGGCGGGTGTCGGGTTCATGGGACAGCCGTGAAACGCTTGGCGGCCGTGAGGACCGGCCGAAGGATCCGGTCGAGGTAGCGGCCGTAGAGCCGCAGGGAATTCGGGGGCAGGCCGCAGTTGACGGCCAGCCAGGCCCGCGGCGGGAACAGAATGCCCCGCAGCGTGCGCGCGGCGAGGCCCAGGTCCTTCCGCTCCCAGAGCGAGAAAAGCGAGGGCAGGTAATACGGCCAAGCCGGCGCCGCGCGCCGGGCGGCCGTCGCGGCCGCGGGCCAGAGGATGCGCAGCGCGGCTCGCTCGAAAGGCCCCGGCCGCAACTCGGCCAGGGGACCCGGAGGGACCGCCCCCGGCCAGAGCGTATCGGCCAGATGGAGGCCGTAGAACACGGGCCCCTTGACCCGCTCAGCCCGGGAGATCTTCAGGACCCGATCCCAGTCGAGACCCGGACGCAAGGCCAGTTCGGCGATGTCCGAGAGCCAGACGAGCCGCTGATAGGAGTGCTGCTGGGCATGGATGCAGAGATAACAGAGCTCGTGCTCGGCCGGCAGGACCATGGCCTCGGTCCCGCGCACGCTCAGCCGGCTGGCCGAGGACCAGAGACCATCCTCCTCCGGGTTCGGAAAGTGGAGCCCGAGCGGCGTGAAATGGAACTCCAGGAAAAGAGAGTCCTTGCGGAAATAGGGAGAATAGGCCCAGTCGAGCGGCGGAGCCGCGGCGGCGGGCCTCCCGCCGGGGTCGGCCGCTTCCGTATAGCCGATGGCGGCAAGGATCTTTCTCAGGTCGGGCCAGTCGGAGGGATGGACGATGAAGTCCACGTCCCAAAAAGGGCGCAGGGCGGGCTCGGGGTAAAGGTCGAGGGCCAGCCGCCCGCCCTTGGTCAGCGCGGCCCGCAGCCCCGCCCTGCGGACGGATTCCAGGAAACGCTCGAGCTCCCGGTAGACCTGTGCCGTCCGGCCCAGGTTCCGCAAAAAGGAGCGCCGGAGGGTTTCCAGGACGGCGGCCGGCACTGCGGCCGGAGCGTCACGAAGGTTCCAATAAAGCAGAGGGAGGATGCCTTCTTCCTCGGCCTTGCTGAGCGCCCGGCGCCAATCCCGGACGGAGCCGGCGAGGCGGAGGACTTCCTCCCTTGCTCCGGGGCCCGGGGCCGGGCGGGAGCAGAGAACGAAAAGGCGGGCGAGGGAATGTTCGCTCAAGGAGTGCATCCCGCGAGGGGACCGTCGCTCGTCAGGACGGGCGGTTCGCGGCCGTTACTTGATCTTGGACTGTGAGACCGGTTCCTCTTCGTAGATGGCGGCGAGGGGCACCGCCCCGGCCACGATCGCGGCGATGCCGAGCGGGGCCAGGAAAAAGGGCGGGACGCCGCGTTTGCAGACCACGTAGACGAAATCCCCGGGCGCGCAGGCCTTCGACGTGCGGAGATTGGCGTTGTAGCCGGAGAGGACGCGCTTGACCTTGGTCCCATAGGCCTTCAACGCCCGGGTATCCATGTAGAAGTCCGTGGCCTGGCCCTTGACGTGGATGCGGTCCTCGGATTGGAGGAGTCCGATCTCGACGAGGACCTCGGCTTCCTTCGTCTCGGGCGTGTACTTCACGACCTTCCCGATGTAGGCCTCGCCCTTGTCCCGCTGCTCCTTGATGACGGCCGCCGCAGCCGAGGCCGCGGCGGGATCATAGACGTTCAGGGCGATGGAGATCTTGGACGTCTTGTCGCTCATGACGCCGAAGAAATCCTGGGAGTTATAGCTTCCCTTGTCGGATTTCACCCCGAGGGCGTACAGCCCCGCCCCGAGGCCCTGGAACTTGAACACGCCCAGCGCGTCGGACTTCGGGCTCTCGGCGACAGACCCCGTGGTCAGGTTCTTGACCACGACGACCGCCCCTTCGACGGGGGTCGAGCCGTCCTGCGCATAGATGAATCCGATCAGGTTTCCCTTCCCCGCCTCCTCGGGACGCAGGGTCGAAGGGAACAGGACGAGGACCAGCGCAAGCGCTGACCCCCATGAGAGAACGACCTTGGCACCTCGCCTCATGGGCTTCCTCCTTGGCGATGGATATAATAGGCGTCTTGTCGGGGACTTGTCAAGCCCCGTAAACATTTGAAACCGTTTAAAGTAGGCCTTATTTCCCGCTGTCGATCCTAGCGGACCGGGGCAGGGCTTACCAGTCCCGGTTCCCGCAGGTCTGGGGCCCCTTCTATTATTGACCCTAGCGGACCGGGGATATGTCCTGGCTGATCCCGGCCAGGGTCACGGAGTCGCTGACGGCGGTTATCTCGAGGGAATTCCCTCCCGGCCTGGGCGAGGCCGGGAAGCTCGCCGACCCGGCGTCGGCGGTGCCTTCCCAAACGACCCGGCCATTGAAGAAGACGGCGACGAGGGGGCGGCTTCCTGCCGCCGGGAGGGCGAACTCCAGGCTGATCTTCCGCGGCCGGCCGTCGGTGACCAGGACCTCCTTGAAGGTCTCCCCCTTCCGGAGGAGCCGGCCGCCGAGGTCGATCGTCACCGGCGTGACCAGACGGTCGATCGTCCGCCGGGCTCCGGCGGCCTTGTCCTCGTCGTTGAGGCGGTCGTAGCATCTCTCGACGCCCAGGAGAACGGCGAGGTTCTCCGGCTCGATCTCCAGGGCCATCCGGAAATATCTCTCGGCTTCGTAGACATAGTCGAGCTTGAGGTAGGATTCGCCGATCAAGCCGAGGACTCGGACATAGCTCGCCTTCCCGGACGGGGAGATGACGAGAGAGCTCGAAGCCAGGAGGTCGCCGACCCGGACGATGTCCCGGTAGCGGTTCTGCTGGAAATCGAGGGCCATCCGGAAGGCCAGCGTCCGGAGGTCCTTCACCTGCGAAACGGCCGTCGGCCCCTCCCCGAGGAGGCCGCGCTCCTTGATGAAAGCCTCGAATTCCCCCAGGAGCGTGTACTGGTCCTCGATCTCGAGATAGGCGGCGATCGTGCCGTCGTCGTCGGCCAGGGACCGCGTTTCCTCGATGCGATCCATGGCCAGGAGACGGCGGGCCGACTTGAGGGCTTCGGCGTATTCCCGTATGTCGAAGAGCTCCCGCCCGGCGAGCGCCTGGTAGAACTTGATCGCCCCGAGCGCCTCGAGCGCGCGGACGTAGTGAGCGGATGCCTCGGCGTTGCGGAAAGCCTCGGCCTCCCTCCGGCCCAGGTCGAGCTCGTTCTTGGCCCGTAGAAAATCGAGTTGTTCGGCCTTGGCCAGCGCCGCCTGCCGGGACTCGAGGGAGAGCGATTTCTCCCCCAGGAACCGGGCGTAAGCGCGGACGAGGGCGGCGTCCTCGGGGAGGATCCGGTCGATGAGCGAGGTGTCCCGGACCTCGAGGTTCCAGGTCTCGAGGAGGTCGAGCAGGCGCTCTTCGTCCTTGCCGGACAGCATCTTCTTCAGGATGTCGAGCGTGAAGTCCCTCTCCGCCGCCGACAGGGCCTCCCACCGGGCGAGGAGGACCTTGCCGACCTCGAAATAGATCTGGCTGTTGTGGCCGGTCAGCTCGGCCGCCTTCTTGTATTCCTCGAAATACGGGACCGGCGCCGGGAGCGACAGGTAGCTCATGTAGAGGAGCGCTTGGGCGAAATGGAAATGGACCTCGGGCGCCCCCGGGTTGAGCCGCAAGGAGCGGAGGAACGAGCCGACGGACTGGGACAGGAGGGCGTCGCGCTCGGCGGGATCCCCCAGGGCCTCGGCCCCGCGCTCGAACGTGGCCTTGCCGAGCTCGAAGGCGACGAGGTCGTTCCAGGGATAGACCGCCGCGGCGCGGCGAAGGAGGCCGATCCTCTCCTCGGGGCCCGCGGCCGGCTCCTTCGCTTTCCAATAGAGGTGCGCGTTCCAGGCGATGGCGGCCTGGAGGACGACGAGGGCCACGAGTCCGAAGAGAAGGAACGTCTTTTTCTTCAAGGGAGAACCTCAGCTTTTCCGGTAGGTGGCCATGACCAGGGTCAGGCACAGGACGACGGTGAAGAGGACCATGTTCGCCGGGATGTGCAGGTTGAAGTCGGTGAACGTGTGGAGGCCGATGCCGGCGAGGCTGATGATGCCGCCGAGGGCGAGCCCCCTGGCTTCCATGTTCCTCCGGTTCCTCGAAGCCAGGAACGCCTGGACGGCGATGGTGAGGATGCCGCCGAAAAGGATGAGGGCGCCGAGGACGCCGACCTCGGCGACATACTCCAGGTAATCGTTGTGGGCGTGGACGAGCCGCATATCCGACCCTCCACGCGTCTCGTAGGCGTTGTAGGCCGAGGCGAACGTGCCCAGGCCCGTCCCGAAGAGCGGGAAATCCCCGACGATGTCGACCGTGTTGGCCCAATAGAGCGGCCGGTCCTCGTGGAGCAGGTCGTCGAGGGCAAAGCGCTTGATGGTCGAACCGATACCGATATAGACGGCCAAAATGGCGACGATGAGGAATGCCGTTTGGATGAACTTCCTGACCCAGGCCCTGCGGTAGCCGGTCCGGCTGAAGGTCAGCACGGAAAACCCGAAGAAGAGGAACATGGTCAGGACGAGGACGGCCAGCCCGGACCGCGAATTGGAGAGGATGATGCCCAGGGACATGACCACGATGCCGGCCATGATCAGGACGTTCTCCAGCACCCCCTTCGAGGTCCAGAGCATGATCTTCTCCCGGAAGCCCCTGACCCCGAAGGTCAGAAGGTTCATCCGGGCAATGGCCAGGCCGACGGCCAGGGGGACGATCATCTCCAGGTAGCCGGACAGGTGGCTCCGGTTGACGAACGTCCCGGTCACGGAATCGGGGCTGAACATCTTCTTATAAAAGAGGAGGCGCGGGTTGGCCCGGGTGAGCTCGAAAAGGCCGTAGAGGGCCTGGAAGACCCCCGAGCCGATGAGGACGAAGATGATCGTCCGGATCTGGCGTCCCCGCGTGACGGTCTTGAGGACGAGGTAGCCCAGGAGGAAGCAGGCCGCGAGGAAGAGCCCCTCGCGCAGGGTGGCGGAGGGGGCGATCGACAGGCTCATGAACTTCGGCGGGGCGAAGCCCGGGGTGTAGAGCCGCTGGAACTCGTAGCTCCCCGGGGAGATGAGCCGGACGAGAGCGGCCGGAAGCGGGAGGACCTGGAAAACGACGAAGACGAAGAAGCCGGCCGCGAAATACCTCAGCCGACGAAGTACGGGCGGCAGGTGGCGGTTGAGGGAGGGCTTCTCGTCGAGGAGGATATAGGCCGCGGCCATCGCGGCCACGGCCAGCTCGATGACGAAGATCGACCATTCCCCGACGGAGGCCGCCGGAAGGGGGCTCCAGAGGAGAAGGGCCAGGAGCCCGTATTCGACGACCTTTTTCCTCATGTCTTGGTTTCCGTTCCCGCTTTCCCCGGCTCCCCGGCCGGGACGCGCTTCTTCTCGGCCGGGCCGGCCCCCCCTTCGGCCGCCTCGTACTCGTACTGGTAATAATGATAGAAGGGCGTCCCGATCCCCTGGTGGCCGATCTTGACCTCGTTGAAAACGACGCCGATGATGTCGGCCTTGGACTTGCGGATCTCCTCGATGGCCCGGACGAGGGGCCGCCGGGTCGTCTTCCCGGCCCGGACGACGAAGACCGTCGAGTCGACGAGCGAGCTGACGATGACCGGATCGATGACGGCCAGGACGGGCGGCGTGTCGAGGAGGACGATGTTGAACCTGTTCTTGGCCAGGGCCAGGAGCTCCTTCATCCTCTTCGAGTTCAGGAGCTCGGCCGGGTTCGGCGGATGGGGACCGCTCGGGATCGTCCAGACGTTGTCGATGGAGGTCATCTGGACGACCTCCTCGAAGGAATTCTTGCCGGTCAGATAGCTGCTCAGGCCGTTGACGTTCCGCAGGTTGAAGACCTTGTGCAGGCGCGGCTTGCGGAGGTCCGCGTCGATGAGCAGGACCCTGCCCTCGAGCTGGGCGAAGGACACGGCCAGGTTGGAGATCGTGGCCGTCTTCCCCTCCTGGGGCAGGGTGCTCGTGAAGGAGATCGTCTTCGGGGCGCTGTCGGCGTGGGAGAAGAGGATCGACGTCCGGACCGTCCGGTAGTCCTCGGCGATCGAGAATTTGGGATAGAGGTGGTTGATGAGCTCGATCTCGCGGACCTCGGGGATCTTGTCGCCGGGCTTGTCGCCCTCCGCCCCATAGGAGCGGTAGGAGCCGTAGGGGTCGGATCTTTTCTTCTGTCCGTCGGCCGTAAGGAAGGGAATGATCCCGAGCGACGGCAGGCCGACGAGCTTCTCGACGTCCTCGGGCCCCTTGACGGTGTTGTCGAGATACTCGACGAGAAAGATCAACCCCAGTCCGCCGAAGAGGCCCAGGAGGAGGGCCGTCATCAGGTTCCGCTTGACGTTCGGGGAGAAGGGGCCGCCGGGCACGAGGGCCCTGTCGACGACCTTGATGTTGCTCGTCCGCATGCCGCCGAGCTGGCTCGAGACCTGGATCTCGTTTTGCTTGGCGACGAGCGTGCTGAGCAAGGTCCGCATGTTCTCGACCTCTGTCCGGAGGGTGTGGTAGAAAATGCCGTTTTTATTCATGCGGGTGACGTCGCCCCTCTGCTCTTCGAGCAGGCCCTGCAGCGAGGTCTCCTTCTTCAGGGCCGCCCGGTATTCGGCCTCGGCCGAGTCGACCGCTTTGCGGATCTCCTCCCGGAGCGTGTTCTTGGTCGCATCGAGCCGGGCCTTGAGCTGGACCATCTCGGGGTAATCGGGCCTGTAGATCTGGCCCTTCTCCTCGTAGTCGGACTTGACTTGCGAATAGGTCGTCTTCAAGGCCTGGATGGTCGGGTTGCTGACGGACTCGGGCAGGGCGTCGACGCTGAGGCTCTTGAGCTCGCGGTAGACGGACTCCTTGGCGTAGCGCTCGATCTGGGCCGTGGTCAGGGCCGTGTTCACTTCGGAGAACTTGTTGACGACCGTGCTCTCGTCGCCGCTGAGATAGAGGAGGTTCTTTTCCTGGCCGTATTTTTGGAGATCATCCTCCTTGCGCTTGAGGTCCTCGCGGAGAAGGGCCACCTGTTCGGACAGGAACTCCGAGGTCTGCTTGGTGGCCTCGTAGCGGGTCTCGACCGAGAAATTGACGAATTCCTCGACGAGGGCGTTGACGACGTCGGCCGCCAGCGCGGCGTGCGGCGAGACGTAGCTGACGTAGACGAGACGCGTCTCCTCGATGGGCGCGATGCTCAACCCGCCCAGGATGGAGAAGGCATAGCTCGAATAGGCCGGGATCGGTCCCTCCGTGCGCGCCCCCCGCAACTCCGGCCGCGCGCCGAAGTTGATCTTCTTGGCCACCCGCTCGGCCAGGGACCGGCTGGTGAGGAGGCGGAGCTGGGTGTTGAAGTACGTCCCCATGTAATCGCTGCGGTAGTAGGCGCCGGCGTTGAGGACGTCCTGGATGTTGAGCAGGCTTGACCCGGGCTCGTCGATCAGGAGCGTCGCCGTGGCCCGAAAGAGCGGCGTCGTGGTGAACGAGAGGACGGCCGCGAGCGCGACGAGCACGGCGGCGAAAGTCGCCAGGACCCATTTCCTCTTGAGAACGACCCGGACGTAGTCGAGGACGTCGATCTCCTTCTTGTCCGTCTTGCTGGCGAAACCCTTCATGGCTTTTCTCCCTGCGTCCCGGCTTAAAAGAGGCTTTCCGGGACGTAGACCGTGTCGTTTTCGAGGAGCGGGATGTCCTTGATCTTGCCCTTGAGGATGTCCCGAACGCTGACGCTGATCTCGAACTCTTTGCCCGAGGCGTCCTTTCTCCGGATATTGATCCTCTTCCGGTTGGCCCGGTCGGTGAATCCCCCGGCCTGGGCGATGGCCTGGGTCAGGGTCGGCAGGCTGGATCTCCTGACCTGCAGGGCGCCCGGGTTCTTGACCTGCCCGAAGACATAGATCGCGACGACCTTGTCGACGGGGACGTTGATGACGTCGCCGGGCTCGAGGACGATGTTGAGCTTGGGGTCGCCCTTGACGAACAGGCCCTCGATCGGGACGCGGATGGCCGTGCTGTCCCCGGCCGCGAGCTGGCGGATGATGATGATCTCCTCGCCCGCGTCCCGGGTCAGCCCGCCCGCCGCGGACAGGACCGAAAGGACGGTCTGCCGCCCGAGGAGCTCGAACGGCCCCGGCTTCTCCACCGCCCCGACGACCGAGACGCGCCGGCTCAGGTATTCCAGGATATGGACGGTCACCTGGGGTTTGAGGACGATCTTCTCGCCGGCGAGCTGGGTCAGCTTCTTCTCCACCTCGAACTTGGAAAGGTTGCCGACCTCGACCTGCCCCAGCATGGGCAGGGTGATCCGGCCTTCTTCGGAGACGCGGACGACGAGCTTGTTGATCTCCTGGACGCCGAGGACCGTGATCTCGAGGAGGTCCTTGGCCCCGATCTTGTACTCGGCGCTCGCCGGCTGCTGCGCGGCCGCCGAGAAGGTCAGGATCACGGCCAGGGCGAGGGCGGCGAGCCCGGAGGTTCTTAGGAATTCTCTCATGTGAGGCTCCTTAAAATTCATAGGTCAGAAATGCCCCGACGAAGTTCCGCCTGACGTTGAAACCCGGGGCGTTCGACGTCCGCCGGTAGAAGTTGTAGGTCAAGCCGAGCCCGGCGTTGCCGGCCACCCGGACGACCGGGCCCACGGAGAATATCCGGTTGACGTCTTCCCGGCGGTCGATGGCGAAGATCTCGCCGTTATACCAGACCTCCTGCGGCTCGGGATAATCCATCGTCCCGAGCTGGACCGTCCCGTCGATCCTGAGGGAGGGCGCGAGGTAGAACGATAGGCCGGCCCGGGCCCGGCCGTCGATGTAATAGTACGCGCTTTCGTTGTACGAAAAGGCGTGGTCGCGGGCGTACCCCAGGTTGACGCCGAGCCTCCCGAAACGGAAGGCGACGTCCGTCGCGGCGACGAGGCCGGAGAACGGCTTGCGCTCCGGGGATTCGGGCCGGAACGATTTCCAGCCGAGCGAGAGCGTCCCCCGGGCCCGCCCGAGAAGCGGAAAACGGATGCCCCCTGAAACCTCGAAGGATGAGCCGTCTCGCCAGGCGGATCCCGGAAAGACGAACGCGTAGCGCGTCCATCCGGCGGTCGTGAAGAAAAAGCTCTGCGCAAAGACGCGATAATAAAGCTCGAGGGCGGCCGCGGTTTCCCGCCGGTCGAGCGACCTGGCGTAGATGTCGTCCGGGGCGTCCGAGGCGACGTCCTTGTACCGGAAGTCCTCCAGCGCGCCCGTCAGGCCGACCGCCGTCCCCCGGGGGGTTTCGAAAAAGAAGCCGGCCGTCAGCCCTTTGACCGTGTCCCGGATCCTTTGGACGAGTTCGCTCGTGGCCCGGCGGACATGGCTCAGGACATGATAGTCGGCCGAGAGGGAGAAGCTCCGCAGGACGAGAAGCCGCAAGCTCGAGGCAAAGCTGTTGGTGAAGGCGCGCAGCCCTTTCTCCTTGGCGTAGAAAAGGTACTCGGGATTTTCCGTCACGGACAGGATGGCGGAGCCCCCGACGAGCCAGTAAGCCCTGACCAGGGGCGAGAGCGCCGCCGTGAAGTCGGAGACGGCCTCGCTCCCCTCCTCGCGGAAATAGACGTTCGAATCGTATCCGACCTCGGACAGCCGGAATTCCGGGACGATCTGCAAGGGACCGAGACGGAGCCGGGCCCTATCCTTGATGCCGTCGTATTCCTCCCGGAAGCTCCGGTAGGACTGCCCGGAGAGGCAGACGCCGCCCAGCGCGAAGAGCAGGAGCACGGCGCAACAGGATGGCTTTTTCATCTTTTTACCGCGCTTCCGGTCAGGACAGGCCGACGGGCCCCAGGCGGTCCTTGACGTCGCGGAAGAACTTCATGAACGAGAGTCTTTGGAGAAGGGCGACGATGAGCCCGCTGTGCCAGTCGAAATCGGCCTTCTCGTGGATGATCGGGACGATGCCGTCGGTCTGGGCCAGATGGAAAAGGCTTTCGATCCGGCCGTCGCTCAGCCGGGCGCACATCCGCCGGGTGTAATGGCCGACCACGATCTCCTTCTGGAGAAGGCCCTTCCAACGCCGCTCATACTCGGAAAGGTCCGCGGCGCCGAAGGACGACCGGCCGAAGCACTCCAGGATGACGTCCGCGGCCAGGTCCGCGCAGGTCAGGCCGTAGCTGATCCCGCCGCCGGTCGTCGTCTTGGTCTGGCCCGCCGCTTCGCCCACGGCCAGGACCCGGTCGCCGAAGGTGCCGGAGAGAAGGCCCTGGGCGACGGGCTTTGTCCTGATCGGGGCCTCTCCCTCCGTCCCGAGGCGGCCGTCGAAGCGCGCGTCGAGCAGCTTCCGGAGACAGGCCTTGGGATCTTTCTTCGTCAGCAGTCCGACGCGCGCCTTTCCTTCGCCGGCCGGGACCGACCAGGCGAAGGCGCCCGGGGCGACGTCCCGGCCGAAAAAGAGGGTCGTCGTGCCCCTGCCGGGAAGCGACGCTTCGACCTGGGCCCCCATCAGGAAATCCCGGGGCGTCGCTAGGCCGAGCTTCTTCTGGAGCCCGAAGTCGACGCCCGTGGCCAGGATGGCGACGGCTGCGGCCTGCCGCGAAACGCCGCCCTGCCCGTCCCGGACCGTGACCTCGACGCCCCCGCGGCCGACGGCGATGTCGTCGACGCGCGCATCGCAGGCGATGGCCGCTCCGGCCGACACGGCCGCGTCGGCCAGGGCGTTGTCGAACTTCTCCCTGTCCACGACGCAGGCGAACGGGCGCGGGTGTTCGTAGGTCAGGACCGTCGAGAACGGCGAGACGAGGCGGACCGTCCGCAGCTCTTCGATGACCGGCCGGCGGTCGAGGCCGAAATCGTCGAAGACCTCCTTGCCGACGATGCCCGTGCAGACGACATTGGCGCCGACCCGGGATTTCTTTTCGAGGACGCGGACGGCAAGGCCTGCGGCGGCCAGACGCCCGGCCGCCCGCAGCCCGCTCGGCCCGGCCCCGATGACGATGACGTCAGCTCGCTTCATGGATCAAACCTTGGGCTCCCGTGATTCCCACCTGCCGCGGAAGGTGATTCCGAACGACAGGACGATGAGCTTGAGATCGAGCCCAAAGCTTCCCTTGCGGATATAGAGAAGGTCGTAGCGGAATTTCCTGCGCCGCGGCGTTTCGCCCGGCAGGTAGACCTGGGCCAGGCCCGTCAGGCCGGGCCTGACGGCATGGCGGGCGTCGTATCCCGGGATCTCGGCTATCGATTCCGGCCCGCCGCCGCCACGGACCTCCTTCTCGTTCGGCCGGAGCGCCCGGGGGCCGACGAAGCTCATATCGCCTTTGAGGATGTTGACGAGCTGCGGCAGTTCGTCCATGGCCGAAGCCCGCAGGAGCCGGCCGACCTTGGTCACCCGGGGGTCGTGGGCGACCGCCTGGACAGGACCGCTGGCGGTCTCGGCGTCCTTGACCATGGACCGGAACTTGAGCGCCTTGAAGATCCGCCCGTTCCGGCCGACTCGTTCCTGGACGTAGAATACGGGACCCCGGTCCTCGAGCCAGACGGCCAGCGGGATGGCCGCCCAGAGCGGCGCGGACAGGAGGAGCCCGGCCGACGACAAAACGACGTCGAACGGCCTCTTCAGGAAAAGGGCCCGGCCGGCCTCGCTCCTCCGGCCGGCGTCCCGCTTCGAGCCCATCCAGGCGATGACGATGATAACGGCCAGGATCCCGGCCGTGTCCACGGCCCAATCGAACGGGCTGCCGAACCGGTTCGGAACGAACGACTGGAGGAATTCGTCGAGGAAGCCGTAAGCGATGGCCACGGCGCCCGCCTGGAGCGCCTTCGGCCTGGACCACGCCGGCCCGCGCCCGGCCCGGAAGGCCCGGTAGAGAAGGAAGGCCAGGAACCCATATTCGACGAAGTGGAGGGTCTTGCGGAAAACGATGTAGACCAGTCCGAGCGTGTGGGCGGAGGCGTGCGGCGCAAACCATTGGAAGATGCCGGCGAAGACCTCATAGATGCGGCTCGAGCCGAGGGCCCGGTTCGCCATCGGGAATATGAAGACCATCCAGAGAAGCGGCGGCAGGCCGTAGGCGGCGAATTTCTTCCAGGCGGACATCTTGACCATCAGGATACCATGGATCTCAGGAGTTTGTCATAGGACCCGAGGATCTTGTCCTTGGCGAATCGACGGACGACGTGCTCGCGGGCGTTCCCGCCGAGGAGCCGACGTTTCTCCGGCGACCGCCGGAGCGTCCGCACGGCCTCGGCGACGGCCGCCGCGCCGTCGGGGGGCACGGCGAGACCGCATTCCTTCTCGCGGAGCAGCGCGGCCACTTCGGAATCCGGATCGGCCAGGCCGAGGATGGGCCGTCCGGCGGCCATGAAGGAATAGAGTTTCGAGGGCACGGAGAGCTGGGATTTCTCCTTGTCCAGCGGGACGAGCAGGACGTCGGCCGAAGCGAGCAGGTCCGGCAGGTCCCGGTAGGGCTGGAAAGGCAAGAAAGCCACGTTCTTCAGGCCGAGAGAAGCCGCTCTCTTTCGCAGGGCCTCCTTCTTCAGCCCTTCTCCGACGATGACGAAGCGGGTGTCCGGATCGCCGGCCATGAGTTTCGCCGCTTCGAGGACGCATTCCAGGGCCGTGTTGCCGCTGATGCTGACCGTTCCGGAGTACATGACGACGAACTTGTCGTGGAGCCCGTGGCGGCGCGAAACGGGGTTGTCCTTGGGACCGGGTTTCAGGAAATCCGTGTCCACCCAGTTGGGCAGGACTTCGAGCTTTGCGGCCGGGACGCCTTTTGCGCCGAGATTGCGGGCGAAACCGTCGCTGATAACGACGATCCTGTCGGCCAGACCGTAAACCCACTTTTCGAGCGCCTTGGCGAATCGGATCCCGGCCGGATTCTTCAGGATGCCGGATTCGATGGCCAGGTCCGGATGGATATCCTGGACGTTGACGAGGACCCGGGCCCCGCGGACGGCCTTGGCCCAGAAGGCCGGCACGCCGAGCTGGAGGGGCGGCGTCCGCAGGAAGAGGATGTCGCCTTTCCGGACGGAGAGGAGGTTGAGCAGGGCCCCGGCCGTGTAGATGTTCCAGGCCAGGAGCCGTCCGAGCGGAAAGGGCGCGCTATTGGTCCAGAAGCGTTTGACGACGAACCCGCGGTCCTCGCGCCGGGAATAGAAGAGGCCGCGGAACTCCGCCCCGCGCGCCCGCGGCATCGTCGTCACGATCTCGACCTCGTGGCCGGCCGCGGCCAGGAAGCCGGCGAGCTCGTCCATGAGGATCGGGGCGCTCCCGAAATCCGGGAGATAATACATGGTATGAATGACGATCTTCATGTCTCTGACCCGGGGTTTTCGAAAGCCCATTGGTAGATGAAGCACACGGCCGGGACGAGGAGGAGGAGGTCGACGCCGTAGAACGCGGCGGTCGACTCGAAAAAGCTCCGGGCCGTGAGGAAGCCGAGGATGAGGACGGACTGCATGAGCAGGGTCTGGTCCGGCCCTTCGGCCGCCCGGATCCTGCGGATGACGCCGCTCTTGACCAGGAACGCCCACAGGACGACGACGGCCGCGGCGAAGAGCAGGGCCCCGACGAGCCCGGCCTGGATCGCGGCGTGGAGGTACGAGTTGTGCATGTGCTCCGAGTCGAGGAGGAGCCGGTCGGC
>Ga0315276_10002784_pt1 | contig 15966 bp, 15 predicted proteins | sample YL17G05_0_MG_FD_204542 | JGI IMG/M metagenome (GOLD analysis project Ga0315276, IMG submission 204542) | Sediment microbial communities from Yellowstone Lake, YNP, Wyoming, USA - YL17G05_0 | ecosystem: Environmental > Aquatic > Freshwater > Lake > Sediment | place: USA: Wyoming | collected... | reverse complement strand
CCCTGTTTCATCGGATATCCGCATGATACTGCTGCCGGGAGCGGACCTTGGGGCCTCCCTCCCGGCGGGCCGCGACCCCTACTTTTCGAAGGTCGTTCCTTCTGGGCATAATCACTCCTTGGGTCAGGGGTGGCGGTCCGGGAGATCAGGATCGGGCTCATATCTTCGGGCCAAGTGCTACTTGCTAATTTATGTCGGCCTGAAAATCAATAGGGATCTGAAAGGGCGCATCTTCCGGTGGTGGCAGGGAAAGTAAGCAAGGCGTCAAGGGTCCAAGAGGTCGAGGGTTTAAGCAAGCAAAAAACCCGGGAGGCTGGAATTCTGTCAGCCTTCTCGGGTTTTTTTCGGTATCGGAAGCACGCTAAACGGCCGCAGGCGCGTTTTTCCTGCGAGCCAGCTGCAGCACGATGATGCCTGCCATGATGGCCGCAGCGATGGTGACACCCTTGGGCCAGCCGGGCTTCAACTGGGCACGGGCGGTGGCAAACATCAAACATCCTCACCCCAACGGTGCGGATGCTTTACTTGTGTATCGTTACTTTTTCACAACGGGCTCTGACACGGCCCACGGTCTGGCTGGGGAGAGGCTACCATTTGAGGATTTGAACCATATTGCTGTAGTCATCGGTCCACACTCGCAGGTCGGGCCTGGCCGGCAGCGGTTTTGAGGCTATCATCAGGGCCCGCGTTTTCAAAGGTGCCGCGGTGACGAGGACCCATTTCGAGGCATAAACCTCATCGGCAATGCTGTGGTCATTTTCAAGCAGCACCGCATGCTTGCCGCACGAACGCGCCACTTTCTCCACCACCGGATCAAGATCGAAATGGGTGTTGGAGATGTGCATGGCAAGGATGCCGTCCGGCTTCAGGTGCCGGAAATACAGCTCGATGGCCTGCTGCGTCAGCAGGTGCACCGGAATCGCGTCACCCGAAAACGCGTCCACCACCAGAAGGTCGTAGTTTTGGGTTTCTTCGCGTTCCAGTGAAATGCGGGCATCGCCCAGCACAATTTCCATCTTTCCCTGGGCGGCTGATAAGAATGTAAAATAATCCCTGGCGAACTGCTCCACCATCGGGTTGATCTCATAAAAACGATAGACGTCTCCGGGTCGGGAATAAGCGGCCAGGATACCGCTGCCCAACCCGATGATGCCCACGCGAATCGGCTGGTGGTTCAGGCTGCTGATCGCAGCGGCCACCCCGGTTGATGGACCAAAGTACGCAGTGGGGCGGTTACGCTTGCCGGCATCCGTAAATTGCCCTCCATGGATGATAGTGCCGTGCAACAGATAACGGAAGTTGGAGCCGTCACCCTTTTTGGCCTCCTTGACGCGCAACCAGCCGTAGAAATTTCTGTCCATAGCAACCGCACCCTCAGCGTAGCTTTGCACGTAATACCCTGTCATCACCACAATTCCGATGGTCGACACGACAGCCACCGTTCCAGCGATCCACCCGCGCCGCACATGGACAGCCGTAATCAACACGGCGCAGGCCAGCACCGCCAACGGCATTTCAAAATAGCCGCGGAACAGGTTGGGCGCCGCTACTGAAATCAGGAGGCCTCCAAAGGCTCCCCCGGCGGAAATGGTGAGGTAGAACCCCGTTAAATGCTTTGGAGCTGGCTTGCGGTGCGCCAGTTCGCCGTGACAAAACATGCAACCGGCAAGCAGGGCGCAAGCGAAGAAAGGGACCGTGAGTTGAAGATCGGAGGTGGTGGCGCCATCAAGCCAGACGACTCTGACCATAACGCCATAGAGGACAGCTGCCAAAGGCACCAGATACCATGACCGCCGGTAAAGACCTTCCAGGTCGAAACAGAGCACGAAACTCAGCAGGTAGACGGCCAGCGGCAAGATCCAGAGGAACGGGATCGAGGTGACGTTTTGTGTCAGGTGGTTGTTTACGGACAAAAACAAGACAACCCCGCCGGCGGATAAACAAAACCACCAGGTCTTGTCGCGGCCGGTGGGTGCCTCGCTCGAATCCTGGGGGTTTTGCGCAAAGTGTTCCTGAACCAGTCTCTGCGAAGCGCCTTTCCGTGCGTTGCTCGCGGCGGCGGCCATTGCGCAGATGCCGAAGATGCTGTAGGCGGTCGACCAGACAGTCGATTGTTCACGCAGGCTGAGAACCGGCTCGATGAGAAACGGGTAGGCCAGCAATCCAAGCAGCGACGCCAGGTTCGACAAGGCAAAGAGCTTGTAAGGCAGTGCAGAGCGGAATCTGCCGGTATACCAGGCCTGCATCAGAGAGCTGGTGGCGGACAGGATGAAATACGGCAGCCCTATTGAAACAGTCAGAAGTCCGCAGATCTGCATGATCGGGAAATCATGCCCCGCAGGCTTCCAGCCGGCCGACGGCACGATCGGCAACAAGAACACACTGGCGATCAGCAGGAGACCATGGACCAGGGCCTGGGTTTTGGGCTGCAGGTACCTTATGCTGGCATGGGCGTAGGTGTAGCCGGCTAGCAGCCCGAACTGAAAAAACAGCATGCAAGTGACCCAGACCGCCGATGTGCCGCCGAACCACGGCAGAATCATCTTCGCGATCATGGGTTGAATCTGAAAAAGCAAAAACGAACCCAGAAAAATCGTAACAGCATAAAGCCACATGGTCTTCACTCCACGGCCGGCAAAAGCCGGAACATTGTTTTCAGCATCAGGATGGCAGCAGCCACGCCGGCGTGTGGAATGCCCTGGTCAGGATGCTGCCTTATTGGATTTTAGCAGGGCTGGCCCCAATGGTCCAATTTCAACCGGCGCGCAAATTCGCTATCTATTTACAATTATTATTAAAACGGCAAAAATTAAGCGGGTGTCTGTTCGGTTGGGGAGGGTGTCAGCGGCTGGTATGGAGATGGTTCCTGAACGGCTTAACGGCTGCCGTTTTTTTTTTGCGTTAAGCACGCGCACTTTCTCCAGGGTTGGGTGAGGGGCGCGATTTTTTTTGGCTCAGGTGGGTCCGAGGGGCAGGGGAGGGTAGTTTTGGGGAAAAATAGGTCGGTCTGTTGTTGATCGGTGAAAATGGTTGCAGATATGTTATGAATCGATGTAATGTTGCTTCAATCTGAGAGCGTTTTTTTGCTGGTCCAAAATAAAATTCCGGGCCAGTTTCGGACCAGAAAACAGGGTGTTTCGAAGTAGTTAAGTGTTTGAAATTAAATAACAAAATGGCGGAAGTGCATGGGAATCGAACCCACCCGGGACGGTGTTAGCGCCCCACACCGGATTTGAAGTCCGGGAGCCTCACCAGACAGCTGCGCACTTCCGCGTTTGAAAAATTATGACTGATTTTTTACGCCCCAATCTTAAATGGATTATCGGTTTTGTCAATCTTTAAATCCGGAACGGCGGGGTTACGTTCATGCTGAATTCTGATCGACTGGCGGGTACCTTCCGGGCGCTCGCGGAAACGAGCAGCCTCTCAAAGCGGGAAGCGAAGCTGGCGGCGGGCCTGCGCCGGGACTTGGAATCCCTGGGCGCTGAAACGTGGGTCGATGATTCCGGGCCCAGGACGGGCAGCGACACCGGCAACCTGATCGCCCGGCTGAAGGGCACCCGCGATGCACCGCCGCTGCTGCTGAATGCCCACATGGACACGGTCGGCCCGGCGGAGAGCGTTTCGGTTCGATTCAACGACGGGGTCTTCACCAGCGACGGCACGAGCATCCTGGGGGCCGACGACAAGAGCGCGATCGCCGTGATTCTCGAAGCGCTGCGCGTCGTTCGCGAAAGGGAGCTGCCGCACGGTCCGCTCGAGATCATCTTCACCACCTGTGAAGAGGTCGGGCTTGCCGGCGCCAAGAACCTGGATTTCAGCCGGATCAAGGCCCGGTTCGGCTACGCGCTGGACGGGTCGGACACCGAAGGCATCATCACCCAGGCGCCGTCGGCCAATCGGTTCGAGATCCGGGTCGTCGGCAAGGACGCCCACGCCGGGGCGCACCCCGAGCAGGGGATCAACGCCATCCACCTGGCCGCGAAGGCCATGGCCGGCCTCACGATTGGCCGCATCGACCGGGAGACCACCTGCAACATCGGCATGATCGAGGGCGGGCTTGCCACCAACATCGTTCCGCCGCTGGTTTGCCTGCAGGGCGAAGCGCGCAGCCACGACGAGGAGAAACTCGAGCAGGTGACCCGGGAGATCCTGGGGGCCTTCGAGCGCGTGGTGTTCGAACACCGCGTGGCCGCGGGGCAGGACGGCCTGCCGCGCCTGGAGAGCCGGGTGGCGAGAAGCTATTTCAAGACCCGCATCCCCGAAGACCACCGCCTAGTGACGCTGGCCCGGCAGGCGGCCGAGCGCCTCGGCCGTCCGATGCGGACCAAGATTTCGGGCGGCGGCTCGGATGCGAACATTTTTTTCGAGCAAGGAATTAGCCTCGGAATCCTGGGCACCGGCATGCGCGAAATCCACACCACGCGCGAGTTCGTGCGCCTGGACGACATGGTGCGGGCGACGGAATTGCTGCTGGAAATTATTCAACTGCACTCAGCTTCATAATTGCAATAAATTCAGCGGAGCGGAATTTATTATGATTGGCTATTTTGACTGCTTTTCAGGCATCAGCGGCGACATGACGCTGGGCGCATTCATCGATCTGGGGGTGCCTGTGCCGTGGCTCAAGGAAAACTTGGCGGCACTGCCCCTGGCCGGGTTCGACCTCATGGCCGCCGATGTCGCGTACAACGGGATTCACGCCAAGCGGGTCGACGTCGTGGCCCACGGGCACGCGCACCGCAACTACGCCGACATTCGCGCGCTGATTGAAAAGAGCCCCCTCACCGAAAGCGTCAAGGCCACGGCCCTGGCCATCTTCAAGAAACTGGCCCACGCCGAAGCCGGCATCCACGGCTGTTTGCCGGAGGAGGTCCACTTCCACGAGATCGGCGGGGTGGACGCCATCGTCGATGTCGTCGGCGCGGCCCTCTGCGCGGATCATCTCGGGATCACCCGGTTTGTTGCCTCTCCGGTTCCCACCGGCAGCGGGTTCGTCGACTGCCGCCACGGCCGGCTGCCCGTGCCCGCCCCGGCCACCGTGGCCATCCTGAAGGGCGTGCCGGTGACCGGTTCCGAAGTGGCCTTCGAGTTGACGACACCGACCGGAGCGGCCATCGTCACCAGCCTGGCCCAGCAGTTCGGACCCATGCCCGCCATGACCCTGCGCGGCATCGGCTACGGCGCCGGCAGTCGGAACCTGGACCCCGGACCCAACCTGCTGCGCATCATGATAGGGGAGCCGGCCGCGGGAGATTGCAGCGCGCCGGCGGGGTTGCTGCAGGACCGGATCGTCGTCGCCGAAACCAGCATCGACGACATGAACCCCGAGCTGTTCGGGTACGTGATGGAAAAGCTCTTCGCGGTCGGGGCTCTCGATGTCGTCTGGATTCCCATCCACATGAAGAAAAACCGGCCGGCCACGCTGCTGCAGGTGCTCTGTCGCCACGACCTGTTAGACGCGATCGTTGACTGCATCCTGACCGAGACGACGTCCCTGGGGGTTCGCTATTTCGAGGCCGGCCGTTACATGCTGCCCCGGTCGGCGGAAACCCTTGAGACGTCTTTTGGCAAGGTCGTCGTTAAACGGGTAAACTCGCCCCAGGGGGAGATTCGGCGGGTGCCTGAGTATGAGGAATGCCGGCGCATTGCGCTGGAGCAAAACCTGCCCATCCGCGTTGTTTATGACCGGATCGCCGGGGAAGCCAATCCCAGTAAAGTAAAATGAATGAGGACTTCGTAAGAAGGCCAAGTTCAAGGCGCGCGAGCCCCCGCGGAGTGAGGCGTACTCATCGTACGCCGCAGCGAGTGCGGGGCGAAGCGCAACGCCGAAATTGGCCTTCCAATGAAGTTGTATGTTTTTCTGTGGGAGCGGCATCTTGCCGCGATGGCATCGTGGCTGGAAGCCACTCCCACAAGGGCGACACTTCATTACCGATAGGATGGCGCCGCGCGCCACAACCTGCTTTTTACGAAGTCCTCAACTTGACAAAAGTGCCACTGCCGGATAGAAGCGGCCCATGAATTCCCGGGACAAAGCGGTGATCTGGCTGGCAACGGGTTTTCGTGTCGGCCGGGTTCCGTTTGCGCCCGGCACCTTCGGGAGCATCCTGGGGTTGCCTTTGGCCTGGATCCTGGCCGGACTCGACCCGGGCGTGGCGCTTATGGTGCTGGCGGTCTTTAGCGTCGCCGCGATCTGGATCGCCGGCCGGGCGGAGGCGATTATCAAGCGCAAGGACGCCGCGGCGATCGTCATTGACGAAATCGCCGGCATGGCGGTCGCGCTGGCCGGGCTTCCGTTCACCTTCTTCAACGCGGTGGCCGGTTTTGCGGCTTTCAGGATCCTGGACATCGTGAAACCCTTTCCGGCCCGGTTGATCGATACCCGGATGAGCGGCGGGGCCGGGGTGGTGCTGGACGACGTGGTGGCCGGGATTTACGCCAACCTTCTCCTGCGGCTCGTTGCGGTTTTTTTCAACCCGGCCTGAACGCGCTTCTATCAACTACTCAGGTAGATAGGCTGAAGACTGAAGGCTTTTAGGGGCAAACCATGCGTGATCATACAAGACTTCGGGACCTTGAATGGCTTGATCCGTGCTTTACGAGATGTTTTATAGACTGCAGCCCTCAGCCTAAAAACCTGAGTAGTAACCTAATTTTCGTGAAAGGCGGCATACCGATTTGAATAAATCATCGTCGGCTTCTGTGGGAAGTGACACGCTCCAGCGCGGCCGCATCCGGGAAAACGTCGAGGCCATCCTCGTCGCGATCATCATCGCGCTGTTCATCCGGACGTTTGTGGTTCAGGCCTTCAAGATTCCGTCGGGGTCCATGAAGCAGACGCTCCTGATCGGAGACCACATCCTGGTCAGCAAGTTCATCTACGGCGTCAAAATCCCCTACTTGAACACCGTCCTCCTGCCGCTGAAGGACCCTCGGCGCGGCGACATCGTTGTCTTCAAGTTCCCGCTCGACCCGAAGAAGGACTTCATCAAGCGGGTGGTCGGGCTGCCGGGCGACGTCGTGGAGGTCCGCGAAAAAGCCGTCTACGTCAACCAAAAGCGTGTCAACCAGGATTTCAGCGTGTTCACCGACCCGCGCTCCATTCCGGGCAATGTCCGGCCGCGCGACAACCTCGGCCCAATCACCGTGCCCAAGGACGGGCTGTTCGTCATGGGCGACAACCGGGATGAAAGCTTTGACAGCCGCTTCTGGGGTTTTGTCCCCCTGCGGGACGTCAGCGGAAAAGCCTTCATCATCTACTGGTCCTGGGACAGCGATGATATGAGGGTGAGGTGGGGCAGGTTAGCGCGCCTCTTGCACTGATTTTTCGGCCGTGGGCCGAAAAATATAATCGCCCCGCATTATTTTTCCACCAGGAGTTATTTTCATGGACTTCCATATCATCGGGGGCAGGATCGTCGATCCGGGCCGCTACGAGGGTCCCGGCGACATTCTCGTGGTGGACGGAAAGATTGCCGCCGTCCACAGAGGCGAGTCGGGGGCTGCTCCGCCAGAGGGATCCTCACTGCCCTATCGGATTGTTGACGCTTCCGGGAAAATCGTGGCTCCGGGTCTGATCGACCTGCACGTGCACCTGCGCGAACCGGGATTCGAGCACAAGGAGACCATCGCGACCGGCTGCCGGGCGGCAGTCTGTGGCGGTTTCAGCGCGGTGTGCTGCATGGCCAACACCCGGCCGGTCAACGACAGCGCAGCCGTCACCGGATACATCCTGGCGCAGGCGGCGAAGGCCGGCCTGGCGCGGGTATACCCGGTCGCGGCCGTGACCAAGGGGCTGGAAGGCCGCAGCCTTTGTGACTACCGGGAGCTGAAACAGGCCGGAGCGGCCGCCGTTTCCGACGACGGGAGGCCCGTGATGGACTCCCGGATCATGCGGTTGGCCCTGGAGCAGGCCTGCCAGCACAACCTGCTTGTCATCTCCCACAGCGAGGACCCCTACCTCTCCGAGGGCGGTGTCATGAACGAAGGTGCGGCCGCACGGAAGCTGGGGGTGGCCGGCATTCCCAACGCCAGCGAGAGCATCATGGTGCTGCGCGACATCGCCCTGAGCGAGCTTACCGGTGCGCCCGTGCACATCGCGCACGTGAGCACGCGGGAATCCGTGCGGGCCATTCGGGACGCCAAGGCCCGGGGGGTGCCGGTGACCGCCGAGACTGCCCCGCACTATTTTGCGCTCACCGACGAGGCGGTCCTGCGCCACGGGGCCGACGCCAAGATGAGCCCGCCCCTGCGATCCGAACAGGACCGCCTGGCCGTGCGGGAGGGGCTCGCCGACGGCACCATCGACTGCATCGCTACCGATCACGCGCCGCACGCGCCCGAAGAAAAGGCGGCAGGGCTCTCCCAGGCGCCGAACGGCATCATCGGGCTCGAAACCGCTTTCCCCATCAGCCTTCAGCTCGTCGACGAAGGAGTGCTCTCCCTCTCCCAGCTGATCGCCAAGCTCACCCTGAACCCGGCGCGGATCCTCGGGGCTCCCTGTGGTCTCAAGGTCGGCGCGGCCGCGGACATCGCCATTCTCGATCCTCGGGCCGAATACGTCATCGAGGCCTCCATGTTCAAATCGCGCAGCCGCAACTCACCCTTTTGCGGCATGACCGTTCGGGGCAAGGTGGTGTCGACCATGGTGGGTGGGCAGGTCGTCTTCGAAGATAATCGGGCGGCTTTTTGAAAAACCCGGCAGGTTATCAAAGGCAGTTTAAGGCGTTATCATTTTTTAACGACTTCGCAAAAAGTCCAACTTCGGCGTTGCGCTTCATCTCGTTGTCACTGCGGCGTACGATCCGTACGCCTCGTGACACGAGACGCGTGCGCCTTGAATTTGGAGCTTTTTACAAAGTCGTCTGTAAATCGGCTTTTTACGAGCTCATCATTTTTCTGCCAGAAAAAAGCCGGCCCTGCTGATTGGACAACTGCCGCGCCATCGAATATAATAATCAAGTGGATAACCCTATGGCTTTTAACAGCGAATGAACGACAATCGCGCACACATCCTGATCGTCGACGATGAACTCAGCATGCGCCAGCTGCTGGAATACATGCTGACAAGGGAAGGGTACGACGTCACTTGTGCCGAAAACGGCCGCAAAGCTGTTTCCCTGGTGGAGCACAACAGCTACGACCTGCTTCTCTGCGACATCCGCCTGGGAGATATTTCGGGACTGGACGTGCTGAAGGCCTGCAAGAAGCATCATCCCGGCACGGTCGTCATCATGATTTCCGCATATTCGACCACCGAGACCGCCGTCGACGCCATGAACCAGGGCGCCTACGACTACGTTCCCAAGCCGTTCAACAACGACGAACTGTTGGAGACGTTGGCCAAGGCCCTCAAGCTGAGGACGGTGGAGCAGGAGAAAGAGACCCTCGGCGACCAGCTCAAGCAGAATCTGCATTTCGGAATGATCGTCGGCAACAGCCCGCCCATGCAGCACATATATAAGATGATCGTGCAGCTGGCCAAGACCAAGACCAACGTGCTCATTACCGGGGAAAGCGGCACCGGCAAAGAGCTGATCGCCCGGGCGATCCACCAGGAAAGCGATCGCCGCGATCATCCCTTTGTCGCCATCAACTGCGGCGGGATCCCCGAAACCCTGATGGAAAGCGAGCTCTTCGGCCACAAGAAAGGCTCGTTTACGGGGGCCGTCCAGGACAAACCAGGCCTTTTTCAGCAGGCCCACCAAGGGACTATTTTCCTCGATGAAATCGGCGAGTTGAGCGTGGGCATTCAGGTCAAGCTGCTGCGGGTGGTCCAAGAAAGAATGGTCCGGCCCGTGGGCGGCACCGAAGATGGCGCTGTGGACATCCGCATCATTTCGGCCACCAACAAGCACCTGGAGAAGGAGGTCATCGCCGGCAAGTTCCGCGAAGACCTGTTTTACCGGCTGAACGTCGTCGAGATCAAGTTGCCGCCGCTGCGGGAACGCAAGGCGGACCTGCGGACGCTCGCCCAGCACTTCCTCGAGAAATATTCCAAGGAGATTGGTAAGGAAATCAGCAAGCTGTCATCCTACGCACTCGACATGTTGCAGAAATACGATTTTCCGGGAAACATCAGAGAGCTGGAAAACCTGCTGGAACGCAGTGTCGCGCTCTCATCGACCAACATCATCCTGCCAGACAGCCTGGCATTGTCCGTCCACAAGCGCCGCTGGATCGAGGGGATCAAGGACAGGCGCTTCGACCTGGACGATGTCGCCAAGGGGGTCTCGCTTGACGACATCATAGAGGCGATCGAGCGAGCCTACCTGAAGAAGGCCCTGGAGTGCAGCAACGGCAACAAGAACAAGGCGGCCGAGTTCCTCGGCATCAGCTTCCGCTCCCTGCGCTACCGCCTCGATAAGCTGAATTTGGAATAAAGGCTCAAGGTTCGCGGCCCACGGCGCGAGGCAACCAACGAATAGCCAATTGAATTTTCGCCTTCAAGCATTCCCGCCTCAAATTTCTATAAAAGCTGACTGGTTAGACAGGAACTACAGGATTTTGAGGATTTGCCTTTCCTTCAATTTTAGGCACGTTAGGAATTTTAGCGTACTTTTATTTGCCCGGCAATAAAAAGAGGTGGGAGCAGTCCGGGGAAAGCCTGGACGATGCGAAGAGCCTTGAGGCGGACCGGCGGCTGCTGAAGAAATCCAGCAAGCCGCCGGAGGTGTTTTCCGATTCCAGTAGCCTTTTCAGTAGTAAGAGCAAAAAAGAAAAACCCGGCCGAAGCCGAGCTTTCTTCTGTAGCACCTTGATTTTATTTCTGGTGCCCAAGGCCGGACTTGAACCGGCACGGCTCGCGCCACTACCCCCTCAAGATAGCGTGTCTACCAGGTTCCACCACTTGGGCAAATCGGTATGATTACGGGCGGCCCTACTGGGACTTGGCCGGCGTTTCGGGCTTGGACTCGGTTGCTGTGGTAGCGGGTGCCGCGCCGGCTGCCGGGCTTGCCTCGGGTGCTTTTGTTTCCACCGCCGCCGCCGGCATGTCCGTGACCACCGAGGTCGTGGGCCGATGGCTAGAGAGGTAGGCCAGCGTCAGGGAGGTGAGCATGAAAACGATGGCGGCCCCGGCCGTGGCTTTGCTCAGAAACGTGGACGCGCCGCCGCTGCCGAAAAGCGTGTTGCTGGACCCGCCGCCGAACGCAGCGCCGATGTCGGCGCCCTTCCCGGTCTGGAGGAGCACGATCAGGATGAGCGCGACGCACACGATCACATGAATGATGATCAGTAGAATCGTCATGGGCTGATGATGGACCTTTCTAATAGCAAACGATCTTGCCGAATGATTCCGGGTTCAGGCTGGCACCACCCACCAAGGCACCGTCGATGTCATCCATGGCCATGAGCTCGGAGATGTTCTCGGGTTTGACGCTGCCGCCGTAAAGGATACGCATGGCGGCGGCCAGCCCGGTCAGGAACAGATTCGAGACCAGGGACCGTATGAACTGATGGGCCGTTTGGGCCTGTTCCTTGGTGGCTGTCTTGCCGGTGCCGATGGCCCAAACGGGCTCATAGGCGATGACCAGTGTACCCAGTTCGTTCGCAACTAAATTTTTTAACCCTTTTCGGACTTGTTTGTCAAGCACAGAAAAGGTCTGCCCGGCGTCACGCTCTTTTTCGGTTTCGCCCACGCACATGACCGGTATCAGACCGACCGGCAGGGCCGCACGGACCCGGCGGTTGACGGTGTCATCGGTTTCCCCGAAACACTGCCGCCGTTCGGAGTGGCCGATGATGACGTAACGGCAGCCGGCGGCGGCCAGCATCTTGGGCGAGATCTCGGCCGTGAAGGCGCCCTCGGCTTCCCAGAACAGGTTCTGGGCCCCCAGGGCGACGTTCGTTCCCTTCAGGATGCCGGCCACGGTCTCCAGTGCCGTGAAGGCCGGTGCGATCATAATGTCCCGGTCAGCGGCCCCGGAGACGAGCGGCACAAACCGCCGGGCGAAGTCGGCGGCTTCGGCGGAGGTCTTGTACATCTTCCAGTTGCCGGCGATTAATGGGCGGCGGGCTGACATGGCATAGACTCCTTCACCGATTTTGAAATGCGTAAGGTTAGCGTTTCCTCTCAGCCGTCACAGAAAGCCGGGCGATGGATGAAATTACAGTTTCGCCCCCATCATCGCGGCCAGGTCCACCATGCGGGTGGAGTAGCCGGTTTCATTGTCGTACCAGGCGAGCACCTTGACCATGTTGTCGATGACATAGGTGTTGGGGGCATCGACAATCGAGGAGAGGGGGCAGCCGTTGAAATCGGCGGACACGAGCGGGGCCTCGCTGTACCCCAGGATGCCGGTGAGCGCCTTCTCCGAAGCTTCTTTCAGGGCCGCGTTGACCTCGGACACGGTGACACCGGTCTTCTCGATCGCCACCACGAGGTCCACGAGGGAAACGTTCGGGGTGGGTACGCGCACGGCGAGACCGTTGAGCTTGCCGGCCAGTTCGGGAAGGACCAGGCCCACCGCCTTGGCGGCGCCCGTGGTGGTGGGGACCATGGAAAGGGCGGCGGAGCGCGCCCGGCGCAGATCCTTGTGCGGGAAATCGAGCAGCCGCTGATCGCCGGTGTACGAATGCACCGTGGTCATCAGGCCGTGTTTGATTTTGAAGTTCTCGTGCAGGACCTTGGCAACCGGCGCGAGACAGTTGGTGGTGCAGGAGGCATTGGAGACGATGTGGTGCTGCTTCGGGTCATAGCGGTGGGAGTTCACCCCCATGACGATGGTGATGTCCGGGTTGGTGGCCGGCGCGGAGATGACCACCTTGCGGGCGCCGGCGCTGAGATGCTTGGCCGCATCTTCGCGCTTAGTGAAGAAGCCGGTGCACTCGGCGACGATGTCGACTCCGAGAGCTTTCCAGTCGATCTTATCCGGGTCTTTCACCGACCGAATGGCCACCGTTTTGCCCCCGACCTCGATGCCGTCGCCCTTGGCGGCCACGGTGACGGAAAGCGTACCGTGCACGGAGTCGTATTTCAGCAGGTGGGCCATGGTGTCCGAATTGGTGAGGTCGTTGATGGCGACGACACTGACCTCGGGGTTTTTCAATGCCGCCCGGAACAGCAGGCGACCGATCCGTCCAAACCCATTGATGCCGATCTTGACTGTCATAGATTCTCCTCCTTTATCTCTTTTTGCAGAATGAGGGCATCCTCACCACTGTCTGAATAGTAGCCCGGACGGGTGGCGACGACCCGGAAGCCGAACTTGCGATAGAGCGCGAGGGCCTCCGCGCTCGATGGCCGCACCTCAAGCAGCGCCACCCGCGCGCCGCGCGGGATAGCCGAACCCAGGCACTCGGCGACGAGCCGTGCCCCGATCCCCCGGCGTCGCCACTCGGGGGCCACCGCGATGCGGAAAATATGCACCTCGTCGGCGATGAGCCGGAAAAAGATATAGGCCACGACCTGCTCCGCCCCCGTGGGCCCCGGCGCTCTGACCACCCAGCTGCCGGCGCCCGGGCTGTCCGCCTCGCCCTCAAACGACAACCGGCTCCAGGGCCAGCCGAACGATCGGCCCTCGATGTCCAATATCGGGTCGATGTCCACGGGGCTCAGGGTGCTGAGGTTCCACGGCGTCATGCGCCGCTCCGCTTGTTTCCCTTCAATATCCCGCTCGCCAACGTGATGCTTTTCCGGCCGAAGGTTTCGAGGCTGGCGGCCAGCTCGTTCAACCCCATCTTGACGCGGGAGTTCATCGCGTGGACCAGGATCGGCAGATTGACCCCGGAGAGCACCTCGACCCGGCCCTCTTCCAGGAATGAATAGCTGATGTTCGAAGGGGTTCCGCCGAACATGTCGGTCAGAAGGAGAACGCCCTCTTCACGGCCCGCTTTCTTTATGCCGGCGGCGACCTTCTCTCTGAGCTTGTCGGCGTTTTGATTAAGGTCAATCGAGACGGAAACAACCCCCTCCGGCCGGCTGCCCACGATGAACTCGGCGGCTTCGATGAGGGCTTCCCCCAGTTGGCTGTGCGTGACAACGACGATGCCGATCATGGTGTCCTTTCAACCGGCTTACGTCACAACCCCGCCGATTGCCTGATGTCGAATAAAAAACTCAAAACGGTGCTGGCATGTGGTTGTTTTGCCGAACACCCCACCCAAAAACGCAACACGCCAAATTCTTCTTATATCATGTCGGCTGTTGGATGTCGCGGTGAATCAGCCCCACACCACGGCGCCCCTTGGCGACCCGATCGTAGATCGTCCGGGCGATCGCCACCGAGCGGTGCCGGCCGCCGGTGCAGCCCACGGCAATGCTCAAGTTCGCCTTGCCCTCCCGTTCGTACAGGGGGATCAGATAGTCGATCAAATCGGCGTACCTGGCGATGAACTCGCGCGCCTCGGGGGCGCCGAAAATGAAATCCTGGATTTTCCGGGCTTCGCCGTCCAGGTGCTTCAGGTCGGGCACAAAGTACGGGTTGGGCAGGAAGCGCACGTCCACGACGAGGTCGGCGTCCGGCGGAATGCCGTATTTGAATCCGAAGGACAGGATGTTGACCTGCATGGGCGCCAGCGCGCGGCGCGCCTGGGCGATCTCGATGACCCTCGCCTTCAGCTCGTGCACATTGAGCTGGGTCGAATCGATGATGCGGTCGGCGGCATCCCGCAGCGGCTGAAGCATCTGCCGCTCCAACTGGATGGCGGCGACCAGGCCCTTGCCCTGGGCCAAAGGATGCTGGCGGCGGGTCGCGCTGTAGCGCTGAACCAGCACCTTTTCGTCGGCCTCCAGGAAGAGGATCTCGAAGCTGAATCCCTTCTGCCGCAGGCTGCTCAGCACGGGGTCGTGCTTCGCGAGGAAGCCCTTCTCCCGCAGGTCCATGACGAAAGCGAGGCCGGCCATGCCCGAGCCGCTCTCGATCGGCAGCTCCAGAAACTTGGGCAGCAGATCGACCGGCATGTTGTCGACACAGTAGAAGCCCACGTCCGCCAGTGCCGCGATGGCGGAACTCTTGCCTGAGCCCGACAGGCCGGTGACGATGATGATGGGTAGGTCTTTCACGTCAGATCATCAGCACGTTGCGTGTTCAGAATTCCTCGTCCTCCTCCGTGATGATGCTGAAAATCTCTTCGCGGGTGCGAGCCTGCATCAGCCGTTGTCTGAACGGCTCGTTCTTGAGGATGCGGGAAATGCGGGCCAGAAGCTTTAGGTGCAGGCCCATGGAGTTTTCCGGGGTCACCAACAGGAAGAAAATGTGGGTCGGCTGCCCGTCCAGGGATTCGAAGTCGACCCCCGGACGGTTTAATCCGAAACCGATGTAGAGGTTGTCGATGTCTTTCAACTTCCCGTGCGGGATGCCGATGCCGCCGCCGATTCCGGTGCTGCCCAGCCGCTCCCGCTCCAGGAGGACCCTGACCAGATCGTTCCGATTTATTCCCGCCAGGTGCGCGACCGGTGCGGCTAATTCCTCCAGGACCTCGGTTTTGGTCCTGGATTTCAAATCCGGCAGTATCGCTTCCATCTGAAGCGCATCCAATATTTTCATGTCGCCCAATTCCGTCCGCGAGAGGTGGTGGCGCCGCATCGGCCTTCCGGCTGTCAGCTGCGCGGTTGAATCAGACCGTAGTGGCCGTCCTTGCGCCGGTACAGCACGTTGATATGCTCGGACCGGGAATTGGTGAAGACCAGGAAGCTTTCCTCGGAGAGGTCCATCTGGAGCACGGCCTCCTCCACGTCCATGGGCTTGTATTCCAGGTTCTGGACCTTGATCTCCCGAACGAATTCCTCCTCCGGCCCCGGCTCCTCCCGGATGGTGCGAGTCTGGCCCTTGGCGCTGGCGCGGCGCTCGCGGATCTTCTGTTTGCTGCGCTTGAGCTGCTTTTCAAGCTTGTCAAGGACCATATCGATGGCGGAGTACATGTCCCCGGTTTCTTCCGTGCCGTTGATGGTGAGCCGGTCCCCGGTGATGTTGATCTCCGCGATGTGGCGGTGTTTTTCTACCAGCAGGGTGACATCGGCCT
>Ga0315276_10002783_pt1 | contig 15975 bp, 14 predicted proteins | sample YL17G05_0_MG_FD_204542 | JGI IMG/M metagenome (GOLD analysis project Ga0315276, IMG submission 204542) | Sediment microbial communities from Yellowstone Lake, YNP, Wyoming, USA - YL17G05_0 | ecosystem: Environmental > Aquatic > Freshwater > Lake > Sediment | place: USA: Wyoming | collected... | reverse complement strand
CGATTACTCGATACCGCGCTCGATTGGCTACCTGCTGAACGGGTAATTAACAGGATGAACACCTCTCAGTTCACAAGATCAGCCAGACTTGGCCTGGCGCACCAAAGGTCGCGAAGGAAAAGCAAGAAAGGACGCAAAGGAAACCTGGAAGAAAGGATCCGCAAATAAACCCCCGTTTATCGCTTTAGCTCGTCGAACGGAATTTTCCTTTCTTTGCGCCCTTTGCGTCCTTTGCGCCTTCGCGTTGAGATTTTCAATCTTCGTTCTCATTGCGTATCTGGTACTTGAGTTCCTCGGAGAGCAGCAACTGCGCGCCGCTCACGACGACTTCGTCATCTTCGTCGAAGCCAGCCGCGTTGAACCAACCGCCTTGCATTTCGTCCGTGGTGGAAACCTCGTGGCGCGAGAATGTTTTCTCATCGTCCTTTACATAGGCCCAGGCTTTGCCGGCATGCCAGACCACCGCCGCCGAGGGCACGATCACGCCGCCGACCGGGACGCCGCCCTCCCTGATACGCGCCACGACCCGCATGCCGGTGCGCAAGCCGCCACCGTTTACCAGGTAGAAATAGGTCTCCCCCGGAAACGCGGGATCGATCTGCGGCGAATCCGCCACAAAGCGCGCCGGACGCAGGTTTTCGCGTGCCATCGCCGGCGCGACGGCAACCGTGCCGCGCGCAGTCGCGCGCGGAAGGTCGTAGGGAAACACCAGCTGCACCAGAAATGCCGATTGCCGCAACAAAGAGCGCATCACCTGTGAATCGGGATTGACGGCCCAGCCGGTCACGGTTTCGCCCCACGCGCCGCGAATCGCGTCGCGGATGCCCGTCGCAGCCTGGTCGGCAGCCGTCTGTCGCGCCAGCTCGGCGCGATAGCGCCCTTCGACAGCCTTAAGCGCCTGCTCCGACACGTTGCGGTCGTCGCGAAACAGCGTCTCCATGCGCCGATACTCGGATTCCGCGGCGGCAAGGGTTGCGCGCGCGGCCTTCGATTCGGCAGTCGACGCGAGGTAACGGCCGCGCAATTCGGCGAGCGGCTGCAGGTTCGCGACGATGCCGTAAACCTCGAAGGCGGCTTCGCGCCTGGCGGACTTCAGGGTTTGAACGGCGATGCCCGCGGCGCTCTGGCTTGGCGCCGAAATGCGCACGACCGAGCGCCCATCTTCGACCGCCGCGGTCGATACGGCCTTGATCTGGTCTTCGTGCTTTTCGGCCTGCGTGCCCAATTCATCACGCGAGTAGTAAATGAGGGCCCACGACAACAGGGTAATGATCACCGCCATCACCGCGATGATCGCGTGCGCCGGTCGCAGATTCACGCCCATGACACCGGGATCATGGCTTGGTTACATTGAATCATCGACTACCTGGCATCATCGGTTACCCGGCATGATTGGTTGCCTCGCACCAGCGGCTACTTTCGCAGAGCGCGGACCCGCGACATCCGGCAGCACTTCGAAATCGCCAAGCAGCGGACGCTGCACGGCGTCTTCGAGCTGCGCCACCGCCTGGCGCGCTTCCACCAGGGCCGCCTGAAGCAGTGTTTCCGACGCGAGCGTATCGATGCGCGCGGCAACGCGCTGCATGCGGTCCGCGGCACCCGCATCGAACTGCCGGCTCATGCGGGATTCCTGGTCCCGCTGCACGCGCAACTGCTGCTCGGCGTCCGCGATACGCTCGCGCGCCAGCCGCAATTGCGCGCCGGCGCGTTCGGCGAGCGAGATGGCGTCGGCCTGGGTGGCCGCGAATTGTTCCGCTGCCAGTTCACGCCGCGCCTGGGCCTCGCGGATCGAAGCGCGCGTGCGCGCTGCCGGCGGCAGCGACATGCCCACTGCCAGCGACCACACGTTGTCGCCCTGATCCCAGGCGTAGCCCGGTCCCAGCGTTATGTCCGGATTCTGCGCAGCCACGGCTGCTTTGACCTCGGCATCGGCCGCGCCGAATTCGAGCAGCTTGCGATGGACATCGAGACGATTGCGCAATGCCATACTGCGCAATGCGCCGGCATCCAGGTCGGTGCGTGGTAAAAGGTCCGCATCGAAGCGCAGCTTCATGCGTTCGACCGCTTCCAGCGGCAGTCCGAGTGCCGACGCGAGCTCGCCGGTGGCGCGCTGCCGCCTCGCCAGTTCCCGGTTGCGCATGAGTTCGAGTTGGGAAGTGATGACTCGCTCGATGCCGAGATCGCGCGCCGACAGCATGCCCGCATCCATGCGGCGACTGACCAGGTCGAGCATGTCCTTGCGCGCCGCGAGCTGCGCGCCCACGGTTTGCAGCACGTCGCGGCTCGCCTGCAGGTCCAGGTAACGGTCGCGCACGCGAGCGCGCACCACCCACGCCGCATTGGCAACGTCGAGATCGGCGGCGTCGGCCAGGAACGCGCTGCGTTCGACGCGCGCGGCGCGCTTGCCTTGCGCGACCAGCGGGATTTCCAGTTCCAGCCCGAGGGTCCAGGGTCCGCTATTGTAGGGAAGGACCTGGCTGTTATAAGCGGGCTTCAACCTTGCAGACCAGGGCTGCGCCTGCGCAGCGGAACCCAACTCCGCGTGTGCGACTTCGGCGCGCGCACGTGCGGTACGAATGTCCGAATTGAAATACAAGGCGACCAGAGTCAGTTCCTTCAGGCCCCATTGCTGCGGCGGCCAGGCGCCCGGCGCATAGCCGTTCGCCGTCACAAAGGATTTCACGCCATCGACGTCACCGGAGCGGGTGATGAATTCGGACGCCGTCGCTTCCGGCTGCAGCGGCCTGGGTGCATAGGGAACACCCGAACAGGCCGCAATCGCGATGACGGTTGCCAGGCCGGAAACAAATCGCAGGTAAGCGGAAGACATCGCACCGCTCAGTGCAGTTTGATGTGAGGCTCGGTGCGCCGCGTAATGATGCGCGCGAGCGTGTCGAGGAAGACCTTGGTGAAACCGTGCAGCGCGAACTCGTGCATCTTGTACAGCGAAATGTACATCATTTTGGCGAAAAGTCCTTCGATCATGACGCTGCCGCGCGTGATGGCGCCCATCAGGCTGCCGACGGTGCTGAACTTTCCGAGCGAGATCAGCGATCCGAAATCACGATACCTGTATGGACGCAGCGGTTCGCCGCGCAAGTGGCGCGCAAGCATCCTGGTCAGATGCGACGCCTGCTGATGCGCAGCCTGTGCACGCGGCGGTACCGGAATTTTCCTTTCCGGCCACGGGCAGCTCGCGCAGTCGCCGAACGCGAAGACGTTCGGATCGCGCGTGGTTTGCAGAGTTTGCGCGACCACCAGCTGGTTGATGCGGTTGGTCTCCAGGCCGCCGATGTCCTTGAGGAAATCGGGCGCCTTGATGCCCGCCGCCCACACCACCAGTTGCGCGGGAATCTCGCGATCGTTCGCGGTTTTCACGCCACCGGGCGACACCTCGGTCACACGCTCGCCGGTGAGCACGTCGACGTGCAGTTTCTTCAGCAGGCCGAGTACCGCAGTCGACAAACGATCGGAAAGCGCCGGCAGAATTTTGGGCGCGGCTTCGACGATGGTGATCTTGATGTCCCGCTCGGGGTCGATGCGGTCCAGTCCGAAGGACAGAAATTCGCGGATGGTATTGTGCAGTTCCGCCGCAAGCTCCACCCCGGTGGCCCCGGCACCGATGATGGCGATGTGCAGCTGCCCGGAGGCGAGCTGGCCCTCCTGCGCGTTCGCACGCAGGCACGCGTTGAGCAATCTGGAATGAAACAAAGCCGCCTGCTGGGTATTGTCCAGCGAGATCGCATGGTCCGCCGCGCCCGGCGTGCCGAAGTCGTTGGTGGTGCTGCCAACGGCAAGGACCAGAGTGTCGTAGGCAATCCCGCGGGCGGGCAGGACTTCGCGACCGGCGTCGTCGAATGTTGGCGCGAGATGGATTTCCCTGGTGGCACGATCGAGGCCGTCCATGCGGCCGAGCCGGAACTGGAAATGATGCCAGCGCGCCTGGTACAGATAATCGAGCTCGTGATCGTTCAGATCCATGCTGCCGGCGGCCACCTGGTGCAGCAACGGTTTCCACAGATGGGTACGCGAGCGATCGACCAGCGTGATCAACGCCCGCCCGCGCCTGCCCAGCGTCCTGCCGAGTTGTGTTGCCAGCTCCAGGCCCCCGGCGCCGCCACCGACGATGACGATTTTATGCAGGTCGCCGCGGATTGGGTTTTGTTCGCTCGCCATCGCAATGGGCGGCCAACGCGGCCGCAATATCGGAAAAAAGAAGCAGGAGGAGCCGGGAGTTTATCTTGTTGCCCGAAACGCTGCCCGCAGCAAAAAAGCCCGCTGCGAAAGCGGGCTTCGTTGGCAAATGCCGTGCGTCAACTCCGCGGTTTCGCTTGCTCGAATCCGAAGACCGGCCGCCGGCGAAAACCGTTCAGGCGGCCACAACGCGCTGTGCCGGCTCCCGCACCATGATCAACCCCTTTAGCGCGGCACGATTGACCGCCGAGAGTACCGCCCGCAAAGTCGCGGTAACGATATTGCCGTGCATGCCGGCGCCATACAGAGTCTGGTCGCGGCCGATGCGGATCTGCACATACGCCACCGCGGTCGCATCCTCGCCGCCGCCCACCGCGTGCTCGTGATAGTTCATGACGTGCACCTCGATGCCGCAACCTTCGCATAAGGCCCGCACGAAGGCATCCACCGGGCCATTGCCTTTGCCCGCGATGGCAATCTCGCGCCCGTTGAACTTCAGCCGCGCAGAAACATTTTCCACTTCACCGTGGCCGGCTTCGTGTGTGATGCGGTGCTCGATGTAGGCAAGAGGGCGCTCGCTCTCCAGATATTCGCGATCGAAGGCAGCCTTGATCGCGAGCGAGGAAAGTTCCTTGCCGCTCGCGTCCGTGATGGCCTGGATCACCTGGCTGAACTCGATCTGCAGCAGGCGCGGCAGCGACAATCCGAAATCGCGTTCGAGCAGATAGGCGATCCCGCCCTTGCCCGACTGGCTGTTGACGCGAATGACCGTTTCGTAGGCACGACCGAGATCGGCCGGATCGATGGGCAGATACGGTACTTCCCAGAGATCGGTCGCCTTGCGCGCGGCGAGGCCCTTCTTGATCGCGTCCTGGTGGGAACCGGAAAAAGCCGTGAACACCAGTTCTCCGCCGTAGGGATGGCGCGGATGCACCGGCAGCTGGTTGCAGTGCTCGACCGTGCGGATCATGGCATTGATGTCGGAGAAATCGAGCCCGGGATCGATCCCTTGCGTATAAAGATTGAGCGCGAGCGTAACCAGGTCCACATTCCCGGTGCGCTCGCCGTTGCCGAACAGGCAGCCTTCGATGCGTTCTGCGCCGGCCATGACGGCAAGCTCTGCCGCGGCCACCGCGCAACCGCGGTCGTTATGCGGATGCACCGACAACACGATAGCGTCGCGATTGGCGATATGGCGGGCGAACCATTCGATCTGGTCGGCATACACGTTGGGGGTTGCCATCTCGACTGTCGCCGGCAAATTCAGAATGACCGGCCGCTGCGGCGTCGGCTGCCATACGGCGTTGACCGCATCGCAGATCTCGATGGCGAAATCCAGTTCGGTGCCGGTAAAGCTCTCGGGCGAATACTGGAAGATCCAGTCCGTCCCGGGTTGCTCCCTTGCGCAATCGCGAACCGCTTTCGCACCTTCGACGGCGATGGCGACGATGCCGGGCTGGTCGAGCCCGAACACCACGCGCCGCTGCACCGTGGAGGTGGAGTTGTACAGATGCATGATGGCGCGCTTGACTCCGCGCAGAGATTCGAAAGTGCGACGGATCAGCGGTTCGCGCGCCTGGGTCAGCACCTGCACGGTGACGTCATCGGGGATCAGCTTCTCATCGATCAGCTTGCGCACGAAATCGAAATCGGTCTGGGACGCGGCGGGGAACCCGATCTCGATTTCCTTGAACCCGGTTTTCAGCAACAGCATGAACATGCGCAGTTTGCGCTCCGCATCCATCGGCTCGATCAGCGCCTGGTTGCCGTCGCGCAGATCGACGCTGCACCAGACCGGCGCTCGGGTCATGACCTGGTTCGGCCAGGTTCTGTCGGGCAAGGCGACCGGCGCAAACGCTTGGTATTTCTGTGAAGGGTTTCGGTTCATGTCGTGTACTCGCACATTGAAGGTAGACCACCACCGCCGGATTCTGCCTGGGCGGGCTTGGGTGCTACGAGATAGGCGTTAGTTTATATGCGCGCGGGGCGCAGCAGCAGGCCGGTCAGCAGATTGCTGACAAGGAAAAGACCGGGTTGGCCGTGCTGTCTGGAGTACATGTGCCGGACTATATGCAGATTTTTCGGACTGCGCAAGCCCCAGCCTCTTCCTTGCCCGCCGAAAACCGGCGTGCCGCTCTTAGCGGTGCCGCCCAACGCCTGCAATGCACCGGGCGCCCCTGCGAATCATCGGATGATCTCATCGGCTCGCGCCAGCAGCGCTTGTGGAACCTTGAGCCCCATCGCGTGCGCGAGGCGCATGTCAATCACCAGCTTGTACTCAGATATCTGTTCAACGGGCAGATCAGCCGGCTTGGCACCCCTGAGTATCTTGTCTAGGTAGAGGGCCGTTCGGCGGATCGCATCCCTGACGTCCGGTCCGTAGGAGATGACCAACCCGATTTCCTTCGTAGGAGACATCGCGGGAAGTCGGGCAGCGCGTACCCCCTTTTCGATCTTCGCCCTGTGTTCGACAAATACGAAGTCGGCGGCGAGGAGAATGCCATCCGGTCGGCTTACAGCGATGGCGCGAAACGCCGCATCAATCTCAGCAGCGTTCCGAGTGTCCAAGAGAACCAGTTTGAGCCCGAGCCGCCGCGCAGCATCCTGAGCTGCGTCGAGAGCCGGCGCCACTACCGGATTCGAGGAATTCATGAAGTAGGCGACGCGGCGCGCCCGAGGTGCCAGCATCCGCTGCAACTCCAGCCGCTTGGCAGTCAACTCCGCAGCGATCACCGATATGCCAGTGTTGTTCCCGCCAGGCTTTGACAGGCTTGCCACCAAACCGGTCCCAACAGGATCACCAGCCAGGAAAACTACCGGAATCGTCGTCACCTGCGATGCAGCGCGCGCAGCGGGCGTGCCGGACGCCACAATTAGCTCCACTTTCGAACGCGCCAAGTCGGTGGCGAGCGCTTGCAGCTCCTCCATCGTTCCCGAAGACCGTCGCCATTCGATGACGATGGTCTTTCCTTCGATGTAGCCGAGATCGCGAAGCCCCTGACGCAAGCCCTCTTCCTGGGAGGGGACTGGGGGCATGAGGACACCAATTAGATGAGTAGTTGTGGGCTCAGCTGCTTCCACAGGCAGCCACACAATGGCGATACTCAGTGCCACTGATGCCGTCAGGTGCCAAAGTGCCTTCGCGTCGCACTTCACGTTATCACCCGGTCGGATCTTGGCTGTGGACGTTCCGCACGGTACCTACTTGTCGGCTGTGGCTTCAAAGCACGCATCGACGGCCTCGCCAATCTCGCCACCCAAGTTGGGCTAACCGGGCGCTGGTGCGCGAAGCGCGGCGGGGACCCAACGGCGTCGCCGTTGGGCGCTCGGGTTTAGCGTCGGGTTGCGGTGTGATCGAATGCATTGACGCTAGCATACCGCGACCTTCACGCGAGCACATCGCCTGCAGGAAAACGACGACCGCTTGCATGACCACGGACCCACGGCTTGCGTTGTTAGCTGGCGTGTTCCAAGGCGAGAATTCGCTTCGTTACCGCACGCGGGAATTCGACGAACAGGAAATGACTCTTGTGGTAGAGGTAGTCCTCGCCGCTTTCATCCACGATACGCACGAAGTCATCCTTGGCGGCTCGCGGATCAGGAATGATCCGGTAGACCTTGCCTGGAATGAGCGACGCCCTGTATTCGGCGCTGTCGACACACAGCGCAAATGGCTTTGTCGGTTGTTTCATTTTTCGTCCAAGTATCTCTTGATTTTCAAGTCTCGCTTGCCGATGCCGTGGGCTTCATACCAATGCAATTCTACCTCGCGCCGAGCACCGTTTGGCAATCGAACCGTGACGATTCCCTTTAGCTTTCGCCAACGACCACGACCATATGCCTTGCGCAGATAGGAGCGAACCTGCACACCAGGCCCGCTCGCAATGACTTCTGTGCCTCGAATTGGGCCAATAAATTCGAACTTCATGTGGCGAAGTAAAACAGGAAGGTATCCCGCTGCACAAGCCCGCTAACGAGGGTGTAGAAAAAGTCCTTCCAGACATTGCTCCTGTCACACGTGTGCTTCAAGATCGGTCATAGAGGCCCCTGCCCCAGCTCTTACGGGGATGGCTGCGCAGGGGGCTTCCTGCGCAGGCGCTCCCAGGCCCACATTGCGTAGCCCGAAGCGGCATAGATTGCAAACAGGCTGAACAGGAGTTCCGGCAGGTTGTTGGCGACCTGCATTACCGCCACCACGCCGAGCGCCATGATGACGACCACGCGAAACGGCACGCTTTTGCGCAGGTTGATGTCCTTGCCGCTGTAGAAGCGAACACTGCTGACCATCGTGATGCCAGCGAATAATGTCAGTCCCCAGGCCAGCAGGGGAACGTCGGCGCGGGCCACGTCGTAGGACTCCATCGCCCAGACCAAACCGGCGATGAGTCCGGCTGCCGCCGGGCTCGGCAGGCCCTGGAAGTAACGCTTATCGACCACGTCGATGTTGGTGTTGAAGCGCGCCAGGCGCAAGGCCGCGCAGGCGCAGTAGACAAAAGCAGCGAACCAGCCGAGCTTGCCCATGCCCTTCAACGACCACTCGTAGATCACCAGGGCTGGCGCCGCACCGAAGGACACCATGTCGGACAGACTGTCGAATTCGGCGCCGAATTCGCTCTGCGTGCGGGTCAACCTTGCCACCCTGCCGTCGAGGCCGTCCAGCACCATCGCCGCAAAAATGCCCTGCGCTGCCAGTTCGAACTGCAGGTTCATCGCCTGCACGATGGCGTAGAAACCGGCGAACAACGCACATGTGGTGATCGCATTGGGCAGCCAGTAGATGCCACGCCGGCGAATACCGGTGCGGCTGAGCCATCGGGCCTTGGGTGCGGGATCGTTCATCCTGAATCCGGCAGTTCATTCACCGCCAAGGACGCCAGGGACGCAAAGGAAGGCGATAGGCATGTCTGACCGAACTCACCCAAAGGGTTAAGGCGATGATAAATCCATGCATTGGTTTTCCTTTGCGTCCTTGGCGTCCTTGGCGGTGCAACTGTTTTTTCCAGGTTCATTGCAGGCTCATGATCCGGCTGGCAGCCGCGCCAGGATGGTTTCGCCGGCAAATACCTTGTCGCCCACCGCGGCCTGCGGCTTGGCCTCCAGCGGCAGATACACATCCACACGGGAACCGAAGCGGATAAAGCCGAAACGTTGTCCGCGTTTCAACTTGTCCTTCGTCTGCACGTAGCAGAGGATGCGGCGCGCGATCAGCCCGGCGATCTGCACGCAGGTCACCTCGGCGCCACTATCGGCATGGATCCACAAGGCGTTGCGCTCGTTCTCGAGCGAAGCCTTGTCGAGCGCGGCATTGAGGAACCGGCCGCCGAAATACCAGGCCTTCCTGACCTCGCCATCGACCGGACTGCGATTCGAATGCACGTTGAACACGTTCATGAACACGCTGATCTTCAGCGCACTGCGATCCAGATACGGGTCCCGCGCTTTTTCAACGGCGACGATGCGCCCGTCGGCAGGCGAGACCACGGCGTCCGCATCGGCGGGCACGGATCGCGGCGGATCGCGGAAGAACTGCAGGATGAAAAGGGTTGCCAGCCAGAACGGTATCGACCACCAGCCCCAGCCGCCGGTAACGACTATCGAGAGAACGAGCGCGGCCCCCAGGAATGGCCAGCCCTCTTTGGCAATGATGGGGTGGGGATAGCTGGATTGCATGGCGGAAGGCGGGTGAGGAGTTAGGAGTAAGGGGTTAGGGGGAAAAGCGCATTATCTCCTCACTCCTCACCCCTCACTCCTCACTAGTTTTTCGACTTGTCGACCAACCGGTTGGCCTTGATCCAGGGCATCATCTCGCGTAGCTTGCCGCCGACGATTTCGATCTGGTGCTCGCGGCCGATGCGGCGCATGGCGCCCAGCTTGGTGGCGCCGGTTTTGTTCTCGAGCAGAAATTCCTGGGCGTATTGCCCGGTCTGGATCTCCTTGAGGATCTTGCGCATCTCCTTGCGCGTCTCATCGGTGATGATGCGCGAACCGCGGGTGAAGTCGCCATACTCCGCATTGTTCGAAATGGAATAACGCATGTTGGCGATGCCACCCTCGTAAATCAGGTCGACGATCAGTTTGAGTTCGTGCAGGCACTCAAAGTAAGCCATTTCCGGCGCGTATCCCGCTTCTACCAACGTCTCGAAGCCCGCCTGGATCAGCGCCGTGGTGCCGCCGCACAGCACGACTTGTTCGCCGAACAGGTCGGTCTCGGTTTCCTCGCGGAAATTGGTTTCGATGATGCCGGCCTTGCCGCCGCCGATGGCCGAGGCATACGACAGCGCCAGATCGCGTGCCGCCTTCGACGGATTCTGGTGAATTGCGATCAACATCGGTACCCCACCGCCCAGGGCATACGTGGAACGCACGGTATGGCCCGGCGCCTTCGGGGCCACCATCACGACGTCGAGGTCGGCACGCGGCGTGACCTGGCCGAAATGAATGTTGAAACCGTGCGCGAAAGCCAGCACAGCCCCCGCCTTGATGCCGCTTTCGATTTCGCGATACACCTCGCCGATATGCTCATCGGGCAACAGCATCATCACGAAGTCCGCGTTTTTCACGGCGTCGGCCAGCTCCTTGACTTCCAGCCCGGCGTTTTTCGCCTTGTCCCAGGACGCGCCACCCTTGCGCAGGCCAACCGTCACTTTGACGCCCGAATCCTTCAGATTGAGCGAGTGGGCATGACCTTGCGAGCCGTAGCCGAGGATGGTGACTTCCTTGCTCTTGATCAGACGCAGGTCCGCGTCCTTATCGTAGAAAACTCTCATATTCGCCTCGTGGGTTGAATGCGTTAGGGGTGAGGGGTGAGGGGTGAAGGGTCAGGAGAAAACCGCTGTACTTTTACCCCTCACTCCTCACCCCTGACTCCTCACGTAACTTTTAAAATCCGCTCGCCCCGGCCGATACCGGAGGCGCCCGTGCGCACCGTTTCGAGGATGACGCCCTGTTCGAGCGCCCCCAGAAAGGCATCAAGCTTGGCTCCGGTGCCGGTGAGCTCGATGGTGTAGGCCTTGTCCGTTACATCGAGGATGCGGCCGCGGAAAATCTCCGCCATGCGCTTCATTTCTTCTCGGTCCTTGCCCGAGGCGCGCACCTTGACCAGCATCAGTTCGCGCTCGATGTGATCGCCGCCGGACAAATCCACGACCTTGACGACGTCGACCAGCTTGTTGAGCTGCTTGGTGATCTGCTCGATCACATCGTCGGAACCGGACGTCACGACGGTCATGCGCGACAACGACGGATCTTCGGTGGGAGCCACAGTCAGCGACTCGATGTTGTAGCCGCGCGCGGAGAACAGGCCGGCCACGCGCGACAGCGCGCCCGGCTCGTTCTCCATGAGTAGGGAGAGGATGTGACGCATGCTGAACTAGACCAGAATCATTTCCGACAGGCCTTTGCCGCCCGGAATCATCGGAAAAACATTCTCGGTCTGATCGGTGATGAAGTCCATGAACACGAGGTCGTTCTTGCGGCTGAACGCCTCCCTGAGCGCCGGTTCGACATCCTCCGGCTTGTCGATGTACATGCCCACGTGGCCATAGGACTCGGCGAGTTTGACGAAATCCGGCAATGCATCCATGTAGGATTCCGCGTAACGGTTGCCGTGAAAGAACTCCTGCCACTGCCTCACCATGCCCATGTAGCGGTTGTTCAGGTTCACGATCTTGACCGGCAGGCGATACTGCTTCGCCGTGGACAGCTCCTGGATGCACATTTGAATGCTCGCCTCGCCGGTGACACAGGCAACGGTTGCCTGCGGATGCGCGAGCTGCACACCCAGCGCGTAAGGCAGGCCGACCCCCATGGTGCCCAGTCCGCCGGAGTTGATCCAGCGCCGCGGCTTGTTGAACTTGTAGAACTGCGCGGCCCACATCTGGTGCTGGCCTACGTCCGAGGTGACGTACATGTCCATGTCCTTGGTCAGCTCGTAGAGCTTCTCGACCACGGACTGCGGCTTGATGATTTTCGAGTTGCGGTCGTACTTCAGGCAATCGCGGCCTCTCCATGCGCCGATCTGGTCCCACCAGGCCTTGGCCGCCACCGGGTCCGGCCGCTCCTTGCCCGCGGCAAGCTGGCGGCTCATTTCCTGCAGCACTTCCCTGACATCGCCGACGATGGGCACGTCCACACGCACGCGCTTGGAAATCGAGGAGGGATCGATGTCGACATGGATGATCTTGCGTTCTTCCTGGAAGAAATGCTTCGGGTTGCCGATCACGCGATCATCGAAGCGCGCGCCGATGGCCAGCAACACGTCACAGGTCTGCATGGCCATATTGGCCTCAAAGGTGCCGTGCATGCCGAGCATGCCGACAAACTGCGGATCCGTGGCGGGATAGCCGCCGAGTCCCATCAACGTATTGGTGCAGGGAAAGCCCAGCGCATGAACCAGTTGCAGGAGTTCCGCCGCCGCGTTGCCGAGCACGACTCCCCCCCCGGTATAGATCATCGGGCGCTTGGCTTCCAGCAGCAGCTGCAACGCCTTCCTGATCTGGCCACTGTGACCCTTGACCACCGGGTTGTAAGAGCGCATCGAGACCGATTGCGGATAGAAGAAGTTCGTTTTCGCGGTCTGCACATCTTTCGGGATATCGACCAGCACCGGTCCGGGACGGCCGGTGGCGGCGAGGTAGAACGCCTTCTTCATGGTGACCGCAAGGTCCTTGACGTCCTTGACCAGGAAATTGTGCTTGACGCACGGGCGCGTCACGCCGACGGCGTCCACTTCCTGGAATGCGTCCTGACCGATGGCGTGCGTCGGCACCTGTCCGCTGATGATGACCACCGGAATGGAATCCATGTACGCGGTCGCAATTCCGGTCACCGCGTTGGTAACGCCCGGGCCGGAGGTCACCAGCGCGACGCCGACCTTCTCGGTGCTGCGTGCGTAGGCGTCGGCGGCATGCACCGCCGCCTGTTCGTGGCGCACCAGGATATGTTTTACCTTCTCCTGCTTGAAGATTTCGTCGTACAGGGGCAGGACCGCGCCGCCCGGATAGCCGAACATCATTTCGACGCCTTCTTCCTGAAGACACCGCAACGTGATTTCGGCACCGGACAGTTCGGTGGTAACGCCGGCAGTCAGTTCCATGGAAACACCCAAGAAAACAGTTATTGGTCTTTCCCTAATTCACATCAGTGAATTAGGTCTGTCGCCTCCCTCTCCCTCCGGGAGAGGGCCGGGGTGAGGGATTGAGCGTTCAAATATCACGAAACGCTCAATAGTTGAGATCGTGCTGCGAAAACTTCGCAAGATACCGGCATCGGGAATGTCGGTCAAGGAAAGGCCGGGCGCCGCGACCGCTAGTGTAGTGCTTCATCCTGTTTGGAACTCATGCGGCTCTGTAGGCGAAAGACTCCTTCCCTCGCTTGCGGGGGGCGGGGATGGGGGCATGTTTAGCGTGCACGTGCGGGATTCGCCCCCACCCTACCCTGCTGCGCTTCAAGTGTGCCCTTGTCCCCCGCACGCGAGGGAGGGAAAGTTCCGGTAATTCAGAAGCACTACGCCAGGACGTACGGGCGTCCGCGGGAGCCCCTGGCACTACTGGCGGGCGCGGATCCAGCGCTTCCAGACGTCGAACAAGCGGGCTTCGCGCGCTGCGATGGCCGAACGCTTCCACAGCGTGTCGGCCCAGAAATCGTCCTGATCGAGGGTGCACATGAAGCCGCCGGCTTCTTCCAGGATCAGCGAACCGGCCGCATAGTCCCACAGTTTCTGCCCGCCATGCAGGTAGACGTCGAAGCGCCCCGCGGCGACATAACACCATTCCAGGGTACTGGCGCCGAAATTGCGCTGCGACGAATACGGTGGCTGAGCCACCAGTTCACGCGCCAGCCCGGGCGGGAGACGCTTGAAATCGACCTGCGCCATGGCATTGCGCAAATGCGGCACATGCTCCTTGATCGGCAGGCGCTCGCCGTTGAGAAAGGCCCCGCCGCCCTTTTCGGCGTAGAACACCTCGTCGGCGATCGGGTCGTAGACCACGCCGAGTACGCTGCGACCGCTGATCATCAGCGCTGCCGAGACGGCAAAGTACGGCAATCCGTTGACGAAGTTCGACGTGCCGTCGATCGGATCCACGCACCACAGCCCTGCCGTGCCGGCCAGCCAGTACTCCGCCTGCTGCTCCGGTGTCATTTCCTCGGCTACGATCGGACCGGAATAAATTTTCGGCAGGATGCGCGACAAGGCTTCCTGCGCGGCCAGATCAGCCTCGGTAAACAGGCTGCCATCGGATTTGCGTTGGTGCGCCACCTTCAGATAGCGCGGCATGACTTCCTTCGCCGCGACTTCCCGCACACAGTCGACGACCTGCTCCAGCATGCCGCGGATGGGCCGGACTAGCGCTTCCATTTGATGGAGCACCCCATACTCGGAATCTGCTCGGCCGGACCGCGGCCGGTTTCGGCCACCGTCTTCATGGCCTCGAACAAGTCGCGCCTGGCACTCGCCACGGGCGCAGTCTTCGACGCATCCAGGCGCCCTCGATACTGCAGTTCGAGGCCGCTGTTGAAGCCGAAAAAATCCGGCGTGCACACCGCGTCGTAGGCGCGCGCGACTTCCTGGGTTTCATCGAACAGATAAGGGAAAGGAAATTTGAAATCGCGCGCCACGCGCTGCATGTTCTCGAACGAATCTTCCGGGTAATCGTCCGGATCGTTGGAACTGATCGCGACGGCATGGACGCCGAGAGTCTTGAGTTCGGCGCAATCGCGGACCAGGCGCTCGCGGATGGCTTTGACGTATGGGCAATGATTGCAGATGAACATCAGCAGCAGCCCATTGGGCCCGGCTGTGTTCTTCAGCGTGTAACGCTTGCCATCCGTGGCGGGCAGATCGAAGTCCCGCGCCTTCCAGCCGAAATTACAGACCGGCGGTTGCGACCCCATTAGTCAGCCCCCCGCCTGCATGAACCACCTGCTGAAACGCTGAAAGCCCTTGCATAAACTCTGAGACAGGTTCGATTGTGCATGGCAAAATCTTAGCATGGATAAAGACTTAGACAGAAAACTGAGCGCAAAATCGGGGGCCCGGTTCCATTATCAGGGCAAGCTCGGCAATGGCTCGGAAGTGCGCCTGCAGCCGGACGCGGCCCATCATGCGGTACGTGTATTACGGCTCGCCGTGGGCGAGCCTGTGGTGTTGTTCGACGGGCTGGGCGGCGAATTCGAGGCGCGCATTACGCGCATAGACCGCGGCGAGGTATCGGTCAAGACCGGCGCACATCTTGATGTCGAGCGCGAATCCCCGCTGCACATCCGGCTGGTGCAGGGACTGTCCAGCGGCGACCGCATGGACCTTACCTTGCAGAAGGCCGTCGAACTCGGCGTGGCGGCAATCCAGCCGGTTGCCACCGAGCGCAGCGTCGTCAAACTCAAGGATGAACGCGCGCAACGCCGCGCCGAGCACTGGCAGAATCTGGTGATCGCGGCGTGCGAACAATGCGGCCGCAATCGCGTGCCGGAAGTCTTGCCATTGATGGGTCTGCCAGACTGGCTGGCGCAGCTGAACATGCCCGCGCCGGCTGACGAGGCGAGGCTGCTGCTGTCCCCCGCCGCAACCACGGCACTGAAGGCCCTCGCGCCGGTGCCGCGCATGACCCTGCTGATCGGTCCCGAAGGCGGTTTGTCGCCGGTCGAAACCCTGCTTGCCCAGTCGCGTGGATTCAAGCCGGTGCGACTCGGCCCGCGCATCCTGCGCACGGAGACCGCGGCGCTGGCCGCGCTGTCGGCTATCCAGGCTTTGTGGGGCGATTTCTAAGACCAGGCTGTTCACCG
>Ga0315276_10002782_pt1 | contig 15977 bp, 13 predicted proteins | sample YL17G05_0_MG_FD_204542 | JGI IMG/M metagenome (GOLD analysis project Ga0315276, IMG submission 204542) | Sediment microbial communities from Yellowstone Lake, YNP, Wyoming, USA - YL17G05_0 | ecosystem: Environmental > Aquatic > Freshwater > Lake > Sediment | place: USA: Wyoming | collected... | reverse complement strand
GCCTTCTTTAAGAGCCTCCCATGCTTTCATGGCATGATTGCGTATCAGACCATGCATCGCCTGCCGGTCTGCCCCCGCTTTGACAAGCGCCATCAACAATCGTTCCGAGGCCGCGAAGGGGGCGAAGGCTGCATAATTTCGGGAAATCGCCGCCGCATCCACCTGTAGATTGGACAGGATGCGATTGGTAGTGAGCAGGAGTTCATCCGCGGCGAGACAAGCTTCCGGGAGCAGGATCCGCCGGTTGGCCGAATCGTCCAGGGTGCGTTCGAGCAGGGAATGGGCGGCATTATCCCAGGCGATGCGCGGCAGCGAAGCCAGGTGGCGCGCCAGCGAATTAACCTTTTCAGAAAGGATCGGGTTGCGCTTGAACGGCATGGCTGACGAACCGATCTGTTTTTCTCCAAACCCCTCCGCCAGCTCCCCGACCAGCGGGGATTGCAACACGCGCAGGTCAAATGCTAATTTATACAACGACGCACCCAGCCCCGCCAGGGACGAGACCACTTCATAATCCTGCTTGCGTGGGTACACCTGGGTTGCCACCGGAAAGAATGAGAGTCTTAATTTTTGTGAGACCTTGTTTCCAAAATCATCCAGATTGGCTGCGCCCAGCAATTCAACATAGGATGCAGAGGTTCCCACGGCGCCCTTGAAACCTTTTCCTCTAATTCCTGCAGACATTTGCTTGAGCAATTCGTAATCCCGCAGCAGGTCCTGCCCGTAGATCGCCAATCGGTAACCCAGCGTGGAAGGTTCTGCTGGCTGGAGGTGGGTGAACCCGATCAGCGGGGTATCAGCCCATTTTTCGATCAGCGAAGCCAGGGTTCGTAAAAGTGTAGCCAGGCTCGCAAGCAGCAATTCAAGACCGGATCGCAACCGCAAAGCATCAGCATTATCCTCGATATCTGTGGAAGTGGCGCCAAGGTGAATGATCCTGCCACCGATCGGGCATTGCTCCGCGAAGGTATGCAACTCTGCCACCAGGTCGTGTTGGATCTCCGATTCGATTTCGAGCGCTCTCTGCATGTTGATATCAGTCATATGGCTGCGCAAGTCTGCAGATTGTTCCGTTGTCACCAAACCATACTCGGATTGGACTTCTGCTAACGTTACCCATATCTGGCGCCAGAGAAGACGCTTGTTGGATTCACTCCACAAGGCGCGCATCGCCGGCGTCCCATAACGCCAGGAGAAAGGGGAGAGGTAGGTGTCGAAATCGGGCATGGTGATCAATCCTTTTATCAAATTCGTTTCTGTCATGGGTGATTATATCCTCTTCAATGCAGGGAGGTATACTATTATTGGAAAAAAACCATCCGCGCGGATGGTAAGTGGATGATTTTCCTTGACAACCAGTGCCATCTATGTATAATACGCTATACAACATCTATAGACCATCCATGTGGATGGTAAGGAGCGTAAAATGCCTGAAACTGAAAAGATCACCATCAACATGTCTGCCGTCGATCTCGGCAAAGTAGATCTACTCGTGCAGGAAGGTTTATACTCCAATCGGACCGACTTCATCCGCACGGCCATTCGCAATACGCTGGATAAGCATAACCTGGAGATCCAGCAGTCAGTGACCCGCAACTCATATGCAGTTGGCGCACTTTCTTACGATCGCTCCGATCTTGAAAAATGGAGGGATAAGGGGGAAAAAAGAAAGATCACAATTCTGGGTCTGCTGCACCTCCATGAGGATATATCAGCTGAACTTGCCACTGAAGCGATCGAGTCAATAAAACTCCTCGGCATTTTTATCGCCACCGACGCAGTCAAGGCCGCCTTGGCTGACCGGATGAAATAATCCAAAAAAACAACTTTGGTAGGATTTCATCTGCCTGCACCTTTGTTAGAGTGCAAACAATGCTAAAAACCACATTGCACAGATATTCCCGGAGATATTTTCAAGGTTAATGAAGCAATTCAACTGTCCTTGAACGCTGGGCACCCAAATTCTTTACCATCTGGACCGGTCAGGCTTTCTCCCTGATCGGTTCATCCCTTGTCCAATTCGCCCTGGTCTGGTGGATGACCCGCACGACAGGTTCTGCAACCGTGCTGGCAACCGCCACCCTGCTGGCTCTGCTGCAGCAGATCCTGCTCGGCCCCTTTGTGGGTGCGCTCGTGGATCGCTGGAATCGGCGAATCATCATGAGATCGTCGCGGATACATCCATCGCAGCTGCAACAGGTGTGCTGATCGTGCTTTTCTCGACCGGTCTCGTCCAGGTATGGCATGTTTATGTCATCCTGCTTGTTCGTTCCCTCGGCGGGGCGTTCCATTATCCTGCCATGGCAGCTTCGACATCGTTAATGGTGCCAAGATCACAATTGGCGCGCGTCGCCGGGTTGAACCAGACCCTGCAGGGTCTGCTCAGCATATTCTCCCCTCCGCTCGGCGCCTTGCTCATCGGTCTTCTCCCCATGCATAGTTTGCTGGCAATTGATATAGGCACTGCCATACTGGCGGTTCTGCCGCTGCTTTTCCTATCCATTCCCAAACCGCCTCGGCAAACTGCAGTGGCGGATGGTACCACCCGGAAGACCAGCTACTGGCATGATTTGAGAGAAGGCTTCACCTACGTGGTGAAATGGCCCGGTCTGCTCGGCTTGATCCTTCTCGCCATGATGCTAAATTTCCTGCTCGTCCCCAGCAGTTCACTGACGCCGCTGGTGGTCACAAAGGTCTATGGGAAAGGTGTCGTGGAACTTGGCTGGACGGAGACCTTATTTGGCGTGGGTGTCATCCTGGGTGGATTGGTGTTGAGCGCCTGGGGTGGATTCAAACGCAAGATCGTCACTTCCCTGGCGGGAGTGCTTGGGATCGGAGCAGGTGTACTGCTCGTGGGCGTGGCACCGGGAAACCTCTTTTACCTGATCCTGGTGGAAAATTTTATTATGGGCGTGACCCAGGTATTTGCCAATGGACCCCTGACGGCAATTTTCCAATCGGTCATTGAGCCGGATATGCAGGGCCGGATGCTATCTCTTATCGGCGCGGGTGCCACCGCCATGATGCCGCTCAGCCTGCTGGTGGCGGGCCCTCTCTCCGATCGCCTGGGCGTGCGATTCTGGTATCTCCTCGGTGGAGGGTTGTGCATCCTGGTGACATTGATAGCCTTCACCATCCCTGCGATCATGAATATTGAAAACAACCGCCAGCGTCCACAACCCTCTCCCGGCGTGCACCCTCCTGAATAACTTCTTACTATAAATGAATAATTCCTCCCCCTGCAGGGAAAATTCATGCAGGGGGAGGTGATAATATTCAGGGGAATTATAAATTTCGTCGGGCATAAAAGGAGGTATTCACTCTTATTAATGTTCACCACCCGGATTATTGCTATCGTGGCATTTTGTGCAGGTGGCGCTGGAATAGTTGACGGTGTGGCAATCCTGGCAGGTGGCATTTTTATGGTTGATGCAATTTCCATCACAACCCCCGGGATGGGAGAAGGAGGCATTCCAATTACTGGTGTTGTGGCATTGTGCGCAATCGGTGCCGAATACCCCCGCATGGATGGCTGGTTCGGAATGACAGGCAGCGCAGACTGTGGATAATCCCTGAAAACCTCCTCCACCATGGCACTGGGTGCAATTCAAACTGAGATGTGCCCCGGTCAATGGGAACCGCGACAGGTTATGGTCGAAGGTCGCCGGCAACCATCCGCTCGTGGTATGGCAGGCCGCGCAATTCCTGCCAAACCTTCCGTTGTGGTTGTCATTCTGCCGGTGGCAGGAGAAGCAGTCGCTAGGCGTGGATTTGAAATCCCCGTTGACATGGCAACCCGTGCATGCAATGCTGGCATGTTTCCCGGTGAGTTTGAAAGAAAAGAGGTCATGATTGACATTGACAGGTAACCAGCCGGCGGTGGTATGGCATAAAGCGCAATTCACACCGAACTGGCCGTTATGCTTGTCATCCCTTTGATGGCAGGAGTAACAATCGCTGGGAGTCCCTTGAAGAACGTTGTTGATATGGCAACTATCGCAAGGTACGGCGATATGCCTGCCGTCCAGTTTGAAAGAGGCAAGGTTGTGGTCGAAGGATGCTGGCGACCAGCCCGCTGGGGTGTGGCAGGTACCGCAATCGGAACCCAGCCTGCCCTGGTGGGGATCCTGACCAGAATGGCAGGAGAAGCAGTCCTGGTTGGTGGTACGCAGGGCTTCCAACGTCCTGGCGTTGGGATGGCAATCACCGCAGGCAACCTGTGCATGCAAGCCCATCAATGGAAAAATGGATTTGTTGTGGTCAAAATTGCTCCCGTAGGAGTCCAATCCGTCGTGACAGGCAAGGCAACCATTCCCAAAGGTGATTGCATGCACGATGGTGAAAGAACCATCAAGCTTAGTGTGGCAGGTCTTGCAGGGAGTTTCATCGAATTGGGCGAGATCGTTGCGGATATGGCAATCGCTGCAGGCAAAGGGCGTACGATCTGGTTGAATTCGATGGGCTTTTAGCGAATAGCCCTGGGATTCATGCAGGAATTTGAAGGCGCGCTGATCAGTCAGGGGGGCATTCAAGCCGCGATGATCGGGGTGACAGGTCCGGCAGGTAGCCTTGGGGTTGGCCAGGTGCAAGGCGCCGTGCAGCCGGGCAGGGTCAGACCACTGGAGAGATACATCCGTGTGACATGATTCGCAGCGCTCCGCCATCCTGGTATCCATCCAGAAAGGCGTGTGGCACCGGTTGCATCGACCAGCGATCTCTGCATGGGATTCTACGCCCCCCAGGGCGGATCCCCCCTGGCCGTTGAGCTGGCCGGGGTTAAAGACCATGCCCCCGGATGCAAACGCGAACCCTGTGATGATCAGGGCGGTAAGAATTGCTGCCATCAGGCCGGAGGTGGTCAGGCAACCGAGGGGCGGTTTTTTCATTGGTTAGTTAGTGCAGCAAGGTGGCATAATATAACGCCGCACCGATATGGATGAAAGCGGCGGTGAAGAGTGCCATCCCGATCGGGATGTGGATGAGATGCCAGACGGTCATCAATTTCCGGGCACGGGAGAGGGCGGCTGCCTGGATTTTTGATGCCGGGGTTTCGATCTCGACGCCTTCCAGGGTGCGTGGGATCTGGGTATAGATATATCGTCCAATAAAACCGCTGATCACGATGATAATCGTCAGCAGGGTAGTGGCTCCGGCGAGACCGTTGAATTTCCAGGAGGTATGTAACAGCACCATATAAGGACCAACCAGACCGGTAAATATGTGGAACTGCAACCAGGCAGCCATGCTCCCCCAACGGGCGCTGCTACTACGCTTGCGGATGGAATACAGGATTTCCGTCAGGAGCATGAGAATAAAGCCCAGGATGCCCAGCATGTGACCAAAAAATGCTCCCGCCGGGGGGATCGCCCGCGTCCACCAGATGACAAAGACATATATCATTGTGATCAGCACAACTGCCAGCAATGACAGCCACAATTCCTTGTTTCTGCTGTTTTGGGTCATGTACCTGGGCATGGATTCCACCATCAATTCTTGAGATCAGACCAAAAATCCATCATGATCTGGCCCAACGGGGCGCCGGGTTGGAGCAAATGCCGGACGGGGGTGATATCCGCCTTCGACGCGATTATATCCTGTATAGGCAGGGAGAGTTTTTGTTCACCCATCACCATCGCGCCGACCAGGGTATGCTCACCAATCATCAGGCGCAGATGGTTGATCTCAGTGCTGCTTTCCAATGCGATGGTGTTTGGCAGCTGCTGCCACGACTCGCTGGAGCCGCGTGCCACGCTCACCAGGTCGTCGTCAACCCCGCTTGCCACCGCGCCGATGATGGTGGTCATCACGCCTGCCAGGCGAAGGATATTGACTGCCACTTTCCTCTTGTAGTTGCTCATCCTTCCAGACATATTCAGGGCTGCAATCCGCCCTTTTTCCCGTGCCGGATACCAGAGCGTGTCAATGAGGGATTGCCCGCTAACCGGATCGTATACCTGTGAGACATCCCCAGCGGCAAAAATATCCTCATCGTTGGTCTGCAGGTTTTCATCGGTCAGGATGCCCCGATCCGTCAACAATCCAGCTTTTTTTGCCAGCTCCATCCTCGGTCTCACCCCGATGCCAACTGCCACGATCTCACAGCGGATGGTCTCCTCTTTTGTCGTACGAATAGCAGCAACTTTTCCATGTTTCCCTAGAATCTCAGCTGCCTCGGTCTGAAAGTGAAGGCTTACACCATCCTCAGCCAGGCGGTGCTCCAGAAGGTGCGATTCCTTCTCATCGAGTACGTTGGGCCAGTAACGGTCACCGCGCAATAAGTAATGCACCTTGAGGCCTCGCGCCAGCAATCCTTCCACCAGTTCGACTGCGATGATGCCTCCACCCACCACGACGGCTGTCCTGGCGCGGCGGGTAAAAGAAAGGATTCGACGGGCATCGTCCAGGTCGTCAAGTTTGACGACTCCCTGGAGCCCTGCGCCTGGGATATTCAAGGGTACGGCGTTCGATCCGGTTGCAAGCAGCAAACGATCATATGTCATGTGCCCATTCGTACCTATTTCCAGTTGATGTCCTCCCGGATCCAGTCGGGTGGCGAGACCCCCGACATACTTTACTCTCAATTTCTTCCAATCATCCTTTGTGAAGATGGTGAGTTGTTTTTCAGGGATTTCGTCATTCAGGTAGTATGCGAGACCCGGGCGGGAGTAAAAACCGTGGATATCTTCTCCCACCAGGACTATTTCAGACGAAGGCTCAACGGTCCGCAGCGTACTTGCTGCAGCCACTCCGGCAACACCCGTTCCAAGGATCACATAACGGGTCATTCTTTCCCCCTCACGAAGAGTTCCATCATTTCAAAATGCAGCACACCGCGCGGACAGCGGCGGACGCACTCTCCACATGTCAGGCAATGCGAGTCATCGATGGATTCACCCAACCAGGCATGCCGCCGCACATCGATGCCGATCGGGCAATTGTACGAACAGATCCCGCACTGGACGCAGCGCGATAATTCAGGCACCACGTGCCCGGCGGCCAGTACTTCACGGCGCTTGGATTCATTCTCTAAATTGAATTGGATTCCCATCGGTTAATATCTTTTTCGAATGTACCAGTAAAGGATAATAGTGTGGTTACTTTGGAATTCTGCTTAAAGAATAACCGGGTCCCTTTCGAGACCCGGCATCCGTGGATTAGCTGTAGTTACGAGATGGGGACTACGTTGGATGCCTGTAATCCTTTGGGTCCCTGTTCGATGGAGAATTCCACTTTCTGATTCTCCTCCAGGCGTTTATAACCTTCCATCTGGAGGGCCGAGAAATGCACGAACACATCCTCGCCGTCCTCGCGCCCGATGAAGCCAAATCCCTTGGTGGCATTGAACCACTTGACCGTGCCTACATGCCGTTCTTCAGACATTCTTCTTTCTCCTGCAATGAATTTTATTCTGCCTTTCCAGGTCCGAATTCCATGAAACCGGAGCAGAACGGTCGCAAGCGTATCACGCCTGTAGGACGATGTCAAGGGAGCGAATTGACCTGCAGATGTATAATTAATGAGGGATGTCCGCACATCCAACCCTGAAAGTACCTTTCAACCACTGCAGGCTGGTTTAAGAAAGGATCAAAAGTCATGATTAATCCTCGTGTGGAAGAACTGGCTGTCCGGCTGGAAAAGGGTCGAGTGAAAACACTTGAAATTTTCAACAAACTCACGCCTGCCCAATGGCAATTATCACTTTACCACCGCCCGAATTGGCGGGTACGGCAACTGTTGGCACATTTTGTATCCGCAGAAATCCACCTGCTTACGCTGGCGAAATCGGTAGCTGTCGGAGGGTCGGGCGCTCCTGAGGATTTTCAGATCGATAAATTTAATGCCAGCGAGAAGAAAAGGTTGGCAGGAATACCTCAGCAAGAATTGTTGTCCATGCTGGATCAAGCCCGCAAGGGGACCATTGCATGGGTCAAGTCGTTGAGTGAGGTTGACCTCGACAGGGTTGGCAGGCACCCGGCATTGGGGGAAGTCACAATCGAGACCATGATCCTTGCTATTTATGCCCACCAATTGGCACACATGCGTGAACTCATCCGGCTGCTGGGGAGTGTTGTATAATGATTTCCGAAAGGGAAGGTTGATCTTCCATTGTTCCGGGGAGTATTGATCAAGGAGGATAATTCATGAAAATTGTCGTCTGTGTCAAGCAGGTGCCTGATTCCACTGCAAAGGTGGTAGTTGAGCAGGGGAAGATCACATGGGGTGATGCCCCGTTGATCATGAATCCATGGGACGAATATGCCGTAGAAGCAGCGCTACAGCAAAAAGAAGCGCTTGGCGGAACGGTTACAGCCATCACCATCGGTGATGAGAGCAGCAAGGAAACCCTGAAACGCGCCCTGGCGATGGGCGCCGATGATGCCATCCTTGTGGCCGATCCCGCCCTGACTAACATGGATACCCAGGCGACTGCCCAGGTTCTGGCAGCAGCCATCAGGAAGATTGGCGCAGTGGACATGGTTTTCTTTGGGCGCCAGGCGATTGATGGTGACTCCGGTCTGGTTCCCGCGCAGGCTGCCCGGCTGCTGGGTTGGCCGGCGATCACCCTCGCCTCGCTGATAAAAATTGATGGCAACAGGGTGCACGCAGAACGCGGGGTTGAGGAGGGACGCCAGATCGTCTCCGCCGCACTGCCCACGGTTTTCAGCCTGACCAAGGATTTTGGCGAGCCCCGCTATCCATCCTTCATGGGTATCCGCAAGGCTTCCCGGGCGGAAATCCCCACATGGTCTCTCTCCGAACTCGGCATCCCGGCACCGGTCTCTGTCATTTCCTGGGTGGAGATCATGAACCCTCCGGTGCGGGAGGTCAACTGTGAGTTCATCACCGGTGGTAATCCGGAAGAGATCGCTGAAACCCTTGCTGATAAGATCCTGGCGGAGAAAGTCCTATGAACACCTGGGTATTTATTGATCACTTCAAGGGGATTGCCCTCCCGTCTTCCTGGGAGGCGATTGGGCTTGGCAAAACCCTGGGAAATGTCACGGCGCTGGTGCTTGGATCCGGTGTCGATGGATTGGCAAAGACAGCCTTCGAATACGGTGCGGACGAGGTCCTGCTGGCGGATGACGCAGCCCTTGCCGATTACCGGGCGGAAGCTTTTGCGACAACCATAAGCAAACTGGCTGCTGAACGCAGCCCGGACCTGCTTCTCTTCCCGACCACCACCCGCGGTCGCGAGCTGGCAGGCATGGTGGCTATTGACCTGAAAACCGGAGTGATGGTGGATGTCACCTCCCTGGAAGCAAATGCGGGCAGGATCATCGTCACACGCCCGATCTACGCCGGAAAATTACTTACCAAGGAAGCCTGCTTGTCCAAACCACAGGTGATCACCCTGCGCGGACGGGCATTTCCGAAACCGGCCATCCAGCCTGGAAAATCCGGCACACTGACAAAAGTCTCGGCAGCAGGTGGTGATTTTCCCACCCAGGTGGAAGGATACACAGCCGGGGAAGGCGGGGTAAGCCTGGCGGATGCCAATGTCATCGTCTCCGGCGGGCGCGGGATTTCAAATAACCCGGCCTTCACCCCGCCCGGGGGATTGGATGAAAAACAGGCCGAAGCCTGGCGCGGTCAGGAGGGCTTTAAAATGGTCACAGACCTGGCCTCGGTACTCGGTGCTGCCGTTGGCGCATCGCGTGCCGCGGTGGATGCCGGATATGTTCCCTATGTCCACCAGGTGGGGCAGACCGGCAAGGTGGTAGCCCCCGATGTCTATATAGCCCTCGGAATCTCTGGGGCGATCCAACACCTGGCAGGCATGCGCACCAGCAAGGTGATCATTGCAGTCAACAAAGATGCCGAAGCCCCCATCTTCAAGTTGGCGCGCTACGGTGTTGTGGGCGACTTGTTCCAGGTAGTACCTGCCCTCACGGCTGCATTCAAGAAGAAATTGGGTAAATAGGGTTCTTATCCCTGCCAACCAGCCCCTTTCCATAGGAAAGGGGCTTTTTCTAATCCATCATTAACCAATTTTCTGCCGGTTCCGGTGAAAGGCTATTGACTCTGAATTCCAATTCTGGTATTCTTATTTTACCGACCGGTCGGTAGACAGGTTATGAATCGCGCCCAGATTCTCGAATCAGCGGCACAGATCTTTCGAAAAAAAGGCTATCATGCTGCCTCGATGCAGGATATTGCGGTCGCGGTCAACCTGAAAAAACCCAGCCTCTACCACCACTTTTCGAGCAAACAGGGTATCCTGCTGGCATTACTTGACCAGGCGCTGGACCGGTTGATCGAACGATTATCCCCCATCTTCCTGCAGAAAAAACCAGCTGATGAAAAATTAATCGAAGCCATGCGTGTCTACCTGGGCAGCCTGGATGAGTACGCTGACCTGGCGGCTGTCCTGCTCCTGGAGCACCGCTCGCTCGACCCGGAAAACCATCAGCACCACATCCCGCGCCGTGACCGTTTCGAGCACTTGTGGCGCGACCTGATACGCGAGGGCATTGAGAGCGGCGTTTTCCGATCTGCGGACCCGTCCATGACGGCCCGCGCCTTGCTGGGGGTAATGAACTGGACAATCACCTGGTATCGCCCCGATGGCAAGTATTCCATGGATGTGATCTCGGATCACTTTGCCAATCTCTTTCTGGATGGCTTGCGAGCATGATGACCATGGAATTCCATCCCTCGAAGACTCCCTTCTCTTTCAAGGCTTTCGAGACCTCAGGTGGGGCACGAATTTTTCGCTTCCCGTTGAATGTCTTTCCTGATTTCTGGGCTTATGCCTACCTGGTGCTGGTGGATGATTTGATAGTCCTCATCGACACAGGTTCCGGATTCGGTGATTCAAATACCCACCTGGAAGCCGGCTTCCACCAGGTCGGAAGCGCCTTGGGGCGTAATATCCGTCTTGAAGATCTCACGCATATACTGATCACTCATGGTCACATCGACCATTTTGGCGGACTGGTATTTCTGCGGGAACAAACGAAAGCCCTGGTCGGCGTCCACGAGCTCGATCTTGGCATCCTCACCAACTATGAACAGCGACTTGCCATTGCGGAGAAGAGGCTGCGCACCTACCTGGTGGAGGCAGGTGTAAAAGGGGATAAGGTCGAGGACTTCATTAACCTGTACCGAGTCAACAAAGCCCTATTCCATTCCCTGGATGTTGATTTCACATACGAAGCCAGCAACATGCGCCTGGAGCCTTTTGAGATGTTGCACGTGCCCGGGCATTGTGCCGGGCATGTCGTCATCCGCTTGCACGACATACTCTTCAGTGGTGACCAGGTCCTTTCCAGGATCACGCCTCACCAGTCCCCGGAATCTCTGACTTTATCCACCGGATTGGGGCACTACCTTGACTCGCTTAATCTCCTCGAGAAGTGGGCCGGGGAGCCCAGCCTTACCCTGGCAGGTCACGATGATCCGATACCGGTATTATCTGCCCGGCTGGCAGAGATACGAAGCGCCCATGCCGCCCGCCTGGACAGGACTTTACAATTCCTCACCGACGCGCACACCATTCTGGAGGTTTCAAAGGAATTATTCGGGCGTGTGACCGGTTACAACTCCCTCCTGGCGATCGAGGAAGCCGGCGCCCATGTAGAGTACCTGCATCAACGCGGCCTGCTCAGGATTGACAATATGGTTGATATTGAAACCAACAAGGAACCTCTGATTACCTTCTACAAAGGTGTTGACCAGTGGAAACCCAAGGAACACACACTTTCATGAAAGACCAGGAGACTGATAAGAAATAAGGAAGAATCACACACTTGAGATTTACAGTTGGAAACAACGGGAAATTGTCCTTCCAGATGAGATCCATAGACCACTACCCAAGGAGGAGCCATGTATTCTTTTGAACCATCAGATGAACAGAAAATGTTGGTGGAGGCTGTCAGCCGATACGCGACCAGCGATTTGCGGAAGGCAGCCCACGATGCGGAGGAGGCGAAGGAACTTCCGCCCAAATTGATCAGCAAGGGTTGGGAACTGGGAGTCCTTCAGGCATCCATCCCGGAAGCCTATGGAGGATTTGGCGAGCGTTCCGCCGTTACCGGTGTGCTGGCAGCCGAGGAAATGGCATACGGCGACCTGGCCGGGGCGCTGGCGGTTGGTTCGCCAAACCTGTTCGCCCTGCCAATCCTGCTGGCCGGAAGCGATGAGCAGAAGAAGAAATTCCTGCCGGCGGTCATCGAAGCAGATTGGAAACCGTACACCGCGGCCCTGATCGAACCGACCTTCGATTTTGATCCCAACGATCTGAAAACGACCGCCACGCTGGAAGGCAGCGAATACGTACTCTCGGGAGAAAAGACCCTCGTTCCCTTCGCCGATAAGGCTGAAGCGATGATCGTCTATGCAAGGCTGAAAAAAGCCACCCGGGCATTCATCGTTCTCAAAGGCGCTCCTGGTTTGAAGATATCAGCCGATCGCGAGAAATTGATGGGTTTGAATGCCCTGCCTTTCTTTAAGGTCTCCCTTGATGGGGTAAAGATCGCCAAGGCAGATCTCCTGCCAGGGGAGCTGGAACCGGTGCTGGATGCCAGCCGAGTAGCGGTGGCAGCGATGGCAGTGGGGGTGGCAAAAGCGGCATTAGCCTACTCGCGGGATTATGCCAAGGATCGCGATGTTTTTGGAGTGAAAGTGGCCCAAAAGCAGGCGATCGCCTTCATGCTGGCTGAAATGGCTACTGAAATTGAAGCCATCCGCCTGCTTGTATGGGAGGCAGCCTGGGCAATTGATAACAAGAAGGACGATGCCGGTCAGCGCGCCTACCTGGCAATAACCGGTGCCAGTGACTTGGCGATGATGGTCACCGACCGGGCGGTGCAGATCCTGGGCGGGCATGGTTACATCCGTGAACACCCGGTGGAGCTGTGGATGCGCAATGGGCGCGGTTTCGCCACTTTCACCGGCCTGGCGATGGTATAGCCGGAAGGAGGAATAACGATGATCGACTTTGAAATTCCCGAAAAGATCGCTGGAACACGCTTGGTCGTGGAGACAGTTGCAGTTAACATGATGCGCCCGGTCTCACGGTATTTTGATGAGCACGAGCACGAGATCCCCTGGGATTACATCAATTTCATGCAAACTGCCACGCGGGCCATGGGTGGCAGTTCGATGGCGCCCGGCGAAGGCAAGAAGGAAGGTCCGCGATTCGGTTTCCAGCGCCTGGCTGTGATGGTGGAGATGCTTTCCTGGGGTGATGCCGGGATTTACCTGTGCACTCCCGGCGGCATGCTGGGTTCTGCTGCAGTCTCAGCCACCGGCACACCGGAACAAAAAGAGCGTTTCCTTAAGCGCTTCCGCGGAGAGACACCCGTCTTTGATGCCATGTGCATGACCGAACCGCAATGCGGCTCAGATACTTCTGCCATCCGCGCCACTGCCGTGCTCGATAAGGAAAAGAACGAGTGGGTGATCAACGGAGAGAAGATTTTTGTCACCTCCGGGCACAAGGCCATGCTCGACTCCGAAGGCTTCATTGTTGTCTGGGCGACGATCGATCCTTCCGCCGGTCGCGCAGGTATGCGCCCCCTGGTGGTGGAAGCCAAGACCCCCGGCTGCCAGGTGACAAAAATGGAGCACAAACTCGGCATCCGCGCCAGTGACACGGTTTCCATTGTCCTGCAGGATTGCCGGGTGCCGTTCGAGAACCTGCTTGGCAGCCCTGAAGTGGTCACGGATAAAGCCACCACCGGGTTCAAGGGGGCGATGGCAACCTTTGATGCCACCCGCCCGATCGTGGCTGCGCAGGCGATCGGCCTGGCGCGCGCCACACTGGAATTGCTCAAGGAGATGCTGGCTGAGCGGGGAGTCACCATCCGCTATGGGCTGCCGCGCCAGAAGCTTACTTCCATTGAGAAGGATGTCATTGAAATGGAGATCCTGTTGCGCTCCGCCTGGTGGCTGGTGCTCAAGGCGGTATGGATGATGGATAACGGCAAACCGAATTCCCTTGAATCGTCGATGTCCAAGGTGCGCGCGGGTGACGTGGTCAACCGCATCACCCAGAAGGCTGTGGAGATCATGGGACCGCTTGGCTACAGCCGCGAGTACCTGCTGGAGAAATGGTTTCGGGATGCTAAGATCAGCGATATTTACGAGGGCACCGGTCAGATCAATCGCCTGGTGGTGGCCCGCCAGATCCTGGGCTACCGTTCAAGCGAATTGAGATAGACCATCCATTCTCCCTGCCCCTGACATCTTTGTGCGGGAGACTGCGCAGGGTGCACGGGTAGGGAGTGAAAAGTGAGGAGGAAATATGAACTATAAGATTCATTCTGCTGTGGTTGTGGGTGCCGGAACGATGGGTGCGGCCCTCGCGGCCCACCTGGCAAATGTTGGTGTGCCGGTAACCCTGCTGGATATCGTTCCAAACAAACTTAAACCCGAGGAAGAAGCGGCGAAATTAACCTTGAAGGAAAAGGCGGTTCGCAACCGGATCGTTAACGAGGGCTGGGACCGCTGCCTCAAGGCCCGCCCTGCCAACCTGATGGCTCCTGATCTCGCCACGCTTGTGAAACTGGGCAACCTCGAAGATGATTTCGATGCCATCGCCCGGGCTGACTGGATCGTGGAAGCGATCGTGGAGAACCTGAAGATCAAGCAGGACTTGATGATACGCATCGATGCTGTCCGAAAACCCGAAGCGATCATCACCACCAACACCTCCGGTATTCCGATCAAGGATATCTCCGCCGGTCGCTCGAAAGGCTTCAAGCAGCATTTCCTTGGCACGCACTTCTTTAATCCCCCCCGTTACCTGAAACTCCTGGAGATCATCCCCACCGCTGATACCCTTCCAGCTGTGGTGAAGTTCTTCACCTGGTTCGGTGAGTTCCGCATGGGAAAAGGTATCGTGCTGTGCAAGGACACACCCAATTTCATCGGAAACCGGGTAGCCTTCGGGACGGGCGCGTTCGCCTTGAATTACATTCTCGAAAACGGTTACACCGTGGATGAAGTGGATGCCCTCACCGGTCCCCTGATGGGTCACCCAAAGACAGCCACCTTCCGCCTGATCGACCTGGTGGGTGTGGATGTCTGGGAGCATGTCGGCGTAAACCTTAAGGACGCCATCCCGCATGACAAGTACGCCATGCCGTCCCTGACCGCTGAAAAACCGAACAAACTAGTCCGCACCATGGTCGAGCGCAACTGGCTGGGCAATAAAACAAAAGTGGGCTTTTATAAGGAAGTCCGCACCGATGACGGCAAGAAAGAGTTCTGGTCGCTGGACCTGAAAACGCTTGAGCATGGTGCCCCTTCGAAGCCGCGCTTTGACTCAGTCAGCAAGGCCAGGGACATCGAAACCCTGGGTGAGCGTTTGAAAACCATTCTGGCAGAATCTGACCGGGCTGCAGAGTTGATACGCGCCCTTACCTATCAAGGGTTCCAGTATGCCTCGGTCATCATCCCCGAAGTGGCTGACTCAGCCAAGCCGATTGATGACGCCGTGCGCTGGGGCTTCATGCACGAGGCCGGACCTTTCGAGATCTGGGATATGCTGGGGGTGAAGGATACTGCTGCCCGGATGAAAGCTGCTGGCTTTGCCCCTGCTGCCTGGGTGAAGGATATGCTCAAGGCAGGCTGCGAGACCTTTTACAAGTACAGGGGCGATAGCAAGGTCGGTGTCTATGATGTGGCACGCCAGAAATACGTCACCATCCCCCGCTCACCAGGTTTGACTGTGTTGAGTGATTTGAAACGGGCTAAGAAAGTCATCAGTGAGAATCCGGGTGCATCCCTCTATGACATAGGTGATGGTGCTGCGCTGGTCGAATTCCATACCAAGATGAATGCCCTGGATGACGATATCTTCGCCATTGCCAACGAGGCGCTCGACCGTACAGAGAAGGATTTCGATTGTGTAGTGGTGGGTAATGAAGGCGAGCACTTTAGCGCAGGCGCGAATATAGGCTTGGTCCTGATGGCAGCCAAGTCCCAGCAATGGGAACTACTTACGCAGATGGTGAAGACCTTCCAGG
>Ga0315276_10002779_pt1 | contig 15985 bp, 13 predicted proteins | sample YL17G05_0_MG_FD_204542 | JGI IMG/M metagenome (GOLD analysis project Ga0315276, IMG submission 204542) | Sediment microbial communities from Yellowstone Lake, YNP, Wyoming, USA - YL17G05_0 | ecosystem: Environmental > Aquatic > Freshwater > Lake > Sediment | place: USA: Wyoming | collected... | reverse complement strand
AAGAATGAAAGTTATGTCTGCTTTTATCGACTCAAGGAGACATAGCGGGCAAATTCCCATTAATTTCTCCATATATTCTTTGTGTTCATAATTATTAATGTAAAGCTTCATCATACAAACTTGCTTTAAACTGTTCGATTTACGGACACTATAAACAAACTCTTTGTAAATGTGTTATTACTTCTTTTTTTTTATCTCACGCCACAATTCATATAAAAAACAGATGATCGCGATTTCGATTACCCATATCAGCGTTTTCACTTTGTTCCCTAATTCAATCTTTTTTATTAATGACCGGCAGTAATTCCGCCATCACCTGTTTCAATTTCTTGATCTTCCATGGCGGTGAATCGCTTCGTATCATAATTATTAAATCATCATCCAGCTGAATCGCATCCCATTTCACCGCAACAGGAATCACTGTTGATTCCATTCTTGCACCCAGGTGGTACATAATTTCGGAAAGCGTAAGGCCTTTGCGCTGAAATTCACGAATTTTTTTAAGCTTTTCAATATGCTCAGGACCATAACAAGCCCCACGACCACTCTTTAGTGGAGGATAGAGCAGTCCGATAGAAATGTAATAGCGGATGGTTCTACCGGCTATACCGGAGGCTTCGATAAGTTCCTTTAATGTAAAAGATGCTTCTTGATTCATTTATCTAATCCAAAACAAGAATAAAGTCGTCATTGTCTCGAAAAGAACGACTACAGATAATATATATCTTAAATGCGACAGTGTCAAGTTATGTTTAGTTATTTTTTTATAGGGAATAGAAAACAGTCATTCTGACTTCATAATTTGTCCCTGGATGGTTATACAATCTGGCGAGCCCCTAGATAGGCTCAACGCCTTACGGCATCAGAGGTACTTTCACCGAAAAAGGCTTTGAGGGATTGCAGCGTCCCCGGGTCGTGCTCAACGCCTTGCGGCATCAGAGGTACTTTCATGCCTCATTTCAAAATTGATTTGACGATTTGAGTATGCGTGCTCAACGCCTTGCGGCATCAGAGGTACTTTCATTATACCAAGTTCGGAGAATTTCCGCTCGATATTCAAGTGCTCAACGCCTTGCGGCATCAGAGGTACTTTCATTGTCCCAGATAAAGGGATCGTCAATGAGAGTTTTGTGCTCAACGCCTTGCGGCATCAGAGGTACTTTCATAACCGCCGCGATCCGCATAATGTATATAATTATATGGTGCTCAACGCCTTGCGGCATCAGAGGTACTTTCATACTGATGCAGTCAGCGGAAATGTTACGATTAATCCCTCGTGCTCAACGCCTTGCGGCATCAGAGGTACTTTCATCTTTTATGTGTTTTTCGATCTTGCCGTCTATTATTTTGTGCTCAACGCCTTGCGGCATCAGAGGTACTTTCATGGGATCCCGAGCGGGATAGTAATGGCACTGGTTATGTGCTCAACGCCTTGCGGCATCAGAGGTACTTTCATATATATTTCCAGATTGGTATTTTCTTTTTCTTTGCGTGCTCAACGCCTTGCGGCATCAGAGGTACTTTCATTCACTAAACGGAACCAAAACGCTCGGAGTTACCATCGGTGCTCAACGCCTTGCGGCATCAGAGGTACTTTCATTATCAAGTATCTTCTTAATATTCACATTGATTGAAGTGCTCAACGCCTTGCGGCATCAGAGGTACTTTCATCAGTCCCAAAAACCGTAATTACCAATAGTAGTACGGGTGCTCAACGCCTTGCGGCATCAGAGGTACTTTCATTTAAAGGCCGCTGGGTAGAGGCTGAAGATATAATGTGCTCAACGCCTTGCGGCATCAGAGGTACTTTCATAATCAGAACCGATGCTTGCTATGCTTGCATATATGCTAAGTGCTCAACGCCTTGCGGCATCAGAGGTACTTTCATTTGCTCGTTTGGCCTGCAACGTCTATTTTGCGAGTGTGCTCAACGCCTTGCGGCATCAGAGGTACTTTCATAAAAATTAGCCATTAAAATTCAATCTCGTAAGAGTTGTGCTCAACGCCTTGCGGCATCAGAGGTACTTTCATATTCTGAAGCTAATCTATCTGCAATCATCTGTAAATGTGCTCAACGCCTTGCGGCATCAGAGGTACTTTCATGCCCGCTGCCGCCTGGAAAGACGGAACGGAGAAATAAGTGCTCAACGCCTTGCGGCATCAGAGGTACTTTCATTCCGCGGCGCCGCTCATATTCATACGCTGTTTTCTGTGTGCTCAACGCCTTGCGGCATCAGAGGTACTTTCATTACATCAACGAATCAGCTATCACGTTTACATCAATGTGCTCAACGCCTTGCGGCATCAGAGGTACTTTCATAATTTCCTGTTTTTCCTTTTGTTCCTTTTTCATATGTGCTCAACGCCTTGCGGCATCAGAGGTACTTTCATACGGTTTCAAGTAGTAGTAGATTGACGGATTGATCGTAAGTGCTCAACGCCTTGCGGCATCAGAGGTACTTTCATCTTCCCACGCTTCAAGTTCAGCGGAAAATTGTTTGCCAGTGCTCAACGCCTTGCGGCATCAGAGGTACTTTCATCCTCTAAACTAATTTTCTTAATCATTTTTTTACCTGTGCTCAACGCCTTGCGGCATCAGAGGTACTTTCATGACGATAAAGGCCTATATAAGATTCAGCAGGTCTGTGCTCAACGCCTTGCGGCATCAGAGGTACTTTCATATTACTGTTTCTTTTTTCTTTAAGTCAGTGATCGGTGCTCAACGCCTTGCGGCATCAGAGGTACTTTCATGGACGGCGATTGGGCGGCGAAACGTCCGAGACGATTGTGCTCAACGCCTTGCGGCATCAGAGGTACTTTCATGAAAAGGTTTTAACCATTGCCAAAATATTAGATATGTGCTCAACGCCTTGCGGCATCAGAGGTACTTTCATTACGGTCTTCAGTAGACCCCTTAATTGTTATAATTGGGTGCTCAACGCCTTGCGGCATCAGAGGTACTTTCATTTTCGGAATCTTTTTCAAAGATCGTCTTCAGCATTCCGTGCTCAACGCCTTGCGGCATCAGAGGTACTTTCATAGGTTGGGATAATTACGTTTTGTTTTCTTATATAATTGTGCTCAACGCCTTGCGGCATCAGAGGTACTTTCATGCGCGGCTGGAAGAACTGATCGGCCTCTGCAATTCTGTGCTCAACGCCTTGCGGCATCAGAGGTACTTTCATTCTGAAAGCTGATTAAGCATATCCTGTGAGCGGAAAGTGCTCAACGCCTTGCGGCATCAGAGGTACTTTCATGTTTTGCTAGATATTTATCCGCTTGTTTTGATTTTGTGCTCAACGCCTTGCGGCATCAGAGGTACTTTCATTGACAGGCTAGAAAAGACATTGTTAAACTTCATAGAGTGCTCAACGCCTTGCGGCATCAGAGGTACTTTCATAGAACGAGCTGATGTTCCAACCGCATAATTTTGCAGGTGCTCAACGCCTTGCGGCATCAGAGGTACTTTCATCCATCCAATATTTTGAATATCAACCATTTTGCCGAAGTGCTCAACGCCTTGCGGCATCAGAGGTACTTTCATATATCTCAATGTTATAAACCTATCGTATATAGTCCGTGCTCAACGCCTTGCGGCATCAGAGGTACTTTCATCAGCCAGGCTAAACGGAAAAGATATCCTCTTTGCTTGGTGCTCAACGCCTTGCGGCATCAGAGGTACTTTCATATAAAGTGCCTTTTTCGAAAGCGGCATTCCCATGTGTGCTCAACGCCTTGCGGCATCAGAGGTACTTTCATCGTTATATCGGCGATATGCACAACCGGATATCAGGGGTGCTCAACGCCTTGCGGCATCAGAGGTACTTTCATAAACTTGAGGTCTATAATTTTCAACTCTACGTCTATGTGCTCAACGCCTTGCGGCATCAGAGGTACTTTCATACCGCACTCTGGCAAGAGGGAAGAATCTTCCTCCCTACTGTGCTCAACGCCTTGCGGCATCAGAGGTACTTTCATACTGTCTTATATTAGGTTTAATCATATAAGACGTTGTGTGCTCAACGCCTTGCGGCATCAGAGGTACTTTCATAGCATAGACGTACATACATACATACATAGCATAGACGGTGCTCAACGCCTTGCGGCATCAGAGGTACTTTCATAAAGGATAAAGCGATGGCATACAGTAATCGTCAAATGTGCTCAACGCCTTGCGGCATCAGAGGTACTTTCATTTCGATCTCCTTAACAATTGAACCTCCGGCTTTTGGTGCTCAACGCCTTGCGGCATCAGAGGTACTTTCATACGAACTGGATCACGGCGCGCATGACGTTCCCACGCTTGTGCTCAACGCCTTGCGGCATCAGAGGTACTTTCATGAAGATTATTATTCGGATGATTTTGCAGATAACGAGTGCTCAACGCCTTGCGGCATCAGAGGTACTTTCATACGCCTGATATGATCGGTCGGTTCGCGCCCGGATATCCCGGGTGCTCAACGCCTTGCGGCATCAGAGGTACTTTCATTCAGCCGATTCTTTTATTTCCGCGGATGTTTTTTGTGCTCAACGCCTTGCGGCATCAGAGGTACTTTCATATCAGGATTTCATCTGCTTTCACTGGTATTCGCATGTGCTCAACGCCTTGCGGCATCAGAGGTACTTTCATGCGCTGAACGAGGCGGCGGCGGACATAGAGAATTTGTGCTCAACGCCTTGCGGCATCAGAGGTACTTTCATTGCGTCTCCCCTTTGTGTCGCCCGACCGCTCTGCGTAGTGCTCAACGCCTTGCGGCATCAGAGGTACTTTCATGCGGCCTTAATTGCGCTCAGTGCGGCGGCAAAGATATCCGGTGCTCAACGCCTTGCGGCATCAGAGGTACTTTCATTTGAAAGTGTAATTATATCCGTGAAGGCAGGGCAGTGCTCAACGCCTTGCGGCATCAGAGGTACTTTCATAGTTATCCCGCTTTGTCAGCTGCCTTCCCAGGTGAAGTGCTCAACGCCTTGCGGCATCAGAGGTACTTTCATAACGGCGAATGGTTCCCGCTCAAGGCGGTTAATTACGTGCTCAACGCCTTGCGGCATCAGAGGTACTTTCATTTTACCCCCGAACCACGAGATCGGGGAGTTTATCGGTTGTGCTCAACGCCTTGCGGCATCAGAGGTACTTTCATGGAGACTATCGTAACTTGCGATGATTAAAAGATTTTCTGGAAGTAGATTCAAGCATCAGAGTATAATTGCATAAAACTGTAAAAAATGGCATCAATTTTCTCCTTTCCGGAAAGCTACAACTTCCAACTTATTCATAATGAAACATTTACGATGAAACCCATTTTTCAAGGTTGACAAAAAGCATAAAATGCCGTAACCGACTGTATTTTCAGAAGGATAACTGGCTTGACGGCAATAATTCATCCGACACCCGCATATGCTTGATTTTTTTAACATTTATCTAAATTCTATCAAAAAAATTTTTAATCAAATGAAGATGCCCTGTTGCAACCCCCTCAAGTATCCCAGAGCATGACAGCATTTTTCTCCTCAAGGGGTCTTTCCCTCGTATCCCTTCGGGGCCTGCCTCAAGATGACGAATAAATTGTAGCCATTCTAAGCAACTATTTGAGGACAACAAAGGAATCTCACGGATTCCTCAGGGGTTTCCCTTCGTCGCCTTCTTCAGAATGACCGGTTATCATAATTTTTCAAATATCTCTATATTATTTCGTAGCCTTTCGGTTTTTCAAGCCAGTCGTCGAGGTTTTTGTTCTTCGCCCTTATCTTGCCGACACAGGCGGCACAGAGGCCGATAATCAGCAGGTCGTCTTCCTTCGCTAAAATCTTTCCCAGCTCCCACCTCAGACGCTCCAGTTCCCTCTCGCTCAGGCGGCAGCGAAAAACCGAGTATTGCAGCCTCGTTCCGCAGCCCAGCAGCTGGAGAGCCGCTTTGCGCAGCCTCTTCGCGTCCCGGATGTCATACGAGAAAAGATACCAAAGCTTTTCACCCGATTTCGATTTTCCCGGCTTCATCTTATCCTCATCCTGCCGAAGAGACCCGGTTTGCCGCTCCACTCTTTTTCAAGGAGGCGGATTTCCAGTTCGATCAGCCGCGAATAGGAAAGCGAATATCCCACAACCGGATGCTTCCAGGTTTCGTCCAGCCGCGCCTCGAAGAGACGTATCGCTTTTTTCTTCCCCTCACGCGAGAGCCAGACCCGCTTGCCGGCGATATCGAAGTCCGTTGCAGTGTCCCATTGCGAACGATTGACGGAGCCGATGAGAGGCATATCCCAAAGGGTCAGACGATACAATTCCATAACGTCCATTACGAGCGGATGCGCCGACGAGCGGGGCGTATGAAAGAAACCGATGGATGGATCCAACCCCACGTTCAGAATGGCCTGCATTACCGCCTGGTACACGAGGGAATATCCGAAGCTGAGAAGGGCGTTGAAGCGATCCCTTGGCGGACGGCGGGACCTTCCGTCCGGGCGCATGGAATCGTCCACATTTTTCGATACGAGGTAGCGCACGGCCTCGAAATACGCGCGGGATGCCGTTCCCTCGTAGCCCCGCAGGGAATCCGGACTCTTCACCGACGGAATCCGTTTCAGGGATGAACGGATTTCATCTATCTTTTCCATAAACGACGGATCGCGTTTGCCGCTCTCGCGGGTGGCGCGCAGGATATAACGCATCTGGCCGCCCACCTTGGCAAACGCCAGGCTGACGGCGAGCTTCAATTTGAAATTCTCATCCGAGAGCGCCTTATACTGTAGGAGCCTGCGCTGGACGGAACCGGAATCCGCGGCGAGCGCGGCGATGAAGCGGCCGCCGCCCGAAATCCAATGGACGGGGATGCCGTTATATGCGCACATATGAATCGCCTGGGTGGTCGCCTGGGCAAATCCGTGGATCACGAGGGCGCCGACCTCGTTTATCGGAAAAGAAACCGGGCTTTCATCCAAAGGCACGATTTTAAGCGTCTCGCCGGAACGGGTTATTCGCGCGCCGGGATCGGTTACGTGAACGGTTTTCACCTCCCTGTCCGGAGGAAAGAGGCGCACCGGCTGCCAGTCTTCATCCTCCGCCAGCCGCTCCTCTTCGGGAAGACAAACCGGGGCAAGCGAGCAGCGTATGCAGAGCCGGTCGTTCGGAGAAACCGGAGGACGCTCCGGAAGCGAGCGGAGTTCCCGGCCGCGTTCTATAGCAGCATTCACAGCAAAGCGCGCCTGATCGTCAATTGGAACCCGCACCGTTACGTTATCCGCATGATAACGAATCCTCCCTTCCGGGATGATTTCGCCGGTTTCCTCTTCTATCAGCATAGCATATGCCGCCACCTGGACGGCGTCCGCTTCCCAGGGAACGGGCTTCTCGCCGATACGTTTCGCCCGCCCGCGCTTATGCTCGTATGGGATCAGCGCGCCGTCGCGCCGTTTGATGCAATCCGCCTTGCCCGTCAGCCCAAGCGATTCGCTGGAAACATATACCTCGCTCCATTCGCCATCCTCGCCGACATCCTCCGGCTTAAGCTCCTCGTGAAGCCTGCGCCCGGCATAGACAGACTCGTCCGCCAGCTCGATCCCCTCCACCTCTTCCAGATAAAACAACCTCTCGCAATAATTAATCGCATGAAGGGACATAGCTTTAATTAATTCATCATTATAGTTGTTTATCTGCATTAGTACTTAATTTCAATCCATGCATTTTCCGGTGGATTTATGGAGAGGCGGGTTGGATCTGATAATTTAAAACGTTTTAGAACAGTCTGATCATTGGGACATCTTTCATGATGAACCCAAACTGGAAGGGTAAGATATCCATCAGGATCAATGATTAAGTATCTACCGTTATCAGATGGTTCCATTAAACTAATTTCGTTTATTAAATGAGATGATTCTCCGAGAGATAAACCACCATAACGATTTATTTTCCCACGTGTCGAAGGTGTCAAGGCATCTTTTATTAGAGTCGTAAAAGAATCATCTTTTGCAAAGTCTTTTATCCAAATCCAGCATTTTAACCAAAGCAGCAAATCCTGGAAATCCGGTCTTCGAGATGTATAGGGATCGGGTTCTTTTTTACCTGATTGTGGAATTCTGCGAAATTTGCGAAATATATGTGCAATCTCCGGTTCTCTTTCACCTTGAATAGCTAATGCAATTTGTATGCCCCTGTATTTGTCCTTTTTGTTCCAGTCTATTCCGATTAATGAAAGTAACATATTGTAAATAGTAGAAGGTGGGGGTACCGGGTATGTATCTTGATATTCTCTTGACCAAACCGGACGAAAACCCGAAAAAGGAATATCGATAAATAGTGTTAGAGTATTCATCATTTTTCCTTCGAAAGTTTCAAATGATCATCCTTTATCCTATCCATAATTTTACAGATAGAATCCTTCACGCCGGTTTTCTCAACTTCTTTGTTTTCTACTAGAGGTTTTAAGAACTCGTATCCAGAAGAGGTTCCTATTACAATTTCTTTAGCAGATATATCACCTGAATCAATTTTTGAAATTAATGAGGAAATACTAATCTGTCCAACCTCATTTTCTTCAAAACAATATAAGAAGCGAGGCGCAGGATCGTCTGTATATCTTAGGATAATTACATCGGGAGAAAAATCGGTTAAATACCTCGAATGGTTTCCACCAACTCTGCGTATATTGATTATTGCTTCAAGTGTTTGTTTAAGACGCTCTTTTTTTGCATTGATATTTAACTTTTCTACCCAGTTTATTTTTTTGTTATTTTCTTCATATTCTGCTTTGCAGCCCAAGAATGCTGGTGTAATTACGAATCCATACTGATATCTCGTGTTATGAACCTCACCGGAATATGGGATCGGGTTCATATGTTTTACTGATGGATTTGAACCTGGGCTTGCATAATTACTCATAATTTCTCCATACCAAGGTTTAATGGATATTGCTCTTGTTATTTCCAAAAGCCCTCTTCTGCTGATTGTTTCTTGCTGAGCCTTCATAAACCCCAAGACATCATCATCAATGTATTTTGGCCAATTTTCAAAAGTTTTATCTGTAATCTCAACTTTAGAGTGATTTATAGCTTTTCTATTCACAATTCCTTCATCTATCATCTGCCAATATTCGCGGACAGCATAACGGATCGCTTCAGAAGATACTGTTGAATATTGTTGGCCATTCTTTATTACTTTTTGGAGGGTATTTGTATTACCCTCCGTGTTTCCGCGATTATTTGCATAGATACCTTCATTAGTAAGAATCATACCGAATATATGCATACTCATTTCATTTACCTCCTTCATTTAAAGTTTGTTTTTCATTAGGATCAGTTTTGCCAAGCCGACCGTCGGTAAAAGTAACAAGTCCAAGATAGGCTAAATCTCTGGCTTTTTGCCATCTGATTTGATCATTGATAATATCCCATACGTATTTTTTGTTTTCTGTAAGTTTCATAAATCCACCACCTTTCGCCAATAGTTTTGAAAAGAACTCTCTAAAGAGAGGAAGAGTTTTAGCATGGATCAACGATCTTCTAATCTCCTCAATTTTATCATCCCAGCGTTCATGCAGTTTTCTGCTTCCTCCTCTCTTAATTGCTTCTTCTTCTTGGTTTAAGATGGACCTCAATGTTTGATGAAAGATTTCAATAAAAATCTTATCTTGTTGATCCTTCCACATTGATTCGTTTTCAATTATGGACATAAGTTCTCTCCTTTCATAATCGTGAAGTTTTTTAAACCATAAAGTTTCAATAGAGATAGTTTCGCCTTTCTTCCTAATCCATTGACATTCTTCGTCCAAAGAATCATGCTGCCATGGTGGAACAAGATAAATATCCCGGTACCAATCATCATTGTTTATAAGATTGTCTGTAATTCTACCGCGAGATGTCGGTTGTTTAATATAGTGAGTTGCTTTTTTCTCATCATCATCATTTTGATTGGACGGAAGAAATCTATTCTGCAAAGTCTTTTGTACTATTCCATATCTCTTAATAGAAAAATCTGAAGATTTTATCGTAAAAATACCTTTTCTAACAGAAGGATTAATTATTGGATTAGAAGAATAATAATTTGTAACTCCCATTGTTACTACATAAATATTTGGATTCAAAGGATTCTTTTTTTGAATGGCCCTACCGGCATAGGCTGTTGCATACTTAAGGCCTGCATCCCCTATCCCTTGGACATCAACATTATCAAATCGGGTTTGAATTTCGTTCTGGATAAACATAAAGTTATCTTGAAATGCTTCCAAAGATGTTATCTCTGGAATAATGAAAGCCCAGTTTTCTCTTAATTTCTTCTTGCTTTTAGTGTTTGGAAGCTTTACAAAAATCGAAGCTATAGGAGAAAAAAATAACAAAAAAGCAATATCAGATGTTCCTTCCCATTGAGATTCATATTTACTGAATCTTTTAGCTGAACCAGGATATAACCAACCCGGTATTTCTACTTTTTTTAAAATATATTTTTTATCAAATATAGGACAGGTATTAGTTAACTGTTGCAATTGTCTGATGATTTGTCCTTTTTCAAATGGACGATAAGTTATTTTAATCGAATCATTTGGTCTTGTTTGATCAAACGTGATTATTTCATTAACTCTTTTTTCTACTGCTTTTGGAGTTAACTTACCCGTGAATTGTAAAAAAGTATTTAAAAGACCTGAATGTGTATTTATCCTTAAGTACTTATGTTCCTTCGCATCGATTGTTCTATGAATACCAGGCAAAAAATAGATATCGTCAATTATTTGCCAACTCCAATTAACAAGCGGTGAAAGCGCCTGATAATCATCGCCTTTCCATTTAAGAGAAATGCTTTGATCAGTCAGAGACCATTGTAGATGATTAGATAATTGTTCTGCATTCTCATCACCATTTTTTATCCAATAATCTAGTGAAGTCAGTGTCATATATAAACCAGCAAGACCAGCTCGTTCAAGAAAACCCATAGCCTCACCGGACAAAGACCAGCAAATACATTTTTCTTGATTATTTTGTGTCATTGAACTGCTCCTAAATCTTCATCGTAATTGATATTATTTTTACTAACGACCGGATACCCAGCAAAATATCCTTCTATGCAAATATTATTTTTATATACTATTGGTAATGTCCAGGCGATTACGTCTCTCGAATTTGGTTTTTTTCCCGCTAATTGCCTAGATATTTGTTCGATATCTTCTTTCAGTATTATAGTTAATGACATATCAGATTCCCTTAGTGGACGCTCATCGCTTTGCCAGTCACCATCTATCCAAGCGGAGAATTGATATTTTTTATCTAAATCTGGTATGTCTTTGATAGCATCTGATAAATCTTTTTGGTTAATTGGCCGATTTAATAGTTTTTCAATCTGTTTTTTAGAAACATCAAGATCTTCTTTGAAATAAGGGTAATCTTTTTCCGGAAAGTAAATGATGCATTTCGCTATTTGCACATTTTCATTGTTATATTTGATGTGTCGATTCAATCTGCCCAATCTTTGCACCAAGAAAGGGAAAGGAGATAACTCAGTTATCAATAAATCTGAACTTATATCAAGAGACATTTCGCAAACCTGAGTGGAAATAACAAGCACTGGTTCATCTTTTTTGAATGACGAGAGAACACTCGATTGCCTTTGAACTCTATTATTGTATCTAAAACGACTATGGTAAAGAATCACGTTATAATTTGAGAAGCTTTCTTTTGCTCTAAGATAGCTATTTATTGCTGATTTTACTGTATTATTTACCCAAAGTACTTTTTTCTTGTTTTGTAATGCATTCTCAACTTCATTCCAGCAATCATTTTTACTTGGTTTTATTTCCAGTATATATCGTTTAATAGATTCAATGTTTTCATCTCCGTAAAATATTTGAAATTTTTGCCTGTCTAATACTTTTTTCAATCTTTCAATTCTGGAATTTGTGACTGATGCGCTCATAATCAAGACTGGAATTTCAGAAAATATCTCAAGAAATCTAAGAAGAGCGCCAAATAATTTTGAGTCATAACTATGTACTTCATCAAATACAATTCCCGAAGAGAGAATCGGAGGAAAACTATAGAGGCCAGTTCGATGATTTTGAATTATGCCCAGTATTGTATCAGTTGTACATACTATTATCTGTTTCGTCCACGCCTGAAGAGATTCATACTTTAAAGTTTTTGCTGTCGGATCGTCAAAATATTCAGGGTATTCATCTCTCATTTTTTCTATATCATAAAAAGATCTGCTGTGAATCATAGCCCGTTCAATATCAGTTTGAGCTAATAAATAATCTTCGAATCCTGCTGATGTAGTCCCTGTTGTTGGATAACAGAAAATTATTTTTCTATTCCCAGCATATCTCTTAGCCCATGCATAGGCCGCAATTGTTTTTCCTGTTCCACAGCCAGCTAATAAAATAGTGGCTCGAGAATCACTTTCTGCCACTTTGTTTTGAAAAGAGTTCATATGAGAATCGGGTCTTAACCTATGATTTATAACATTATCCAGATCATTTTCAGAAATGGTAGTACTTAATGATATATCGATCCAATTTGAAATAGAAATCCCATCATGCAATTTGGCAGAACCTATACCATCAGCAGAAATCAATAGGGCTTTTAAAATAGCTAGTAATGATTTATCATAACTTTTTAAGCATTGTGACATTCTTTGCGACTCTTGTATATATAAATTTACAATATCATTAATATTATCTTGATTAATATCGTCATCTTCATAAATTGTAATTTCTAAATTATTAAATTTATATGGTCCTTCATCATCGGGATTTAATAAATTTCTCATCTTATCGACTATTTCAATAACATTTTTATGGCTGCCATAGTATGTAAATTTTTTAGGAATATTATTTTGTCTTACAAGCTTTTGACTTTCATTTCTAATGATAGGTGGATCAAGATGAAGCCTTAAGTGATGTCCACCTGCAATCCAGGATATCCAATAAATAAAATCAGTAGAGAAATATTTTCCTAAAATTGCCTTAATTGGATTATCAATAGTTGTTATTAAAAGCGCAGTCAATATATCATGAGTTATAGGATGAAGTATGTAATTAAACTCTCTATCGTTTTTAAGCATTCCTTGGAAAACATTATTCGCTTTTCCAATATCATGAAGGAGAGCACAAGTTGTTAGCATTTTTTTTACAATTTCCAAATCAATCTGCTGGACATTCATACATTTTGATATGTTCAGATATTCAAATAATTTTAAGACAGCATCGAAGACTCTTAGCGAATGTCCTGAAAGAGTTTCTTCATGATCCGGATTATCTGGAGTTTCAGATGTTTTCGCTAGTAATATCTTTGGAATATCTTCCATCAAAGATTATCTCCTGTCGGGTATGAAGATTCCGCAGCCGAAGCGACGGCGGCCGCCGACCCCTTTTTCCTGGAGGGTGAGGGATTCTTCGGCTGAAAGTTCACTTACCGTGAGCGCGAAGCCGACGACCTGTTTGCCGTGGATGCTTATCGTTCTGCGTAAGAACGGCGAATGAGAGCCGGACTCGCGGTCCCGGTTCGCCTCGGCGATTTCCGGCTGCGGGACGAGGGCCGCTTTTCCCTTAATTGCGAGTTCCGTAAGCTGCCTTGCCGCGGCTTCGAGGAACGGTTCAGGTTCCATAAAGCCCTTGATGATGACCATCCTGGAATACAGGCGCGGATAAGGGATGAGGAGAGTTGTGCTGGAAACGCCGACGGTGATTTTATATCCATCAAGATCGAGCGTTTTTCCGGCGATGGGGAGGATTTCCCGTATTTTTTCATCATCGACGCGAAAGACAAGCCTACTTTTAGGGGTAAGCGATATGAGACGGTTTCCTACCGGTATTCCGGAAATTGGATGTATTCCTATCTCTCCGCATCCGTGCAGATGCGGCAGGACACGCGATATGCTGGAATACAGCGAATACCCGTGATCTGAAGGGATTTGCTGACCAGTGATATTAAATGATAAATCTATGACTTTCATCTTTTCCTCCCCTAACATTGGTAATCATATCATTTGGATGGGACATTAATTAATGTTTGCATGCCTAAAAAGGATAAATCATTATATCTTGTAAAGTCCTGATGTCCAACAAAAGCAACGACTCAAAGACATAATTAATAAGCAATTCGCTTAATCTGAATAGTTCACATTGAAAAAAGGACGGCGAGTATTTCATACTCGCCAAATATGCATATTTAACGGTCTTGCGCTCTCGCGAGCGCCGGATAAAAATCGGGCACAAATTTGGGACTTATTCTTTTTCGGAAATGAATCCAAGAACGATATCCGTCAAGGAGGAACGCACCGGAGCGCTCGACCAGAGTTAAATGAAATAATGCCGCGAGGAGCGTAGTATCCTTGACGGCGCTTCCAAATATAATCAAACCGCTGGAAGGAAAAAGAGTTCCGCTCGAAAACCTGAAAATCACTCTCAACAAATAATGGTTTAAATCTCCAATAAAGCCCGAACTCCGAACCTCTCTTTTTCCTTCCACTAACAGAAAAAAAAGACTCACGTGAATAACCGAAATCATGGAATCGCAAGCTAAAATATGGAAATTGATCAGGAAGCATATTTAATACTGTATGTTTAATTACAGCCAGAGCATAACAACAGGCTTCAAGCTCAAATACTGTTCGTTAACGAACAGTAGGGCACTCGTGTATGTTTTACAAGGTATTTACTTACTGTTCGCCAGCGAACAGATAAATATCAAGCAGTAAAAAGCGCTTTACCAAAAAATTATTGAACGCACTAACCTGATAATTGACATTAAAATGGTGCTATACCCGTCAATATCTGTGATCTTCCGCAGAGAAAAATGAAGAGAACGGATATTGACGGGCAATGGGCATAGATATAACCTTAGTATTATTAGTGGAAAATACTATTTTTTATGGCATTTTGTATATCGCAGAATAGCAGTAAGCAAAATGCTCATAATATTTACTTTATGTTTAATAGATATGTGTTCAAGCATCGAATTTTCAAAATCTTCCGGTAAATATCCGGACTTGTGCCTTAAAGGAATTCCGTAACCGCCACTATATTGATGTATTTCGAAGGGATGCAATGTTTCAGTAGGTGTAGTGCCTATAGTATCTATTTCTTGTTCAACAAACATACTTTTAAGCGCCACATTTTTAAAATCTTCTGGTGAATATCCGAACTTGTGTCTAAAAGGAATTCCGTAACCACCACTATATTGATGTATTTCAAATGGATGTAATGTAGATGAATTACCTTTTATTTTTTTCATAATTAAATATATATCGCTAATTAAAAATATCGTCAATAGCTTTGACAGAATTCAATCTAGAAAACTCTCGTTATCTGTTTTAAAACCGTAACTGGAATTGCTGAAACAGAAATCTGAATGCTATTTTTTTGTAATAACCCTTAAAAATTGGACAACCAGGCAGGAGGGGGTGCGGACTAAATTGCTATATAACTATGCTAAAAATTGCTCCAAATTGATGAAGATAGCAATGTATTACGAATCCGATGCAGCTAAGAACAGAAATAATAATGGTGGCTGCCCTTCAGTGTTTAATCGCAGATTCTACACTGAAGGGCATACACTCTAACCATAACCTGAATATTAATAAGCATTTACAACTCAATATAATACTTTTTCTACTTTGCAGCAACTGTTATCTTGCATTTTAACAAATAATGCTTATATTATAGATGAGTATGGCTGTGAATAGATTATCAACGCCTTATAATCTGTTCATAACAACAGCCACAACTAATTACCTTGAGGTGTCGTCTATATGGTGGTGAGTGAAAAGATAATGAGATGCCATAAAGACAACTTTGCTCATTATTACTATCTCATTAAGAGTATTGACGTTAAACGCAGTCCAGTGCTGATTATAAGCCTTGAAAAATCATTATTTATACTGTCTAGGCTTATTTGCTGTTCGTTGATGAAAAGCTACAACGTTTCAGTAACAGTGCTTGTTTTATGAGGGTTCATTCATAAAACAGTCGCCTTCCTAAGGGGGCGAGCAGGACAGATCGGTAATGAAAATT
>Ga0315276_10002778_pt1 | contig 15986 bp, 11 predicted proteins | sample YL17G05_0_MG_FD_204542 | JGI IMG/M metagenome (GOLD analysis project Ga0315276, IMG submission 204542) | Sediment microbial communities from Yellowstone Lake, YNP, Wyoming, USA - YL17G05_0 | ecosystem: Environmental > Aquatic > Freshwater > Lake > Sediment | place: USA: Wyoming | collected... | reverse complement strand
TGGTGACATTAATGCTCATGGCGGACCCTTATATTTGAATGGCGTTGGCCTAGGTGTCGGTTTGATGCGCCGAAACTTTAGGCTGTTCATTTGGGAGTTTTCGCAAAAACAATGATTTATTCTCGATAATCTATGGTCCTATTTTAGATGGGTCAGTCACTATTCGTCGCCACTATACTAAATGAAAATTGAATATAAGACGTGATGACAATGGACGGTGAAGGGCATATGATCCATATACCGCCCAATCGCCATATTGCCGCCGAGATCCGTCCATGGAAAATTCATCCGTGAAGAACTTAGATCTCAAAGTCCTCTGCGTGGATGATGAGCTAGCCATTTTGGAGATCTACCAGGACCTGGTACTTCAGGCGGGCTTTACCCCGATTCTTATGCAGGATCCCACAGCTGCCATTGACGCCTTCAAAACCGATCTGAGTAGCATCGTCATGGTGATCTCTGACTACCGCATGCCGCAGATGAATGGCTTTGAGTTGCGTGCTGCCTTGATGGCTGCCGGCGGTGCGATGGTTCCTTTTGTTATAGTCTCAGGCTTTATCGACAAGGACATGGCGCTTACAGCGCTTGATCTGCGAATTTCGTCATTCATCGACAAACCTGCCGGAGAACAGGATTTTTGTGAACGTATTGCCAAGGAGGCAACACCTCGCGTCGAGGTGATTCGCGAAGGCCAGGCGTTAGCAGGGATTTTTGTCGAAGAAGGGTTGAGCATACTCGATGAAATGGAGCCGGTGCTGCTGTCACTTGAACATGATCGCACCAATGCCGAAGCCATCAATGCAATCTTTCGCGGCGCACACACCTTAAAGGGATCGAGCGGCTGCCTAGATTCTGATGTGATTACAAGATATGTGCATAAGTATGAGGACATTATATCTGGTCTTAAAAAAAGCCAGATCACCCTCACTGATGAGATCTACGAAATCCTTCTTAAGGGATTTGACCGGATTAAAGGGTTGGTCGCCAGTGTCGCCACGAAATCCCTGCATACCTACAACCTGAATGAAATTCTTCCGGAGCTATCCCTAAATTCAGGTAGCTCCGGTACGGATGCTGCTAAGCCAGGGGAGCGAGCCGCAGTAAGTCCGGCTGGTGCAGCGAAGGGCGATGCGCATAAGACCAAGGCCAAAGACAGCATCGCTGTACCGATTAATATGCTCGACGAACTCTCCGGGTACTCGGGTGAGATCACAGTGATACGCAACATGGTCAATAAAATTGTACGCTCACTTGAAGCTCAGTATGTCGGCAACCGGGAGTTCACCTCTCTTGGTGAGCTTCTAGATGAAATGCACAAAATAAACAGTACGATACAGGTGCGGATCACCGACCTCAGAAAGGTACCACTTGCGGCCGTATTCAAGCCGATTCCGCGCACGATCCGCGACCTTAGTCGAGACTTAGGCAAGAGCATTGTGCTTGGCATCGAGGGTGAGGCGTTGCGGGTGGATAACTCCTTGGCAGCGGTTTGCAGCAATAGTTTGGTGCATTTGGTGAGAAATAGCGCCGATCATGGCGTTGAGCTACCAGCCGAGCGCTTGGCCGCAGGCAAGCCAGAGTCTGGCAGCGTGCACATTAAGTGCTTTGAAGCCAATGACCACGTGAATATTTCGATCGCTGACGACGGCCGCGGCATCGACTACCTGAAGATTAAAGCCAAGGCCTTAGAAAAGGGTCTGTTCACAGCAGACCAACTTGCTAGCATGAACGAACAGCAAGCGTTGGGCATCATTTTCGCCTCTGGATTTAGTACCGCCGCCAAAGTCACTGATGTCTCCGGCCGCGGCGTCGGCATGGATATGGTCAAATCTTCAGTGGAGGCGGTGGGCGGCCAGATCAACATCGAATCAAAGCCCGGACATGGGTCGACTTTTACGTTGCGTCTACCGATACCCAAATCGGTGCTGATCATCAACTCGCTCGTCGTTGAATCAGCCAAGCATTGCTTCGCCGTGCCCCAGGATTCGATATTGCGGGTGCTGCGCATCGAGCATGAACAATATCATCAGATGGTGCAAAACGCCGCGACCGGGATTGTCCTGCGTCGTGATGATACGATCTACCCGCTCGTTGATCTCAAAGATGTCCTACAGCTACCCTCGCCGCCCTTAGACGCGGCGCCTGCGACCGGCATCGTTGAAATCCTTATCTTAAGAGCCGGTGCACTCCTGTTTGCGTTGCGAGTAGACGGGATTTTGGATTCTGAAGAAATCGTGGTTAAGAGGCTGCAGAGCTGTTTTAATCCGGAGAATGTTTATGCTGGTGCGACTTTTATGGGCGATGGGAGCGTCGGATTGATATTGGACGTCGTTGGCCTAGCGGTGCTTGCCGGCGTCACGCCATCTGCATCCGAGCAGGCCGTCATGGCGCATGAGTCGCAACAGTCTAAAATAGATCAGGAAATTCCGATTGTGACGCGTGACTATTTACTGTTTAGCTTTGGTGCAAAGACGCTATTTGGTGCACCGCTAGACCAAGTGTTCCGTTTGGAGGAGTTAGATCCGAAGAAGGTGCAGATGAGCGGGGCAAAGCGGGTGATTATTTACCGTGACTGTGCGATGCCGATCTATTCGATTGAGAAGCTTCTGAAACTAGCAGCGCCTGACAACGGTACTAAAGATCTGGAGAAGGAACGTATTGCGGTGATCGTTGCCCGCAATAACGAAGGGTATGTCGGATTTGAGGTGTCTAAGGTGATCGATATAGCCTCAAGCGGTGAAAAGGTTTCAGACGCGATACGCGACCGCATCGGTGTTGCCGGCAATGCCTTTATCAATGAACGCTCAGTCACCATTTTAGATCTTCCTGCAGTATTAAAGTATTCCATGACATCGGAGTCTGTGGCATGAGGACCTCCCTTGGTCATCCAGCCGGTTACGTGGGCGCAGGCCAAAGCGAGTTTGAGATCAGCACTACCAGGAGCTTTTGAGCATATGGGGATGGCGGCACCGCAGCTGAACGAAGCGCTTTCAGAATACCTCGACGAGTGTTGTGAGATGCTCGAGCGTTTGGGTAAAAGTCTTAATACTATCGAAAAGGGCAATGCAAGTAAGGACGTCTTGGCCTCGGTCTACCGCGATATGCACACCATTAAAGGATCATCTCAGCTTTTTGGATTTTCCCAAATTGGTCACTTGGCGCATGCGATGGAAACCTGCCTGGATCCAGTGCGCAAGGGTAAGATGACGGTGCCCCACGATATGGTGGACAGGCTTTACGACGGCTGTGATATCATTACCAATTTGCTAGCTGGAATTCGCGAAAATAAACACGAACCAAATATGAATGGAGCGTTGACGAAATTGCTGCCGCGGTTGATCGCGATGGCAGAAGCCTCGATCACTGGTTCGTTGCCTCCGTCTAAGGATAAGGAGGTGCCGCTCGAAGACCAAGACACCGTGCGCAGGGCGAAACCAGTGCAGGTTCGATTGAGTAGTGAACTGGTAGGCGATGCTGGTCTCTTGAAGGTACAAAACTCCCATCCTGTGATCGAGGCTTCTGTGACAATCGACCAAAAAAGCTCCGTAGAAATACCTGGATTCTCGTCATTTGACGACCCTGTCGAACCGGCAGCGCCGGCAGCGCCGGCAAAGCCAGTGGCCGTACCCCCTCCGACTGCAAAGCCCGTTGCGGCCGCCGCTAAAGATCCTGCTGTGCCAGCAAAGGCTGAGGTTAAGCCGGCTAGTGAGGATCCCCATTCGGACACCATCCGGGTGCATGTAACCCTACTCGATAGCCTCATGAACTTGGTTGGCGAATTGGTCCTTATTCGTAACCAGCTGCTGCAGCACTCGAAGTCCAACGACGAAGACACCGAGTTTCTCAAAATGGGCCAACGCCTAAATGTCGTTACTGCTGAGTTACAGAATGAAGTGATGAAGACGAGGATGCAGCCGATTGGCAATGTCCTCAATAAATTCACCCGAGTCGTGCGCGATATGGGTCGGGATCTCGGTAAAAAGATCGACATCGAGCTAGTCGGTACCGAGACCGAGCTGGACAAGACCATCATTGAAGCGGTTAAGGATCCGTTGACCCACATCGTCCGCAATGCCGTTGATCACGCCATCGAATCGGCAGAAGAGCGCAAAAAACTCGGTAAAAGCGAGACTGGTCTCATTCGTCTAAAGGCTTACCACGAGAGCGGTCAGGTCATCATCGAAATTGCCGACGATGGCCGCGGTTTGAGCCGGGAGCGATTGGGCACCAAGGCGATAGAAAAGGGCCTCATCACTAAGGACGCTTTTACCAATATGAGCGACCGGGAGGTCCAGGCACTGATTTTTGCGCCAGGTTTTTCGACGGCGGCAGCCGTGTCCAATATATCCGGTCGCGGTGTGGGGATGGATGTCGTCAAGACCAATGTCGAGAAGATTGGTGGAGTGGTTGACCTCGCGAGTACCGAGGGCGTCGGAACCACGATCAAAATCAAGATACCGTTGACCCTGGCGATAGTCCCGGCCCTCATCGTGCGAGCTGGTGGCCAGAGGTATGCCATTCCGCAGGCCAAGCTGGTTGAGCTTTTAAGGATTGAAGGGAATGATGGGGACGCCGAGCAGATTGAATCCCTTCAAGGGAAACCAGTGCTGCGCTTACGCGGGAAATTGTTACCCATCGTCTCGCTCACTGAGGTACTCCGCACGCAGGGGGTCCAGGTGAATGCGGCGCCTACGTCCGGTGTTGGGCATCCCAGCGAGGACCACGCATCCAATATCGTCATCCTAAGTGGCGAGGGCCTCATGTTCGGAATGATCGTCGATGAAATTGATGACTCAACGGATATCGTGGTTAAAAGCCTATCGCCGTTTCTGAAGGACCTGACGATATTTTCGGGCGCCACGATTATGGGCGATGGCTCGGTGGCCCTGACCATCGATGTTACGGGAATTTCTACCACAGCTAACCTGGTCGGGGAGGCAATGGATGCTGGTTCCGGCATGACCGCAACGGACCGCAAATCTGGTGCTCGCCGCGCGGAATCCTGTGAGTTTCTACTCATCGATGTTGGTGCAACCGGTAGCTATGCCATCCCTCTTAGCCTCGTCAGCCGCATAGAAATGTTTGATCAGGACCGATTCGAACGCTCTGGTGAGCAAAAGGTCGTGCGCTATCGTGATGCGCTTTTGCCAGTCTTCTCCCTCCCTGAATTTTTGCATCTACCCGATGCGGGGCGGGCTACTGCCGCCAAGGAAGGCACTTCTGTCGTAGTGATTAAGCGCGGTGACCGGTCCTACGGCATTGAGGTTTGTGATATCCAGGATATTGTTGAGCTAGCGGCTCGCATAGATCAAACCGTTAAGGACCGCCCAGGGATACTAGGAACCATCATCGCGCAAGAAAAAGTCATTGTTGTGGTCGATATCTTTGGAATGATCGACCAAGTCAAGGCACGTTTGGAGATGGGATCGCAGGCGCCAGGTGCGACCGCGAAGGTGCAAAAGCTTTCAAATGAGGTGGCATTTCGGCGCAACCATCGCATCCTGGTGGTCGAAGACAGTGCGTTTTTTCGCAATTATACGCGCCAGATCCTTGAGGACGCCGGCTACGCAGTTGAGGTTGCCGAAGATGGCGCCGACGGCTTGTCCTTGTTTGAAGGCGCTACTCCCACCCACTTTTCACTGATTCTCTCTGATATTGAAATGCCGGTGATGGATGGGTACGAGTTGGCGCGCAAGGTGCGGGTGTCAAAGGCCAATGCCAAGATACCGATGGTCGCCATCACCACCAAATTTAGTGTGAGTGATGCTGAAGTTGGTGAAAAGGCCGGTTTTTCGAAATACCTCGAGAAATTGGATCCGGACAAGCTGATCAAAGAACTCGACGACCTCCTTGGTCGCCAAGAAGGAGGGGCAAAGCGTGCAGCAAACAGCTGAACATAGGCCGTCTAATACGGTCGACAAGTCGGAGGTTAGAGGTAGCGCCACGCTGCAATTTTCGACCTTCTACGTGGCGAATCGCCTGTACGGGATCGACGTGACGCGGGTCCAGGAGGTTGTGCGTCCGATGCCGATGACTCCTATCCCCCTAGCTCCAATCTATGTACGTGGCCTGATCAACCTGCGCGGGCAAGTCGCCACAGCGATTGGTCTACGCCAACTCTTTGGCTTGACGGGCGGGGCTCCAGACGAGTTTATGAACGTCGTCTGCAAGGTGGATGGTACTCTTATTTCGCTGCAGGTCGATGAAATAGGCGATGTGATTGAGGTTGCTCAAGGCGATTACGAAGCGACGCCAAAGACCGTTGCTGGGGACATCCGCCGATTTATGTCGGGGATCTATAAAATTACCGATTCGCTTCTGAGTACGATCGATGTCGATCGGATCAATAAATTTTTGAATCATAAACTTTAAAATAGCGGGTATTAACATGGCAGAGCTGGTAACAAGTATCAAATCAAAAGCCAAAGTGGAATTAGCCGAATTTGCCGGCATGTCAGAAAATTCACCGATCAATATCTTGTATTGTGATCGCGAATTCAACATCACTTACGTCAATCCCAAGAGTAAGGAGACCTTGCGTACCATTGAACAATTCTTGCCGATCACGGTAGACAAGATCCAGGGTATATCCATCGATATTTTTCATAAAGTTCCGGCGCACCAACGCCGGCTCCTTGCCAATGATAAGAATTTGCCACACCGCGCGGTGATCGGCGTCGGACCCGAAAAGCTCGATCTTTTGGTGTCCGCCATTTATGGCGATGCAAACGAATATATCGGCGCGATGGTGACTTGGGAGGTCGTGACCGAGCGGTTAAAGGCCGCTGGTGCCTTAGCGCGCACTCAGTCGATGATGGAGAATGTTCCAGTCAACGTCCTTTTTTGTGGTTTGGATTTTGTCATTAGCTACGCCAATCCAGCGAGTATGACTACTCTCAAGAGCATTGAACAGTACATGCCGATCAAGGTCAGTCAAATGATTGGCTCGTCTGTCGATGTCTTCCATAAAAATCCGGAGCATCAGCGGCGGATACTTTCAAGCGAAAAGAATCTGCCACACCGGGCGACCATTGGTGTCGGTCCCGAAAAGCTCGATTTGTTGGTGTCACCTGTTTTGGACCAAGATGGAAAATATATAGGCGCTATGGTGACTTGGGAGGTCGTGACGAAGAAGTTGGTGCAGGAAATGAACCTCGCGAGAACGCAGAGCATGATGGACAACATGCCGATCAACGTCCTACTCGCCGATCGTGAATTAAACTTAATCTATATGAATCCACGGAGTCGAGACACCTTAAAGGGCATTGAAAAGGATCTGCCCATGGCGGTGGAAAAGATCCAAGGACAATCCATCGATGTGTTTCACAAAAACCCGCAGTATCAGCGCAAAATTCTGGCCGATGAGCGCAATTTGCCGCACCACGCAAAGATTAAACTAGGCGCCAATACGCTGGCATTATTGGTGTCAGGCACCTATGACGTCAACAAGAACTATATTGGTCCGATGGTTACATGGGAGGTCATTACAGACAGGATCGAACTAGTTGAGAATATTGGTGAGGCCTCACGGCAATTGGCCGCCGCATCAGCTGAGTTGAATGCAACGGCTACTCAGATGAGTGGCAATGCCGAGAAGTCTACCTCTGTCGCCAACGCCACCGCCGCGGCATCTGAGGAGGTGTCTCAAGGGGTGCGGACAGTCGCCACGAATACGGAAGAAATGTCGGCTGCGATCAAGGAAATTGCACGCAATGCCTCCGAGGCATCGACGACCAGTGCATCGACCCTGAAGCAAGCCCAGGCCACGAACATTACGATCACAAAGCTAGGCGCGAGCAGCCTAGAGATTGGTAATGTTATTAAGGTGATTAGTTCTATCGCCCAGCAGACTAACCTGTTGGCACTTAATGCTACGATTGAGGCGGCTCGTGCCGGTGACGCCGGTCGCGGTTTCGCGGTGGTCGCAAATGAAGTGAAAGAGCTGGCCAAGCAGACCGCCAAAGCGACTGAGGATATCACCAATAAGATTACGGGCATTCAGCAGGACAGCAAGCTCTCCGTCGACGCTGTTAATGCGATCGGACAGACGATCGAGAAGTTAAACGGCATTGCCAGTGCCATTGCCGCTTCGGTCGAAGAGCAGGCAGCTACCACCAATGAAGTGGCCCGGGTTGTGCAAGAATCATCAAAGGGTGTGGCCAGCATCACCGACAACGTCAAGATCGTGTCGTCAGCGGCTAAAGAGACCTATACTGGATCGAACCAGGTGCTTACTGCAGCGAAATCCCTAAGCGAACTCGCCGCGCGCCTGGAAGCACTGGTTAAGCGCATCGAAGTCTAGATTGAATGGAGTAGAAATCCCGCCTCGCGAGCCGGGAGCAGTGAACGAAAGCAACCGGCGTTGACCACTATGGGGTCAGCGCCGGATCAAGCGCTTAAGGCAAGGGGCGGGGCTATGCGCATTTTAGTGGTCGATGACTCTGTGGTCTTTCGTTCGCAGATTAAGGCGGCGATTGATGGTATCGACGGCATGACCGTAGTGGGCTCAGCAGCGAATGGCAAAATTGCGCTGGAACGCCTCGAACAGTTGAGCGTTGATATCGTCATCCTAGATCTGGAAATGCCAGAGATGAATGGCCTGGAGATGCTCGGAGAAATGCATAAGCGCGGGCTAAAGCAGACGGTCATTGTCTTTGCCGCGCCATCACTTACCGGTGCGGCCTTGGCGATGGAGGCTTTGCGGGCTGGAGCCGCAGACTTTATCGCTAAACCAAACTCAGCGGGCTCTCTAGATGAGGCGCTGGCCGGTATCAAGAAGGAGCTTGTTCCGAAGATTCTGCAGTTTAAGGCCCGGATAGAAAAAAGGACTTTAGCAGATGGTGTGGGAGCAGCGGGTGCAGGCCCGCGGCTAGGCATGACTTTGCCGGAGGTTAAGCCAGCAACCGGTGCGAAGCGCCTGCTGAGCAGCATTAAGCCCCGCATCGTGGGTATCGGCTCCTCCACTGGTGGACCGACCGCTTTAGATACGGTATTTGCTCATCTACTACATCAGCCTCTGGCCATTCCAATCCTTATTGCGCAACATATGCCGCCCAACTTTACTAAATGCTTGGCTAAGCGCCTAGGCGAGATCAGTGGGCATGAGGCCAGGGAAGGTCAGCATGGGGAACCAGTGAAACCCGGGTGCATCTATGTGGCTCCTGGCGACTATCATATGACCGTGGCGTTCAGTATCGATAAGCGCGAAGTGCTAATTCAGTTGGATCAAGGGCCCAAACGCAACTCGGTGCGGCCGGCGGTGGATAGCCTTTTTGAGTCAATGGTAACGACCTACGGTAGCTCTTGCGCGGTCTTTGTGCTGACTGGCATGGGCGAGGACGGTATGATCGGTGCTAAAGCGATTAAAGGCGCCGCGGGTGGTGTTATGATCCAGGATCAAGCCTCATCGGTGGTTTGGGGGATGCCAGGCTCGGTGCACGCGGCTGGGGCGTTCGATGCAATGGGTGATCTCAGTGAATGTGCGAATAGTTTGCTTCAAATGGTAAAATGAGGGCTATTGTGGCGACTCTTTTTGGTGATTTTTTGATTCAAAATAACCTCGTTGCTGCCGAGGATATACTCGTAGCGCTAATCGATCAGTTGCGCGCTGTGCCGTCGACTGCAGAGGTGCTCTATGATTACGCGATCATTCCGGCAGCAGAGCTGCTCAAGATCCTGGCCTATCAGCAAATCCATAGCCTCGACTTTCGTGCCAGCGCTATAGCGCTAGGTATTTGGTCGCCAGAGATCGCCCAGCAAGTCAATGACGAGTTGCATAAACTACGCCGCCCACTCGGCGAGATTCTGGTCGATAGGGGGCTTTTGGATCTGCCGCAGTTGACTAAAGCGCTTGATGCCTATGTTGAGGCCGCGTACCGAGATGTACCTGCGCCGGTTGTGCCCCCAGTGGTAGCGCCGCCTGCACCTGCCAAAGTGGATGGGGGTGCTAGGCAGTCGCTACAGCGAGCCCCGGTAGGCGATCTATCGGCGCCATTGGTAGCGGAATACTGCGAGTCTTTTGCCAGCGAGATTCACCCAGCGCTGGCGACCGTCATCGCTGGTATCGAGTCTGCCGGTGACGATGCCGCGGCCATCGCGGCCGGCCTGCAGCAGGCTCTGGCTGAATTTGTCACGCTTCGTGGTGCGGCTGATTTTTTAGGTGCAAGGCAAAGCGAGGGCATAGTGAACGCCGTCGTTGTCCTTTTGGAATTATGGCGGGCCGCGCCGAGCACCGTGGACTGCACCGCTATGATTGAGCTGTCAAAGACTGCCGTAGCGCTCCTCAGTTGCTTGGTCCAGCATCTGAAGACATCCCGTTCTGAGGTGGGCGCCTTGAGCGATCCCCATATGACTGGTGTGCTGGCGGGCTTTTGGCGATCAGAAGCTGATTTAAGAAGTATCAAGACCCAAGTCGCGGCCTAAGGAGTGGGATAGTGAAGATTTTTGTCGTCGATGATTCGCGAGCGGTACACGCCATACTCGGCGAGATGCTTCAGGGCTGTAATATATCTTTGAAGCACGCCTACAATGGCCAAGAAGGACTGGATGCCTTGAGCGCTCCAGATTTTGCGGCGGATTTGGTGTTGCTCGACTGGGAGATGCCGATCCTCGCCGGAATCGACGCTCTGCCGCTGTTGGTGCGGTGTCGTCCGAATCTACCGATTATGATGATGACATCGAAAAATGCGATGGCCGACATCGCCGAAGCGCTGAGTAAAGGCGCACTTGACTACATCATCAAGCCCTTCACGAAGGACATCTTGATCAGTAAAATCAGCCAGGTTAATGGTCTGGAGGTGGCCTGATATGAGTACTTCGGAAGCAGATATGTTAAAGTATTTCTCCACTCTTATTGAAAAAGAAACTGGCATCCAGTACTCCGAGGTTAATGGGCATCTCTTGCTTAATCGGCTCAACGATTTGGCGAAGTTTGTTGGTCTTGAGAACGCGGCAGCACTTTGGTTGGATGTTCGCAAAAATGGTCTGACTCCAGTGGCGAAGGCTCACGCTCTTGATTTAGCGACCAACAACGAGACCTCCTTTTTTCGTGATGTAGAGATTTTTGAGTTCTTTAAAACGCAGTTCGTCCCCAAGACGATGAATTCGTCGGCAGGAATTCGAATTTGGTGTGCGGCGACCAGCACGGGTCAAGAACCTTATGGCTTGGCCATGACCATGGCTGAGCTGCGCCTTGCTGGCATCCACAAGAATTATCAAATTCTTGCTACCGATATCAGCGACCGAGTATTGAAGCAGGCCGCATCCGGCACCTACAGCCAACTGGAGGTTCAGCGGGGCCTGCCGGCAACGATGCTCGTCAAATACTTCGACCAGGTCAATGACGCCGCGTCGAATTTCCCTCGCTACCGAATTAAATCGGAACTTTCTGCGCACATCTCGTTCAAATTACGCAATCTATTGGAACCCTGGCCCAACGGGGAGGTTTTTGACATCGTTTTTTGTCGCAATGTGCTGATCTATCAAAATGTCGAGAACAAGAAGGCGGTGATCGCGCGCATCGCGGCGGTCCTGGCTCCTGGTGGGTATTTGGTGCTCGGCGGTGCCGAAAGCCTGCTAGGCCTGTCGGATAGTTTTGAAATGGAGCAGTATGGTAGGGCTTGCGTCTACCGGGCCAAACAAAGCATAAGGGCATCGGCATGAGCATTGCGGATTCGCTCAATGCGGTGCGGCTGGGCTCCCAATTTGTTGTTGGCCTCGCCAAGGCGAAGCTTAGAGCGAATGCGGGTGACGGGGTGGCCGTTCAATACATCATGGATGCCTTGTCCACCTTGGGCCCTGGCTTACCCGCAAAGGCCGCTCAGTTGCTGGCTGTCGGAACTGCGAGTGAGCCGTGTGATTTAAGTGCGTTGGTTTTAGACAGCGACGATGTTTACAGGCTCCTTGAGTCTGAGGCGCCGTTGCTGTTTGCTGACATTGAGACGCTGTCGCCGATCGGCATTCCTGGCTCGCTTGGGCAGGTGCATCGGGCTGTGCTTAAGTCCGGACAGGTGCTTGCGGTCAAGGTTCAGTATCCGGATATTGCCGAAAGGATTCGTGGTCAGCTGGGGGCGCTGTTAAGCGCCGCTGGTTTTGCAGCGAAGGTTGGTACGCAGCATTTTAATGCGCAAGGCTTCCTTGGGTTTTTTTCGGATCGTTTAGGTGAAGAGGTTGACTACCTGCACGAAGCGCAAAATCAGTCGCGTTTTCGCCAGCGATTTCTCGCAAATCCTAACATCATCATACCGGTCGTCCACCAAGAGCTATCGACACACCGAGTTTTAGTGCAGGACTGGGTCGAGTACCTACCTTTAGCGCAGGCCCAGACCCTGCCGGACGCTGCTAGGCAGCAGTTGGCGTCGGCACTTATAGATACATTTTTGACTCAGCTAATGGTTGCAGGCGAGTTACATGGTGATTTTCATCAGGGCAACGTCGGCTGGCGTGCTGCTAATCCAGAGGAACTGGTACTGCTCGATTTTGGTTCGACTCTGAAGTTGCAAGCCGCGCACGTTGCGACGTTGAAAGAGGTGATTTATGCACTCCGGCGCGGCATCAAGCTTGACGCTCTCGAAGCCTTTTGTCGGCTTGGGTTTGACGAACGGGCGCTGCGGCCGCTGGCAGGGGATCTTAAGGCGCTTTGGCGGGTCTTCTTGCGCCCATTTTGTTCGCCTAAGCCTTTTGATCCGAGCAAGTGGAACTTTCGTGAGGAATCATCGGTCCTTTTGGGGGCGCACCGGATGGCCTTTAGGCTGGCTGGACCACCGTGGTTCTTGATGCTGATGAAGACCTTTTCTGGTTTGAACAGTTGCTTATGTGCTCTTGCCACGCCGGTTGACACTAGCCGTTGCATCGAACCCCTACTTGAAGGTGCCTTGGGTGCCATGCCTGCACAGGTGAGGCAGCTGGCCCAGGCGCCCCTACCTAGTCCTGCTGGCGCTGCCGGCGCCTTATGGATCAGGGTGAGTGAAGATGGCGAGGATAAGATTCTATTAGAAATGCCGGTTCGAGCGGTGGAAAACTTGGAGGATCTGGTACCCGATGACGCTAAGGATAGTCTTCGGTCGCTGGGTCACGACCTTGCCTCTATGCGCGCGCGTGTCCTAGCCTCAGGCTCAGTGCCGCAGGTTATTTTTGAGGAATTGCTTGGACGGCGGGCCGTGCGTATTTGGTTAGCCTAGTAGGGAGTCGGTTGGCATGAGTGACTTAAACGAAGAGTCTTTTGCTGCTGAGCTGCAGAAGATTTTTCTCGAAGAAACCCAGGAAAGCCTCGATGATACTGAGGCGGCCTTTGTCGCGATGGAGGTCAATCCAGACGATGCCGCTAAAATAGATAGTATTTTTAGGGTCGTGCATACGATAAAGGGGTCTGCGCATATGGCGGGCTTTGTCCAGCTCGGTCATTTTGCCCATTCATTTGAGGCGCTACTGGATTCATTGCGCAATAAAAAGCTGCGGGTGAATGCTGAGATCGTGGACGTGCTGCTGGCGGGAAACGACTGTCTGCGCGCTTTTGTTGCAGCGCTAAAGGATGACGTGAATGCCACCGTAGATTGCAGTAGCGTGGAAGCCAAGGTCACTGCGATACTCGGGAGCGCTGCCGCGCCAATCATGGCTCAAACGCCGCCCGTAGTCCAGTCGGTCACCAACAAACTAGGCAATCAGGTGGGCGTAAACAACCTGAACCAAGGTAGCCCCGTAGCTGCTGCCACCGCGTCGGCAACACTCACTAAAAGAAACATACTGGTCTGTGACGATGATGAAGATATTCGTGATATCTTGCAGATGGCACTAGAGGGTGAAGGTTACGCCGTTACGACTGCGGAACACGGCAAGGATGCACTAAGGGTCATGAAGCTTCAGGCATTTGACTTGATTTTTACCGATTACAATATGCCCGACTTGAACGGCCTCGAATTTATTCGAGCGGTGCGGAAATTTAACTACTCAATGCCGATCATAGTCGTGTCTGGTGCTAGCTCACGTGACCTTATTAAGGAGTATATGAAACTCGGTGTGGGGGAGTTTATCGACAAGCCATTTACGGTCGAGGCGGTGGCATTTGCGGCGAAACGGGCTCTAAGGGCGCGTGGCTTGCAGGAATCGATGATGAGCCTCACCCGGCTGTGTTTTCGGATTTTCGTGTCGGTGCAACGAATGGAGGCAATGCAACTTGCTAATGGCATTTCTGAAGCGAGGACTAAGGAAGGCCGGCGTTTATCAGATCTCATGTCGGACATGAAGCAGTTTACCGCTAAACTTCTTGAGCTGGAGAAGAACGATATGGATGAGGCGGAGTCATAATGTCTGAAACAGTCGCTGCGACACACCCTGGAGGCCACCTAGCTAATTCACTTCCGGAGACGGAAGGTGAGGTTTTTTTGATTGCAAGGCAGGGGACCTGGGTGGTGTTTTCGCTGGCTTTTGCGAGCCTGATATTTTTTGTAGCCACTCCCTACATGGGTATGGCCACGCTGGCCTTTTGCCTGATGAACCTAGGTTTAATGAATCGCAAGGTGCCCAGGGTGCATGCCACCTATATGGTGACCGCGATAGCGATCGATCTTGGCATAGTTCTGGTGTTAGAGGTCCAGCGTCATGCGATAAAAACCGCCATGGCATTGACCTTGTCGCCTCTGCAGCAGGGGCATATAGGGGCATCGTCGGTGGCTACCTTGCTGTACTTTCCTATCCTTTATTTGGGGTGGCGGGGGATTCGGCATGGCCTAAGTAAATCTGGTCGGCTGCTGCATATGCGTCTTGGGATTGCTGCCTACGTTTTTCGCAGCATCGGCTTTATCTTGATGTTTGCCCTGCTAGGGCGGCATGTGCCGTGATCCATGGGCGTGATCCATGGGCGTGAACCCTGTGAGTTTAGGTTTGAGTTGCATATGATCGCCGACTAAAGTTTTACTTGATTGCGGCGTTGGATATATAGTTGTCTTTTTTGTATTAATTTCTGAACACTTTGATGGAGAAGATAATGTCGGACGGCGCCATCGATTTAACCGGACGTATAGAGAGCAAGCAGTCAGCGGATCACGATTTGCGGATGGCCAATCTTGAAGGCCAGATTGCCGCCATAAATAAGTCGCAAGCGGTGATTGAGTTTGAACTTGATGGGACCGTTCAGACAGCCAACGACAATTTCCTGAAGACGCTGGGCTACACTCTCGATGAGGTGCGTGGCAAACATCACCGGATGTTTTGCGAGCCAGCTTACACCAGCACTGCAGAATATAAGCAATTTTGGGACAAGCTCGGTCGCGGCGAATATGAGTCCAAGGAGTACAAACGCATCGGCAAGGGCAACAAGGAGGTTTGGATACAAGCATCTTATAATCCGATCTTTGATCACCAAGGCAGGCCATTTAAGGTGGTGAAGTATGCTACTGATGTCACCAGTCAGAAGCTGCAAACGGCCGACTTCCAGGGGCAACTTGCAGCCATCAGCAAGTCACAGGCGGTGATTGAATTCGGTCTGGATGGTATCATTCAGACTGCTAACGATAACTTCCTGAAGACCCTCGGATATACTCTCGAAGAGATACGGGGCAAACATCACCGCATCTTTTGTGATTCTACCTACACGGGTTCGCAGGAATATAGAACGTTTTGGGAGAAGCTCAATCGCGGTGAATTCGACTCCGGAGAATACAAGCGGATTGGTAAAGGGGGTAAGGAGGTTTGGATTCAGGCCTCCTACAATCCGATATTTGATCTGAATGGGAAGCCATCTAAGGTAGTGAAATACGCCTCTGACATCAGCGCACAAAAGATGAAGGATGCGCAATTAGCCGCATTGAGCAAGGCCCAGGCCGTCATTGATTTCACCCCAGATGGCATGGTGTTAGACGCCAACGATAATTTTCTGAAGACGTTGAATTACCGCCTTGATGAAATCAAGAACAAGCATCACTCGATGTTTTGTAGCCCGGAATATGTGAAGACTCCGAAGTACAAGGAGTTTTGGCTAAAGCTGGCCAACG
>Ga0315276_10002776_pt1 | contig 15995 bp, 11 predicted proteins | sample YL17G05_0_MG_FD_204542 | JGI IMG/M metagenome (GOLD analysis project Ga0315276, IMG submission 204542) | Sediment microbial communities from Yellowstone Lake, YNP, Wyoming, USA - YL17G05_0 | ecosystem: Environmental > Aquatic > Freshwater > Lake > Sediment | place: USA: Wyoming | collected... | reverse complement strand
TGGATATCTCTGCCCAAATCAAATGGCTATGAGTCTCTTCATACAACCGTTGTTGGTCCGAGAGGCAAATGGGTTGAAGTACAGATAAGATCATCGCGCATGGATGAAATTGCTGAAAAAGGACTTGCTGCTCATTATAAATACAAAGGAAATAAGGGAGAGAGCGGACTCGACAGCTGGCTTTCAAAGATGCGCGAAATACTGGAATCCTCCGACAAAGAAGATTCTTCATTTATTGATCAGGTAAGATCAGGCTTGTATACTGATGAAATTTTTGTCTTTACACCCAAAGGAGACTTACGCCAGCTTCAGGCAGGATCAACCGTCCTCGATTTTGCATTCGATATTCATACAGAGATAGGAGCCACATGCGCAGGAGGAAAAGTAAACGGGAAGAATGTATCTATCAGGTATGTCCTTCAGAACGGAGACCATGTATCAATAATTACTTCAAAGAACCAGAAACCGAAACAGGACTGGCTCTCTTTTGTCGTTACATCAAAGGCCAAAACAAAGATCAGGCAGGTTCTTAATGAGGAAAAAACCCAGGCAGCTGCCGAGGGAAAAGAGATACTGATGAGAAGGTTAAAGAACTGGAAGATCCAGTATGGCGATGCAGTTATTAAAAAGCTTCAGTCAAATTACCAGCTTAGAACGGCTCAGGATCTTTATTTTATGATCGCATCAGAAAAAATCGACCTCATCGAAATAAAAGAGATCTTATCAAGATCAGAAACCAGCGATATAATAACTCCTGTTAAATCTACCCCCGAAAAGGAATCTGCAGAAGCACCTGATCTTCAATATTCTGATTATCTGATTATTGAAGAGAAGATCGAAGGACTCGATTATAAGCTTTCCAAATGCTGTAACCCGGTTTTCGGAGACAGGGTCTTTGGGTTTGTGACTATATCTGAAGGTATTAAGATTCATCGTACCAATTGCCCGAATGCTCATTATATGATTGCCAGATTTCCTTACAGGGTAGTTGTCGCCAGATGGACAAAAACTAAAAATATGCCCTCTTTTAAGGCAACAATAAAGATTACCGGGATTGAGGATATAGGGATTGTCAATCGGATAGCAGATATTATTTCGGATTATAAAGTAAGCCTCCGGAACTTTTCATATAATATGGATGACGGTATGTTTGAAGGAATACTTAATATAATGGTTCCTAATAATAATATTCTCCAGGGCATTATCAAGAAAATATCATCAGTTAAGGGTGTTCTCAAAGCGAACCGTTTTGATAGTGAATAATTACTTCATAAATCACATGTGCATGTAATGATAAAGAGCCTGTTATTTATATCGGTTGCCCCGGTGATCATAGTGGCAATTTACATCTATCTGCGTGATAAATATGAGAAAGAGCCATTTCTTAATTTGTTAATGGCTTTATTTACAGGTATTTTAATAGTATTTCCTGTAGCATTTATTGAGAATTTACTAACCTCTTTTTACATTGGAACGGAGACTCTTTTTAAAGCAGGATACAATGCTTTTTTTGTCGCTTCATTATCGGAAGAGGGTTTTAAATATCTTGCCTTTATACTCTTCTTCTGGAAGAACAAAAACTTCAATGAAAAATTTGACGGGATAGTATATGCTGTCTACATTTCACTGGGTTTTGCTGCTATAGAAAACATTTTTTATGTTTTCCGGGGAGGATATGATGTGGGCATTGTCCGGGCTTTGACTGCAGTACCGGCCCATGCGTTGTTCGGAACTGTGATGGGTTACCACCTGGGTTTCGCCAAGTTTTATCCGGAAAGGAGAAAGAAACAGCTCATGCTTGCTTTCCTGATTCCATTCATCTGGCATGGGTTTTACGATTTCTTTTTGATTGGCCAGAAGCAGATTCTGCTTATCCTGTTTATTCCACTGATAATTTTCTTCTGGATTGATGGATTCCACAAATTGAAGGAACAGTCAGAAGCTTCTGTGTTTAGAAATGACGGATTCCCGGCAAAATAGAGATCGGGTGAACATAAACATAAAACTTAATATCTCAGATCAGCCCTGACAGGAAGCTTTGCCAACTTCTCAACTTCAAGCGATGGGAATCCGAACTCTTCGACAATCTTACCAAGAAGGAGATAGGTTCCGCTTCCCTTGAACGGATATTTATTCAGTGATTGAGGAAAATGAGTTGAATCGAAAAAATTTGACTCACTATCAATAAAACACCCGAAATTCATCCATTCCTTCTTTATTGTCTTTATGTATTTAACTGTTACAAGATGTCCGACCATCCTGACTGTTTTCCCGATATTGTCATTCATCTGGCGGGCAGATACTTCACCGCGATATTGTGTTACAAGCATATCAAACCAGCTAAGGCTCACCGGGAATCCCAATAGTTCAATTTCATCATATGCATCTTCAAGCTTACCCTGTTCAAGATCGGGTAATGTGAAATTTATGACAGGAGAGGAGAAGAGCGATTTTGCAGTCTCATGTTTCCTGCTGTTGATCATCATATGGGCTTCCCAGAGCAGGATAGCCTTGTTCTTCCCGGTAAACCTGAAAGCTCCGGCCCTTATAAGGAGAATAACCTGTTCAAGGCCAGGACCAACTCTTGTTACGAAATCGGCCATATCAGTGAAAGGGCCGTCACGATGCCTGATCTCATCAATGGACCGGGCAAGGTTATCCTGCAGGCTCATAATATGGACAAATCCAAGGTAAATATCTGTACCATAGATAGTTGTCTTATAATTGCTTTTATTTACGCAGGGTAACTGGATGGTAGCTCCACATCTTTTTGCTTCATGAACATAGACCCATGTCCGGTAGAAGCCCCCGAAATTATTGATCACAGCAACCATGAACTCAAGCGGGTAGTGTGCTTTCAGCCAGAGGCTCTGAAAACTCTCGACAGCATATGATGCCGAATGAGCTTTTGAAAATGAATATCCGGCAAACGATTCAATCTGGCGCCAGACCTCTTTTGTTACCTCATCGCTATAGCCCTTTTCCCGGCAGTTTGAAAAGAATTTATCAACAATCCGTTTCATCTCCTGCTTTGATCTGTGCTTTCCGCTCATTGCGCGTCTCAAGGTATCGGCGTCAGAAAGATCAAGTCCAGCAAAGTGATGGCAGACTTTCAGGACATCTTCCTGGTACACCATCACACCAAATGTCTCCTCAAGCTGTTCCTTCATCACAGGGTGTATATACTCAAATTTCCCGGGGTTATGAAAGCGGTAAATATATTCGCGCATCATTCCCGACCGGGCAACCCCTGGCCTGATAATGGAACTGGCTGCAACCAGGGTTGTATAATTGTCACATTGCAGCTTCTGCAGAAGACCTCTCATTGAAGGACTTTCAATGTAGAAGCATCCTTTTGTCTCCCCGGTTCTTAAATATATTTTGACTTTCTGATCATGCTTGAATTTCTGTATTGCATGGACATCTACATCAATCCCGCGGTTGCGCAAAACTATTTCAGCACTCTCACGGATATGGCCGATTCCCCGCTGACTCAGGATATCAAGCTTCTCAAAGCCTATCTCTTCTGCTGTGTACATGTCCCACTGGGTTGTCTGAAAACCTTTTGGCGGCATATCAAGAGCAGTATAGCAGGTTATGGGTTCTTCGGAAATCAATACTCCGCCCGCATGAATACTTCTCATATTCGGAAAATCAGCAATTTTCAGTCCTGTCGAGAAAATAATGTCAGTTATCTCATTCCGGTTTGATTCCGCGGAAGGGTTATCTATCAGGTTATCAATTTCTTCTTTTGGTAATCCATGGACCTTCCCCAGTTCCCTTACTATTGATTTTCCCCTGAAGGTGCTCATGGTACCGAGAAGAGCTGTATAGCTGTATCCGTATCTTTTAAAGATATAATCAAGGACTTCATCTCTTTCCTTCCAGGAATAATCGATATCAAAATCAGGCGGACTGCTACGTTTAGGGTTGATAAATCTCTCAAAGTAAAGGTTCAGATCAATAGGGTCAACATTAGTGATCTTCAGGCAGTAAGCAACTACAGAATTGGCTCCGCTTCCACGGCCTACATGATAAAATCCCCTTGCCATTGAATACCTTACGATATCCCATGTGATCAGGAAATATGCCGAGAAGCCAAGCTTGTCGATTATCTCAAGCTCATGCTCTATTCTTTTTTTTGCCTCACTATTGTTTTTGCCATACCTGTAGACCATCCCATCCCATGCCAGCTTTTCAAGAAGGAGCTTGTCGTCATATCTGCTTGCGGAATAGATCTTCTTATTCTTATTTCCTGTCAGATCAAGCGATAGATTACAGTCTCCGATGAGCTTCGAAGTGTTATTTATGATCTCAGGATGCTGGCTGAAGATCATCTCAATGTAGCGGGGATCCATAAAAAGCTCATCATCACCGGCACACTGCCAGGGGTGAAGATGGCTGAGAAGGATGTTGTTATCAACCGCCCTGAGGCTCCTGTGGATAAAGATGTCGTCGTTGCAGGAGAATGTAACCGGCTTAAGAATTACCATACTGTTGCGTTTCACGGATGGAGGCAGCGTCAGCAGCTTATTTACTTCCGCGGGTTTTATTCCGATCCTTTCATTATCGTGCAGCTTGCGGTCGGGAATCCTGTTTAGCGTATAAATAATATATGAATCACTGAATTGAGGAGGAGGAAAACCGACACTGCTGCCATTGATATTATGCATGGTAAGGAACTCATTCAGTTCCCGTATACCCTGATTATTTCTTGCAATACCGATAAACAGGAGATCATTATCATTTCTGAATTCGATCCCCGCAACAGGCTTTATACTGCTTTTGTTACACTCTGCTACAAATTCCGGCACGCCGGTTGAGTTGTTGATATCCGTAAGTACAATTGTATCAGCCTTGTGTTCAGTTGCTTTCTGAATAAGCTGTTCAACGGACATTGTTCCGTAGCGCAGGCTGTAATATGAGTGACAGTTGAGATACATACCTTTTGGTTACAGGCTACAGGTTACAGGTTACAGGCAATTTGTTATTTTTTCCCCTGTTGCCTGAAGCCTGCCGCCTGTAGCCCTTATTATCTTCCGTACATCATATACCCTCTTAATCTTTCCTCCATCATATTCTGCTCTTTTACGGCGTTTTCAAGCTGTTTAAGGGCCTTTTCCTCTCTTTCGCCTATAGTCATTACCCCGGCGGCTCTTCTCACTGAATATCGCCCGAAACGCTTTCTGAGCTTGTCCATGGCCATATAGAGGCTGATCTTCTCGGGTGTATCATCAAAAATATCGAGCTGCTGGACACCCCTAACAAGATGGCTGAATCTGACTCCGATAAGCCTTATGAGCATGCGGCGCTGATAGAGCCTGCTGAACAGCTCTTTGGCAATATCTGCAAGAACATGATCGAAGGAGGTGTAGGGTATGCGTTTCTGAAGACTGTGAGTGTCGAAGTTAGAATATCTGATCTTCACGGTAACACATGAAGTGAGCTTTTCCTGTTTCCGGAGCTCAAACGCTATCTTTTCCACCATGCTGACCAGCAGCTGATTTAAGCGCACCAGGTCGGTAGTATCCTTATCGAATGTATGTTCTGTGCTTATCGATTTTTGTTCCGAATAGCTTATCACAGGTGTTGTGTCGATCCCGTTAGCTTTTTTCCAGATCTCCAGTCCGTTTTTACCCATAAGCTTTTCAAGCATCTCAGCGGGGATATTTCTGAGAGTATAGATTGTTGAAATACCCATCGATCGGAGCACATGATAGGTTTTCTGGCCTATCATCGGTATTTTTCTTATCGACAGCGGATCGAGGAAGGGAAGAACTATCTCCTTTTTAACCTCGATCTCGCCGTTTGGCTTTGCTTCGCCTGTTGCAATCTTCGATACTGTCTTGTTGATGGAAAGTCCCATAGAAACAGGCAGCCCTGTCTCCTTTATTATATAACGCCGCAATTCATGTGACCATTCAGCACATCCATAGAACCTGTCCATTCCGGTCAGATCGACATAATGCTCATCAACTGAAGCCTTTTCATACAGAGGAGCTCTTTCCGCTATTATATCCGTCACTATGTTCGAATAGTTGCTGTACAGCTCCATATCACCCCGTATAATTATTGCATCGGGGCACATGTTCCTGGCCAGCTTCATGGGCATTGCGGAGCTTACCCCGAATTTTCTTGCCTCATAGCTGCAGCTCGAGACTACTCCGCGGTCGGATATGCCGCCAATAATTACGGGCTTCCCGTTCAATCTGCTGTTCTTTAACCTCTCCACCGATACGAAAAAGGTATCAAGATCGAGATGCAGGACAGATCTTTCTATGTTGCCTGCAGTATTCATATTGCAGATTATTAGATAGTTATACCATACAATAGATTTATTTATGCCAATCAGTTAAGGGCTAAAGCCCATATTATGATGGGTTCAATAACCCCGGCATTAATGCCGGGGTTAGCAAAGGTTCAATAAAGCGGGCTTTAGCCCTTAACTGATTTGTCTATAAACATCCCATCTTAAAAAAATCAGATATTATTTGGATATATAACAAATATGTTTTAGTTTTGATTAATATTTAATCATTTTACTGACTACAATATAATCATTTTTATATGTATTTCACATCCAACATAAAAATTTTAAGAAAAAGAAAGGGCAGGACACAGGACGAAGTGGCATATGCCCTGAATCTGAAGCGTTCAACCCTTAGTGGTTATGAGAATAGTGTTGCCCAACCGGGAATCGAAATACTGATTTCTTTTTCAGGATATTTTAATATGTCTATCGATACTCTGCTGAAGATAGACATGTCAAAATTATCAGAAAGCCAGCTGGGTGAACTGGAGCGTGGATATGATGCCTATGTACGGGGTAGTAACCTGCGTGTTCTCACCACAACAATTAATAAGGATAATACCGAAAATATAGAGCTGGTACCGGAAAAAGCAAAAGCCGGGTACACTACCGGTTATGCTGATCCGGAATATATTGGGGAACTTCCGGTTTTCCGGTTACCTTTTCTTTCAGATAAAAGGAAATACAGAACTTTCCAGCTTAAAGGAGACTCCATGCTTCCTATCCCTGACGGATCGTGGGTAACAGGCGAATTTCTGCAGGACTGGATGAATATTATAAGCGGTAATGCTTATATAGTCTTTACCCTCGATGACGGGATAGTTTTTAAAATAGCAGAAAACAACATCACTACAGATGGGAAACTGGTGCTTTATTCCCTTAATCCTCTCTATGAGCCTTATGAAGTTCATATTAATGAGGTTAAAGAGATCTGGAAATTTGTTAATTATATAAGCAGTGAGCTTCCTGATCCTGTCGTGCCTGAAAAACAGCTGATCCAGACTGTTGCCGTAATGAAGCATGATCTCGAAAGACTGAAGGCAAGGCTTGGAAGTGAAATAACCGATGTTGTTGAAGATCAGTAATTCTTTACCGGTTTATTAGTCCAGCCTCCTGTGTCGAACCCAAACGGAAGGGATGCTGTATCCGATAACTTTTTCAAATCGTATTCCAGATGGGGCAAAAGTCGCATTTCTTCTATGTCTTTTGAATTAATCCCGGTACCGGAAATCATAATAACAAATACACCAGGGTCAACATATTTAATTAATGATGGAGATTCGCAAACAACAGGATTGTTCGCATGAATCCATTTTCTCAGCTCATTGAAAGCTTTTCCCAGATAATCTTCTGAGACCTGTGCAAAGAAAACCCTTGATGCCCCACACCGCAACATCCGGGAAGTATCTTTTGATGTCGATCTGTTCGTCTCTTCATAGATTATAAATCCCTGATTTACGTAAAGAGGAATGAGCCCTTCAGAGGGATCATGAAAATGGGGGCTGATCTTTACAGATATTATGCCGAAGTCCCGGAATTGCTGAATCACCCTGCAGACCATGGTTGTCTTCCCTGAATTTCGTCCTGTGCCCGATACCAGTAATAAATTCCGCATTTTCATTAAATATTTATTTATCTGATTATCAGTATAATAATCAATTTCAACTAATCAGGTTATATTAAAATACAAAATATTGATTTTTTTTGAAGATATCATCTCTTTTTGTTCATTTGTATCCAGGTTTATCGTATGGCAGAAAAGGATTATGATAATAAAATGCATACAGCTGAACATATTCTTAATTCAGTAATGAACAATATGTTTGGATGCGGACGTTCATTCAGGAGCCATATCGAGAAGAAGAAAAGCAAATGTGATTATCATTTTTTCAGAATGCCTGACAGATCTGAATTAGTCTCTGTAGAAAAATCTGTGAATGAGATAATTTCAAAGAACATAGATCTGACAGAGGAATTCATCACAAGGGAAGAGGCTGAATCAAAATATTTTACAGGTAAGCTGCCTGCTGATGCCGGAGACAGAATAAGGATCGTCAAAATCGGGAATTATGACGCTTGTCCTTGTATCGGACCACATGTAAAGTCAACCGGAGAAGTGGGAAGATTTATTATTACGACTGCTGATTTTGAAAATAATATACTGAGAATAAGATTCAGGCTGGAATGAAGAATAATTAAAAAAAAACCGGCACAAGGCCGGTCTCTGTTATTCTTTTGTAAGCTGAATAATAAATTGAATTGTTTTTTCAATTTCACTGTCAGGAACTTTTCCCTTATATAATACCCTGCAGATTCTGTTTTTATCAAGAATCACGATGCTGTAGCTGTCCCTAGGTAAATCCCATAAATGCTGAAGTGTGGCATTGTAATCAAAAAGGATTGTAGTGTTGTATTTTTTTGCTTTATTACCTGCAATCATACGGATTAAAAAATCAGGCTTCCATGTTGATTTGCAATCGACAATACCAAATCCCTTAAAAAAGTCCTTATTGATTCTCTTATCAATATCTGCAGCCTTATTAACTGCTTCATTAAAAGGTTCATTAAGGTCCTGTTCATCCGGATCAACGTAATTGACCTGCAATACTTTACCTTGCCATGAATTCATAGTAAATTCCTTTTTATCCGCGTCTTTAAACATCCATTCAGGAGCTTTCATGCCCACTTCAAGCTTTACTCCGGTCTGACAGTAAAGTGTAAAAGCAGCAAATGAGGTGAATAGTAGGGAGAAGATCAGTTTTTTCATAGATTCTGTTTTAAAATTGAGACGAAATATAGGAAATTTTTATTATATACCAGTTTTCCATGTTTTTTAACAATAATCCGGGTAACAATGTTACTTTTGCGGTGCCAAATTCATTTTAATGCATTCTATACGGAATATTGCTATTATTGCCCACGTCGATCATGGTAAGACAACGCTGGTTGACAGGATTATACAGGAGTGTAAGGTACTTGACGAGAGAAAGGAACACGTGGACCTCATCCTTGATAGTAATGATCTTGAAAAGGAGAGGGGTATAACTATAGTCTCCAAGAATGTCTCAGTGAACTATAAAGGGACAAAAATTAATATTATTGATACACCGGGGCATGCTGATTTTGGAGGTGAAGTCGAAAGAGTTCTGAAAATGGCCGATGGAGTATTGCTTCTTGTTGATGCACTTGAAGGGCCGATGCCTCAGACAAGGTTTGTTCTGGGAAAAGCAATAAGCCTTGGATTGAAGCCTATTGTTGTTGTTAATAAAGTTGATAAGGAAAACTGCCGCCCCGAAGAGGTCGAACAGGATATTTTCGAGCTGATGTACCATCTGGATGCCTCGGATGAGCAGCTGAATTATAAAACTGTCTATGGCTCTTCCAAATACGGATGGATGAGCAAGGACTGGAAAAAACCTTCAACTAATATAAGATACTTACTGGATGTCATCCTGAGCGAGATCCCGGAAGCACCATACGTTGTGGGTACTGTGCAGATGCAGGTTGCCTCACTTGACTATTCGAACTATGTTGGAAGAATTGCTATCGGCAGGGTATTCAGAGGTGATTTACACTCGGTATCAGATTATACCCTGTGCAAAAAAGACGGAACCCTGAAAAAAGTCAGAATAAAAGAATTATTCTCTTTTGAAGGACTGGGCCGGCTTAAACAGGACTCTATCAGAAGCGGTGATCTTTGCGCTGTAGTTGGTGTGGATGACTTTGAGATCGGTGATACTATAGCTGATCTTCTGGAACCTGAGGCCCTGGAAAGGATTGAGATTGATGAACCAACAATGAGCATGGTCTTCACAATAAACAATTCGCCATTTTTCGGCAAAGAAGGCAAATTTGTCACTTCCAGACATCTGAGAGACAGGTTGTTAAAAGAGACTGAGAAGAATCTTGCCTTACGGGTGGAGATGACTTCATCGGAAGATACATTTAACGTTTACGGACGTGGAATACTTCATCTCTCCATCCTTATTGAGACCATGAGGAGAGAAGGGTATGAATTCCAGGTTGGCAAACCCAGGGTCATTATTAAGACCGATCATGGAATAATGAAAGAGCCTTATGAAATTCTGACAGTTGATGTTCCTGAAGAATATTCAGGGAGAGTCATTGAACTGGTGACTCAGCGAAAAGGTGAAATGATGGTTGTTGAAGCCAAGGGAGACCTGACTCATCTTGAATTTGATATTCCGTCAAGATCGCTGATTGGACTGAGGAACAACATGCTTACGGTGACTTCAGGAGAAGCTGTGATGCATCACCGGGTCAGAGGATATGATAAATACAAGGGCGATGATCTGTTGCCCAAACCCAATGGATCGCTTATTTCTCTCGAAACAGGAACAGCAAGCGGATATGCAATAGATAGACTTCAGGACAGAGGCAGATTCTATATTGATCCCGGGGAACCTGTATATAAGGGTCAGGTTATCGGAGAATATACACGGTCCACAGATCTGGAGGTCAATATTGTAAAAGGGAAGAAACTTACAAATATGAGAGCATCAGGCTCGGATGAGAACCTGAAAATAGCGCCAAGACTTAAATTTTCTCTGGAAGAATCAATGGAGCAGATAAAGGATGATGAGTACCTTGAAGTAACACCTTTAAACCTTAGAATGAGAAAGATACCTGTTCAGAGGATTTATTAAAATCATTTTTGTCTTTTCTTCCAGAGTTTTTCGATCTCTTCAAGAGATTTTCCCTTTGTCTCAGGTATAAATTTATATACAAACCAGGCTGCCAGAATTCCCATCAATCCATAGATCCAATAAGAAAAACCATGATGGAATTTCCCGGTAAGCCACTGATTATCATTCAGGATCGGAAAGGTCCACGAAACTATCAGATTGGCTATCCATAAAGTTGCAACTGCAATTGACATTGCACCCCTTATGCTGTTAGGAAATATCTCCGAAAGCAACACCCAGGTCACTGGTCCCCAGCTCATTGAAAATCCGGCAATATATGTAAGCATAAAAACCAGTGCCACAATACCGGTATGATTTCCGTAGAATGAAAATCCAAGGGATAACATGCTTACAGCCATAATTATTGCACCTGTGATCATTAATGGCTTCCGGCCAAACCTGTCTACGGTAAATATTGCCACGACAGTAAAAAGCATATTTATAGCACCAACTATAATCGTCTGCAACAGAGAAGTATTAATACTTGCTCCCATATTGCGGAAGATATTCCCGGCATAATAAAGTACAACATTTATGCCTACAAACTGCTGAAGAACAGATAGTACTATACCCAGAATAATCACCGCGAATCCAAATGATAACCAGGGCGCATTCTTTTCCACCAGTGTTTCCCTTATTTCATCCTGTATCTTCCGAGCCATCTCTTTCCCTGATATTCTGGTAATAATATCCAGGGCTTTAGTCTCTTTCCCTTTCATCATAAGATATCTTGGTGTTTCGGGGATAAACAGAAGCAAAACAAGAAAGATCAGTGAAGGTATTACACCCGAAAAGAACATCCATCGCCAGCCATCCGATATCAGCCATTGCTCATTTCCGCTTTTTGCCACCAGGTAATTCACGAAATATATTATCAGCATGCCGGTTATTATGGCAAACTGATTCCATGAAACGAGCTTGCCGCGATTATCAGGCGGGGCAATTTCCGCAATATACATGGGTGAAAGGAGAGAAGCCAATCCTATACCTACACCACCAATGATCCTGTAGATTACAAAAGAATACACATCAAGAGTCCCGTAAAAATTCAAGGCTTCCGGCTGCCATGCACCAAATGCTGATATTGTAAGAGCTATAGCAGAAATTATAAGTCCTGTTCTCCTTCCTAATGATTTGGAAATAAAACCTGAAAGTGCACCACCTATTATGCAGCCTATCAATGCGCTCGCAACAACAAAACCTTTAACGGAATCCAGTACCAGACGAATAGCTCCGACATTTTCCCCGGGAGGAACTTCCCTTTTTATACAAAAAATAAGGAATAATGTCAGAACCACCATAATAGAAGCACCAATTATGATACCTTTTTTGAATCCTAGAAGCCTGATTATCTGTCCTGAAATAATTATTACGACAAGATAGAAAACAAAAGTTATCAGGTGCCTGTACTGCGAAATGAGTAAAACCGCATAACCATACCCGGAAGCATCCAGAGCAGGACTTATATATAAATCAACAAGTGATTTTTCAGCGCCGTTAACCACGGCCGTATCATAACCGAACAACAGTCCGCCAAGAGTGGCGACAAGAGTAATTGCAATTACATATAAGGAGCTTTTCCTCTTTAAAGTACCTGCAGGTTTCAATAAATTGATTTTCACTATGATATAATTTGAAATAAATTGGTCAATATATTACAACTGTCTGATTATTAATAGGATGAGTTGCAGGAAATTTCATAGAACCAGAGGACGATTTAACTTCAATATAATATTCGAAATCACCTGTAATACTTTGAGATGGAATTTCAGCCAGCCAGACCGAACGATTTAAATTATTAAGATCCGTCTTATTATAGTTGCCTGTACCTAAAGGTTTCCAGAAGAGCCTTGCTGATCTTACCTCCTTTTCAAGGATGATAACCTTTATTTTAAAACCTTCGCCCATACGTAAAGCTGTTCTTAATGTAGGAACAATTATACGATTGATATCTAGTTTCTTATCTATTGGCCAGCAGCTTGCCGGGAGTTCCTGTTTTGTTATTTTTTCAAATTCTTTACCCGGTATATAGATATAATAGGCATAATTATGCTGCTGCCAGTTTGCCAGAGTTCCCAATTCGCCGGTAGTACTTACAGTTTTGAGCAGGTAAAAGATAATCTCCTCAAACTCCTGTAACTGCCTCTTCCGGAGATCAGTAAAAAGTTTTATGAGTTCTGTGTGGTTACCTGGTATATCTTTCCTGGCTTTAGCCAATAACCTGTTGATTTCCCCTGTTGTACATGCAAATTTCCCGGTTGTTTCCAGATATTTAAAAGTATTCAGCCAATATTCAAACCGGTCCTTATTACCTGCACCTGCTACAGATCCGCTTAGCTTAGCAAACGCGTCCACAAAATTGTAATCTGCTTTTCTTTGTTCCCATAAAATTGTATCCGGTTTAATTCCACCCGGGCCTGACCATTCTCCGGGCCTGGGAAGCAAGGTTATTTTACCACCGGGCCTTGTGCCATCAAGCTTTTCAAATATTCCCGCTGCTTCATATGCTATTGAAGCCCCAAAGTTTGCATTAGCCCAGTCAGAATAGAAATCATTTACCGGTAAGTCTCGTTCCGGATCGACACTTTTTTCTAAAGCCTCTTCAGGTCCGGGCTTTTCATTGAACTCCCCGTTCCAGGGTTTCTGGTTCCATCCGGCTTTTGCAAGCGCAGAGATATTCGGACTTAAGATTTTTGTCCTCCAGTGAATTCCTATCAGCCCTGTGCAACCATATGCCAGAGCATCTGCAGCATCCCTTCTCATGCGTCCGGCCCAGAGCTGCGGAAGAATGAGGCCCGGATCATCTTCAAGCCAGGGAATTGCCCATTTGGGGCGATTGCTGATTTTGGCAAAACCGGGTTCGACAGGGGTGAAGCCTACTTCACGATTAATACAGCTCATTGCCCAGCTGGCAGGAAGAAACCTGTCAAACATTGCTCTGTCCTGAACGGGTCCAAGAACCCATCCGCAGGTTGCAAGTGAAAATGGAGCTTTTATTTTTTCTGCAGCTGCAATTGCAGATTCCAGATCAAGACGGGTCTGTTCAATATGCTTTTGATTATTCCCGCTCCATGTCCAGTCTTCCGGTGTCCAGAACCAATAATAATCAATAGGGTATGTAAGCTTAATTCTTTCAAAAATACCTTCATATAATTTCTCGCTGAGCTTTCTGTCAGCTGTATCCAGGCCAAGCTCTTTAATATGTGCTTTAACTTTCCGCGGTATGATTAAGGGTGTTTCGGTTCCGACACAAATTTTTATACCCAGATTGCGTCCATAAGTGAAAACATTATTATAGAATGATCCCGCTTTATTCATGAGTTCATTCCACTGTTTATCTTCAATTTTCAATAGAGGTTCTATTTTCCATTCATATTCAGGAGAATAGCCATGACCATCAGCAATGGGACCATGAGGAGTGAATCCATTCATTATCTCAGAGCCGTAATAATCGGTTTCGAAAAGCTGATCACAGCCATAGAAATAATCACCCGTTTTCCGGAGATTGAATCCCCATGGAGTATCACCGGTGGTAGTAAAGTATCTCGCAGGGTAACTGAATTTTACTGTTCCGTCAGGATTTATATCGTCTTTCAGACCAATCCAGACAGTTGGTTCGGGTCCGGCGTATCCCTGTGGATATGTATGCAGTCCAAAAAAGTTCATTTTCATCTTTACCATCTGGGAAAACATCGATTTGTAATCGTCGGTGTTCCACCAGTCAGGACCTTCAGGAAAATCATGGAATGGCTGTAATCCTCTGGTTTCGAATAGGGGAGACGCCATTTCTGATATCAGGGGTATTGAAAATTTCGCTTTCTTGTCAGGAATCACGTCACCATGCGCATAAAATCTGACACCTAGCTTTTCCGCATATTCATATGCTCCGTAAAGGACTCCTATATCTGTATTTCCAGTTATAAGGAGAATGGTTTTACCATGGTCCTTAAGAGATTTAAGTGAGAAACCATCCTTCCCAAGGGTGTAAACTGAATCAGAATATGACTTATTGAGCTTCAGCGCTGTAACAAGTTCTGCATTAACGGGGGAGATAATAATAATATTATCCCTTTTACTGTCATGGGTGTTCTGCTTTACAATTTCAGGAACAACTCCATTAACCAGGTATAAGTACCTTTTGACTTCCTTAGCTGCCAGATTCATAAGATCCGATGATTGTCCCGGTATTATTATTTCCGGCTGATTTCTGCATGAGGTAAATAAAAGCGCAAGAACTACCAATAAATATATGTATTTCATATTAAGATATTTATATCGGGTTATTGAAACATAAACATTACCTGATTAATATTCATTCAGAAAATCATTCAGCGGTTTCATGGCACGGGCAATATGAATAAGATGATTAAAATAATCATGACTGAGCACTTTTGTATCGGGGACTTCGTTTACGACAAGGTAACTCTTATGCTTAAGCAGATCAATATATGGATGGTCAGATCCATATCCCTTTGGTGCGCTCTTAAGCTTTTCTCCTCCAATTGTGCCGAAGTATTTAACAAATTCCTTGTTTTTTATAATCCTGATTAACTTTTCAGGATCTTCGTCAATTTTTTCTCTGATTGCTGAAAGCCACGGGGCAGGAGGCATATAAGCTCCGCCGGCAACAATGCTATCTCCCGGCTCAATATGAACATAATATCCTGCAAACCTGTCGCCGTTTTTTCGGCCGCCTCTCACAATAAATGCCCCAAAATTGGTTTTATAAGGGGATTTATCATGTGAAAATCTTATATCGCGATTTATCCTGAATATGCAGGAAGAGGCCTCAAGTCCATTCATAATTGGCTCAAATTCAGTTATCTGAATAATTGCAGCCTGTATAAATGAATGGAAATTTTCTTTGGCATCCTCATACAGCTTACGATTTTTTTGAAACCATTCCCTGTTATTATTATTCTTTAGTTGCAGAAGAAAATCCATAGTCGATTTTTTAATATGTTCCATATGTCATAATT
>Ga0315276_10002774_pt1 | contig 16001 bp, 20 predicted proteins | sample YL17G05_0_MG_FD_204542 | JGI IMG/M metagenome (GOLD analysis project Ga0315276, IMG submission 204542) | Sediment microbial communities from Yellowstone Lake, YNP, Wyoming, USA - YL17G05_0 | ecosystem: Environmental > Aquatic > Freshwater > Lake > Sediment | place: USA: Wyoming | collected... | reverse complement strand
GGAAGAGCCATATGCTTCTTTGTTATTAGGGCTGTTTAAAAGAGAACAAGAAAATCCATTAAGCAGGGCTTTTTATATTCATGAGTTAATAGAATCAGAGAGATTTTTAGCTATGGGCCATGACTTTGTAAATGTTAACCCTACCAAGGAATTCAGGAAAAAAAGAGATAGAATTTTTGATACAGAAAGAGAACCGCATTTGCAAGCAACTTTATCTCATTGTGAATATTTGCATTTAAAAGCAGCATCAGAAGGAAAACATTTTTCTTTAGGTGCGATAATAGAATTTGACCCGATAAGCAAAAGAAAGGATAAAGATAGCTTATTCCAGAAAAATAGCTCACTGAAAGTTCAAGAAGAAGAAAAAGAATTAGCTATTACTTATTTCAGAGACTTGCTAAAAAATATGAAATTTTTTTACAGAGCTGCTTTTTCTATGGGAAATAGTGAGATGTATGCGGCGCTTGTGAACTAAGTTTTTGTGCAGAAAAAGAGTGGTTTGGAAATAGATAATTTGTGATTATGATGATAATTTCTAAAGACTAATTAAAGTTTGGGATTCTTCTGTATTCGATATCTGTAATTGGACCATATGTTTCAATTAAATATTCAGAACTATGCCTTTTGACTACCTCATCAAGAGGTTCATCTTTTTTAAATTGCTCATCTAAATCTCTATGAGTTATCAGTAAAGGATTTGTTCTAGTTACTATAGCAAGATGGTCTATGTATCTATTTTCGCCTCTTTTAAAAATTGCTAAAGAATATAATTAGGGTTGTTCAAGTTTGATTAGTTTTATTACTGCTGGTGTATAAATATATGGGGAGACAATAATCTTATCTTTTTCAAAAATTCCTGCGATGTAAAATGCTGTTCCAAAACAATTTGTAACTCCTTTATGACGTTTCGCTAATTGTATTCTTTTAACAATGTTCGTAATGGTTCTTTGTTCCATCTTTAAGAAATAATGCTTTTACTTCCCCAGCCTATTCCACGCCCTTAAACTTGGCCTAACTTTCAAGTTTCTTGACTTGTTTCGCAAGCCTCTGCTTTTTTTCGCAGCACTTGTTAATCCACGATAAACTCTTCCGCGATTTTCTTTTCTGCATATCCAGTTTATTGTAGAATCATTTTTTATTTCAGGCCTTTCTGGGTCAACTAGAATAACTTCAAAAAAATAATGCATACCATCTTTTCCAATTTTGTAACTATTAAGAACTTCTAAATTAGGGAATTTTTTCTGGACTCTCTGCTCTGCAACCCATTGATAATTCATTTTTAATGTTTTGCGGATTGTCTGTCTTTTGCTTCTTCTTCCTTTGCTTCTTGTCGGGCGTTTTCTTCCCCCTCTTATTATTCTTGTTCTTACAACAATAAAACCTTTTTTTGCTTTGTATCCTAAAGCTCTTGCTCTGTCTAGTCTCAAGGGTTTTTCAACTTTTACAACAACTTCTGATGCTCTCCAGCTAATCATTCTTTCTCTCAATGTTTTTACATCTGGTTTTTTCCAAGCCTGCCTTAAATAATGATACATTCCTTTTACCATTCTTTGAATAGAAAAATGAGCTTTTTAAAGCTTGTGAGTTTGTTAAGTGCGGTTTCTAAGTTAACACCCGCTTCGCGGAAAATGTGCTTTCGCAAGATAATTATTTTGATATTATTAATGAGCTATAGTGTATTATTATGAGCAAAGTGGGCTCTCTTTAGCTAAGTGGAGCTAATTTGTAGATAAAAGTTTAAGTTTGTTAGTTTACTTTGCAGAGTTTGTAGCTTTAATCTTGTTCTAACACACAAAAACATATTTAAAGTAAATCCAGCTTGTTATGAAAAAGAGAAAAATGAGAAATAACAGAAAAGAGAAAATTGCGAATAAGTTGAAAATAACAAAAAATAAAATTATCTTATCTATAACATTTGTTCTTCTGTTAATTCTTTTCGCTTTTATATTCTTAAATGAATCAGCAAAAGAAAATAGAAAAATTACAGGAATGGCTGTTGGAAGTTTTGCAGATGGAGATACTCCTTTTTATGGAATGAAAATAGAATCTGTAACAGGAGATTCTGATGAATTTCGGATTATGACAACAGGCGCAGAATATGTTTTAACTCCAACAAAACTAGAGATGTGGAGAAGAATAGACCCCCATACAAACACAATTAATAAAAGCAAAGTTGCCGAATTACTTTTCAACTCTAATATTGAAGATCTTCAGATAAGCAATTATAACAATAACAAAAGAGAAGCGAATATAACAAGCAGTTTAGTAGATTTTCAATTTAACTCAGATTCATTCTTTTTTATTAAAGCAAAAGGAGACTTTAGCTATACTCATAAAAATTTAATTTCAAATGCCCCCTGGAATAAGCCAGAGCAAAAATATTTAGACAAAGGCTTAGATAGAATGTGGACAGATGGTTATGGTGGAAGTTTGCATGCGTTTATTGAAGGAAGCCCAACAGCAACTACTTCTGTAGATTATACTAATATTAATATGAACTCAGGTGATGTTATGGGGGAAATGGTTTATCCTCCAAAAGAATTTAATTTTACAAGGTTGTATGGGCAAAATGCAAGACCGTTTGCCACAATTGTTCACTATCCAACAAACTTAGAGGAAGATTATATGGATCTCTATAAAAATGAGGGTTTTGGAGTTGTTATTCTTTGGAATACTTTTTATAATAAATCCAAAGGGAATTCAGGAGAACAAGATTTTCCTTATCTATTGTCTGATGGGAGCGGGATAATCGGTTTTGAGATGGAGAGCCCAAACGAATATAAGGAGTATATTAAAGAACTGAACGACAAGGGCTTTAAAGTTATAATTTACATACCAACAAGAAATTTTGACCCTGATCTGATCAACCAAGATACTGAAACTACATTAAAATGGATGAGGGACTTTCAAAAGAATTATAGCTTAGATGGATGGTATTTTGATAATGCTGAAACTTATGAAGGAAACCTTCTTAAAAATTATGAGTTCATAAGACAAGTAAGGAATGATGTTGGTGATGATGGAATTATATTTATTCATAATTCTGTTGATGCTTGGGATGGCTGGCTGAAATATCGCGGATTAAAGGAAATTATGATTGATGTTTATGCAGATTATACTGTTTCTGGAGAAACAGACTACACTGTGGGTGGGGGAAAAATATACAAAGGATTATCAGCACAAGTAGATAGCCCTAATGACCCTTATTTTAGATATTTTACTTCAAATTATGGAATGTCTCAAGCTATCCCGCATCATATACTGGTTACTAATCAAAGAGAGGCTTTATCTGAAAATGAAAAAGCCAGGCTAATGGGAGAAAATTTAAATGGTTTAGAATGGATGAGATATACTGATTTTCTCCTTTATTTCAAGCCTGCATATAATAAGAGTAAGTTGGAATATTCCTCTCATCCTGATGTTAATTGGCCTCTTAATCCTGAAACAAGTTGGTTTAGAACCCCCTCAAATATTAATGTTGAATATGTTACTAATACTTCTGTTAATATAAAATGGGAGACAAACGAGCTTTCTGATAGTAATGTTTCTTATACAAGCAATGAGGTATGGTGGTTGCCAGATGGTCCTGATGGAAGTGTAGGAGATAAATCTTTAGTTACTAAACATAGCATTACGCTAAATGGTATTGATACAAATAAAAATTATGAGTTTAGAATAAGGTCAAGCAACAACCTAACAAAAACAAATGAAATTATCTGGGGGTATGTTGGTATTTTTAAGATTTCAGATTTAAATAAGAGTTTGAACAATCAAACCTGCGAGCAAGCTGGTTTTTCATGCGTTGTTGGAACTTGCAACGGCACAATTATGAGTTATAACTGCACAGATACAAGCAAGAGGTGTTGTAGAATAGAAACACAACAAAATTTAACCTGCGGAGAAAGAGGATATTATTGTCTTATTCCTTCTAACTGCTCTTCATCAGATAGACTAAACTATGAATGTTCTTCTGGAGTTTGTTGTTCAAAATTACCAAATAGGAGTATTATAATACCCCAAGATAAAACCTGCATAGAATTACAAGGAAGAATATGTAATGCTAGTGCGTTTTGTAATGGAACAATTTCTTGGAGTAAAGATTCAAGTGAGTGCTGTTTAGGAAATTGCGAAACAGAAGAAACAAATGGAAAAAAAGAGCCTAAAAATAATCTATGGTTTTATGGGTTTTTAGGGGGGATTGTGGCTGCGATAATCGGAGTTGTGAGTTATCTTATTTATGAGATGAATAAGAAAAAGGATTATTTTTAAGAGGTTTGTTTAGGTAACTTTTATAAAGCATTAAAATCTTGGAACATCATTATAGTCATTCCACAAAAGGCAGGAATGATGAATCAGCTCCACACGCGGCGGAGCTGGTTCACTTTTTGATATGTTTTAACAGAAAAAGTTTTAAATAAGCTCTTTTCTTGTGTATTTTGAATGAGGCTGTAGCTCAGCCCGGTTAGAGCACCGCTCTGATAAAACCTTCCTTAAATGAAGGATGATAATGATTTAGAAAGGCGGGGGTCCACAGTTCAAATCTGTGCAGCCTCACTCATAAAATTTAAAAAGATAATTAATAAAGGATAGGATGAAAAGAGGTAAAATCAAAGTTAAAGATTTGCAAATTCAGGATACTAAGTTTAGCTTGAGATTTATTTTAATTTCTATACTAATTGTCTTAACATTTTTTCTTATTTTATCTACTTTATTAAGTGTCGGTGAAAGAGGAGAAAGCGAAAATACCACAGCAGAGGGAACTAAGGAAATTGAACTAAAAAGTGAAATAACAGATTCGTTTTTTTCTTCAGATGGCTCAACAAGAGTTAAAATGTATCTGCCGGCAGTAGACGACAAAGGCAATGGAGTAAATACAATTTTAACAGTAGAAGCAACTCGCGGAAGTGGCAGGACACTAACAGATATAGATAATCTATTGTTTTGGGCAGATACTCAACACAGCATAAGAATAGCAAGAAAAGTTGCAGAGAATATTACAGGAAAGAAAATGGAAGATTATAATATTGTTTATACAATAGAAGCAAATGCTTCTTTAATTGGGGGGCCTTCAGCAGGTGCTGCTTTAGCAGTTGCAACAATAGCTGTTTTAGAAGGTAAAAAATTAAATGAGAATGTAATGATTACTGGAAGCATAAATCATGATGGAAGTATCGGGCCAGTGAGTGCTATTTTAGAGAAGGCTAAGGCAGCAAAAGAAAAAGGAGCTGAAATATTCTTAGTTCCTTTGCTGCAGAGCAGGGATGTTGTTTATGAAACTTCTGAACATTGTGAAAAATTTGGAAGTACTGAAATCTGCACAACAGAAACAAAGCCCAAGAAAATAGAAGTAGAAAAAGAAGCTAACATAACTATCAAAGAAGTTGAAACAATAAAAGATGCAATGGGGTATTTTTTTGATTAAGCTGCTTCGCTTGGTCTTTGATAACAGATAGAATTTAGGACAGATTTTTTTCGATTATTTTTAGAAAGATCTATTATCTTTGTTTTTATTCTTAATTGTTTTTCAAGTCTTCCTATTCCTCTGAGCTCTTTTCTAGTTGTTGACGCCGTAGTATAGACAACATAGTAATGAGATGAGTTGAAATTATCGCTTTCACAGGTTATTGCACTGATAACTAGATATTTTGTTCCGAATTCTCTTAGTTTGATATCTTTTTCAGTCTCGCGCCACCATACCATTTCATTCTTCTCCTAATTCAAGAATCAGCTTTTCATCTTCGAGTTTGTATTTTTGAAGAGGCAGGCTGACAGGAAGAAACTTGAAATAAGCTTTGTCTTTTGAAAATGCCTTGACTTCAATTGAGTTTTCTAATTGCTGGACAATAACATCTTTTTCGCTCTTAACATCTGGCAGTTCAATTTCGTAAATTACCTTGCCAGACAATCTTCTAACTCTGCTTTCTGCTTCTTGGCGCGGCAGCTTTGCAAGCTCTTTTGCTTTTTCCTGGCTTATTTTGGGATTTTCTATTTTAAGTTTTCTCTCTTTCCTTGCATCTCCTTTTATCCCATGCTCCATTTCTTTAAATTCGGGCATATTTCCAAAACTCCTGACTTTTATTACAGGAGTTCCTACTCCGCTTGAAATATTTATGCTTATCCCGCCCTGTTTTACGAAAGGCATTTTCGTTCTGTCAACAGGCATTGTTCTTAGTTTCTCTGGATCTATTTTTCTTCTCTCTTGCCCTATCTCTCTATCTAACTCGCGAAACTGCTTGTCCATTTCTTTCATTAATCTGTTAAAAACCATATTAAAACCAAAAGGAAGCTTGATATCATTTCTTCCAAATACATCAGAATTGCCCAAATCTTTTTTTCCAAGAAAACCATAATCTTTTTGCTCTTTTTCTCTGTCCACAAGAGAAAAGCCGCAATGAGGGCAATAACTAAATTTTTTGCCTAGTTTCTTCCCGCATCTTCCACAAGTTTGTTTTCCAAACATATGAATTTGCAGTAAAACATATTTAAAAGCTTTGTGGATATGTGTTCTCGATTAAACAAATATTTTTATATTAACTAGAATGCGAGGTTTTATGATAATTGAAGTTTTAGCATCTGAACTGCCTGTAGATTCTGATAGATTTGAAAGCAGAGAGGCAACCCATTCAGAAATTTCATATCAACCGAAATGTGATAATTGCCAAACTTTTTCTAGATGCTCTTGTAAGTTAGGCGTTAGAGATACCTCTTCAGCTTGTTCAAACTACTCTCCAAGGGCCATTAAGTAATGCTTAACCCTATAGAAAGATTTTTAATTCGAGTTTTTATTATAATTGGTATACAAAAGAGGAAAAATGGAAGAAGAAAAAGTTGAGAACGCAAAAAGTTCTGAGATAGCTGAGAAATATGGAATTAATTTAAAAAAACTCGAGCAAGAGCAGGAGAAATTAGCTAGGCAGCTTGCAATTAAAGATTCTATTAATTTTTCAACAGCAGAGAGAATTGGAGCAATAGACAACTCTTTTTTTCAGAACAAAATAATTTCTGCCTGTATTGTTCTTTCTCCTGAAATGGAAATCTTAGAACAGGAATATTTTCAAGATAAAATGAAATTTCCGTATATCCCGGGGTTTAGAGCTTATAGAGAGCTGCCGACAATAATAGAAGCATTTAATAAACTTGAGGAAAAGCCAGATTTTGTTTTCATCAGAGGGCACGGAATTGCGCATCCCCGGCTTGGAATAGCGAGCCATTTTTCAATTTCAACAGGAGTTCCTGCAATTGGGATAGCAGACTCTTTGCTTGTAGGAGAGGTTAAAAAAGAGGATATTGTATTGAATGGGAAAAAAGTTGGCAAAGTTTTGCAAGGCAAACCAGGAAGCCGCCCGCTTTATGTCAGCCCAGGAGATTTAATTTCAGTTGAAACAGCTTACGAGATGGCTAAAAAATTTATCGTGCTCCCGCATAAACTCCCAGAACCCCTGCATCTCGCCCACAAATATGCAAAAGATATTAGAAAAGAGCTGTTTGGTTGGTGAGAATTAAATTTATGCCGCAATCAATGCTTCTAAATCTTTGTTTTTTAAGATAATTGTTTTAGGAAGAGTTATTTGGCCAAATTTTAATCTCCCATCTTCATTTGGAATTAGCGCTTGAATTTCTTGGTTATGTCCTCTCATAATAATCATTCCAGATTGAGGATGAATTAATCTTACATCAGAAGATGTAGGCCGGTAAGCTTCTGGATTACTTCTATAGCCTTCTTCTCTTATTTTTCTTAAAGTTTGTTCAAGTATTTCTGCTGATTGTAAGAAATCACCTAGTCGGCCATACCAAGCTAATCTATCTGTATGGCCAAATCTTTCAAAAGAAGGGTCTCCCGTATGATTCCATGAACTAATAGATAATTGTGGTTGGTCTTTATTAACAAAACAAGCAAAAGCATTTAATGCTCTGTTAAACATGCTCGAAAATATTTGATATATATCTTCTTTTGGAGTAAAACTATTAGTAACCTTTACATTAGGAGAATTTCCATAAAAATACCTATTTTCAACTCCTGCTGGCATATTTTGAATACCTGGAATAAAATGTCTTTGAATTGGGGTCCACCAGTTTCCCATTCTCCTTTTAGTCCAAGACCTACCAGAAACAACTTCAAATTGAACTTGATTAAAATATGCAAAAACTCTTTCCTGACTTTTTGGTAAATCAGGCGATAAAAGAGATAAAGCATTTATTATAGCAGGAGTATTAAAAAAATAAGCAGGACTCAGTGCTTCTAAATTATTTGGCAGAGTTCTACTAAGAAAGTTTCTTGTTTGTTGTTCTGAAAAGTTTGTTCTTCCCATTACATCGTAACTTTCTTGGCTTTCACTCATAGAAATAAAGGTCGCATTAAGTTTATAAGAATTATTGTGGTATAATAGGCACTATTTTATTTAGCAAAACTCCTCGACAAAATATTTTGCTGTTAACTCTTCTCCGAGAGCGCGTTTTATCATTTTATCCCATTTGTATCTCGCAGAGGGCTTGAAAACATTTTTTATTAAAAACTCTCCAACCTGTTTTTTCCCTGAGTAATCTGTTTCTTTATTTAACTTTAAGAGATTTATAATATGATTGTGCAGTTGAGATGCAAGCAGCTTTCCTAAGACATAATTATGATAATAGACCGGCGCTGAAACAAGATGTATTTTTGATGCCCAATCTGGCTCGTCTCTTGAAAAGTCTATAAGCTGAAATTTTTTAACTAAACTCCACCATAATTTATTGAGGTTTTGTTCTGGATTCTCATATAATTCCTGCTCAAAATAAAACATAACTAAAGCCCATCTTATGAAAACCAATTCTTCTAATTCTAACATTTTTTTAATGTCTTCAAAAAGTTCTTCTGCTGGCTTTTCATCTCCATAGTGTTTAATAAACTCCGCATTTCTGGATTTTCTGTCAAAAAGCAAAGCTATTGCTTCTGTTGTGAAAGTATGTGCTTCTGATCTTAAAATAAAAGGTAAAGAGAAATCTAAATGTTTGTTGTAAATAGCATGCCCTAATTCATGCAAAGTAGTTCCCATCCAGTGTTCATCATTTCTCGTGTTTTGGACTATTCTTACATCATTTTCTCGGTTCATATCCATGCAGCATGCGTGCTGGTATTTTCCTTTTTTCTCATATAAGTCGCTTTTTTTGAGAACATCAGAAACATCTATGCCTACGCTATCATAATATTTTTTTGCTTTTTCAATCACATCTTTTTTATAGAAATTATCTAGTTTTACTTTATAAATTTCAGGGCCTTCCTGGAAAAACCTGTCATGATAATGCCAGGGTTTCATTTCTTCTGGCTTTATCTTGTATCTTTTTGCAAGGAAAGAATCTATTTCTTGTTTTAATTTTTTAAATGGTTTGTCAGTGGAATTTTCAAGCTCTTTAAAAAGTTTTATCAGTTCTTCTTTACTTTGCTCGCTGAGTTCTATTTTTAGCCCATAGTAATTATTAAAGCCAAGCTGCTTAGCAAGCTTGTTTCTTAGTTTTATTATCTCTAGAACTTCTTTCTCAGCAACTTTTCCTATTTGTTTTCCAGCTTCCCAGGCCTGTTTTAGTTTTTCAGAATCTGTTTCATTTCTCAGTATTTCTCTTATGTCGTTGTCCGTATACTCTTTATTATTAATTTTTGCTCGGTAAGTGTTGAATTTTTTCTCTATTTCTGCGGATTTTTTTACTATCTCTTGTATTAACTGCAGGCCGCCCTGAGAGCCAAGATAGGATAAATATAAAATATCTAATTCTCTTTTAATGACTTCATTTTCAATTTTTTGTTTTTGAAACTCTTTTACTTTTTCAAAATTTTCCTTATTATTAAAGAATTTTTCCATTTCTAAAGCAGCAAGTTCATATTTTTTATATTTCTCTTCATCACCAGAAAGAATAGCACCCCAATAAGCAAGCTGAATCTTTTTATATAAAACAGCTATTTTCTCATTTTGTTCTTTTAGGAATTCCTGAATCTGCATATATACGCTATTACAATAATGTTTAAAAACTTTAGTGCCACAAAGAAAACATGGAAAAAGAGAAAGTTGCTATGCTCGCTGCTTCCTGGAAGGTTATTAATTATATAAATAACAAACCAGACGCAGATACAGAAGAAATAATGAGGTATATACTAAAAGAGGAAAAGGTTCTCAAAAAAGAAGAAAAAATTAAGGCGGTTGCAGCTGCAAACCGCGCTATAAATTATAAAAGGAGTTTAAAAGTAAGTGATAAGGCAATTATACAGAGGATTATGAATGAGCTTAATGATATTCTTGAAGAAATAGAGAAAAGCGAAGCGTGAGTAAGTGCTCCTTCTTATAATGGATCTATTTTACGTCCACCAAATAGAAAGATTTATAAATATGGTAGACGTATAAGTATCATACAGAAAATTATTTAGACTAATTTTCTGTCTGTTCAAAATTAAACTAAAACCTGATAATTTTACACATGGCATATACTGAAATAAAAGAGAAAAATAGAAGAAAGTATTATTATAGAGTTAAGTCTATTAAGCAGAATAAAAAAGTAGGTAAAGAAAGGGTGTATTTGGGAGTAAATCTAAGCAAGAAAGACTTGAAGAAAAAGGAAAAAGACGCTGATAAAAAATTAAATGTATTTAGTGTTATATTATCTAGTGGAGATAAGGGGCTCTTAGAAAAGATTAAAAAAGATTTCTCAAAAGAGCCAAAGGAAAATTACGACAATAGATATGAAGCTTTTTGTTCTCTTTTTACTTATGATTCTACAGGAATTGAAGGAAATACCTTGACGTTATCAGAAACCTCTCATCTTTTGTTTGGAGGGATAGCCCCTAAAAGTAAATCTTTAAGAGAAATTAATGAAATTATAAACCATAAAAAAGCACTTGATTATATACTAAGTTACAAAGGAGATATAAATAAGGAGTTCATACTAAGACTGCACGAATTAGTTGTTATTAATACATTGAGGGAAGAGCTAATTTCTCAAATAGGAAAATTTAGAAGAGTTCAGGTATTTATTGGAAGATCTATCCCTCCAAAAGCTCAGGATGTGCCGAAACAAATAGCCAGCTTATTAAGATGGCACTCAATTAATAAAAATAAGCTTCACCCAATAATTTTAGCTGCTTATTTTCATACAGAATTTGAAAGGATTCATCCTTTTGTTGATGGAAATGGGAGGGTTGGAAGATTGTTGATGAATTTTATTTTGTATAAGAATAATTATCCTATGATAAACATTCCTAAAAAAAACAGATTTAAGTATTATGGAGTTCTGCAGAATGCCCAATACAAAGGGAATTTAGAAGGATTTGTTAGATTTTTAATAAGCATTTTAAAAAAAGATAAATTGAGATTTTAATTTAAACTACAAGAGAAGTAGGATGCGCCTATGCCACATTTTAAGGCAAATAAGCCTCGTCATGATGCTTGTATCTTTCAATTATTATTGTTTTTGTTGCTTCATTTATGGAATAAAAAAGAACAAAACTTCCTATGTGAATTCTTCTAAAATTTTGCAATGGCTTTTTAAGAGGTTTAAAATGATAAGGATTTTCCCTTATTTCAAGAATTTTTTTATTAATATACTCAAAAGAAACTTTATCTTTTTTAAATAGTTTTCTAAATATTCTGTCGACAGCTTCTCTTAGCTCAAGATTGTACATTTTACCTCTTTATTTATAATGCTCATAGAAGTCTTTTACTTTTATAGTTTTCTCTTTTTGTGCTTCAAGTAGTTCTTTTATAAATTCTGGCCTGAGTTCTGGTTCAAGCACCTCTTGCCCATAAATAGTTATAACTAGATTAATCGCATCGCTTTTATCTTTTAATGCCTCTTTAGCTTTCACTATATTTAGAATTCTATTTGCATCTTCGCTTATATCAACTATTGCTTTTACCATTTTATACAATGTTAATTTAATATTAATATGACGTTAATATAGGCTTATAAAGCTTTCGGTTAACATAAATGCGCCAGCCGGGACTTTCATGAGCCGAGATTTTCTCTCCGAAGTCTCTTTCCGCAAAAAGCAAAGCTTTTTGGGGCACAGAAAATCTTTGATTTTCTTGTGTTTAAAGAGAGCTCTTTTGAACCCGGGTCGTTGCCTTTTTCCTTATTTTGTGCATTTAAAGGAAGTTGACTGCTTCAAGAATCAAGGATTCTTGATAGCCCCGAAAATCAAAGATTTTCGCGGTCAAGGAACCTTGGTTCCTTACAATGGGAAGGCAACATACTAACCACTATACTACCGGCGCTTATTATATACAGATTAGTTAGGTTTTTATATATTCTTTTTCTTGAGTATATATGGCAAAAAACAAGTTTTATGTAACAACTGCGATAGACTATGTAAATGCAGAGCCGCATATAGGACATACATATCAGAAAATCATAGCAGATGTTCTCGCAAGATGGCATAGAGTTAATGGCGAGAAAGTATTTTATTTAACAGGGACAGACGAGCACGGACAGAAAATAGCAAGAAGCGCAGAAGCGCAAGGCTTGACAGAGAAGCAGTTTGTTGATAAAATGGCTAAAAAGTTCCAAGAGGCATGGGACAAACTAAATGTAAAATATGACAAATTTATAAGAACAACTGATAAGGATCATGAAAAATTTGTTCAGGATTTTGTTAAAAAAATAAAAAATGATATTTACAAAGGAGAGTATGAGGGATTATACTGCTTTGGTTGCGAAAGATATTATACTGAAAAAGATTTGGTAAATGGGGAGTGTCCATATCATCCTGGGAAAAAACTGGAAAAAATAAAAGAAGAAACCTATTATTTTAAATTAAGCAAGTATCAGAAACAATTGTTAAAGTTGTATGAAGACAAGGTTTTTGTTTTGCCAGAGGAAAGGAGAAATGAAATAAAGAACAGAGTTCAAGAAGGGTTGCAGGATTTAAGCATAACAAGAACTAATTTTAAGTGGGGAATTCCTTTTCCTTTAGATAAAGAGCATGTTGTTTATGTTTGGTTTGATGCTTTGCTAAGCTATTTAACAGGGGCTGGGAAGAATCAAGAATTTTGGCCTGCTGATGTACATTTATTGGGAAAGGATAATGGATGGTTTCATGCTGTTATCTGGCCTGCAATGTTAGCGGCGGCAGGATATAAACAGCCAAAAACTATTTTTGTTCATGGGTTTCTAACTTTCAATGGGCAAAAAATTTCAAAGTCATTAGGAAATGTTATCTCTCCAATTTATTTAGCAGAGAAATATAGAGTTGATAGTATCAGATATTTTTTATGCAGAAATTTTGTTTTCGGCGAAGATGGGGATTTCAGCGAAAAGACATTAGTTGAGAGGCATAATAATGAACTTGCAAACAAGCTAGGCAATCTCATCAGCAGAGTTGCAGCTTTAGCTGAGCAAAATGGCTTGCAAAAGACAGCAAACAAGTTACTAAGCAAATTAAAACTTAAAGAAATTGAAAAACATATTGAAAATTATGAGCTTGACAAAGCTTTGAATTTAGTTTTTGGGTTTATTGATGCTTGCAATCTATATGTCCAGGAAAAAAAGCCGTGGGAAACTCATGACAAAAAAATACTTTACGAGTTAGCAGACAGCATAAAAGCAATTGCTATTTTGCTTTGGCCATTTATGCCTGAAACCTGCGAGAAAATTGCGAAGCAATTTTCTTTTAAAATCGCGTTTTCAGAAATTAAAAAGCCTTTAAAAATATCGCAGATAAAAAAGGGCGAAATTTTGTTCAAGAAGATTTGATAATGCAGCTAACACAAAAAGAAAAAGCTAACAGAAAACTTTAAATCCTAATGAAGAGTGGAGTTAACATGGCAAAAAATGTTGAAGGGCTAAGAGAGAGATTTTTGAAGATATATGCGGATGTGCCTTTGAATATGAGAAAAGAAATAGTCCTTGTTATAGATAAAGAGCCGATAACATGGAATGTTGCGTATATAGAGGTATCAAACAACACTGAAAAATCAAAAAAGATATTAAAACTTTTAATGGAGTTAAAGATAATATGAGCGAAGAAAAACAAGAGACAAGCGAGGAGATAAAAGAGCTTGTTATTGCAAGGCTTGATGCAATTCCCTCAAACAAAAAAATTTCTATTGGGAACTATGGAGAGTTTACAAAAGAGGAACTAATAGAGGGTGTGAAATTTGGTTCAGAAGTTGGTAAAAAGATTATTGAAGTGGAATTAGAATTTTTGAGGGCATTTAAACAAGGGATAGTAAAATGAGTTTTACTTACCTTATTACCCGGCCAGAACATGATGATACTACCCATTACCTATCTAATTGGAGTAAAGAAACAATAAAGCTTGCTGAAGAACGAGGCGGAAAGGTTTTAGATTTACATGGAGAAAGAGCAAATAAAAGTGAATTTGAGAGCAAGATGAAGAAATTTTCCCCGAACATAGTAATGCTCAACGGGCATGGAAATATAGATTTAGTAATGGGGCACCAAAATCAGATACTTCTTAAAGCAGGGCTTAATGAGGACTTGTTGAACTCTAAGATAGTTTATGCTTTATCTTGCAAATCTGCGAAAGTTCTTGGCCCTAAAAGTATCCAAGCAGGAACTTTAAGCTATACAGGTTATGAAGATGATTTTATCTTTGTTTACGAGCCTGAGCTTTTCAGTAGGCCTTTATTGGATAAAACAGCAGGATTATTTTTGGACCCATCAAATACATTTATTGAGTCTTTGATTAAGGGGAATAGTGTTAGAGAATCATTTGAAAGGTCAGTAAATGTTCTCAAGAAGAATTTTAACAAAGCATTATCTACTTTAGAAAGTGACCCAACTACTGCAAGATTCTTGTGGTGGAATTTGAGAAATTTTAGAGCTCATGGAAATTTAGATGTTTCTATCGAGTAATCGCAGAAGAAATAAAAATGTCAGACGAAATAAACTTTTCAGATGTCAGAAATGCTCGTAAACTTCGCATTTCTGAACAGCCAGAAAACATAAATAAAACACAAGTGAGTTTTCTGGACTGGAGCAAGCTTGACATAAGAGCGGGCAAGATTTTGAAAGTCGAGGATATAGAAGGAGCTGACAAGCTGTATAAGTTAGAGGTTGATATTGGAGATGAGAAAAGAATATTAGCAGCAGGAATTAAAAAGTTTTACAGCAAAGAAGAGCTGAAAGGCAGAAAATGCATTGTTTTTTGTAATTTAGAGCCAAAAAAATTAAGAGGAATTGAAAGCAAAGGCATGCTCCTCGCGGCAGTAAATGAAGATGAAAGCAAAGTGATTTTAATTGAGCCTAAGCTTGAAGCTAAAGAAGGAGCTAAAATAGAATTTAAAAATGGTTAACATATTCTCTGAAATTGAAGATGATGTACTTTTTAATGAAAGCATTATGTTTGATGAAAATAAGATAAAAGAATATATTCTTAATTTTGTTGTTAACAGGTTAAACTCAAAACCAGAAAAAGAAAGGCCTTTCTTTTTTGAAGAAATAGTCTATGATTTCTTTGATTACAGAAGAATTGATTTAACAAAAACTAAGAAAACAAGAGATTTAGGGATAGATGGAATAATTAAATTAAAACTCGATATGTTGGGAAATATAAACCTCGGCGTACAGATTAAATATAAATTAATAGACTCTAATGATGTTGATTTATTTTTATCAGCTTTGAAAAATGCTGAGTTGCAATTAGGTGTAATTGTTTGTAAAGATTCTAGAAAATTAGAAAAATATGAACTAAATTCTAAAATAAAAGCTATTTTACTTTCTAAAGGAATTAAAATTAAAGAAAAATTAATAAAAGAGAACATAGACATTAATCCGGTATTTATTCTTAAATTAAATGATATAATCGAAATTGTTGCTTTAGAAATGCGGGCAGTTGTAAGTGCAGTTTATAAACAATGATAAAAATAGAAGAATTTTGGGGAATAGACTTTAGGGTTGGAGAAGTAAAAGGGGTTAGCAATAGCAATATTAAAATAAAATGTAATAATAAAAATTTTAATGTAAATTTAAAGTTAGATGTTAATAAAGGAGAAAAAATAGCAGTTATAATATAGGGG
>Ga0315276_10002772_pt1 | contig 16003 bp, 20 predicted proteins | sample YL17G05_0_MG_FD_204542 | JGI IMG/M metagenome (GOLD analysis project Ga0315276, IMG submission 204542) | Sediment microbial communities from Yellowstone Lake, YNP, Wyoming, USA - YL17G05_0 | ecosystem: Environmental > Aquatic > Freshwater > Lake > Sediment | place: USA: Wyoming | collected... | reverse complement strand
ATCTGCTTTGACGGGCAGATGAACCTGTCCGCGCATCTTTTAACTATGGCTCTGTGCAGTCCTATCTTGAGGAACTTCAGTATCTTGTATGCGAACCTAAGAAATCCGCCTCTCTTGAAATTGGTGCAGCCACCTATGCAGCCCAATGAAAATCCTTGGCATGATGATCCATCTTTGGCGGCCCAGTTGACCGGGCAGACTATGTGCGGATCCACAACCTGCACTACGATCGGAATCCGAGCGTTCTTCGCGGCTATTAACGGCGAAGGCGAAAGCGCCTTGTATATGCTGAACGAATAGACAACATCGGGCTTGAATTCTTCAATCGTCTTTTTTGCGTTGAGATACGCTGATATATTGAACCATCTAGTGAAAAACGAAAAGAAATCGTTGCGGACGTTGTATCCCATCACCTCGACCGTGTGCCCGTTGTCCTCAAGCAGCTTCTTTGTTATGAAAAAGAACTTCTCGGCTCCGCCGAACGGGACCAGATAATCATGCATCATCAATATCCTCATATTAACACCTATGATGACATTATCCCTTTGGAGCAGTACGCCCACGATATCAGCTGAAAGTATAGGTTTGATTCTTTCGAAAATAGGCCGAGCAGAGGCAGGGCTAGGGTGGACAGCAGGCCCAGAATCATTTTCTTTCTGCATCTCCAGACGAAGGCTTTCTGTATCATTGAAACCTTCTTCAATGCTTGGCCCATGACAATCTGCCTTTGCATGAAAGATTCGAGAGTGAACTCATGGTTGTGGTATACATGCGCATTCTTGTTATATATTATTTTCAACCCTTTCTCGCAAAGCCTGCAGCCGAGCTCTGTGTCCTCGTAGCCGTAAGTCAGCTCCTCATTGAACATGTCGTCTTTCAGCCACTTTCTGTTCAGAGAGATATTGTAGGTCATAAAGAGCGTGAAGTTGTCCCTTTTCGGGTCCAGAAGGCTATCAAGCTGGTAGATGCGGTTTTGTATGAAATCCATCAGCGGCGTCTTTTTTATTTTCGGATGCCACTCGAACGGCCCGAGGCAGGCGGCGTCATGATCCTTGTTATGGACGCTCATATGCTCGTTCAGGAAATCTTTATTGATGGGGCATGTGTCTATGCTCAAGAACAGTATGTAATCGCCTGACGACCTGAGTATGCCGTCATTCCTGCTCGTTGACACCCCTTTGTGCTCGATACGCTTGTAGTCTATCTTGAAGCTGTATCCGGATTTTATGGAGTTTAGCTTTTCCTCGAGGCCGTCGGGCTTGTCATCGTCGATTATTATAAGTTCTATGTTGTCCTTCGGATAGTCCTGCATCTCGAGCCCGTCAAGAAGGTCCTTTATTTTATCGGAGCCTTTATTGGACGGGACTATTATGGATATCTTCGGCTGGAACACAATAAGCCTCCTTCAATCAAATTGATGCATACAAACGCTTAAATGTTGTTAAAATAAACTTTAGATTGGCAGAGGGTGTAGGCTGGGGAGCTCGTCCTAACCTGTTAGCGCAAACGGACGTACGGCGCGGCTGAAGCCAAAGGGCGGTTTCGGAGGTCTGCGAAGTCCTATTAGCCGACTGCGAAGCTTCGTCCTGTAGAGTCGATATCTTAGTGAACCTGTCGAGGCCGGGAACGGAGCAGACATAAACTATGGTACTGGCGTTTGCAGGGTCGCGAAGTGGAGAAGGTTAAGGGGTCAAACTTCTCAGGTTTCTGCTTATCCACCGATGGCGGACCTTCTGCCATATATTTATACAAGGCTTCACAATTTCTTTGACATATGAAAATCGACGTTAACATGATTCTCGCGTTCGCGATATTCCTCACTCTGGGGATGATCATAGGATCCGAGTTCAAGCCTGACATAATACATCTGGAGAAGGAATCTGCGCAGACTTTTTACAAGAGCGTGGTGGCCGTGCCTGCTGTGGACCAAAAAGGAAACGGCGTGACTGTCTACCTGAGCGTCGAGGCCAAAAATGGCACAGGCAAGACCCTCACAGACATCGACAAGCTACTTTTCTGGATAGACACCCAGGAGTCCATAAAAGCAGCTAAGCAGGTAGCCGAGAACATGACCCGCAAGAGCACTGACGATGTGGATCTTCTTTACTCTGTGGAGGAGAGCGGGATGTCGATAGTCGGCGGGCCGTCTGCAGGCGCCGCGATAACTTTGGCCACAATATCCGTCCTGAACCAGAGGGAGCTCAGAGACGATGTGATGATAACCGGGACTGTGATGAAGAACGGGACTATAGGGCCTGTCGGATCTGTTTATGAGAAGGCCGCAGCCGCAAAAGAGCACGGGGCGACTTTGTTCTTAGTCCCAAAGAACAGCAGCATTGAAGTCAAGACAAGGGCTGTCCAGTCCTGTAACAGCACCGACGGAATAGAATACTGCGAGACGAAATATGCCGAGGACTCCAAGAATATAGGGGACGAACTCGGTATAGAGGTTATAGAAATTTCTACGATCCAAGAAGCAATGCCATACATGTTCTATTGAGAAATCAATGGGAGCCTCTCATTTCACCTACTTGCAGTCATCGCCTTTCGGCTTATTCTGCCTGTCAGGAGTCATTGAGGCTGATTAGTAATTAGATTATTGTGCTTCTTAAGCCTTCTTCTTGCCCATTATCCTGAATACCTTCGTGCTGCAGTGTGGACAATGGCCTTGCATGGCTTCCATGCCGTTCTTCATCTCTACTTTCTTGCCGTCCTTGATCTCGACCTGTTTCCTGCACTTCATGCATCTTCCTTCTACCATTCATATCACCTCATTATATAAAAACAATAAAAGCTGAATGCTAATCTTGTTGATTTTAGCTATATAAGCATTGCTGTAAGCCAGAAAAAGCCTATCTCAGGGCTGTAAAGTCTATATACACGTTGCTGCAGTTCGAGGAGACTCTTACCTTCTTTATGGAGCTGGTAGAGCTGACAGTTCCAGACTTTATGGTGCCCACGGCGCCTGAAGCCAGCGTTGTATCCAACGTGTCATCATAGGTCTTCACGCTGTCGTCATCATAGAGAACAATGAATTTGAAGTCGCTCAGCGGGACATATCTCGCCTCTACTGCTGCTATCAGGTTGCTGCCGTCCAGCTTTGGATAGTCCGCAGAAACATAGCTCACGGAGCCGCCTATGCATGTCTGGGTGTTCTGTATTGTCGTTTGCGTGTAGCTCGTGACCCAGTTGGCCAGTATGGCCGCGACAGCCATCGTTATTGCTATCAGAAGCACCGATGCGACTATTGGCGATATTCCCTTCATAGCATCATCTCAAAACTGATTTGGTGAACCTCGTATTTAAAGATTGCTAGCTCACGGATATGATTATCTTGCTCTTTCCTGTCCCGGAATCGTATCCGTCGTTGGTTATCAGCACCTTCCAGTTCCCGCTGCCGAATACGGCATCGCCTGCTATGTCGACGTCGTCATAGCTAAGCTCCATCTTGACCTCTCCTGTGAGGCCCGTTATGTCTATCCCGTCGGTGACATTGGACACGCCGTCCCCGTATATCTGGTTCGGGCTGTCCATCAGGAACTCTATCTCATCGGAGTCGCCGCTTATCAGGTATTCTCCGCCGGTCACAGGCAGCTGCAGGGACCTTGCGGCGCCTTCGCCCTGGTATATCACAGAAGTTATTGAACTGTCTATCGAGACCAGGTTGTTGTGGGCCTCCTGGAAGAGCAGTATCTCCTTGGATCTATCTACTGCAGGCGCGGTCATCTCGAACACGAGGGCGATCGCCCCTATGGTTATCACCATGACTAGCATGGCCGCGATGAGAGTGTCTATTCCTTTCATAAGATCATCAGTATTTTATCCTCGAGACGGTGAAGTTGTCCGATAGATAGGATTTGTCGTCGCCCAGATAAATATGGAATTGGACGGTCGTGTTGGATCCGATTATGGACACGCTGTAGGTGGTTGTGTAGTTGAGGCCCTTCTGGTCATAGTGCTGCTTTGAGAAGTCCGTGAACGATTCTAGGTTCTGAGAAAGGTTCTGCGAGTTTATCAGAGACGTGTCTACGACTCTTGTGTATTCCGCCTTTATGTTGCTGAAGTCGTTGTATAGGCTCGTCTTCTGCGTCTCAGGCAGCCCTATAGCCTGAACTCTCAGCAGCACGAGTATCACGACTATGAATATCGCCGTTATCAGGAATATCTGCCCTTTCATCATGACCACAACCATAGCTTTACCAGCCTTGGGCTTATCTCATAGGAGTCTCCGGAGACCAGCCTGCTGACTGATATCACCGTCCTGCCCGAAGGTATGATATCTGAAGCGCAGTCTGCATTCGAGCATATCCTGGCATCATAGCTGATGCTGGGGGGAAGGCATGCGTCGAGATCGCCTTTCAGCGAGCTCTCCTTGTCGTTGACGGCATAGTACGCGAGATTGCCGTCGTTGCATAACTTTGTCAGGCAGTCGCTGCCTATCTCGAAGAAGTCCTTTTCAGGATAGGACGGCCTTGCCGTGTTCAGAGTTATAACTACGGCGAGTATGAACACTATTGATATGCTCGCCTCGAGTGTCTTCATGAAGCCTCTCATAGCCACACCCTCAGTATAGCCACATCGGATGTTATCTTGCCTTCGCTGTCCTCTATCAAGACGGATATTCTTTCTGTGACGACATCCGTCTCAGGGGGGTTCGGGCCGAAGCTGCAGCCTTCCAGCTCGAGCTGGAAATAGTGGTCCGTCCCTAGATCTTCCATCACTTCTTCGATGGTCTTGTTCATCATCGATGAGCATTTGTCATAGGATATTATCTGTTCGTCGCGCTCCGAGAGGATGGCGCCTGTGACGTTCTTGTCTGTGACATTCGTCTCGTAGGTCATCTTGCTCGTGGAGTTGCCTCTGTAGAATACATTGACGTGCTTCTTCTCAAAAGGAGAAAATGAGCTCGAGAACACGACGGTTATGTTCTTGTCATATTCATGCGCTGTCGAATCCAGATCATTCAGCTCGTCATCGCATACAAATATAGATTCAGCGACATCGGAAGGCTCCAGCGATATCTTGATGTTCTCCGTGTGCGTCGAGTTTCCAACCTCTCTCAGCATGACATCCGAATGCTTCACTTTGTCAGCGAGGTAGCTGTGCATGAGCTGATCGGCTATCGGCGCCTTGGCGTTCTCCAGCGCATTCATCCTCAACGAATCTGTATCTGTCGAGAACGTGTTGACGCTGTAGAATATTACGAAGGTTATGACTGCTATCGTTATGCCTATCGCCATGACAAAATCGATTTCAGTCATCTTTCATCAACCATTATTTTGTCTCCGGAAGCTGTCCTGACAAGCTCCAGATATGCGGGCATCTTTGCGGAGCCTTCCATGGATACATTGACATTGACATCTTTCATGACCTTTACAGCTGCACCCTCGCTGGTCGTTGAATCAAGTGTAATTAGATTTTCTGAAAGAGTCACAGTATAGTCCCTTCCTCCTATGGCCTTTGGAAAGTTGAGGTCGAACTTCGCTATCGATACTGTGCTGTCGTAAGGATATTCTGACTCTTTGGAAAGGAGGGACATCTTGACCACGTCTCCCTTTATGCTCTCGGCTATCACTGACAGCTGCGCGTCGACCGTCTGCTCGTTCATGTCGTTCCTTGCGCTCATAGCATACGCGATCAGGGAGCCGAGGACGATTATCGTCAGCAGCAAGTAGATAGCGTGCGATATCAAAACAGACGCCCCTTTCATGGAAAGAATTGCGATTACCTACAATAAAAAGTTAGATGAACAGCGTGAGTATCGAATATCCCACCAGCATCAGTATCAGACAATGCTTCAGGCCTGCTGTCAGGTTGCCTTCCGCCATCTTCCCTATGACTAATCCTGAGAAGAATCCTTGTATCAGTATCAGCCACTGGAACATCCCGGTGTACATCGTGATGACTCCTGTGCCTGTGATGCCAAGCTCCGGCGACGATATGGCTGTCAGGCTCGGTAGGAAGAACTTCTGCAGCGATATCAGTATCCCCAGGAATATGAAGAATATCAGGTATCCGGTTATCATCTGCGAGTATATGTCGGAATATCTCTCTTTCCTGAGCATGTTGACCTCGTTCATGCTGTTGCCGACGGACCTCAGAACCTCCGATATGTTCCCGCCGCCGCTGTAGGTCTCTATTATCGTGGATACGGTCCTCTTCACCAGAAGGCTGTTGTCCTCGGCGAATTCTTCAAGGACGTCCTCGAACGGAATGCCCCAGTCTATCTGGACTATCATCCTCTTGACAAACGGTGAAAGATCCCCGTAATCGACGTCCTTCAGAGAAGTTATGGCCTGAGGCAGTGTCATCCCTGCGTCTATGTTCCCTGCGGCGTCCCTGAGGAAGTTCGGCAGGTTGTTCTCTACGTCCTTCATCTTGTTGTATTTCATGTATTCCATGGTAACCGGCCCTATCAGAACCAGGGCTATCGAAAAGACATTTAATATAGGGAGCTTTATCGCCAGATTGTTGTATACGAACAGCGAGATGCCTATGACAACCGATGCTATCGTCACGCGGAATTGCGGGTCTTTCAGGTATTCTTTCATATTTTTCATAAGCATCACATCTTCGGCTGCGTCAGGTGTATGAACAGCAGGAACAGTGTGTTGAGTATGGGTATCAGCACGAAGATACCGATGTTCATCAGGCTGTTGATGGGCATCCCGAACATCTGGCCGCCTATCACGCTCAATATCGAAAGTATGACTATGAACAGTAATGGTGCCGCTATCAGCACGGCCGTGTAGATGTCGGCATACGTTGACAGAGTCTGCGAATATCTCTCTCTGTTCAGCCGGTACTCGAACATAGATTTTGTCGACTGATCCTGCATGTAGCTCTTGAGGCTTCCTCCTGTCTGTATCGTCGTGAGTATACCTGTCAGGAGGTCTCTGAAATGGTGCGAGGGCGTCTTTGCCATGACATCCTTTATCGCGGTGATCTCATCGAGGCCGAAGAACTCTATATTCCTGGATATCTTCGCGGCCTCCTTGGCTATCTCGCCGTACTCCTTGAACTTCGCCATGACCTTGAACATAGTGTTAGGCGGGGCGCCTGACCCTGCCACTGAGGACATGTGCACTATCGCGAACGGCAGGTTCGCCTCGATGTCTGCCCTTCTCCTCGAGGTCTCGACGAACGGATATGAGTATGAAAGCGCGAAGACTGTGGATGCCACTGCCAGAGATCCGACAGTCATTAAGAGCAGCACAAGCATCGCATCTAATTTAAAGAATATGCCGATTATCAGGAATATCAAAGCTGAGGCTATCGCGGATAAAATGGAGACCATGATCATCGTCGAGACATACGTCCTGAGGAGTATCTTGATATTTGAAGTCGGCAGCGATCTCTGGAGCCTGCTGAACCTCGGGGATATCTTGTCTGAGACATCTCCGAAGAGGGCGACAGCGATCTTCCTGAACTGGTAGTATTTGTCCTCCTCTATCTTGGCGACTTTCTGGGGAGCTGCCCTGGCCATGACATCGGCTTTGGCTGGTTTCTTCGCAGATTTGACCGGCTTTTTCTTCACCATACAATATAAGATTGCCTAGAATTGCCTTATATTGATAACTCAGAAAGAGCTACATTTTGACGAACGCTTCTTCCTTGGGGTAAACGACCATCCCTTCGTCGCCTATTATGTTGTACGGGTGCAGCTTGTGCGAATGGTCGGTGCCTCTCATCTTCCAGACGGTCATGCTCCTCGAGAACAATGAGTCTGTCCTCATGTAGTAGAATACTATCACGCCATCGGATACAAATTCTTCTACGCCGAACCTCGACAGAGATCTTTGATCAGGGAGTATCTCGGATGTGAGTACTGACGTGCACTTCAGTTTTCTGAGCAGAAGGGCAACGTTGAATATCATCCTTCTCAGCTCTGGCGTGTCTCTGACATACAGGCCGAGGGCGGATATGGAATCGATGACTACTCTTTTGGCATCGAGCTTCTTTATCTGCGACTCTATCAGCTCATATACATCTTCAATGTGGTAGGGGTCGTATCTCACGAACTTTATCATGCCTTTCTTTTCCAGCTCGTCGAAATCCCAGCCGAACTTCAGGGCGTGCTCTTTTATGTTCTCTGTAGGCTCCTCGAAGCTGACATACACTCCCTTCTCGCCGTATTTTGCGGCGCCGTTGTACAAAAATTGGCTCGAGAATATGGTCTTTCCTGTTCCTGTCGTCCCTGTCACTAGTGTTAATGATCCTGGTATCAGCCCGCCGTTTATCAGTTCATCCACTCCCGGGACCCCTGTGAGAACCCTGATGTCATTGGGTTTTGCAGGAGGAGATTTTACCGGCTGATTCGAAGAGGATGTTTTTAGCATATATTATACTATGCCCAATTGCTCAATATAAAGCTTTTCGGATAAGGAAAATATAAATTGGGGCTAAATCATTAAATAACAGGTAATTGTATGTTCGCAGATCCACTGACAGCAATAGGCTCGATGAGCATCCCGTTTTTGATAAGCAACCTCGGCACGTTCATCGGCTTTGTAATGGCGGCATACTTCGCCATCAAGTACACATTCAACTTCTATGAGGGCAGGCCGAAGCCGTTGAGCTGGACTCTGATAATAACAGGATTGTGCTCTTTATGCATCTCGGAGCTCATACAGTTCATGATGCCGTATAGGACGAATGTGATGGAGATCGAGCTTTTGATAAATCTTGTGGCTCAGAACTTTGGGATAATGCTGATTGTGTTCGGCTGCTATCTGATCTGGAGAGAGGTGATCTGATGGCAGGATTGTTGGAGTATTTGCTGACAGATTTCGGGAGCATAAGCAGGCTTCTGCTGGAGAGCAGCATAATATCGGTGTTCGGATTCCTGGCTTCCGGAATATTCATCTACCTGTACTACAGGAAATTTTACGGCGTCACAGAGGCTCCGAAGGGCTGGAAGACGTTCTTCATAGGCCTCATATTGATGTCGTTCTATCAGATGCTGAAGGTCCCTTACACATACAGGCTAATCGAAGGCGATATTTTCCTTGGTCTATTCCTGATATTCCAGCTTTTCGCAATAGGGACGCTCGCATACGGTTTGTATTTATTGAAGAAAGAGGTAGAGATTTGATAGGTGATTATGTTGGCATTTGAAAAAGCGCTGAGAGAGTTGATAAAGAAAGGTGGCAAAGGGAAGGTTTCTGTAAGTGCATACAGAATGGTGATACAGGGGCTGCAGGAAGTTTCTGTCGGATATTCGTCTGCGTTGTATTTCGCCGGCAAGAAGATCGCCATGGATATCCTTTCAGACTATACAAAGGGGAATGACATGAAATCCATAATAAACGGCCTTAATGCTTTTTTCAAGAAGGAGGGGCTCGGAACGCTTGAGATAAAGGAGATCAGCGAAAAGAGCGTGTCGATAATACTTAAGAGCTCCGCATCTAGCCACGGGATGCTGCCGATAGGCAAGCCTGTGTGCTTCTTCGAGGCTGGTCTGATAGCCGGCACGATAGAGAAGAAGATGGGCAGAAAGGTTATAGTGAATGAGGTGCTTTGCGGCGGGCTCGGCGACGACGTCGATGAGTTCCTTGTGAAGTTTGTGTGATGATTATGAAGAGGGTTAAAACAGGTATAGCCGGATTGGACAGAATTATAGAAGGCGGCTTTCCTGAAGAGTCGTCCATAATACTGATAGGTCCTCCTGGATGCGGAAAATCCACGCTCTCCCAGCAGTTCTTGGCTCAGGGCATAAAGGACGAAGAGGATGTTATGTACATCACGCTGGATACTAGCCCTGAGGAGATATTAGAAACGATGAAGAGCTTCGGATGGAAGGTGAAGAACGGGTTCATGAAGTTCATCGATGCATATTCCTGGAGGCTTGGAAAAATTAAAGGCGAGCATGTCCTTTCGAGCCTGGAGAACGTGAACGAGCTGAACATAGAGATAAGCGACATCATAGAAAAGCAGAAAAACTCAAAGTCAAAGAGGAGCGTCTTCGACTCGATATCCACATTGCTTCTATATGCTAACCCGTCGCTGGCGGTCAAGTTCATCCCTGTAATGATAGCGAAGGAGAAGCAGGGTGGATACACCAATATGCTGATTCTGGAGGAGGGCGTCCATGACGAGAAGACGGTGACCACGCTGAACTACGTCACAGACGGTGTCATAGAGTTCAAGATGGAAGGGGATAAGAGGTTCCTGCGCGTGAGCAGGATGAAAGGCACCAAGCACAAGAGGGACTGGATGGAGTTCAAAGTTACTGAAAATGGAATAGTCATGAAGTGATGCCTATGTTTGAATGGAAAAAAGAATTTTCAAACTATTCCGAAAGCATAAAGAGCATAGGAATGAGGCCCTTTAAAGAGGGCCCTGCTCTGAGGAAGATGCTCGGTGATGAGCTGCACATACTCGTCTTTCAGGACATATTCTATTCCATGCTCGCGCTGTCGCCGAAGACATACACGCCGTACATATATGACTGGGGAAAGTACATCGGGACCGAGACCACCAAGCAGAGCCTAAGGGCGACTGGAATCGGCCTGAAGGTCGAGCTGGAGTCAAAGTTATTCTACATGAACATGCTGGACGACAAATCGGTGCAGGACGTCCTGTTCAAATGGATGGCATATTACAGGATAGGTGTGCCTGAGATAACCTTCGTCGACAAAGTCTCGAAGACCTTCAGGATAGAGGTCGACGAGCTGATGAACTCGTGGGGCATGCCGAACATACACAAGAGGACGTGCTACTTCCCGACGGGATTCTTGGCAGGCGCGTTCGAGACCGTGTTGGAGCATCCGGTCAACATAGTCGAGAGCAAGTGCGTTTCCAACGGGGACGAGCATTGCGAGTTCGGTGGTGCCGTCGAGCTTCCTGAGCACAAGTTCGATATAATGTCAGACAGGGATTTTGTAAAGATCAGAAAGTCTATATACGACAGGATGTTCGTTGAAAAGAGATCGAGGCCGAAATTGTCTGACTGGGCTCACCTTGTCATGCTGCAGATATTCTACACGGGCGTGCTACTTTCATCCCATGGTGGGCACACGATGCTCTATTGGATAGGCAGGAATTCTGGGAAGGAGATAGGGAGCAGGATAAAGGCAAAGGACTTTGATGGAAAGATGAAGAAATTCATAGACATCCTAAACTATCTGAAGATAGGAAAGGCAAAATGCATCAGATGCAAGCCATGCACAGAGTGCAAAGGCAGTGTCAGATTTGTTGTGAAGGAGAGCGCATTCTCAATCGGGACGAAATTCGGTAAGAAGATAGACTCCTATATAGCAGGAATGCTCTCAGGATTCTTGGAGACTTGCACAAAGAAGAAGCAGAATGTGATAGAGACAAAGTGCATATCCAACGGGGACGAGCATTGCGAGTTCGTAGTTATTTGATTCCGGCTTCTGAAAGGATCTTCTTTGGGTCTTTGCTGTACTCTACGAGTATCTTTGAGACATCTGAGAATTTTATTATTTTCTTCTTCAGCATCCATTCAAGAAGTCTCCTCCTCTTGTCCTGCTCCTTTACCAGGCTCTCAAGATCCGTCCCTCTTGACTTTGACAGCTCCTGCATCAGCCATGAGTAGCCTCTGTACTCGAAAGTATCATGACTGGCCAGCCAGCCGTAGACCTTGTTGGTCCTAGCCGCGCCTGTCGTAGAGTCAACAGACTCTATTTCCATTATCTCTTTCACTCTTCTCGCGGACTCGCCCTTCTCGCGTGCATGCACCATGACGATGACGCCGTCAAGCGTCTCGACCAGGCTCGGCGACAGGTTGATCGGCGGAGTCTCCAGCCTGCTTATGACATCTTCTACTTTTCCTGCGTGCATCGTTCCCATGGCGGGGAATCCTGCGGCCATGCCTTGGAACATGACATAAGCTTCTTCGCCCCTCACTTCGCCGACTATGACAAAGTCAGGCGACTGCCTGAACGCCTCTTTGAGCAGGTCGAACATAGTGACCTCGCCGTATCCCTTCGTGAAGCCTGTCCTCGCCACGGACGGTATCCAGTTGTCATGCGGCAGGTTGAGCTCGCGCGTGTCCTCTATTGTTATAATCTTTGCCGACAGCGGTATGAACATTGACAATGCATTGAGCAGTGATGTCTTCCCTGTCGCCGCACCTCCGACTATCAGGAAAGAAGCGCCGGATTCTATGGCTAACCATAAATATGCGAGCATCTCGCTGCTGACCGTGCCTGTCTCTAAAAGATGAATGGGGGTGTAGGGCTCCGCGACGAACTTTCTTATCGTGAATGTCGGGCCCCTTGTCGTCACATCTATTGCAAAGGAGGCCTGGACTCTGCTCCCGTCCGGAAGCGAACCGTCTAGCAGCGGCTCCCCGTATGATATGAACCTGCCGCATCTCTCGGCCAGCTTTACTACAAACTCTCTCAGCTCCTCTTTGTCCTTGTACACTATATTGGTCTTCAGCGAGCCGTATTTCTTATGCACAATATAGAGATTGACACCAGTTCCATTGCAGCTTATGTCTTCGATGTACGGATCTCTCATGAACGGCTCTATCCTGTTCAGCCCTACAAAGTTTCTGTAAATATAATACATGATCTTCATGTAGCTCTCTTTGCTCACCTTCATGCCGTATTCTTCTATGATCTTCTGTATCTTCTCCTCGAGGTAGTCCACCGCGTCTTCCATTATCTTTATCGAGGACAGCTCTATGTCAAGAACCTCTAAGAGGCCGTCCACTATAGCCTTGTACATCTTTTCCTCTTCAGCTGTCATCGGCGGCTCCACGACTTCGTATGCCGTCTCATTTGCCTTCGGGTCCCACTTAATATGCGCTTTCGCATACGGCTCTATCAGCGGATATTCGACTTCGGCCCTCTTGTCTTCAGGAAGAACTATGAGCTTGTTGGCGGGTGCTACCTTGAAGTCTGGGAATTCCATCCCTTTCTCCTTTGAGAATATCTTCTTCATCTTTCCGAAGAATCCTATCGAACGCTTTATCTGGACATCGCTGTTCTTCTTAATAGGCTTCTTTACAACCTTCTTGACAGTCTTCTTGATGACCTTCTTTGCCGGCTTTACCTTTTTTAGAAAATTCACTTTTTTCAGAGCCTTCCTTTTGGCTGTCATGCTTTTTATTTGGTGAAGCCTGTATTAAAGCTTTAGCTAGTTTGACGCTGTCATCAATGGCGTTTCAGCCAGGTCGGCCACGACGAAGAAAGAATGGCTGCCGGAGGCGGGTTTTGTGAAAGTGACTGTGAAATTGACGTTAGGATCGAGGCTTGTCGGATACTGAAAACTGACCTGAACGCTGTCCATATATAGCATCATATTCGAAAGCGGAACCATGCCGCAGTTCCTTATAATCGCGCTGCTTGCCGTAGCTGTGATGTTTATTTGTTCCAGGCTCAAACATGCTCTAGACCGCTGATACTGGTGCGAAACCTCTCCTCCTGGGTATGATTCGAAGACAACCGATGTCGACCAGAAATAGACTGCCGATACTAGCGATACTGCTATGAGAACCAGCAGTATTTCCACCACTATGGTCGATACGCCCTTCATCATGTAACTTTAAATTGTTTGTTTATAAAGTTAGTATCATGCTTACCAAAGAGCAGTTGAGGCAGCTGCAGAAGGCCGACTATAGGATATTCGGGAAGAACATGCACAGCGCCGTGAAGCTCTGCCACTGGTGCAAGAGTTCTATAAAGAGCGGCGGCGAGAAGATATGCTACAAGCAGAAATTTTATGGCATAAAGTCCCACAGGTGCGTCCAGATGACGCCGTGCCTGCCGGTGTGCAACCTTGCATGCAAATACTGCTGGCGCGACCATTCATATTTCAGCAGGAAATGGGAAGGCATAGACAAGGCTGAGGAAATTATTGAGGGTTCCATAGAAGCTCAGAGGAGCCTGCTGACAGGCCTCGGCGGCGTGGAGCATGACGAGAAGTTCCTGGAGGAGGCGAGAAATCCCAACCAGGTGGCGATATCCCTCGACGGCGAGCCCACCATGTATCCGTATCTTTCGGAGCTGATCGAAGGCTACTCGAAAAGGGGCTTCACCACATTTGTAGTCACTAACGGCACGCTGCCTGACGCGATAGAGAAGCTCAAGGTTCTCCCTACAAATTTCTACATGTCGCTGTCATCCACGTCTGAGAAGATGTTCAACGAGCTTCAGAACCCGTTGGGAATGGCCTCGTGGAAGAATGTTCTGAAGAGCCTGAAGCTGTTCAGCACGCTCAAAACAAAGAGAGTGATAAGGCTCACTTTGATAAAAGGCATCAATATGGTAGAGCCTGAAAAATATGCCGAACTGATAAAACTGGCTAACCCCGACTATGTCGAGGCCAAGTCTTACATGCACATCGGCGGCTCCGTTAATAGGCTGAAGTTTGAGAACATGCCCTCGCATGAGGAAGTCAAAGAATTCGCGCAGAAGGTCGCTGACGCACTGGGCTACAAAGTTTCAGACGAGCAGAAAGCAAGCAGAGTTGTACTTCTTAAGAAATAATTTATGTCTGGGGCTTCCGCCCCATTAAAAATAAAGTGGACCTACTGGTCCATTATCGCGGCTATTCTTATCGTCGCACTACAAGTCTGGCCTCCAACTGTGCCCATTGGCATCCCCATTCCCCAGTAGAGATACGTGTTAGGGGCCGTAGGTGCTCCCGAGGAGCCTGCCGCCGAGTCGAGGTTGAACGTAGACTTTGCGGTCGCTAATGTTGTCAGAGTTGTCCCTGATCCATATCCTGTCGCGCTTGTAAGGTCGTAGCTCAGATTGCCTATTCCTATGTCCGGCGGTGTCGGGCATGTAAATACAGATGTGCCGTTCAGGTTGAGGTCAATCTTGATGTTCCCGCCGTTCTCTATATTGGTGCCGTTGGTGTGCGTGGATGTGTTCGCTCCTGGAGCTAATGTACCCAAGTTCAGCGTAGTATTTGTCACGTTCAGCGCGTTCAGGTTCTCTACTGGTATAGTGCTGTCGTTGTAGCCCATCGTCCCATGGATGTCTGTGACGTTCATCCAGCCTGCCCATGTGGTGTTGTTCGCGTTGTAGTACATGGTATATTGACATTCCACTGTCTGGTTCATGCCGTCAACTGAACAGGTGCTCACTGCTGCGCAGCTGCTGTTGATGATGCAGTTCTTTGTGCTGTTGGCTGTGCATGTCGTGTTGTCTTTCGTAGAGTCGAAGAACTTGCCTTCCAGACTGTTGCCACCTATTGTGCCGTTGAACGCCTGGCAGCCCTCGCCGTGGTAGACTGTCGCGTTGCACAGAACTGTCATCGTGCTGAAAGCGTTCAGAGTGACATTTGTGCTCTTTCCGTTCGTCTCGTCGTAGCAGTTCGTGTCATATACCTGCAGCGTCGCGTTGCCGATAGTGACATTGAAGCATCTCGGGTCGTTGATATCACCTGAGCAGCCACTGCTTCCACCGCCTAGCGGTCCGGCGTTACCGCCTCCTGAACCTGCGTTATCCTTGTAGAAATACATCAGTCCGCCAAGGCTTACGGTATCTGTGAAGTTGCTACTCCCTAAGCAACCCGGTATGACGTCCAAGAGAGCCGTGGCTGACGGGCAGTAGAACGCTGTGGTGTTAGAACCTATCAGCTTTACATAGAGGGTCTTGTTGTTTATCGCCCCGTTGGTTATAGAGATAACAGACTTGCCCTCTGCAGCATCGACGTCGAATGTTCCTGAAGAAAAGTCCATGCTGGCTCCCTGCGACTCGTAATCAGTGTTCATCTTGCCTAAATATGTGGAGCCTATTTTTATGTAAGTGTCTGTGGCATCTCCTGCGCCGCCGATTACTGAAAGATCCTTGCCATTGCTATCCACCAATGTTATCCCGACCGCCGGTATAGCCTGGACCGACGTGAGCTTTCCATAAATCTCATTGTAGTCAGCATCCACACCCATTGGCCCATAGACCCTGTGATTCATCGTGACTGTTGCTTCAACCCAGCCTGTTTTTTCGATTATATAACTCGGGTGGTCGTTTCCCTTGATGAAATTTGCCCCATCGAAATAAAACACTACAGGGTACCTAGG
>Ga0315276_10002771_pt1 | contig 16007 bp, 15 predicted proteins | sample YL17G05_0_MG_FD_204542 | JGI IMG/M metagenome (GOLD analysis project Ga0315276, IMG submission 204542) | Sediment microbial communities from Yellowstone Lake, YNP, Wyoming, USA - YL17G05_0 | ecosystem: Environmental > Aquatic > Freshwater > Lake > Sediment | place: USA: Wyoming | collected... | reverse complement strand
GTACCATATTGTGCCGGCGTGCTCGCACTTGGCTGGCAACTCCGGCCGGACCTTACGCCTGAACAGATGCGTGAACTGCTTTTTAAATCGGCTTATATGAAGAAGGACGGCACGAAAATCATTCATCCGGAAAATTTTATTCGCCTTGTCAAAACGGCCAAAGGCCAAAATGTCTCCAGTGGCCGAAGAAGAGCAGGTAATGATTAGGATGCTTAATGGGAAATATCTATGGTTGCGAGTATCTTTTTAAAAGGCCTCATTGTGGGATTTTTGGTAGCCACACCTGTTGGACCAATCGGATTGCTGTGTATACAGCGGACGTTGAGTGAAGGGAAAATGCATGGTTTGGTTTCGGGGCTTGGGGCTGCCACCGCCGATGCCGTATACGGCTTGATTGCTGCTTTAGGGCTTACGTTCATCTCGAATTTTTTAGTCCAGGAACAATTGTGGCTTCGGCTTATCGGAGGCCTTTTTCTTTGCTACCTTGGAGCTAAGATTTTTCTGTCAAAATCGGCAGGACAAGTCTCTTCAGCCGATGTCCCCAGTCATATTGGTAATTATGGGTCAACCTTTTTCCTTGCGCTTACGAGCCCCATTACGATTCTTGTTTTTGTGGCAGTGTTTGCCGGTTTAGGAGTAGTAAGTTCAGGTTCGTATTATTTTTCTGTGGGCTTGTCGGTTGCAGGCGTATTCACCGGCTCTGCTCTTTGGTGGTTTATGCTCTGTGGTGTCGCCGGTATCCTTCACGGTAAGATTAGCTATGATAAATTGACCAAGTTTAATAAGGTTTCTGGAATAATTATAACGGTTTTTGGCTTAGTCATACTTTTACTTCTGGCACTTGAGTATATACACAAGATGGTTTCGTAATTTATCCGCCGAAAGTTATATATTGCATAAAGTTCCTATAATGCTGGTTGCGTTAAAGAGTGAGTGGATAAAAATTGGTCGCAGCAGTGAACCGCTTTTTTCATAAGCATAGCCCATGCACAGCGAAAGCACAAACAGCCCCGACCAATGCCCGACATTTGGGTGTGCCATTGCAAATAGAGCGGAACTTATTGTAATTGACAGCCATGGTTTTATTAAAACAGAGCGCAGCATTGTTTGAAACAGCCCGCGAAAGAGCATCTCTTCGAACGCAGGCACTATCGCTACAGCGGTAACAATAATCAGCATTCTGAGCGGCAGTTGCGAATATGTTCTTATCAGGTCAAGTTCCTCGTGTGGTTGTATTTCAAAGTCCTGCCCCCATATAAGTTTGCCAAGACACATCGTCAGGACTATCATTGCTACTATAAGAGGCCAAACAGAGAGCAAATTCAGTAAAGCTGCGGGAAAATCTTTGTGAATTGTCCTCAGATTCAGGCCGAATCCTTTTAATCGCCTGGCAAAACTGGCTCTTGCCAGAAAAATAATTACCGCTATTGCTGTTATCTCACCAATACAGAGGATGAGATTATCCAGGAAAGCCTTTTGCCAGTCCGGCAGGTCAGGCAAAAGTTTTTCCGTGACTGACATTGCGAGCGAGATAACCCCGAGCCAAATAAACAGCGGGACAAACGGCAAATAGGGAGGCATATTGTTTCGACGAGGTACCGAATCGGATAAAGCTTTTCTGCCTAAGGATGTTTTGAGCAGCCAGCCGCCGAATAATAGTATTCCTGTGAGGAAAATAATGAAGTCTATCGCGATTGTGTAGCTGACTCCGCCATAGGCGGATTTGATAATCTCAGGAATATTCATCGTTATATACTTTTTGCAGCCTTGAAACTAAACCAGTTTTGTGCTACATTACCAAAAACATTCGGGCAGCACCAATTTTTTTGCCTGTGTTTGGTCTATTTGTTTTTTTTTAAATTAGTGCTGCCCACAAGAGGAATAAATTATGGATATATTTCGCATCGAAGGGCCGGTTCAGCTTTCGGGGGTCGTTAATATAAATGGTTCCAAAAACGCTTCTCTGCCGATAATGGCCGCTGCTATTTTAGCTGCCGGCAAATCGGTTATAAAAGCGGTGCCTTACCTTTCCGATATTTCCGTTTTTAGCCAGCTGCTTGGCCAGTTGGGTTGCAAAATTGACCGACGCCCGAACGGAGATTTGTGCATAGATTCGCAGGTGATTGATAATCCGGTAGGCGAGTATGACGTTGTCCGCAAAATGCGGGCAAGCGTTTGCATACTCGGCCCGTTGCTTGCCCGTTGCGGCAGGGTGGAGGTTTCAATGCCGGGCGGATGCGCAATTGGTGATAGGCCCATCGACATCCATCTGCGGGGCCTTTCTGAGCTTGGTGCTAAAATCCATCTTAAAAATGGCTTCGTCGTTGCCGAAGCCCCAAAAGGCGGACTAAGGGGCAAAGATATTTTCATGGGCGGGCCGTTCGGCTCGACGGTATTAGGAACGGCAAATGTGTTAATGGCCGCGACGCTTGCAAAGGGTAAAACGACTATCGAGTCGGCTGCCTGTGAGCCGGAAGTAGTTGATTTGGCGAACTTTCTTACCAGGATGGGTGCAAAGATAGACGGTATCGGCTCACCCCGGCTGATTATCGAAGGAGTTCGCCAGTTGCATCCGGCCGAATATCAGGTAATTCCGGACAGAATCGAAGCTGGCACTTTTATGGTCGCTGCTGCTATAACGGCGGGCCGGCTTCAGTTGGTGAATTGTCGGCTCAACGATATGATGGCTGTTGTTGACAGGTTAAGAAATATTGGGGCAACGGTCGAGGCCGCAAACGGCGGCTGTGTTGTGGCCCGTAAGGGCTCAATTAAGCCGGCTGACATCACCACCCAGCCTTATCCGGGTTTTCCTACCGATTTGCAGGCTCAGTTTATGGCTCTTCTCTCACTCGCCAAAGGCAATAGTGTCGTGATTGAAAAGATTTTTCCCGACAGATTTATGCACATTGCCGAATTGAACAGAATGGCCGCGAATTTGCGTAAAGAGGGGCCTACTGTAATAGTGGCAGGTGTAAAAAAATTAATTGCTGCTCCGGTAATGGCCTCAGACCTGCGGGCGTCGGCGGCATTGGTGCTGGCCGGTCTGGTTGCCGAAGGAACCACCATCGTCAACAGAGTTTATCACATCGACCGCGGTTATGAAAAAATTGAAGAAAAATTGAATCGGGTCGGCGCAAAAATCTCTCGTGAAGCGGACTAATTCAAATTTTTCCCGCGGCTTTTTTCGCGGATTCTGTTGTGTTGTAAAGCAGCATTGTTATCGTCATCGGCCCGACTCCGCCGGGGACGGGTGTAATTAAACTCGCCTTTTCTTTGACCTTTTCAAAATCAACGTCGCCGGCAAGCCGGAATCCGCTTTTCTTGGAAGCATCTTTAATGCGGTTGACACCGACGTCGATTACAACTACGCCGTCCTTTACCATGTCCGCCGTTATGGTGTTAGGCCTGCCCGCGGCGGCAATTATAATATCAGCCTGGCGGGTGTGACTGGCCAGGTCTTTTGTTTTTGTGTGGCAGACTGTTACGGTGGCGTTGCCGCCTGGGCTTTTCTGGATGAGCATATTGGCAATGGGTTTGCCGACGATATTGCTGCGTCCCACGATTACCACGTGAGCGCCTTCGATTGTAACGCCGTTGCGCTGCAAAAGTTTAATTACGCCGTGAGGCGTGCAGGGCAAAAATGCCGGCTGTCCCGCTACCATTTTGCCTATATTGGTCGGATGAAAACCATCGACGTCCTTGTCAGGGCTGATTGCAAGAAGAACTTCGCCCTCATTGAGATGTTTAGGAATAGGCAGCTGGACCAGTATGCCGTTTATTTTTGGGTCGGCATTCATTTTGTTGATTAGAGCAATCAGGTCCTTCTGCGTGATATTTGCCGCCAAACGGTTATCATCGGAGTAAATCCCCAATTCTGCACAGGCGCGTTCTTTAGCGGTAACATAAGATTGTGATGCAGGGTCCTCACCTACGAGAATAACTCCAAGTCCCGGCACGATACCTTCTTTTTTCAGCTCTGCCACTTCTTTTTTTAGCTCTGCCTGCATATCAGCCGCTACTTGTTTTCCGTCGATAATTTTTGCTGCCATTGATTAACTCCAATTACCAGTTACCATTTATCATTTTAAAACATTCCGGTTACTTTTCCGCTTTTTAAGTCCACATCGATGCGTCGGAAAGCCGGGTCTGAACTTGTTCCGGGCATTAGTTTAATCTCGCCGGCCAGCGGAACGATAAAGCCCGCGCCTTTATATACCAGGAAGTCGCGGATAGGAAGTTTCCATCCCTTCGGCCGGCCCTTTATATTGGGGTCGTGTGACAAGCTCAAATGCGTCTTGACCATACAGGTGCCGAAGTTCTTGAAATCTTTGTTTTGTTCGAGGGTCTCGGCCTTTTTCAGGGCTTCGGGCGTATATGTGACGCCGTCCGCGCCGTAAACCTCGGCGGCGATTAATTCGACCTGTTTTCTAAGAGGCGTTCCCAGCTCGTAGAGGAATTTGAATTTATTTTTTTCCTTGCAGGCCTGCATGACGGTTTCGGCAAGTTCGATTGCGCCGTCTCCGCCTTTTAGCCAGTGTTCCGAATACGCCGCCAAAGCCCCGTTTTGCTCTGAAATTTTGCGCACCAGTTCAACTTCAGCTTTGGTATCGGCGGTGAAGCCGTTTATGCAGACTACGGGACGGACGCCGCTTTTCTTCACCGTTTCAATATGAGCGATAAGGTTGGCGCAGCCTTCCTCGACCCATTTGAGATTTTCTTTTAGGTATTCCTTATCAAGCGGTAATCCCGGCTTGACCACGGGGCCGCCGCCGTGCATCTTTAGTGCCCGAATGGTAGCAACGATAACTACCGCATCGGGTGTCAGGCCCGACATCCGGCATTTTAAGTTCCAGAACTTCTCGAAGCCGATGTCTGCACCGAAACCGCTTTCTGTAACGTGATATTCCGACAATTTTGTTGCAACTAAGTCGGCTATAATTGAGCTTTGGCCTATAGCGATATTTGCAAACGGTCCTGCGTGGACAAATACCGGCTGGCCCTCGATGGTTTGCAGCAGACTCGGATTAAGAGTTTCCAGCATCCACGCGGTCATCGCGCCGTCAACTTCAAGGTCGGCGGTGGTAACTTCATTTCCGCTCCTGCTATATGCGACCACAATTTTGCTGATTCTTTCGCGCAGGTCCTTCAGGTCTCTGGCAAGGGCCAGTATCGCCATCAGCTCGCTCGAGACCGCGATGGCAAAGCCGGAGTCCATTTCGTAGCCGTCCATCTTGTCGCCTTTGCCGATTGTGATGTTGCGCAAAGATTGTGCACAAAAATCCATAACCCATTTCATTTGGACCTGATTGGGGTCGATATCTAATCTTTTTAAATTTCTTTTTGCCAACTGCTCGTCGGTATAGTTTCTCTCGTGCTGCATGCGGCTGGTCATGGCCACCATTGCCAGGTTGTGCGCGTTTGTAATGCAGTCGATGTCGCCGGTAAGACGAATGGAAAACGGCACTAAGGGAATACACTGGGCAAGTCCGCCTCCTGCTGCGGAGCCTTTGATGTTAAATGTCGGGCCGCCGCTTGGCTGTCGAATGGCGCCGGTTGCCTTTTTATGTAGTTTGCCTAATCCTTCAATCAATCCGATGGTTGTAGTGCTCTTTCCTTCTCCTAAAGGTGTAGGGGTGATGGCGGTAACATCGATATATTTTGCGCTTGGCTTGGTTTGACCTTTCAGCCGCTCCAGGACCTTGACATAATCGATGCGTGCTAACTGCCGTCCCATCGGCAGCACTTCATCGTCTTTTAGTCCTAATTCTTTAGCCAATTGGCTGACAGGTTTCATAGATTGCTCAGCGGCCTCAGCTATCTGCCAATCCTGCATCTTCGTTGGGTCAAGTTTCATATATTGTCCTCTTAAGATATTCTGTTAAATTTCACTCCTGCTATTATCCCTAAAGGAATGCAAAAGGAATACAATGCTAAAGTTTTATTTTAGCACTATCCTGCTGTTTATGGGGGTATTGCCCCTGAAATTTTGGTCTTTTTTGCTGGGTGAGCTGGGAAATCGACCTGCAAGTGAGGATTCTCTTGGCTGCCGTATTGTTTGAAGGTGGTAAAAAGCCGAAAATACTGGGCCGGGTTGGAGTCGAACCAACGTAGGCTTACGCCAATGGGTTTACAGCCCATCCCCTTTGACCACTCGGGCACCGACCCTTTGATTTAATGTGCGATTTTAATTAGTGTCAAACGATTTTACAAGAGAAATTACCAGGCGGAAATTTCATCAAGTTAAGCCATTTACGGCTTATCCGAAATGAATTATAATCAGGCTGTCGTTATTATTTGAAAAGGGCAAAAGAAATGAAAACAATACTGGTTGTTTTATTAGTTGGTTCGGTGTTTGTTTTAAATGGCTGTGTAACGGTAACAGGCAATACCGTCAAAGCCGAGGGCAGCGAGGTCAAGGTCTATCGTACATCGGCTATGAATGATATTGATGTTGCGAGTAGTTTGTCGAACCAGGCCAAAATCGATGGATATAAGGCGATAGCTCAAAGACAGTTTTTAACGCAGGCCGAGCGGGATTATCTGGTCGAGGCCGTTAAGAAAGACTTGCTGGACCAAAAGCAAAAGGATGAAGTTTTACTGGTATTGCTCAATAATCCGCACGTTGGTTCCGGCGGGCCTGATGTAAAAACAAATAAGCCCAAATGAGGTAGGTAGTTAATCTATATTCTGTTGTATTGCGTTTGTTGCCGATGTAGCTCAACGGTAGAGTACGGCTTTCGTAAAGCCGGGGTTGTGGGTCCGATTCCCACCATCGGCTTTGTGTCTTTTGCTGCAGTGAAAGCTGTTTTGTTATTTAGTCGGAAAAGTTGACCACATCTTTTGTTCTTAAAGTGCCGCCTGTGCCATATAGGCCGTCTCCGCCTGCGGAAATAAGAATATAACTATTCTTATTGTACGGCCTTTGAATTGGCAGGGCGCTCTTATCCCGTGTCATCTTATAAAATGTCTGGCCTAGAGGGCCGGTCGGTGCATAAGGCGTGGGGGGACCAGGGCCAGTGTTCGGTTGATAAAGCGGGTGTATAGCACTTATGTCCCAGCGTACACCAAGTTTGAGAAGCTCCTCGTTGTCTAGGTAATTGTAAATATTGTCTGGATTAGTAGGGTCATTAACATCGTGCAGAAGCTTGGATGTGTCTGCTTTGTAATATAATATAGGCATGCCGAGTTTTGTTCCTCTGCTGTTTCTGAGTTCACCGCGTTTATAAACGTCGCAAAGCAGCGCTACTCCAGCTGTGTTAGTAGCAAACGTTCCAGGATTGGCATACAAATTAGCTAAAGAACCAAGTTGGACGTCTTTGGCTTCCATACACTCTTTTCTCTTTTTTAAGTTCTCGTAATACCCAGGCGTGTTTGTAAAAGGGGGGTATAATTTGGTTGGACCAGCGCCATCATAAGCGGTCAATTTTGAATCAGGATTGAATCCCAGACCATCCTGTCCTGCCATTGCTTCAGCGAACTTCATTGCGCCGCAGTATTGCTCACCAGTGATATCTGCTGCACTTGAATCCGGATATTCCCCATAATCGATCTCGAATGCCTGCAGACATGTGTCGATATTACGAAACTGATTCCTTTGCGTTGTATATTTGGCATACCAGTTTATCATGTTCACAGCTGGTAAAAGGAAACTAATAATAATCACAATGATGCTCATAATGGTCAGCAGCTCTATAATAGTAAAACCTGTTTTGGCGTGAGCCATCCCGGCGATTTGGTTTTTTGGTTTCATATTATTCTCCTTATCCTGTAATGACGATAAACCGCAATACCCGTAAAGTGGCTATATCGGCTTTCGAATTCCATCATATTATACAACATTAAGGCTTTTTGACAAGGAAATTATAAATAGGACAATTGGTTATTGAGACTACAGAAAACATCGATTTTATTTCTTTGTATCAGCATAGTTGGCTGAGAAAGTTACTTTATCAGGGAGTAAATCAGTCTGTAGAGTTTTATGAATACAGTTTACTTTATGGGGGCCTGGTTTGTAAATGGAATTTCGGGTTCTTGTGGTTTCTCAGGCCATTTCAACGATAGGGTGAACGTTTTTGCTTGCCGAGAGGGGATGCGGGCTTGTATATTGTTGGGAAAATCAGAGCTGGATTTAAGATTATGCCAGAAAAGAGGTTAAGGATATTGTGGGTTTGAAAGACAAGTATAATTCGCTTCAAAAAATCCTTAAGAAGCTGGACAAAGTGGTTGTCGCATACTCCGGCGGGGTGGACAGCACGTTTCTTTTGAAGGCGGCGGTTGAAACGCTCGGTGCCGACAGGGTGCAGGCTTGTATCGCCGAAGGGCCATCGCTGCCGCAAAGCCAGTATTTGCAGGCGGTTGAAACGGCGAAGAATATAGGCGTTGAGGTCAGAACTGTCAGGCCGAATGAGCTGGCGGATGCAGAGTATGCAGCCAATAAGGCGGACAGATGCTTTCACTGTAAGTCACATCTATATAAGATGTTAGCGGATATTGCAAGGGAGCAAAAATTCGGCAGTGTTATCTGCGGGTGCAATTTCGATGATAAGAGCGATTATAGGCCTGGCAATAAAGCGGCGGAGGTTTTGGGTGTGCGCAGCCCGCTGATGGAGGCGGGAATGACCAAGGAAGATATTCGTAACCTAAGCAGGCAGATGGGGTTAGCAACGGCGGATATTCCGGCTTCGCCTTGCCTGGCTTCGAGGATTGCTTACGGGCTGGAAATTACAGAGAAGAGATTGAGGCAAGTCGAGGCGGCAGAAGAGGTTATGAGAGGGTTGGGATTAGTGGAATTTCGGGTGCGGCACCATGATACGATTGCGAGAATCGAGGTCAAACAGGGGGATTTCGAGAAGGTTTTGGCGAGCCGTTCGGAGATTGTAAAAAAGCTGCAACGGCTTGGCTTTAAATATGTTACGATTGACCTGCAGGGGTTTCGCAGCGGGTCGCTGAATGAGATGCTGACGGAAAAAGAGAAGGAAAATAGTCGGTAGGAGAATGGGGTAAAAGGGGCGGTGTTTTTCGTATAAGTATATGCGAGGCAGGGTGTTAAGTAAAAAAGCTAAAGTGCGGAAAGATAGAGAATAGAAATTTTGAAGCTAACCGGGCTCAAAATGCGCCACAACCGGGTCAAAAATGCGCCGGTCACTGGAACAAAATTGAACTTCGACTGGGTCGAAAATGCGCCACTACTAATAAGAAGACTATAACAGAAACTATAGAAATTACTACTGCAACGCCTTCGCCGTTGCCTGCTATGGGCACGCTCCGGCGTTGCAGATAAGCCATTGGGCCAATTATTTTGCCCTGTTAACTGGCGAGCGACATAACACGAGCGACAAACGACGAATTTAATGTTTGCGGGAAAATAAATTGCGGGTAAATTTTGGTTTTAGAGCTAATAGTTCGTGAGTCGCGTCTGTGGATTGAAGAGCTGAGATGTGTTGTGTAAAGGCGGCGATTGGATTATAATCATCCCCCGGCCACACGGCAGTCTGGTTTTATATTACGCCTGCGGTAATTGAAAGGAAAAGTATATGGAAGAGTTTTCATTTATCTTCACGATATTTTTCATGCTGCTTGGGCCGGTTAAGCTTATCCCGTCCTTCGCTGGATTGACGCGAGGCGCTGACGTCAGATTCAAGCGGGGCGTGGCAATATGGGGGGCTGTTATTGCCTCAGTGCTCTGTGCGTTTGTGGCACTGGCCGGGGGAACTCTCCTGGTCAAGTATCGCATCTCCATTGACGCGTTGCGAATCTCAGGAGGACTGGTCCTGCTTATCGCCGCCCTGAAGGGTATTTTCCAGAAACCACAGCCACCAGACCTCGGCTCCGGCACACCCAGCGCGATCCAGCTAGCAGCCTCGCCGGTTGCCGTTCCGAGCATCGTGCCGCCTGCCGGCATCGCCGCCATATTAATCTTCATGATGTGTGCACCGCGGTACCCGGGGATGGCGCAAGCCATAGCCATCTGCCTGGCGGTTATGATGGTGCTGGATTTCCTGGTGATGTACTTCATAGACCTGGTAATGAAGACGCCGGGGCTGATGATTGTTCTCACTGTGCTTGGCTCAGTACTGGTATTTGTGCAGGCATGTCTGGCCATAGAAATGATTCTGAATGCGTTCAAGAATTTGGGAGTTATCAAAGTCTAAAGAAAGAAGATGAAATACATTGTAATATGCGATAAAATCAGGTTATTCCAGGTGAATGGGCATAGCTTTAAAGAAACCGTCATCACCACCAGTTCTGTGATGAACAATAAAAAATAAGGAGAAACATAATTATGGCTGACGAAAAAAAGAAGATTAAAGAAACAACGTTCGAAAATACAAAATTGAACACCGTTCCATTAAATTGGAAAGAGGTGTACTACACCAATTGTCCCCTCGTGTCCGCCAGCAATGTCGACCAGGAATTGGGCTGGACCAGGGAGGAGTTCAAGAAGATCGGCGTCAAGTACGCTTTTCTCCGCTCCGTCCGCGAGAACGATTGGTATCCGCACTACATCCACAACCTCGACAACCTCATCCGCTTTGGCGGGCTGTTCCCGCCCATCCACGTTCAGGCGGACATCCGCAGGACCAGGCTACTGGGGCTGACGCACGCACCGCACGAAGGCGGCTGTATGTTGGTGCGCTCCAGGGACGACATCTACCGGATGACCGAGCTGAAAGGCAAGAAGATCGGCCTTTCGAAGAGCATGAACAAGATCAAGAACGACTGGTGGCGCATCCAGGAGCACCAGGGCATTGAGCTGATGCTCAGACTGAACGGGATGACCATGAAAGATATTGAACTCGTGGAATTCCCCTACGCGGACGATTGGTACAACGATCCCAAGATGCTGGATCCCATGGAAAACCCGTCTGAATTGTGGCTTAAGCGTGACCACAAACGCGACCTGGCCTTCCGGCCGCTGGAAACCGCACTGCTCACGGGCATCGTCGATGCGATCTACACCCAAAGCAAACCCTTCCAGCATCTCCAAGAGGCGACGGGCAAGATCAAGGCGATCGAGGACCTGTCAAGGTATCCGGATTGGACCCTGCAGGTGGCCAACATCCCCGCCCCCATCACCTGCACTGATGTCATGGCCAAGGAGCACCCCGAACTCGTCGTTACGCTCTTAAAGGGCTATATCAAGGTGGGGCGCTGGGCCAACGAGCACAAGCACGCCGCGGCGGCGATACTCAACAAACAGACGTTCTATCTGGACGTCGAAGATACGTACGAGGGCATCAAGCACATCGACATGGTACCCAACCTGTCGGCCCAGAACCTGGCCTCCGTTGAGATCGGCAAGGATTTCATGCTGAGCCACGGCTATATCAAGAATGACTTTGATGTGCAAAAGTGGGCCGCACCGGAATTCCTTGAAAAGGCGGCGAAAGAACTGCTCGAGGAACGCTGGAAGAAAGTAACCGGGGACAAACTTCCCGCGCCTACGCCATGGGGTCCGGGTAGTCTTGGTGAGGCTCAGGCCAAGGCGTGCGGCTGTGAGATCGGGGATCTCTCAAAGAAGAAATAATGCCTCGGCGTCAAGAATAGGCAATTTCAACGCGGGCCTCCAAACTTGGAGGCCCGCGGGTGATTAGTTGCGCCGTGAAAGGCGGCATTATTTAGGCGGCCGGGCCGGGTTAGTAAATAACTCGGTATCACCGCCGGTCATGTGATGCGAAAAAAACAAAAGGAGATTGACACGAAAGAGGTCTTGAGGCCATTAATTGTTGTTTTTCTGTTAGTGATGGCGGTTTCCATTCCAGCATATGCTGAGAATCAAATCAAAGCAACAGATGGATGGGAGATACGTCTAATGCCGTATCTTTGGATGTTATCAATGAAGGCTGATGGGACCATCAATGGTCTTACAGGCAGTGTAGATTTGAGTTTCGGTGACATAGTTGATAATCTTGACTCTGGTGCAATGGGCCGTGTGGAAGTATGGAAAAACAAATGGGGGTTCTCGTTCGATGGCCTATTTATGAATCTGGGGGCAAGCCAAAGCTTTCAGGGTCGCAGAGATTCGGTTGTTTTTGATCTCGATGCGGATGTCAGGCTGGGTATGGCAGATTTTGGGTTAATGTATCGTCTTTCTGAGAAGTCTTTTGGTAAAAATAACCAGCAGAAGCTCACTTTTGAGCCTTACGGCGGACTTCGATATGGTTACATCAGACAGAAGATTGATTTGGATGTCACCATCCCCCGACTCGGTTCTATCGGTCGATCTTTTGGAACCTCTGAGGATTACGTTGAACCCTTTGTAGGCGGTCGGGTCATTTGGGATTTGAACAATAAAATAGCCTTTAATTTTAGAGGTGATGCCGGAGGATTCGGAATCGGCAATGCATCCGACCTGACATGGCAGATTGCCGGCGGTATGGATTATAAATTCACAAAAAATATAATTCTCAACGCAGGATATCGCTATGTTGACCTCGATTACAGTCGGGGCAGCGGTCGAGACGAATTTGGAATCGATTTGCAGGCACAGGGCCCGTTTATTGGTATGACAATCAAGTTTTGATAGCTGAGCAGTAATTTTAAAAACAAGAAATATTGGAAATGAGGATAAACACATGATACGGCGTGCTGTAAATAAAGGTCAGATGAGGAAAGGAATCTTTTTATGAAGAATAAAGTAAAGTCAAGACTAAAAAAATTACTCTGTGGAAGTGGAGCCACATCTGTCAGGCCGGCGAAAGAAATCACGGAGTTGATCAAGAATGGGGCTTTCATTCTCGACGTTCGCACAAAAATAGAAACGAGGAAAGGGATTGCTCTAGGAGCGACGAGTATCCCCTTGTTAAGACTCAAGCGTCACTTGGATGAATTGCCGCATAATAAGACGATTGTGACTTATTGCGGAACTGGCGAACGAGCAGGTAAGGCGAAAGACATCCTGGAAGCTGGCGGCTTCAAAGCCGTTAATGGCGGAAGCTATGCGGGGATATTGAATATCCTCGGAAAGAAATAGCACTGTGAGGGACTGAATATGGCTAAGCTAAATGCAAATATACCTAAAGGAAAACAGACGGTGCTGGGGCTTTATGTGATGGCGCAGGAGGCTTACGAGATGTGGAAGGCCGAGCCAGAGCGGGTAAAGATCCTTGACGTTCGCACACCCGAAGAGTACCTTTTCGTTGGCCATGCGGAGATGGCGAGGAACATTCCCCTATGTTTTGTAAAATACCAGTGGAATGCTGACAAGAATGAACCCGCTATGGAGCCAAACCCCGATTTCATCTCCAGCGCAAAAAGTATATTCGGTGCCACCGACACGCTCCTGGTCACATGCCGGTCCGGAGGACGCAGTGCTCTGGCGGTCAATGCGCTTGCTAAAGCCGGTTTTGAGAACGTCTACAATATCATCGATGGCATGGAAGGGGACAAGGTGAACGATCCCGAAAGCGTCTACCACGGAAAGCGGATGAAGAATGGCTGGAAGAACTCCGGATCGCCTTGGACCTACGATGTCAATCCAGAGCTGATATGGATTTCTACGCGTCAATAAATTGGTCAAGGAGCAAATGCATGTGCGCAGGAAGCTCCTGAGAACAGCCGGGCTTGGTGAATCTGTAGTTATAAGATAATATGAGAATGCTGTGCACTGTTAGAGCAATTGAATTTTGTGGAGGTAAAGTTTGATATGTCAGAAACAATAAAAAAAACAACAGACATGCTTGCTCAGGACCGAACCGATTTAGCTATTGAGCGGACAATGATGGCTTCCGAGCGGACACTGATGGCATGGACTCGGACCGCGCTTTCATTGATAGGTTTCGGATTTACTATTTTTAAGTTCCTGCATTATATGCAGGCAGAAGGCAAGGCAATAGGCATCAGAAATCCAGATGGTCCTCGGAACTTTGGGCTGACTTTGATTGCCATCGGTGTCATTTCTCTGCTGGTTGCCTGTATTCGGCATTGGCATTACGCAAAAAAGCTTAACCTTGGAAAGAAGTGGCATTTCAGCTTGGCTTTGGCTGTCGCAGGATTCGTCGTGCTTCTTGGGCTTCTCGCTTTGACAAATATTATATTCAGGATAGGGCCGTTTTAAAATATATCTCAATATCAAGTAAGGTTTTTAAAGTTTTACCATACGAAAAGTTTTCCTCTTTGGTTGAATAACGTACCTTAAAAAAAGGCGAAGGTCAAGGGGGATTTGTAGATGGGTCCCCTACAGAAGGCAATCATTTATTTAAAGGCAAAGGATATACTCTCTCGAACTAAGATTTTCAAGTCAGCACACCAAAAGCGTTCTGGCGATGCAGCAGTTGGGGGAAAATGAAAATATATTATGGAACCTGCAGCAGCCAGTTTTTCGCGAAAAAGGCATATTCGTAAAAGTTGACCAGGCAATCTTCGTTCAGGTCCACTCCTTCAGTTTCGTCACAGTCGTCAACCAGCCAATAGGAACAAAAGACGGAGAGGTCATTCGCATCTACTCTTCCGTTGCCCGTAAAATCGCCGTAGCTATTCAGGACAACGTGCCCGCCATCAGGGACAACGTCGAACATAATATATTTTGTTGAACCGATCGTTACAGAGCACACATCTACCGGGTGGCCATTCTGCGAAACGGTGGCGCTCGGCCAGCCGTCAGGAAGTGGTCTGCGTATAGTTATCGGGACATTATAGTTTGCGTCGTTGAGGGTATCTGTTACCAGTAAAGTAATCGTGGTGCCCTGATCAGATAACACCGTAACGTCGACATCATTGCGCTCTCTTATATAGCGCACGACATTTCCAAAAGTCTGCACCCAGAACGTGCTCCTGTTAGCATTAAGATAATCGAGACTTGCTCTGAGCGTATTAGAGTCAAGCGGTGAATATCCATTTTCGTTATCGATGGCATGCATGAGGAATACGCACCATCCTTGCGAGGATGCGGTACTTGCAAATCTTGAATTGAAGTCTGCGGGTGAATTTATCCCAGCGGTACCGCAAACGAAGGAACTAATCCTGTAGAAGTTCGCAGGCGTGTTTCCTTCAATGCGGCTGTCACATATTCGTGCGGCAATGTAGTATAGCGCAGTATTAGCCTCGACAGAAGGGTTGGAGTCGCAATTGGGATAGGCAATCGTGTCGCATTGCTGACCCGGTATATTCGAGTCAATTGCACTCTGAGAGTTCACCAGTTCCGCTGTTAGGTTCCCCTGGGTTAAGCCGGACAAAGGCGGATGGCTCACGGTATGACTGGCTATTTCATGACCCTGAGAGGCGGCGTTTTGCAGGCCGGTCCAGTTCGGCCCCCAGCTTGTAACAGTAAACAGCGTCAACTTAAACCCAAATTCATTAAACATAGGGACTGCTTTAATGAGCTGATTGGGGGTGTCATCATCAAAAGTATAGCTTACTACGGCCGGCCTAAATCCCTGCCAGGTACCTACCTCGTAAGGAGGAGTAAGGATCCGAGAAGGTGGTGCATAAGAAGTCGTAAAGCTCCAGACTCCGCCTTTAAAGATTGTGTAATCAGGTGCGGCATTGACCTCGTCGATACGCCAATAGTAGGTTGTGTCTGAATCAAGAGATTCGGGAGGGTTATAGACGGCAGTTGAATGGTTCTGGCTGACCAGCACACCCAGCGGATTGCCTCTGTTGGCGTTGGTTACTTTGGCTCCATCCGTGCCGAAATATACATCGTGCTTCTCTGCATATTCGCCCTTATTCCAGCTAAGAGTCACATCTGTGAGCACGCCTCTTGCGCCATCAAGCGGTACCGGATTGCTGGCAATTAGAACCGGCGAATAAGTCGTAAAGCTCCAGACTTCGCCTTTAAAGATTGTGTAGTCAGGTGCAGCATTGACCTCATCGATACGCCAGTAGTAAGTTGTGTTTAAATCAAGAAATTCGGGAGGGGCATAAGTTGTAGTTGATTGATTTTGACTGACCAGTACGTCCAGCGGAGTGCCTCTGTCGGCGTTGTTGACATCGCTAAAATCGGTGCCAAGATATACATCGTGCTTTTCAGCGTATCCGCCCTGTTTCCACACAAGAGTCGCATCTGC
>Ga0315276_10002770_pt1 | contig 16007 bp, 12 predicted proteins | sample YL17G05_0_MG_FD_204542 | JGI IMG/M metagenome (GOLD analysis project Ga0315276, IMG submission 204542) | Sediment microbial communities from Yellowstone Lake, YNP, Wyoming, USA - YL17G05_0 | ecosystem: Environmental > Aquatic > Freshwater > Lake > Sediment | place: USA: Wyoming | collected... | reverse complement strand
CCCGGCCACGATCCCGACGAGTGGCCGAAGTTTCGCGTGGCTCCCCAGTTCTATTCCTAGCGGGATCGTCTTGGTGCAAAGGAGTGGCGCAAGGCTACGCTGCGGAGTATTGTGTCCGAAGTAGCCAAGTATTGCCTCCCATTCTGTCCATCGGCGCTATACCACAGCGGAATGTTCGTCAGTATCATCTAGCCGAGCATGGGAGAGATCGTCACCGGGCGGGGCCGGGGCTCCCAGCGGTATCTTCACGACGTCGGTTCCGGAATCCGGTTCCGGCGTTGCCACGGACACGGGGACGGGGGGGATTCACGATGAACTCGCCGAAAGACGAGAACGGACTCATCATCTTCGACGGGCGTCGTCTGACCAGGCGTCAGTTCCTGGAAACAGCCGCCGCGCTTGGGTTGACGCTGACGGGAGCCGGCTTTCTCGCCGGGTGCTCCAGCAGCTCGTCGACCACCACTGTCGCTTCCGCGCCTGTCACCACGGGTGGGGTCGCCACCACCGCCGCGATCAAGCAGGGAGGATCCCTCAAGGTAGGGCTGGGCGGCGGGAGCGAGGCCGATTCGCTCGACGCTCATTTGGTCGGTACCCTGCCCTCGTTGCACGCCCAGTACGTTCTGTATAGCCAGCTTGCGCAACTCGATCCGGACTCCAAGATCCGCCTGGGTCTGGCGGAGTCGATCGAGCCCAATGCTACCGGTGACGAGTGGACGATCCGGCTCAAGCAGGGACTGGAGTTCCACAACGGCAAGACCGTCGGCGCCGACGACGTGATCTTCTCGCTCCAGCGGATACTCGACCCGAACACCCACGCCGCCGCAGCACCGTTCCTCGCATTGGTCGATCCCAATGGCATGACCAAGGTCGACGAGCTCACGGTGCGGGTCAAGATGCTGGAACCGTTCGCTCTGTTCGTTGAAGCCGTGGGCGATGCCGGGGCCCAGTGTATCGTCCCCGTAGGCTACGACCCCAACAACCCGGTGGGCACCGGTCCCTTCAAATACAAGAGCTTCACGCCGGGACAGCAGATGGCGTTCGAACGCTTTCCTAACTACTACGCGGGGCCGGCCCACTTGGACGAGCTCCTCTTCATCGGCATCCCCGATGACTCCGCCCGGGTGAACGCCCTCCTGTCGGGACAGGTCGACGTCATCAGCCAGATCCCCTACGCGCAGATCCCTGTTGTGGAGCAGAACTCGAGCTGCAAGATCCTCGAAGCAGAAGGCTCATTCACGCTTCCAATCACCATGCGGGTCGACACGCCGCCCTTCGACGATGTGCGCGTGCGCCAGGCCATCCGCCTTTGCATGGACCGCGAGCAGGCGATCAAGGTCGCCTTGTCCGGCCACGGGACGAAGGCAAACGATCTGTACTCGCCGTTTGATCCGGACTTCGACTCCTCGCTCGTGCGCAACCAAGATCTGGAGCAGGCGAAGGCGTTGCTGAAGGAGGCAGGCAAGGAGAATCTCACGGTCGAGCTCGTTACCGCTCCGATCGCGGCGGGAGCCGTGGAGATGTGCCTGGCCCTCGCGGCGGATGCGGCCAAGGCGGGCATCACCATCAACGTGAAGCAGGTGGATCTCGGCACCTTCTATGGCGAGAACTACTTACAGTGGCCCTTCTCGGTGGATTGGTGGAACGGTCAGCTGTTCATGACCATGACCACTGTGGCCACGGCTTCAGGGGCCGTGTTCAACGAGACCCATTTCGACGACCCCGAATTCAACGCACTCTTCTTGGAAGCCAGAGTCGAGCCGGACGCCACCAAGCGCGGAGTGATAATCCGCGATATGCAGAAGATCCTCTTCGACCGCGGTGGCTACCTGATCCCCTTCTTCCCGAACACGGTGGACGCGTATCGGACCAACGTCGCCGGCATCGGGCTTGACATGACCGGAGTCGGTCTCGGCAAGGGCCGTTGGGCCACGGTGTATTTCGTATAGGTCAGGAGGGTCCGGAGGGAGGCGCCGCTGTGACCCACCTCGTTCCGGACACTGAACCAGGACGGGCCCACGTCGCCGATGGTGCGGGTGCTCTCGAGACCGACCTCGGTCTGGAACTCAACCTGGCGCCGGGTCGCCGCCGCCACTTCTGGGTGCTGCGGCGTCTCGCCTTTGGCCTTCTCACCCTGCTCGCCGTCTCCATCTTGGTGTTCTTCGCCACCCAGGCCCTCCCCGGCGATGCCGCCCGGGCCATCCTGGGTCATACGGCCACGGTGGAACGCGTGGCGCTTCTGCGGCACGAGCTGGGCCTCGACCGTCCGCTTGTGGTGCAGTATGTCTCCTGGCTTTCGCATGTCGCTACCGGTCGCCTCGGCGACTCCCTGGTCGCCCGGGTGCCGGTGACGGAACTCATCGGGCATCGCCTGGTGAACTCAGCCGTGCTCGTCTTCCTGGCCGCGATCATCGCCCTCCCCCTGTCGGTGATCGCCGGGGCGGTCGCCGGTTCGCGCCGCGACCGCGCCTTCGACCATGGGGTGGTGACGGCGACGCTAGGCCTCACCGCCGTGCCCGAGTTCGTGCTCGGCCTGATCCTGGTCATCCTCTTCTCTACCACGGTGTTCCACGTGCTCCCCGGGGTGGTGCTTCTGGCTCCCGGCCAGAACCCGCTGAGTCACCCGCGGCAGTTGATCCTGCCGGTGACCACCCTGGTGCTGGCCGTCTTCCCCTACCTCACCCGTCTGGTGCGGGGCTCGGTGATCGACGTGTACGAGGCCGAGTATGTGCGCATGGCCCGGCTGAAAGGGGTGCCCGAGCGGGTGGTATTGCGCCGCCACGTCCTGCCGAACGCCCTGGTGCCCGCCATCCAAGGGGCCGCCCTCACTCTCGCCTACCTGGTGGGGGGTATCGTGGTCATCGAGTACCTCTTCAACTACCCGGGGTTGGGGAGCGCGCTCACGGACGCGGTGTCCAGTCGCGATCTCCCAGTGATCCAGGCCATCGTGCTCATCTTCGCTACCGCCTATATCGTCTTCAACCTGTTGGGCGACCTACTCACCGTCTACGTGACTCCGCGCCTGCGCACCGCCGACTGATGAGCAGAATGGACACGATGATGACTTCCAGCGCACCCGCGTCCGAGCGGGTGCCCGCTTCGTCTAGGGGCCCCGGTCTCCTCCGCCGCTCCTTGGGCCAGTCGCGCATGCGCATCGGCCTCGTGCTCTCCGCGTTCATCGTGCTGGTGGCCGTTCTCGGCCCTCTCCTGGCGCCCCATGGGGCGGGTGAGCTGGTGGGGGCGCCCTACCAAGCGCCCTCTAGGGGGCTTCCTTTGGGCACCGACTACCTGGGCGAGGATGTCTTCTCCCGGGTGCTTCTGGGCGGCTGGACGGTCCTGTGGATGTCACTTGCCGCCACGGTCCTCGGGGTGGGGGCCGGTACCGTCGTCGGCCTCTTGGCCGGCTACAGCCGTTCGGCGCTGGACGACGTGCTCATGCGCATCATGGACGTGTTCCTCTCCTTCCCGGTGATGGTGCTGGTTCTCCTGTTCATCTCCATGATCGGGTCCAAGGGGTGGGTGATCGTCATCGTCGTGGGCCTCGCCTGGATGCCACAGGTGGCGCGGGTCGTGCGGGGAGCGACGGTGGAAGTGGTGTCCCGCGAGTACGTTCAGTCGGCCGAGGCGTTGGGCGCCCCCCGCCGGCAGATCCTCGCGCGCGAGGTCCTACCCAACATCGCTACTCCCCTCATGGTGGAGTTCGGTCTGAGGCTCACCTGGTCCATCGGCCTGATCGCCGCTATCAGCTTCTTGGGCCAAGGGCTGCAGCCCCCGGCTGCCGACTGGGGCCTGATGATCAAGCAGAATCGCCAAGGACTCACCCTCCAGCCTTGGGGAGTGGTGGTGCCGGTGCTCCTCATCGCCCTCTTCACCGTGGGCACCAACCTCATGACCGAAGGCATCTCTCGCACGGTCGCCCGAGTGACGCCCCCGGAGGGGACGGCATGAGCCTGGTTGAGGTCCAACGCCTGCGCGTGGAACTCGCAGGCTCCGGCGTGGACATCGTGGACGAAGTCAGCTTCACCATCGATGCCGGCGAGGTGCTTGGCCTCGTGGGGGAGTCGGGTTCCGGCAAGACCACCGTGGGTCTCACCTTGCTGGGCGACGCACGCCGGGGCGCGCGCATCGCCGCCGGGAAGGTGCTCATCGACGGCGAAGATGTGCTTGCGCTCGCCGACGAAGACCTGCGCAGTCTTCGAGGCAATGCGGTCGCCTACATCCCGCAGGATCCCTCGGCGGCTCTCAACCCGGCGCTCAGCATCGGCCGGCAGATAGAGGAGCTCTTCGAGTTTCACCGTCCGCTGGCCTCGGCCGCCGAGATAGGCGCGCGCATCCGTGAGACTCTGGAGGAAGTGCATCTGCCGACCGAACCGGCCTTCCTCAGGCGCTATCCTCACCAACTCTCCGGGGGCCAGCAGCAGCGCATCGTCATCGCCATGGCCTTCGTCCTCAGGCCCCAGGTGATCGTCCTTGACGAGCCCACCACGGGCCTCGACGTGACCACCCAGGCCCAGGTCTTGCGCACGGTGCGGGACTTGTGCGCCATCCACCGGGTTGCCGCTCTCTACGTGACCCACGACCTGGCCGTAGTGGGCAACCTGACCCACCGCATCGCGGTCATGTACGCCGGGCGCCTGGTCGAAGTGGGGACGACGGAGCAGCTGTTCCGAGAACCGACCCATCCCTACACCCGCCGGCTCATCGCCGCGGTTCCGCTCGTCTCTGAATGTCGAGAGCTGGTAGCCATCCCGGGGCAGGCCCCTGCCCCGGGTGCGCGGCCGGAGGGCTGCTCGTTCCATCCTCGCTGCGAGGATGCCCTGCCCGAGTGCGAACGCACGGTACCGGAGAGCGTGAGTCTCGGTCCCGACCACGAGGTGCGCTGCCTGCGCGCGAGCGGGCGGAGGCTCGGCGTCGTTGCCGGCGGGGCTCTTGTCGACCGCCTTCCCCGGGATGACGGGGCCCCCCCTCTTCTCCGGGTGACTCAGGTGGATGCCTTCCACGGCAAGCGCCAGATACTCTATGGTGTCGACCTGGAGCTGCATCCTCGGGAGTGCTTGGCCGTGGTGGGGGAGTCCGGCTCGGGCAAGACCACCCTCGCCCGCTGCCTGGTCGGCCTGCACCCCCCGCGCCGAGGCGTGGTCGAGTTCAAGGGGGCGCCGCTTTCGACGAAGGCCCGCGCGCGCTCGGCCGAGGAACGCCGCACCATGCAGTACATCTTCCAGAGCCCCTACACTTCGCTCAATCCCCGGCGTTCGGTCGGCGCCATCCTGCGCTTCCCTCTTGACCTGTTCTTCTCGCTAAGCCGGGCGGAGACGGAGACGCGGGTGGCCGAGGTGCTTGAGCGGGTGACGCTCTCCCCGCGGACGGCTCTCCAGTATCCGGAGCAACTCTCAGGCGGCGAGCGCCAGCGGGTGGCCATCGCCCGAGCCCTCGTCTGCCGGCCGGAGGTGCTCATCTGTGACGAGATCACCTCGGCGCTCGACGTGTCCGTTCAGGCGTCTATCGTCCGCCTCCTTCGGGGCCTGCAGGACGACGAGGGCCTGGCTCTGCTCTTTGTGACCCACAATCTGGCCCTCGTGCGCACGGTGGCCGACAGGGTGCTCACGTTGAGCCAGGGTCGGATCGTCGAAGTGGGCAGGGTGGCGGACGTGCTCGACCATCCCCAAGACCCCTACACCCAGGGGCTCATCGCCGATACGCCCACGCTGGCGATCGGATGAAGGTGCGGCCGAGGGCCCAGGGGAGGAGTCGACTGGGTACGACGTATTTGATGAAGATCGGCTCCCCGAGAGTGGTCCACAAGAGCGATGTGGGCGGAGTGCTCGTCGGGCTCGGGGACGCTGGTGCGGGACGGTGCGCTCGTCGTGTGGGCGAGCGCGGTGTCAAGGCACCGGACGCTCGGCTGGTCTGCGGCGAAGAGTGGAGGGGGGACCGGTGACGACCATCCGGACCACGTGCGCGTTCGACTGCCCGGATCGCTGCTCGGTCCTGTGCGACCGTAGGGATGGCAGCGGTGTCAGGCTGTCCGGGGATCCGCGTCACCCGTTCACCCGTGGGGTGCTCTGCCGCAAGATCCAGCGTCACCCGGCCCGGTTGGCGGCGTCCGAGCGGATCCGTCACCCCTGGATGCGCGAGGGAGGGCGGGACGGCGCGTTCCGACCGGCCTCCTGGGATGAAGCGCTCGACGCGGCGGCGGCGGCTGTCGCCCGGGCACGAAACGAACACCCTGCCTCCATCCTCACCCTGCGCAGCTCCGGCTCCATGGGGGCGAGCAAGGACTTCGCCGACTACGTCTTCGGACTGATAGGCGCACGGACCGTGGAGGGTAGCCTCTGTGCCGCGGCCGGGGCGGCCGCGGTAGAAGAGGATACCGGTGCTCTGGAGATGAACGACCCAGCGGAGATAGAGGCCGCCGACCTCGTCGTGCTGTGGGGCAAGAATCCGCGCGCGTCGTCCGTCCACACCGCGAGTCAGGTGGTGGCCGCTCGGCGGCGCGGGGCCCAGGTCATCGCCGTGACGCCCGACTCGGCCGGCCTCCAGGGCCTCGCCCACCACGCGATCCTGGTCCGCCCCGGCACCGACAGGTTCCTGGCTCTCGCCGCGGTCCACCTGCTCCTCGGGGGGCACGTGGCGAGTGGAGCCCTGGCGGACTGCGGAGCGGCGGAGGTACTCCCGGCGACGCAATACGGCGGCCCGCCCTGGGAACAGGCGGAGAACCGTGCTGCCTTCGAGGAGATGCTCGATCGGCACCCGCTCCCCGAGCTGCTGGAGGCCTGTGGCGTCCCGGAAGCCGGCGCCCGCCTGCTGGCCGAGGCGTACGTCCGCTCGCCCCGAGTGGCCACGATCGTGGGGTGGGGTCTCCAGCGCTACCATCGCGGGGGCGAGTCAGTGCGTGCCCTGCATGGGCTGGCGTTCCTCGCGGGCACGTTGGGTCATCCGGGGGGAGGCTTTTACTACAGCGTCCCTCCGGACCGGCACCTGACCCCCGTGGAGGTTCTCCTGACCCGTGCCGGCGTTGCCGTCGCGTCCGCGGTCCCACCCCTGACAGTGGGCCTCCTCGGCCGCCAGATCCCCGCGGCCGACCCCCCGGTGAAGGTAGCCTGGCTCACGGCTACCAACATCGTCAACCAGGGCCTCGACGCGGCCGCCGTGCGGGCGGCCTTCGAGGGTATCGAGACGGTGGTCGCCGTCGAAGCCTTCTGGACCGAGACGGCCCGCTTGGCCACGATCGTGCTCCCTCCGGCCCTCTGGCTGGAGGAGGAGGACGTAGTCGGCTCCTACTGGAGGGACGAGCTCGCCGCCGTGCGACAGGTGGTGCCGGCGCCCGCGGGTTGTCGGACCGACTTTGAGATCCTCTGTGACCTCACGGCCCGTCTTGGCCTTGAGCACCCGTACCACTCCGTCGACGACTGGCTCCGCGACCAACTCCCCCCCGGGGGGCCCGCCCTCGAGACGCTGCGCGAGGAGGGGTGGCGCGACATGGGACGCTCGCGGGTGGCCTTCCAGGACGGCTTCCGGCGACCGGGAGGACGATTCCGCCTGCTGGAGTCACTCTCGCCGCCCGACCCCGCCGAGGAAGCCTTTCCGCTTCAGTTCCTGACCCTCGTTCGGGGGAACGCCACGCACTCCCAGATGCTCCCCCGGGAAATGGCGGAGCCGCTCGCCGTGCGGCTCCACCCTGACACCGCCGCCCGCTTCGGCCTGGTCGAGGGCGCGTGGGCGCGCGTGGTCAGCCGTGTTGGGACGGTAGAGGGGGTGGTGCGGCTCGACCCCGGTCTACATCCTGAGGCGGCCGCCTGTCCCCGGGGCGGCTGGATCGAGTTCGGCCAGGGTGTCAACCTGGCTACCGAGGCCGCCCTCACCGACATAGGGGACGGCGCCGCCTTCTACTCCTCCCGAGTGCGCGTGGAGCCCGCCTTGCGGACCGGAGACGCACGGATCGCGAGGTGAGCGTGTCGTGGGCGTTCATCCACGGATCCGCGCTCGGCCAGGTCGACGTTGGGCGGGCGGGTGCTGACGCGGCACCCCTCCCCCTACTCCTCGGGCCAACCATCGCACAGCGCCTTGGCCTGCCGTCGCCCGCCTTGAGGCATGTGTCCGCTCATTTCTGGCGGTACACGCTCTGCGTCACGACCCTCGGCTGAGCATCTTGATGATGTGCCTGGCCAGCGTGTCCGTGATCTCTCTGTGTCTGGGCACCGGTTGACTCATCTTGCTCGCAGGATTCTGATACCAGTCATGGTTTGCGCCACGTCGGATGAGGACGCATCCCATCGCTTCGATGGTGCCAATGAGCTCGGTGCGTTTCACGCGATGCTCAACTCACCCACCTTAAGGACGTACGGGATCTCCCCCGAGGCGAGCTCCTTGTGGAGGTCGAGGAGGTTCTCTTTTAGTTGCTCCAGAGTCTCTCCCTGCGTCCGATAGTCCGGATACTCCTCCAGCCAGCCGACATACAGATCTTCTTCTTGGTAGTAGACGAATCTTCTTGTCTCCACGCTGCCTTCCCTCCGTATTACGGATGGAGCGCACCAAATGCCCCAATCTGCGCGGGTGTCGGTCGCTGTCACGGCGGCGATCCAATTGTACCCCGGGAGCTTCCGGCAAGAAGGGTCCCTTCGCCACCGCCGTCTATTGCCAGCCGTCCCCCATTGGGCCTATCTACTCCTCCGGCCACCCTTCCCACAGCGCCTTGGCCTGCTCCCAGGCCTCGGCCGCCGGGGTGTCGTCCATGGGGATGTACTCCGCTCCGGGGTAACTGTGCGCCGGCGGGGTGAAGGTGCCCCGCTTGATGAGGCGGCCGATGTTCTCCCGGTAGATTTCGTCGGCCCGGGCGTGGTCGAGGGGTTCCCCTAGGAACAGGTTCTTCGGGTGGATGGGCTCGTCGTACATCTTGCGGAAGATCTCGGTGCGGAGATCCTTCAGCCAGTTGGAGTTCAGGTTCATCACCCGGAACTGGCGCAGGGCCTCGATGTCGATGATCGCGGCCACGAAGCTGTTGTACCCGGAGGCGGAGTAGGAGATGACGTTGCCCAGGTAGTCGACGATGTGGGAGTTGCCCCCGCCGATGTCGTAGGGGTGTTTCATCCGCGGATGCAGGAACACCGGGCCCACGTTGGGACACAGCATGTAGAGCGAGTTGAACTGGGCGTGGCCCCGGTTCTGGATCATCCAGCCGCCGCCGCCCGGATAGCTCGACGCGGTCATGGGCACCGATTCGCTCGGCCGGTAGACCACCTCGGCCCCGTTGAAGGCCAGGGCGCGGACGGCCTCGGGGTACTCGCCGTCCGAGCAACAGATCGTGCCGATCACGCCGATCTCCGGGCTGCGGTAGACCGGGTAGAACGCCTCGAGGGAGTCGCCGAACACCTCGATCCAGCGGTCGTAGACGTCGTGGGGTGTGCAGGAGTGCTCTCGGCACCAGACCATGTTCTTGGCCGCCTTGTGCACCACCGTGCCGTCCGGGCCGAGGATGAAGAGCGTGTTGAAGTAGCGGTCGGGCATGACCTCGGGCCAGCGGGCCTTGCACTGCACGATCAGGTGGGTGCGGTACTGCTTGGCCAGGCGGCCGAGCCACTCGGTCTCCGGACCGGGGATGTCGATGAAGAGCTCGCGAGCGGCGATCTCGTGGGGTATGTCGAAAGCCTCGTCGGTGAACCCGGTGAGGGCGCCCTCGGCCAGAGCGATGAGCTTCACCGGCATGTTGATGCTCACCACCGACATGGAGGCGTGGATGCCATCCTCTATGATCTTGAGGTTCTCGGCGATGTGCTCCCGCCTGCCTATGCCATAGACGACCGTGGAGAGGCCCACGGCGAGGTAGGGGGCGACGGGGGCGTTGACGGCGGCGTTCCGGGCGGCGCGGGCGTTCGCGGGCGCCCCGCCAGTCTCCGAGGCCGCGGCCCGCCTCAGCTCTGCCAGGGTGGACTCAGCCATCGAGTCTCTCATCGCGGCTCGCTTCGCCGCTTTGCCCTCGCCCTTCTTCTTGCGGTCGGCCATCGTGCTCACTCCCTACGTCGTTCTGTCTGCATTGTCGGGGCGCGCCACGCCCTGTGCCCACCCTCATAGTACCGAGTCTCTCCGGGCTGTCACACCGGGCGCCGCGGTCGTTGCCGAATGTTCGCGGCTTCCGCATAGAACCGGGCCTGCGACCGGGAGGTCGCAGGCCCGGGTTCGAAGTCCGATTGTGATCGGGATTCGACGGTGGAACAGGATCGACTACTCGATGTCGGGCTGCACCTGCCCCTTGATGCTCAGGATGGCGGGTTCACGCCGTGCACGGGCCACCAGCCCAAAGATCAGACCGATGATCACGAACGCAAGCAGGGTGTAGGGCATCCACTTGGACGGCGACGGCGGCACCGGGTAGACGGAGCCTTTGAACGCGTAGGCCGTCAGCACGATCCCAATGATCGGGATGATGATCCGGGCCGGCCAGATGCCGTTCCATTTGAGCGTGAAGCCGGCTATGGACATCACCAGGTAGACGAGGATCAGGGCCAGACCGCCGGTGCCACCGCCGAAGCTGAACCCGACGATGGCGTCCCAACCGTAGAAGTAGGTGAACAGGATGTACACGAGCCCGCAGAAGGCCATGAAGAAGATGGCGTTGTGCGGGGTCTTGTGCTTCGCGTGGGTCTTGCCGAGCCAACGAGGCAACAGGCCGTCTCGGCCGAGGGCGTATAACATGCGGGTCGCGGTGACGCTCACGGCCACCGCTCCGGCGACCGCGTCCACGATCGCGGCGACGCTGAGCACGTCGACCAGCCAGGTGCCTCCGTACTTGGCACCCATCGTGAAGAGAGGCGTGGGGTCGGTCGGCCAGACTTCGTTCGCGTCCTTCAGCCCGTAGCTGATCGCCTCGGCGTACACCACGATGACGAAGTAGCCGATGATGATACCTACAGCCGCCAGCACAGTGACGGCGATCACCCGCCGGGCGTCCTTGGTCTCCTCTGACAGCACGGCCGATGCTTCGAAACCCGAGTACATCAGGAACGCGAAGATGAGACCGAACCACACCCCTGACAGCCCACCCGTCGCCGAGGAGGGCATGAAGAACTTGAGGCTGTTCCCCTCGGCCCCGCCCCTGATGATCACGTAGATCGCGAAGATCAGGATCACGCCCGCCGAAATGAACACGATCCACAGCACCACGCGGGTGGCGACCCTAACGTCTATGTACTGCACGATGGATGAGAGTATGAGTAGACCGATAGCGAACGGCAGCCAGGGAACAGTCCAGTTGTGGCTGGCTAGGGTGCCCTGGATGAACGCCCCGACGCCGGGCAGGATGCCGACGGTCAGGAAGAACGCGCCCACGAAGTAGATCCAGCCCACTATGAAGCCCGGGAACGGGCCCGCGGTGCGGCTGACGTATTCGTACATGGAGCCCGCGTGCGGATACTGGCGCGCGAACTGAGCTATGACGAGGCCGATGCACAAGACGCCGATCCCGCCCAGCAGCATTGCGAGAGGCGTGGCCGCGCCTGCGCCGATGGCCACCAGTGGCGTGAGGTAGGCGACGCCCATCACCGGCACGACGAACCCCAGTGATTGCGCCACCGCGTCGCGCATGCCTAGGCGTCCGCCGGCCAGCTGAGAATGGACGTCTACGTGGATCTGTTCAGGTTGCTTAGATGACAATGATTCCCCCTTTCGTCTGTGGCACTAGGTCTGCACGATGTCCATGTGAACCTGGTGCGCTCCCCCCGGATATTTCTCGGTTCACCATACCCCTTGCGACGCGCCGGTTCAATCGCCGCCCGCCGCTCGTTCGGCGCTAGTCGGCCGCGGAGGCATCTTCGAACAGGAGCGGTTCTGGATACGTCACCCCCTGACTGAGCCAGCAGGCTCCGTCCACCACGATGGCGGCCCCGGAGACGAAGGAGGATTCGTCGGATGCCAAGAACGCGGCCACCGTGGCCACGTCATCCGGCCGCCCGATGCGACGCAACGGTGTGGAGTCGATCATCGCCTGATGGAACTCCTCGGACTCGAGGAGTGAAGCCGTCATGCCCGTCGCGATCAGGCCGGGAAGGATGCTGTTCGCTCTGACGCCCTGATGTCCGTAGGAATAGGCGACACTGTTGGTGAGGCCGATGATGGCGTTCTTCGACGTGGTGTACGCAGCGCACGGACCCGACAGCGGCGGGCCACCCCCCTGGATGGCCGCCACTGACGACTGGTTGATAACAGCACCTCCGCCGCTGGCGACGATGGCTGGGATCGCGTACTTGCAACACAGATACGTGCCGCGCACGTTGACGGCCATGGTGGCGTCCCAGTCGTCTATCTCAGCCTCGACCGGGCCACCGTAGCCTTTCACGATGGCGGCGTTGTTATAGATCGCGTGGAGTCCGCCATAGGTGGAAACGGCCGCGGCGACCATGGCCTGCACGTCGTCGACCTTGCTCACGTCGATGCGGACGAAGGTCGCCTCACCACCGGAGTCGCGGACGAGCTGTTCGGTCTCCTGCCCGCCGCGGCTGCTCCAGTCGGCCACGATCACGCGGGCGCCTTCAGAGGCGAACCGCACGCATGCGGCGCGGCCTATGCCACTTCCGCCCCCGGTGACGATGGCTACTTTGCCGGATAGCCTCATGCGCCGGCGAACATCGCGTCCATGTCGGCTTCAGCCACATCGAACACGTTGCCGCTGGGCGACACCGGCTCGGTGGTCATGAACGCCGGGAGCCTGTCGTCGGCCGTCGTGAAGCCGGCACGCCGGTTGAAGTCCCGTTCCTGCATGATCACTTTGGTGCCCAGGGCCATCAGGTAGTCTTCACCGAGCGACTCGCCAAGGACCGCTCCTGCCGCTTGGATCAGCATGGCCGGCGCTGTCGCCATATTGTCCAGGCAGGCCAGTGACGGGAAGAGGCAAAGGCCGAGGGTGTCGATCGCGGCGAACCAGGACTGCAGGAACTGCGACATCTGCGCTTGACCCTCGGGCGCGCTCGGGTTGTAGTCGGGCATTGTCGGGCTGGGCAGGGCGTTGCCGCAGGTGTGGTCGGCGCCCATGGGGCTGGTGGCATAGGTGACGCCGGTGCCTTTGAGCACCCGCGGTTCCCATGCGGAGATGCCCTGACCCTTCACCGCCGGGATGCGGGCCGCACCCAGCTTCGTGCCGGTGGCCACGCAGCCGTTGGCGATCAGCTTCGACTGCTCGGCGCCCTGAAGAATGCCTTCCACCAGCGTGTAGGCGGCTTTTCCGTCACCCCACGGCAGCACGCCGTTCTCCATGGCCACGGCTATCGCGGCGCCCACTTCCATGGTGTCCAGACCCAGGTCGTCGCACAGCCGGTCGAGCCGCGCGAGCTGGTCGAGATCGGAGATGCCGCAGTTGGAACCCAGAAGGCCCAGGGTCTCGAACTCGAAGCCCGAAGTGATCATCTCACCGGCTTCGTCGGTGTAGACCTGCGAGCAGTTGACGATGCAGCCGGTCATGCAGCGGTGGCTGGTCTTCGCGTTCGGCCGTGAGGTCATGATGCCGTTCATGGTCTCGCCGCTGATGGAGTCGGCGCCGTCGAAGGAGCCGGTGGAGAAGTTCCGGGTGCTTAGGCAGCCGAGTCCGGCGCTGGCCACGTTGACCAGGAACGGGGTGCCGAGGGCCTCGAGGGCGCCCATGGCTCCGTGGGCGCGGACGACCTCCGAGAGAGCCGAGCTTGCCGCTTTCAACGCCTCGGGGTCGGCGACCTTGGTGCGCTCGGCGCCCTTGTCGTTGATGACCACAGCCTTCAGGTTCTTCGAGCCCATGACGGCGCCCAGGCCGCCACGGGAGGCGGTGCGCAGGAGGAAGTCGGGAGTGGTGGCCACCACGGCGGCCGCCTTGAGCTGCATCTCTCCCGCCGGTCCGCAACAGATGAAGGTGGCGTCGTCGCCGTAGGTGGCGCGCAGAGCGGCGACGGTGTCGTAGCTGCCCAGGCCTTTGAGTTGAGGCGCCGGCTTGACCCGGGCGCCGTCGACGTCGACCTCGATCAGGCTGAGTTCGGCTGCGGCGCCGCTGACGGCCACCGCTTTGATGCCCAGGTTGGCCAGCTTACGCGGGGCCTGGCCGCCCGAGTTGGCTTCCTTGATGCCGCCGGTCAGCGGGCTCTTCGCGCCTACCGAGAGACGGCCGCTGTTGAGGAACGACGTGCCGGCCAGGATGCCACCGGCGAAGACGATCAGGTTGTCGGGGCCAAGGGGATCGCACTTCGGGTCCACCTCCGCCGATACCATGGCCGAGGTCAATCCGCGGCCGCCGAGTCCGGCATATGCGCCTTCCAGGGGGCCGCTCGATGCGGCCCCGGAGGCAAGGTTGATTCTGAGGATATCCGGCATATGCGTCTCCTAGCTCTGCAGGTCGGCTTCGTGTGCCTGGATCATGTCGAGCAACGTGTCGACGGCGGCGTCGAAGTACTCGTACGGGGTCGTCAGTGGCGGCATGAGGCGGAAGACGTTGCTGTTGCGGCCGCAGATGAACGACACGTAGCCTTTGGTCAGCATCTCGCCCTGGATGCCCATGATGGCGTTTCCGTTCGCGGGTTCGCGCGTCGCCTTGTCCTTGACTATCTCCATCGACAGGTAGAAGCCCTTGCCGCGCACCTCTCCGATTACCGGGCTGCTCTCGGCCGCCTTGTGCATCTTCGCCAGCATCGCGTTGCCCACGGTGGTGGCCCGGCCCATCAGGTTGTCGTTGGGGTCGGTCATGATCTCGATGTTGGTCAGGCCGACCGCGCAGGAGAGTGCGTTGCCCACGAAGGTCGCGGGCTGCGAACCGCCGTCGAGCATGTCGTGGTACTTGGCGTCGACGCTGACCCCGGTGAGGGGTTGGTCGCCGCCTACGCCCTTGCCCCACACCACCATGTCGGGGGTCACGCCGTAGTGCTCGATGGCCCACATCTTGCCGGTGCGCCCGAAGCCGCACTGGATCTCGTCGACGATCATCAGGGCGCCGGACTTGTCGCAGATCTCGCGGATCATCGGGTAGAACTCCTTCGGCGGGGTCAGGTAGCCACCCTCACCTTGGAAGGTCTCGACGACGACGGCGGCGGGTTCGTAGACTCCGCTGTACGGGCCGTTGATGACCGAGTCGGCGTACTTCGCGCACTGCATGCCACAGCTGGGGTAGTCCAGGCCGGCAAAGCAGCGGTAGCAGTAGGCGTACGGCAGGTGGGTGACTCCCGGCATGAACGGACCGTAGCCGGCGCGGTAGTGGTACGAGGTCGTGAGCGCCAGCGAGCCGTTGTAGATACCGTGGTAGGCACCCTGGAAGGCGATGATCTCAGGCTTCTTGGTGATGTACTTGGCGTACTTGATGGCGATCTCGATGGCGGCCGAACCGCTGGTGGCGTAGCAGGTGAAGCAGTTGTTCTTGAGCTTGCCCGGCATGATCTTGGCCAGCGCCTTGGAGAGTTGGAGCTCGGGCGGGTTGACCATGTCGAGGGTGTGCATCAGCTTCGGGGCCTGCTTGATGATGGTCTCGACCACGCGAGGGTGGGTGTGGCCTGTGTTGTTGACGCCCAGACCGCCGGTCAGGTCCACGAAGACGTTGCCGTCGGGGTCCTTGATGGTCGAGCCCAGCGCCTCTTCCCACACGAAGGGGAGGTAGTAGCCACCCACGCGGGTCGGGCTCTCGAGCTTCATCGCCTCTTCCCACATCTTCTTGCTCTTAGGACCGGGGACGCTCTTGGTGACGATCTTGGGAGCGTCCGGGTAGTTCAGCTCGGAGAGCTCACCCTCGGAGATCATCTTTGCTTTCGCGGGCGCTGCTTTTGCCGGGGTCCTCTTCGTTGCCATGTGCTCCTCCTAGACTGTCGGTTGCTCCTCGGAGATCTGACGCGTTGGGTGCGGATCGTCGCGGTGAGTCAGCAACGCAATGGGGCGACCGGCGCCGTCACGGTGCGTGAGGCTGACGTTCCCACAAGAACGAGGGTGCGATCCCCCAGATCCCCCATCATGCATCCCCCGCATGGGTTCGCTATCCGGTTAGCGAACAAGTACGTTACACGATATGATGACACAGGTCG
>Ga0315276_10002769_pt1 | contig 16008 bp, 12 predicted proteins | sample YL17G05_0_MG_FD_204542 | JGI IMG/M metagenome (GOLD analysis project Ga0315276, IMG submission 204542) | Sediment microbial communities from Yellowstone Lake, YNP, Wyoming, USA - YL17G05_0 | ecosystem: Environmental > Aquatic > Freshwater > Lake > Sediment | place: USA: Wyoming | collected... | reverse complement strand
GGAGCGGGACGTGGCCTACGTGCTGCTCGTGGATCGCCAGGGCCGCGTGGTCTGGCTTGCGCGGGGGCCCTTCGGCGAAGCGGCCTACGGGGCGCTGGCCGGGCGGGTGCGCGAACTCCCGCATTGAGCCCGCGCCGGCTGCGGCCCTCTCTCCGCGGGCCCGCGCTCACCGCCCCGGCCGGGGGCCCGCTTGAATGCCGGCGTGAACATGCGTCAACACCGGTCAGCGGGTGTCGCACGAAGCCGGGGTCAGAGCACGCGATCGAGAGAGTCCCGGGCGGTCTTGAGCCAACTGCCGAGTGGACGGGGGCCCTGGCTCATGGTGTCCATGCGCGAGTGTGTCGCTGTGCGCGGGCTTGTGGAATCGGACGGATTCCCTGCACGCTGGGGGAGCGCTGTGCGCGGCGCCGGTAGCGGGCGCGCAGCGCTGGACCCGGGCGGGCTGCGGCCACCGCAGGAATCCCTTCCAGGTCCGCTGGGCGGGGTGCTACGCTGGTTCGTCCAGGAACGGAGGTTCGTCGTCGCCCAGGCGATGGGCCGGCCTCTGCACGCTAGCGGAACGCGAAGCTACTCCGAGTTGGCCGGCCGATCACGAGAGGCAGCCATGGCGATTCGGTTCCACTGTCCCCGGCAGGACTGCCGGAGCAATCAGTGCCCCGCGAAGAAGATCTACTCCTGCCTGTCCCCCAAACAGGATGCGTCCCTGGGCCGCGAACGGCTTGCCCGCCGCTACGAGTCTGGCCAGGTGGTGATCCACCACGACACGCCGGCCCTTGCCATCTTCTCCGTCCATTCGGGGCTGGTGAGACTGACCCGGGCCGCCAGCTCCGGCCGGGAGGTCGTGGTGGGTCTGCGTGGGCCCGGCGAGTTGCTGGGCGTTCGGGAGGTCTTGAGCGCGCTGCCCTATCAGGCTACGGCCGAGACGCTCGAGCCTTCGATCGTGTGTGCGGTCCCGCGCGAAGCGTTCCTGGACGCGGTGCGGGATTGCCCCGAACTCGCGATGCGGCTGCTGGGGCGACTTGCGAAGGACGGCCTGCTGGCGGAGGAACAACTCGTCGCTCGCGTCCACCTGAGCGTGCGGGCGAGAACCGCACGTCTCCTGCTTGCGCTGGCGGAAGGGTCCCGGGTCAAGGCCCGCGGAAGCGCCGCGTTCGAGGTCACCATGGCCCGGGAGGAGATGGCCCTCCTGGTCGGCACCACGCGAGAGACGCTCTCGCGCTCGCTCGGCCAGCTCGCCGAGCGGGGTGCGATCAAGCTCGCAGCCGGGAAGATCCGCGTCCTCGATTCTTCCGTCCTCGAGGGGCTGGCCGACTAGGGATGCGTTCCCGCCGTCACCCGACGAGGGTAGCCACGACCGTGACGCCCGATTCGATCCGCGCCGCGGCGGGCGGGTGGTCACGAGCCGGGTCCTCCCGCTTCGGGTGGTGGAGGGAGTGCAGCGGTCTGCCGGGTCACGGACCAGGTCCCGCTGCTCACATCTCCGTAGAACGTCCCGCGGATGATGTTGCCTGCCGGGGTTCCTTCGAAGTGGTAGAGAGTGGGTCCCCATCGTGCGCTGATACCGACGGAGGTCCCGGTGATGTTCCAGTCGTTGACGGTGACCGGGTTCCCGCCGAGGCTGAGCGCCACGCCTGAGGCTCGTCGACCGAGCGATTCTCCGTTCCTGCCCGGCCCCTCGCGTGTGACCTCCATCACGCGAAACACGCTCCGCCGTCACAGACAAGGCGGCCTTCGTCGTCCACAGTGGATTCCACCGGAGTGGAGGGTTCCTTTCGCGGAGGAGGTCGCCGTGCCCGTTCTCCTGGCTCCCGGGCAGCCGGGCCGCATCGCCATCGTGCCCCGGTGGCTGCGTCTGCGCGCGTGGCCGGCCCTGCTGCTCTTCGTCCTCACCGGGTGGCCCGCCCGCCTCGATGCCACTCCGCTCCATGGGGCGGATCCCTCGCTCGCCTCCGATCCCGGGACCCGACCTGCAGCGATTGGAGATGTGAATGGGGGCGAAGCGCCAACCGAGGCGAAGACGACCGACGGCTCCCCCGTGGCGAAGGCCACCCCGGATGAGCCCCCAGGTCCGCCGTCGCGGCTGATCGAGTTCCTCGACCGGCAGACCCACCCGCACGACTGGCTCTACGTGTCCACGTCCTCGTCGCGCCACGAAGTGCGGGTCGCGAGGATCGGGCCCGGCGGGCTCTCCGGAGTGAGTGCGCGGGACGGCGGTGCTGTTCCATCGGAGATCGCGTGGCGGGACATCGTTCGCCTCGAGCGGCGGGAATCGCACTTCCGGGCCGGCCAGGTCATCGGCGTGATCGTAGGCGCGGTCGTGGGAGGTTACCGTGGCGCCGGACGAGGAGAGTCCTCCGGCGGCAGCGGAGCATGGTCCATCGGGTCCGGTCTGGTGCTCGGAGCGGCGGCCGGAGCCTGGATCGGAGGAGCCGTGGGCGACGGGTCGGCGCACGGGAGTCCAGTCTACGCGGTGGCCCGGGATCCGGTCCCGGCTCCGACCGCCGCGACGGCCGACAAGCTCCGAGGTGCCGTGGGCGACTCGTCGGCGCACGGGCGGCCAGTCCGCGCGGCGGCCCCGGATCCGGTTCCGGCTCCGGCCGCCGCGACGATCGACAGACTCCGCCGGCTCTCGGCCCGGGACGTGTTGCGGGTGCGTGGTTCGTTCGGGGAGTTCTCCGGCCGGGTGGCGATGGTTCAAACGAGCGGTCTCACCGGGCTGAGTGCGGACCCTCGGCTCGACCGCGGGGACGCTCTCCCGCCGGAACCACTCTCCTGGTCGCAAGTGACGAGCATCGAATACCTGGGCAATCGCAGTGGTCGCTTCGCCGTCTTCGGCAGCGTGCTGGTGGCGGGCCTGGCGGGTTCGCTGGCCGCTGGTGTCGCCGCCAGCGGCATCGGCCTTTCCTACGGAGGAAGCGACTCCGATGTGCTGGGTGCATTCGTCCTTGGAGCAGGAGCCGGGGCTGTGATCGGAGCTGGCTTGGGCGCGCTGGCAGGGAGCCCCTTTCCGGCATGGCACCGGGTCTACCGTGCGGCCGCGCCCCGCCGGGCCGGAGACTAGTGTTGGCTCACTGGCGCCCTCCGTGCGTGTGATCTCCATCACACGAAATGCCCGCCGCCGTCACAGACACGGCGGGCCTCTGCCGCCTACGATAGGAAGCCACCGGCATGGGGTCTAGCTTCCCAGGCAGATCAACCCGAGAGGACCATCGAGGCGATGGCAAGCCAGAACTGCGCAGCAGGAATCCTGGGGGGGGCCCTGGCGCTTCTCCTGTTGGGTTCCCTCTCCGGCTGCAGCCTGGTCGGTCTGGGTCTCGGCTCGGTGATCGACTCGAACAACCGCGTCGGCCCGGCGGCCTGCCTGGCGACGACGCGGGCGGGCCGTCCGGTCAGCGTCCTGCTCGACGATGGGCGCGTGGTCCACGGCGTGTTCATGGGGACCGAAGAGCTCCCGGTGGACGAGTACGCCGTCGCCTACGAAGCCTGGCGGCGCTCGAGCGCATCGCATTCCCGCATGCCCATGCTGGGAGACTCGATCGTCTGCGTATGGACGATGTGGGACTCCAGTGGAGTCAGATCCAAGCGCTTCACCCTGGGCGGGCGATTCAGAGGACTGGGGTACGAGTTCATCGCGCTGGGCATCGCGGGCGAGGCCGCACTACTGGGCATCCCTCTGGCTGAGATCGAGTCCGTCGCTGACAGCGCGGGCAGCCGCGCGTCCTGGGTGAGCGACGTCTGCCAGGGCGTCCACCGGGGAGAGTTCCCCCTGCTGACGATCTTCGAGGTCCAGGTCGAGGACAGAGTCGAGAGGGTGCGTCTGGACCAGGTTTCCAGTGTTTCGCGCACGGCTCCGAGGACGGGGAAGTTCGTGGGCTTGTCGCTCGGGCTGCTGATCGACGGCGCGATCATCGCCCTGATCGCATTGTCCTCCGGCTTCGGTCTGTCGGGTTGACCCGCCGAGGGGATTGACGGCCGACATGGCCACACGGACGACGACGCGCCGGTTGTCGGCCCACACTAAGAAGGGGGTCCTTCATGCGTTCGAATACCGCGGGCCTGGCCATGTCGCTCCTGATCGCCACGATGGCGGGGGGCTGCATGAGCGCCGCGATGCACCAGCAGAGCCTCGGCTCGACGGCCGAGCGGGAGATGACGCTCGGCGTCGTCCAGAAGGAGATCCGGATCGGGATGCCGCAGGCCGATGTCGCCACTGCCCTGGGCTCACCGAACATCGTCACGCGGGACAGCACGAGCAAGGAAACCTGGATCTACGACAAGATCGCCACGGAGGTGTCCTACTCGCGGGACGCCGGGGGGACGGGGATCCTCGGTCTGCTGATCGCCGGCGGCAGCGCGGTCGCGGGGGGCGGCGGCGCCGGCGGCAGCTACACGAAGGAAGCCGGGGCCTCCAGCTCGACGCAACGGACGCTGACCGTGATCATCCGATTCGACGCCAAGGGGCTCGTGGAGTCCACGAGCTACCACGCCAGCAAGTTCTAGCTCGAGAGGAGACGACATGAGACGGGGGATCATCCTGCTTCTGCTCGCCGCGCTCGTGCTCTCGGGCTGTGCAACGGGAGGTGGCGCTCCGCCACTGACCCAGCTGCAGATCCGCGAGTTCCAGACCCGGGTCTTCGAGACCAAGGACACGAAGCTGGTGTTGAAGGCGTTGCTCAACGTGCTCCAGGACGAGGGCTTCATCGTCAAGGAGGCCAACAGCGACCTGGGCTTCCTCACGGGCGTCCGGGAGATGGACGTCGAGAACAAGGGGAAGGCCTTCGTGTCGCGGTTCTTCCACGGGGCCAACGCGCGCTGGGACAAGAACTCGATCATCGAGGTCACGGCGAACGTCAGCGAGCACGGCGAGCAGACCCGCGTGCGCGTGAACTTCCAGCTCAAGACGCTGAACAATCTGGGCGCCGTCTCGAAGGTCCGGGCGATGAGCGACGAGGCCTACTACCAGGAGTTCTTCGCCAAGGTGGACAAGGGCATCTTCATCGAGAAGGAGAAGCTCTAGTCACCAGTCGAGGCCCGCTCCTCGGACACCCCGCCCCGGGCATGCGGGCCCGGGGTGCCTCATGGGCGGGAGGAGATGCGCGGTGCGGGACCTCCGCGGCCGGGGCGCGTGTCGTGGCTCGCCGGCGCCTGGATCGGTCGCCCGGCATTCGAGGCCGTTCCGTCCACGGGTGGGAGGCGACCATCGCCGGACTCTTGGCATCCCGTGTCATGGCGCTGCTGGCGCTGGCCGCGTCCCTGGCGCTGGGGTCTTCGACGGCCGCCCGAGCGGCGGACTCGCTGTGGACCTTCCGCGCCGCCAGCGACGTGTGCTTCTTCCACGCCACGCTGCCGGGCGCGGTCGTGGTGGGCACGGACAGCGCGTTGACCGGCCTCGACCCGGCCAGCGGGGCGGCGCTCTGGACGCGCCGCGACCTCGCGGGGTTGTCGGCGGCCGGGTTCGACCTCGTGCCTGCTTCGCCCTTTGCCCTGATCCATCGCCCCGCGGTTCGAAAGAGCGGGGCCCGGCTGGAGCTACTCGACGTCCAGACCGGAAGGACCCGGTGGGATTCGGATTCACTTCCCGTGCAGGTCCCGCGCGGCGAGTGGTTCCTTCCGGAGCGCCGCATGCTCCTGGTCCTGTCCGTCCCCCCGTCGTGGGCGGACTCGAACGACACGCATCGCGGCGTCTCACGGCTCTTCGAGGAGTCGAGCAACTCCAACAAGATGGAGAATGATCCGGGACCCTGGAGAGTGGTGGCCGTCGACATCGAGACCGGGACCGTCCGGTGGGAATCCCGGGACTGGTTCACGCGCGCGCCGGCGACCTTCCGGGTGGTCCACCGCGGAAGGGGATTCCATCGGCGCACGCTGGATTCGTCGCGCCCGACCTTATCCGATTCCGACAGCACGCTGATCCTCTACGCGAGCGACGATGGGCCGGTCCAGGTGGACTTGCGGGACGGCAAGGTCCGGTGGAGGGCGGGCGGCGCCGGAAAGGGATCCTGGCGCGTCATCAGGGAGAAGGGTGTCGCACCGCCCATGCTGCTGGAGGATGGGACCCTCTACGTGGCGAACGGGAAACGTGTGATGGCGTTGAGCACGGGCGACGGCCATCTTCTGTGGAAGAGACCGGCGAAGCTCCGCACTCACGTCGTCCAGCTGGAGCACACCCCGCGCGGCTTGCTCGTACGTCCGGGTCGGAGGTGTTCCCCGACATGAGCCTGGGTGCCAGCCTCTTCGCTTCGGAGCCGAAGGAAAGGGGGGGCATGGACCTGCGTGACCCCGCGACCGGGAGATCCCTGTGGCTGAGACCCGTCACCTTCAAACTCCCGGCGACGCCCTTCCGAGTGAAGGGGGATGCGGCCTTCATCGGGGCCGAGCGCCATCTCATAAGGATCGATCTTGCGAGTGGCGTCTGGGGCGACCTCGCCCGGTCGCGGTTCAAGGGGGACGAGAGCCCAGCCCTGCTCGATCTGCGCGGCGAGGGATTCCTGCTGCGCTCCAGCCAGAACATGACACTCCTGGACGCCTACGGGGTCCCGAAGTACGAATACTGCCGCTCCGCGCCGATGCTCCTGCCCGCGGCGCTGCTGAACACTCTGAACGTGCTGCTCATCACGGCCTCGGTGGTGATCTTCGTCTCCAGTCTGGAACTGTACGCGACTTCCTTGGCAGGCGACATCACCGGCATGAGCATGGGCATCGCACCCGCGGCCCTGCCGGCGACGCCGGTCTTCGTGGCAGCGCCGCTACTTCCGAACCTGCTCTACAAAGCCAGTCAGAACCTGTCCAGGCACTCCTACGTCTTCACCCACGTCAAGGACGCCCGGGGAGCCAGCGGGCCCGGACTCGTGAAGATCGACAACGACACGGGGGAGGAGGTCGACCGGTTAGCCCGGACTATTCATGAAACGCCAGCCGAGAGCGCGAGTTGGGGCGCGGCGACAAGGCGCGCGAGCGGGCTGCACCGCAGGCGTGTCATAAGACACGCCGCAGAGCACCCCGGTCGCGCAACGCAGTGGCCGTGCTCCAGATCGTGCTCGCAGGCGGCGGTTCATGAATAGTCCGGGTTAGTGCTGGGCGACCTCACACCGGAGTACGAACTCGATCCGGTCGAGGGCCGGCTGTTCTTCAAGGATGGCAAGCGGCGGATCATCGGCCACCGGTTCTGAGGCGTGCGGGTGCCGGAGGGGACGGCAATGGACGAGAGTCGTGGTGGACCGGAGTTCAGGGCCAGGCCCGCGGCGCGCGACCTTCGTCACGCGAAGCACCGTCCGCCGTCACAGACGGAGCAGCATCCCCCGTTCACAATGGGTGCGGCCAGAGGTGAGGCCGCCTGCTCGATGCGCGAAGCCTCGAGCGGGATTCGTGTCCGGGGCCCGACTGGGAGGTAGCCCGTGAAACATGTGCTGTGCGCCGCAGCGGTTGCGCTCTGCTCGGCGCTCTTTCCCGCCATCGCCCTCGCCCAGACTCCGGGCGACAGCGTCAGTTCGAGTCCGCCCGACTCGAGTCGGCTCGCCGCTGAAGCACCCAACCCGCCGGCCTGGCCTTGGCGCCAGGTCCGCGTCAAGCCGGACCTGGTTGCGGTCTTCGAACTTCAGAGTCGGTTGACCACCAAGTCGCGCGTCAGGCTTTCGGGCGACTTCGGCCAGATGGACCTGAGCGATGTGCGGGCGACCTCCGAAGGCATGAGCGGAGCGCGGGGCTCGCGGGACGCGCTCGGCCGGGCTGCGGACTCGGTCGCGACGATTCCGTGGGCACGCATCCGGAGCGTCCAGGTCGGGACACGCGGATGGCGGAAGGGCGCCGAGGTCGGCGCGATGGTGGGAGCTGCCCCGGGACTGGTGCTGCTCCAGGGTTCCCTGGAAAGGGGCAACTCTCCGTTCACCTCCGCCTTGCTGGTATTCATCGGTGTTCCCCTTGCGGCCGCGGGCGCCGTCGGGGGCTGCGCGGTCGGGGCGCTGGTCGGCGGAGGGATCGTGAGCCACGAGACGCTCTACGGCTCGCCCGCCGTCTCGATCCTGACCAACCCCGCGAACCTCCCGGTCCGAACGATCGCGGTGGGCCCGATCCTCGAGAACGGCAGGCCGACTCGAACCCCCACAGGCGTGGTGATGACCGTCGTGACGGCGCTCGAGAGCGCGGGCTTCCGGATCGTCGAGGCGGACAAGGTGCTCGCCATCGCCGGCGGCGCGAAGCGCCAGCGCAGGGCGAAGTCGGCGGACGCGGATCCCTACCCGGGTCCGGTGCTCGACCGCATCCGGGAGCAGACCGGGGCCGACGCCGTGATCTCGGGCTGGATCACGAGCGGCGGGGCGAGCGGCGGCCCGAGCCGTTGCGGGTTCCAGATGATCCACACGCGCACGCACGAGGTCTTCATGACCTCGGAGATGACCGCGGCCTATCCGGGCTCGTTCGAATCGGACAAGAAGGAACGCGTCGTGCGGGAGGCGCTCGGACATCTGGGCGCGCTGCGAAACAGCGCCATCACGCCAGGAAACGATCCACGCTGAGAGGAGGGAGGAGACCGCGTCCATGGGCTGGCTGCTCTTCCCTCCAGGCCGAGGAGTCCTGATCAAGACCCTCCGCGTGATGTGATGATCGCGGCCTCGGCATCGGCCGGAAGCGCGGTGCGAGCGCAGGGCTCGTCTTCCACGGGTGCGCTCGCGGACGGCGATTCGGCACAAGCGCGTCCTGCACCGGCGGCGACCGGCAGCCTCGCGCAATCGGCACCCGCGACCTCCGCGCGGACCGGATCTCCCCGCGCGACTGGACGTGCCGTTCCGGCTCACGCGGCTGGCTTCCGGCCGCACCTCGTCTGGACGCTGAGACTCGGGAACTACGACCCCCCCGAGCGGGAGGGCCAGCTCGTCCAGGCCGACCTTCCGCTGACATTCGCCGCCGCCTGCGGATACCAGTTCAGCCCCCATCTCGAGGTCGGCGGTGAGGGGACGGGCTTCGGCGCCATATACGACGGCCCGCATCTCCCGGATTCGCCCAACGGTTCGTTCTCGGACGAGCGGCCGTTATCGAATTGGGGGCTGGGCGCGACCGCTCGGGGGCTCTACCCCCTTCGCTGGTTCAAGCCGTACGCCGAGGTGGGCGTGGGATACAGCACCACCACGGTCAGTGCCGACGTGAACGAATACGTGGGGTTCTGGCCGTTCATCTTCTCGAAGAAGGTCGGCACGCGGGACGTGACCGTCTCCGGCCTCGCTCCGCACGTTGCGCTCGGCGCCGACCTCTCGGTGTCGAAACACGTGCCGATCGGCGCGGAGTATCGCCGCATGTGGCTCCGGGGCGATTTCGGGGCGCTCAGCAACGGCGAGGTCGTGGTGGCGGAATCGTTCTACAGCGTGGTGATCCGAACCACTCGGCTCGGACCGCCATGATGTCCGCGCCAGCCATCGCCTGCGGTTCCGCTGGTTGACGCTTTGGCGGGCCCGTCGCAGGTCCTGGCCACCGGAGCGCGCGGCCCCGGACCATCGGCGCCCGGTCGAGTACCGGCGTGAACATGCGTCAACACCGGTCAGCGGGTGTCGCACGAAGCCGGGGTCAGAGCAGTGAGGGTCAAGCGACATGAATCCCCCAGGCCCCCCTTGGGGGAACGCGCGTCCCCGGACGGGCCAGGGCCGCCCCCCCCATGAATCTTCGGGCGTTCTGTTGTCGACAGGACAGTTGGGTGGTGGGATAATTCTAGACGGCTCACAGTCTGCACGAGGACGCAGCTCTTTCATCCTCATGAAGGAGGCCGCCGTCAGGTTCATCATGCTCCGGCGGCTCATCCCGGGAGGTCACCATGCGCGTTGCGATCGTGTTGTCTGCTCTCCTGACCCTTGCGGGTCTGGTCGTACTGTCGGCGCCTGCTGGCGCCGTTTCGACGACCATCGTGATCAGCGAGTTCCGGACGAACGGGCCGAACGGAGGGAGCGATGAGTTCATCGAGCTCTACAACCTCTCCGACAGCCCCGTGAGCATTGGCGGCTGGCTGGTCAGGGGGTCGAACTCGTCCGGCGGCACCACGACGCGCGCGACCATCACCGCTGGGGTCATACTCCAGTCCCACTGCCACTATCTGCTGGCGAACAGCTCGACCAGTGGCGGTCCCTACAGTGGCAGCGTCACCCCCGACCAGACCTATGGCACGGGGATCACGGACACCGGTGGGATCGGGTTGCTGAATGGGACCACCGTCGTGGACCAGGTCGGGATGAACGCGGGGTCGGTCTACAAGGAGGGCACGGTTCTCGCGCCGCTTACCGGGAACTTGAACCAGAGCTACGAGCGCAAGCCTGGGGGGGCCTCGGGGAGTGGCCAGGACACGGACAATAACGCGAGCGATTTCAAGGTGACGGCTCCCAGTGATCCGCAGAATATGGCCATGGACTGTGGGCTCGTGCCGGTGAACGCCACGACCTGGGGAGCCATCAAGATCCTCTACAGGTAGCACGTCGCGCAATCCACATCCTCAGTTCGGCGTGACCGTGGGTGTCCGCGCGTGCGGATACCACGGTGTTCGCCGGAAGCACCTGAAATTCGCCGGGCTTCCAATCGTGCCGCCAGGCGGCGGCGCGCGGCGACCAGAAACTGCATCGGGCACCGGCCGAATCACCCTTGGCGTCTCCGGGCCCCCGGAGGACTAATGCCCCCGTTTCGCCGCTTCAGCCCGGCATGGCTCACCGTCGGCGTTCTCGCATTCGTGCTTGCCGTGCCGGCCCGGGCGGTGACGACCATTCCCGGCCGGCTGCAGATCATCCAACTCGACGTCGGGCAGGGGGACGGCGCCGTCCTCATCACGCCGATGGGGCAGGTCTGCGTGATCGACAACGGTCCTGCCGGGGGCAACCCGGTCATGGGCCTGAGCGTGGTGCAGCAGCTCCAGGCGCTGGGTGTCACGCATGTGGACTACCACTTCCTCAGCCACTACCACAGTGACCACGTCGGCAACTTCGTCGATATCCTGAACGCCGGGATCACGATCGACTACGGGTGGGATCGCGGGGAGTCGGGAAGCGAGGCGGCCGCCTACATCAGTGCGATCGGCGCGAACCGCCGGACCTGGGTCAAGGGGCAGGTGATCACGCTCGACTCGCTGTCCGCCCATCCCGTGACGATCACGTGCATCGACCTGAATGGCGCCGGGGTCTACTTCGGGGGGGACGAGAACGCGAAGAGCGTGGTGCTGAGGATCACCTACGGGGCGTTCGATGCCGAGTGGAGCGGAGACCTGCCGCAGTCGGTGGAGCCCACCGTGGCCCCGGCGATCGGGCAGATCGAGGCCTACAAGGTGCACCACCATGGCTCGAGTGCCTCGTCCACGACGGAGTGGCTCGCCGCCGAGCAGCCCAAGATCGCGGTCATCTCCCTGGGCACCGGGTACGGCTATCCGAAGCAGGAGACCCTCGACCGGCTGCGCGCCGTGGGCGCACACGCCTACTGGACCGAGCGCGGTACGAACAACCCGGTGCCCGATCCCTACTGGGACACGGTCGCGAACGGCCAGGTCACCATCTCCGCGACCTGGGAGCCGGGTGGCGTGGACACGGTGCGCGGCCCGGGCTTCGCCCACATCTTCACCAACTCGGGCACCGCGGTGGACACCTTGCCGCCGACGGTGGCGCTGACGGCGCCGGTGGGCGGGGAGGACTGGAAGGCGGGCTCGACACACGCCATCACCTGGACGGCCACCGACAACATGGGCGTGATCGCGATCGACCTGGCCTACTCGGCGGATGGGGGCGTGACGTTCCCCAACGTGATCGCGACGGGGCTCGCCAACTCCGGCTCCTATCCCTGGAGCGTGCCCAACGCGCCGGGGAGTTCGGTGCGCGTTCGGGTCACGGCCCACGACGTGGGCGGCAACCTGGGGGCCGACTCGAGCGCCGCGAACTTCACCATCTCGACCTGGACGATCACGGCCAGCGCGGGGGCGGGCGGGAGCGTGGTGCCGAGCGGGGTCGTGCCCGTGGTGGAAGGCGCGAGCCAGCACTTCTCGATCGCCCCGGCGCCCGGCAACCACGTGGCCAGCCTTACCGTGGACGGCGGCCCGGTGACCCCCGACACCGCCTACACGTTCGCTGACGTCACTGCGAATCACGCCCTCACCGTGACGTTCTCGGCTATCAGTTCGACGACCGTTGTGATCAGCGAGTTCCGGACGAACGGGCCGAACGGAGGGAGCGATGAGTTCGTCGAGCTCTACAATCTCTCCGACAGCCCCGTGAGCATTGGTGGCTGGAACGTGAACGGGTCGGACGCGTCGGCCGGGACCACTACGCTCGCGACCATCACGGCTGGTGTCGTGCTCGGGGCCCACTGCCACTACCTGCTGGCGAACACCTCGACCAGCGGCGGTCCCTATAGCGGCAGCATCGCGCCCGATCAGACCTGCAGCACGGAGATCTCGGACGAGGGTGGCATCGTGCTGCTGGACGGCACGACCATCGTGGACCAGGTCGGGATGAGCGCGGGGTCCGCGTACAAGGAGGGCACGGTCCTCGCGCCACTCGCCGGGAACCTGAACCGGAGCTACGAGCGCAAGCCCGGGGGAGCGTCGGGGAGTGGTCAGGACACGGACGATAACGCGAGCGACTTCACGGTGAGCGCCCCCAGCGATCCTCAGAACCTCAATAGCGTGCCGCCGACGGTGGCGCTGACGGCGCCGGTGGGCGGGGAGGACTGGAAGGCCGGCTCGACGCAGGCTATCACCTGGACGGCCACCGACGACGTGGGCGTGACCGCGATTGACCTGGCCTACTCGACGGACGGGGGCGTGACGTTCCCCAACGTGATCGCGGCGGGGCTCGCCAACTCCGGCTCCTATGCCTGGAGCGTGCCCAACGCGCCGGGGAGTTCGGTGCGCGTGCGGGTCACGGCCCACGACGTGGCCGGCAACCTGGGGGCCGACTCGAGCGCCGCGAACTTCACCATCTCGACCTGGACGATCACGGCCAGCGCGGGGGCGGGCGGGAGCGTGGTGCCGAGCGGGGTCGTGCCCGTGGTGGAAGGCGCGAGCCAGCACTTCTCGATCGCCCCGGCGCCCGGCAACCACGTGGCCAGCCTCACCGTGGACGGCGGCCCGGCGACCCCCGACACCACCTACACCTTCGCCAACGTCATTGCGAATCACACCCTCGCGGTGACCTTCGGTGCTGCCGCTTCGGCGACCGTTGTGATCAGCGAGTTCCGGACGAACGGGCCGAACGGAGGGAGCGATGAGTTCATCGAGCTCTACAATCTCTCCGACAGCCCCGTGAGCATCGGTGGCTGGCTGGTCAGGGGGTCGAACTCGTCCGGCGGGACCACCACGCGAGCGACCATCACGGCCGGTATCGTGCTCGGAGCCCACTGCCACTACCTGCTGACGAACCGCGCGACCGGTGGCGGTCCCTATAGCGGCAGCGTTGTAGGCGACCAGACCTACAGCACGGGGATCACGGACACCGGTGGGATCGGGTTGCTGGATGGGACCACCGTTGTGGACCAGGTCGGGATGAGCACGGGATCGGTCTACAAGGAGGGCGCGGTTCTCGCGGCGCTTACCGGGAACCTGAACCAGAGCTACGAGCGCAAGCCCGGGGGAGCCTCGGGGAGCGGCCAGGACACGGACGACAACGCGAGTGACTTCCAGGTGAGGGCCCCCAGCGATCCTCAGAACCTCAGCTCGGGCCCCGTGGACGTGGTGCCGCCGGTGGTGCAAGTGACCTCCCCTGACGGCGGGGAAGCCTGGGAGGAGGGAAGCGCGCAGACCATCATGTGGAGCGCGAGCGACAATGTGGGGGTGGACTCGGTCAACGTAGATTGCTCGTTCACCGGTGTGGGCGGACCCTGGCAGGCGGTGGCACACGGGCTGGCCAACTCGGGCTCGTTGCCCTGGACAGTGCCCAGCCAGTCGACGGACAGCGCGCTGGTGCGGGTGACGGCGTACGACCACGCGTTGAACGCCGGAAGCGCCATGAGCGACAGCCTGTTCCACATCGTCATCCGGATAGCGGCGGTGGGGAATGGCGGTCCGGCGGGGTTGGCACTGGCGCGGCCGCAGCCGAATCCCGGGATGGGCACGACGCTGCTGCGCTTCTCGCTGCCGCAGGCCGGGCCGGCGCGGCTGGAGATCCTGGACCTGAGCGGGCGGCGGCTCTGGCAGGCGGAGGCCGAGTTGGAGGCCGGGCCGCACGAGTGGCGCTGGGACGGCCGGGGCGGGCAGGGTGGACGCGTGGGGGCGGGGTTGTACTTCGTGCGGCTGGTGACGCCCTGGGGTACCCGGACGGAGCGGCTCGTCTGGCTCAGGTAGTATGGAACGACTCAAGTCAAGGCACTTGTTTCAGGGCGGCCACCTGCCCACGCGGGCCACGCCTGACGACGCCCGTCGTCGCATGAGCCTGCAGGGCACCGAAGTACACGCCAGAGCAACGGGTTGTCCCCGCTTCGCTCTCCGGCCAGGAGCGGCCAGGAGCGGCCAGGAGCGGCCCCAGGAGCGGCCAGGAGCGGCCAGGAGCGGCCAGGAGCGGCCAGGAGCGGCCAGGAGTGGCCCCAGGAGCGGCCCAGGAGCGGCCAGGCCAGGAGCGGCCAGGAGCGGCCCCAGGAGCGGCCAGGAGCGGCCAGGTAAGGACCTTCAAGCAGGCACAAATCAGGCACACGGCCCGGCGTGCGGACGCGAACTAGAGACAACTGCCGAATAGGCAGGTGCTCTGGTACTGGCAAGTTGTGCGCGGGAATCGTGCCACGGGCCCCCGGATGCCGAGGGATTCCTCGTCGGGCCGGACAGGAGTAGGATGCCCGAGGTTGCGTGTCCAGGAGGAATCAATCCCGGTCGAAAGGAGGCAGCCATGTCGGTCCGCAGGGTCAACTACTGCTACGTCACGGTCCCCAACCGTGCCGGACAGGGCGCGAAGGTCCTGGGCGAACTCAAGGACGCCAAGGTGAATCTGCTCGGCTACTCGGGCTTCCCGACCAAAGGCGGCCAGGCACAGCTCGACCTCGTAGCCAAGAGCATGGGTGCGATTCGGCGGGTGGCCAGGAAGCACGGCTGGCGGCTGAGCCAGGTCAAGAAGGGTCTTCTCGTCCAAGGCACGGACCGCCTCGGCGCGGTGCATCGGCACATCCAGAAGCTCGCCGACGCGAACATCAGCGTGACGGCAGCCAGCGCTGTGGGCGCCGGCCAGGGGCGCTATGGCATGCTGCTCTGGGTCAAGGGCAGCGACTACGGCCGGGCTGCCAGGGTGCTGAGAGCTCGATAGCGCGCGGCCTCTCCGGATCGTGCGGATTCCCCGGCCGCTGCGCGGCGGCGGCGGCCGGAACCGGAGCCGTGCCCGGCGCGGCTCCGGCGGGTGACATCGCTTTGGAGCCTGGCGTCAGGACGGACGCAGACTCGCGTTCGGGAACCGGCGACCAAGGGTGCGTCCGCCGTCCTCATTGTCGGGGAGGGGAGGCGACCTGCAGGGGATGCACGACCTCGTCTCGCAGCAAGGCTCAGCGCCATCGCGTGGCTAGGTCGGGCAGGTCCCCCGAGCCAAGAAACGTCCACCCGTCCGGGGACTCCGCGACCGTTGACGGGCGGGGGGGCTGATGTAGTCTGAGCCGGTCTACCTTGGCCTCGTTCCGCTGCGGGCCCCGAAGTCGGGAGAGAGCCGATGTTAGCCACAGGCACGTCCCTCGGTCCCTACAAGATCCTCGCCCCGCTGGGCGCGGGTGGAATGGGCGAGGTGTATCGCGCCCACGACTCGCGCCTCGGCCGAGACGTCGCCATCAAGGTGCTGCCGGCGCACCTCGCCGCCGCCCCCGAGGTCCGCGCCCGCTTCGAGCGCGAGGCCCGCACGGTCTCACAGCTCAACCATCCCCACATCTGCACGTTGTTCGACGTCGGTCGCGAGGGCGAGACCGACTACCTGGTGATGGAGTTACTTGAGGGGGAGACGCTGGCGCATCGGCTGGAGAAGGGGCCGCTGCCGGTGGCCGAGGTGCTGGCGCTGGGCACGCAGATCGCCGATGCGCTGGATCGAGCGCACCGAGCGG
>Ga0315276_10002767_pt1 | contig 16011 bp, 9 predicted proteins | sample YL17G05_0_MG_FD_204542 | JGI IMG/M metagenome (GOLD analysis project Ga0315276, IMG submission 204542) | Sediment microbial communities from Yellowstone Lake, YNP, Wyoming, USA - YL17G05_0 | ecosystem: Environmental > Aquatic > Freshwater > Lake > Sediment | place: USA: Wyoming | collected... | reverse complement strand
CGGGGGGGGGGGGGGGGGGGGGGGCGGGCGCGCCCGCCCCCCCCCCCCCCCCCCCCCCGCCTCCCCCACCTCGTCCAGCAGCAGCACGTGCGGGTTGGAGAGCGAGATCGCGGTGAACACGACGCGCGCCTTTTGGCCGCCCGACAGTTTGGCGATCGGTTGGAGGTGGTGGTGCCCCGCGAGGCCGAACCGGCCCAGCTGCGCGCGCGCCGACTCGGGCCGCAGGCCGGCGGCGCGAAACCGGTTGAGCAGGTACTCGACCGGCGTCTCGTCCATGGTGAGCGCGTCGACAAAGTGTTGAGCGTAGCGCGCGACGCGCAGCGAGTGGCTCCTCGACTGCTCCCCCTGCGCCGGGGTGAGGTCGCCCGCCAGCAGGTTCATGAGCGTCGTCTTGCCGGCGCCGTTGGGGCCCACGATGGCGACGCGCGACCCCATGTCGATGCCGATGTTCAACCGCGACAAACCGAAATCGGGCCTCCCGGGGTACTGAAACGACGCGTCCCGCAACTGCAGCAGGGACGCGGTCGGCAGCGCGGTCGGCGCCGGAAATTTAAAGGTGACGTTGTAGTCGGCCCAGCGCCGCGGCGCGTCGTCGGCCGCGGGCGCGTCGTCGCCGCCGCCGCGGTCGCCGCGCTTGCCCTTGCCGCCGCCCCCTTTCCCCTTGGCCGCCGCCTTGGTCGCGGTTTTCACCTTGTCCTGGGCGGCCCGCCCGCCACTGCGCTTGGCCGCCTTCATCGCTTTGTCGTACTTGTCGGCCGCGTTGTTGACCTCGCGCCGTTTCTGTTCATACATCTCCTCAAACTGTTCAAAGTTGCCCCGGTAGTAGTGCAGCCGGCAGTCGTGCAGGTGGATGACGTCGGTCGTGATGGCGTTGAGGAAGCCGCGGTCGTGCGAGACGACGACCAGCGTTTTTTTCCAGCGCTGGAGGTACTCCTCCAGCCAGAGCACGGCGCGCAAATCCAGGTGGTTGGTCGGTTCGTCCAACAACAGCAGCGTCGGCTGCACGTAGAGCGCGCGCGCGAGGGAAATGCGCATGCGCCAGCCGCCGGAAAAGTCTTTCGTCGCGCGGCCTTGCGCGGCGCCGTCGAACCCGAGCCCGTGCAAGATTTTGGACGCGCGCGCCTCGGCCGACCCTCCGTCGAGCGCCTCGATCTCGTCGTACACTTCGGCCAGGCGGGCGCCCGCCGCGTCGGTCGCGTCGGCGCCGGCGGCGGTGAGTTCCGCTTCCTCTGCGCGCAGCGCGGCGAGCCGCGCGTCGGCCGCGAGCACCGCCTCCAGCGCCGACGCGCCGTCGCCCACGACCTCTTGCTCCACGAGCAGCACGTCCAGGCCGTCGGGCACCGGCACCTGGCGCCGCGCAATCATGCGGAGCAGCGTCGACTTCCCTTTCCCGTTCGGCCCCGCGAGGCCGTACCGCCGCCCCGCCACGATCGACAGCGTCGCGCCGTCAAGCAGGATCTTGCCCTTGGCCCGGATGGTGAGGTTGCCCACTTTGATGTCGGTCGCGGACGCGGTCGCCGCGGTCGCGCCGTCGTCGCCCGCGGCGCCGGCGCGCGCGCCCGCTTCAAAGGACACGTCAAACACCGCGTCGTCGTCCGCCAGCGCGGCCTCCTTTTCGCGGGCCGCGATCTCCGCCGCCTTGCGCTCGCGCGCCGCGATGCGGGCGGCGTCGCGGTCGGTCGCGAGCGAGAGCGACGCGACGCCGCGCGCGGCGGCGGCGGCGGACGGCGCGGCCGCCTCTTTCGCCCGCCCCTTTTCCCCCTCGCTGCCCGACTCGCTGTCGGACGAGGGAAGATCCAGGTCGCCCAGGTAGTCGTGCGGCGCGCGCTCCTTGGCCGGCGGCGCGGGCGCGCCCTTGGCAGCCTTTTTGTCGGCCTGTTTGCCGGGCTTGGCGCCGCGCAGTTGGGCGATGGAGAGCGAGGCGTTGCCGATGGATGCGGTCGGGTCGGCGGACTGGAGGAGGAGGGAGGAAGAAGGGGGGTGGGCGGCGCGCGTCGGGCGCGGCACCCGGCGCCGCCCGCCCCACGCCCGATGGAGAGCGATCGAAGCGACCACGGCGCGGCGCCATTGGGCCCCCCGGACGCCGCGCCGGCCGCCGGCGCGCCGCGCGCGTCGCGCGCCCGCGCTGGCGGCGCCGACGCCGGCGGCATGGGCCGGGTCGGCCGCGCCTCGCCGGCGCCGATGCGGGCGGTGCGGCGACGGCCCGCCCCCATCCCACACCCCGCGCCCACACCTTTTTGTCGCCCGACCCCTTGGCCGCGGCCGCCTTCTTCTTGGCCTTGGCGTCCAGCTCCTTGGCCTTTTGGCGCTTGTCCATGGTGTGTGGGGAGGGGGGACGCGGTCGCCGCGCGAGGCGGGAGTGAAGAGAGAGAGAAACACCGCAGTGTGTGCTTGCAGTGCGGCGCCGCCAACCCCCCGAAATCACGCCTTGAACACTATCATCAACCGGCAGCAGCCACCTGGCGCGCGACCGCCTGCAGGGCGCCGGCGTCGAGCCCGGTCGCGGTGGCAAGCGCGGCGGTCGCCGCGTCGACAGGGGATGACGCCGTCGGGACGGCCGCGGCGGGCGCGGCCTGGACAGCAGCAGCCTGGACGGCCGGCTGCCGCGGCGCGGCGGCGGCGGCGGCCACCGTCGCGGGCTGCGCGGCGGTCGCGGCCGCGGTCGCCGGCACCGCCCCCGCCGCCGCGTCGATCTGGTTGGCCTGCTGCCTCAGCGCGGCCGCGGCCGCGGCAGCGATGGACGCGCCGGGGTTGCTGGAGGCCGGGACGGCCGCGCCAAGGGTGCCCGTGGCGGGCGCGGCGCCGAGGCCGCCGACCGCGCCCGACCCCAGGGCGGCACCGGCTGCCCCGCCAGCGAGCAGTCCAACCCCCGCGCCGGCCGCCAGGGGCAGCGCCACCGCGCCCGCCACCAGGGGCAGCGCCGCGGCCAGCCCGGGCTGCAGCCCCGGCTGCGCCGCGTGCCGCGCGTCGGCCGCGCCCGCCGCCAGGCCGGCGCCCAGGGCAGCGGCGAGCACGGGGTCGGCGGGCAGGAACTGGGCCAGGGCGGGGGCGGCCAAGGCCAGGAAGCTAAGGAGCACGATGCGGCGCGCCATGGCTGGCGGCGGCGGGGGCGCGCGGGGCGGGCGCGGCGAGCGGGCAGTCTTGCGTGGCCGTCCTCTTGCGCGCGCTTGTCCTGGCGCGCGCGTGTGTGTCGGCGGGCGCTCTTGCGGACGCGGCGCCGCGCGTCTGCTCTAGGCGCGCCGCACCTTGACCCACCCCTCCAACGCCGCCACCGCCCGCTTGTCCACCTTGCCCATGGCGTTGCGCGGCAGCGCGCTCACCAGGGAGACCCGCGTCGGCGTCGCGGCGCGCGGCAGGCGGGCCGCGACGAGCGCGGCCAGCTCGCCGCCGAGCTGCTTCGCGTCGGCCCCGGGGTCTGCCGCCACCACGGCCGCCGCCACGACAGCCCCCGCCGCGCCCTCGGTCGGCAGCCCGACGACGGCGGCGTCGGCGACTCCGGGGTGGGCGCGCAGCGCGTCCTCGACTTGCAGGGCGGACACCGCTTCGCCGCCCACTTTGAACACGTCGACCGACGCCCGCCCCAGAATTGTGAAGTTGGGGGGCAAGGAGGAAGCCTCCTCGACGGACACGATGTCGCCCGTGCGAAACCAGCCGCCGGCGTCGCGCGCGGCCACCGTCGCGTCGGGGCGCCCCCAGTAACCCGCGAACAGGCCCGGCCACCTCGCCATGAGCTCGCCCTGGGACGGAGTTTCACCGTCTGGCTTGACGCGGATCGACACGCCGGGCATGGGCGCGCCGACGCCCCCGCGCGCGCGCGCGGCCGCGCACGCGAGCGGCTGGCCCAGCAGCATGCCGCCCTCGGTCGACCCGTACCGCTCCAGGGGGCGGTCGCCGGCCAGGGCGGCCCAGGCGTCGGCGACGCGGGCGGGGAGGGCGGCCGAGCCGCAGACGGCGAGGCGCAGGCGGGACGCGGCGCGCGCGCAGCGCGCGCGCTCGGCGGCGGGCAGCGAGTCGGCGTGCGCCACCAGGCGGGCATAGTGCGCGGGGACGCCCATGAAGATGGTGGGGGCCGGCGGCGGCGACGAGGCGTCGCCGGCGGCGGCGCCCACGCCGCGCAGACTGCCCCACACCCGCCCCGGCTCAAACTCGGCCTCGAGCAGCACCGCCGCCCCCGCCGCCAGCGGGGCTAGCCCGGCAACGACGGCGCCGTGGATGTGGTGGGGGGGGAGGCAGTTCAAGACCGCGTCGCCCGCCCCAAACCGCCACGCGGCCGCCAGGGACGCCGCCTGCGCGGCCAGGGACGCGTGCGTGTGCACGGCGGGTTTGGGGCGGCCAGTGGTGCCAGAGGTGGACAGTATGAGGGCGGCGTGGGTGGGAGAAGAGAGGGGCGAGGGGGGCGGCGCGCCGCCGCCTCCTCCTCCAAGCCCTGCCAGCCGCACCAGCGCCCGCCCGCCCGCCGCTTCCACCGCCAAGTCCCAGCAGTCGTCCGCCGCGACGACCGCGACCGCGCCCGCCGCGTCCAGCGCGTCGGCCAGGGCGGGCACGGGGTCGCGCGGGTGGAGGGGCACGGCGACGCCGCCCGCGCGCCACACGCCAAACGCCGCCACCACGGCCGCCGCGGACGGCGGCGCCAGAATAGCGATGCGGGGACCGGCCACGATGCCGTGCAGGGTGGTCGGGGGGGCGGCGAACCGGGCGAGCGCGGTTGCCGCGGCGGACGCGGCGGCGGCGAGGCCCGCAAAGCTGCGGGGGAGGGAGGGGTCGAGTGAGGCGCTGCGCTGTGCCCATGCCACCGCCCCAGCCCGGTCCGCATCCATCGATTTGCCTGAGGCGGGCCCCGGCCGAGTCGGCCAGCGCGGGCGCGCCGCCGTGCGCGGCCGCCAGTGCCTCGGCGCACGTCGGGCGCGCGGTCCCGCCCCCTGGATGGCTGATGCTTGATCCGCAGCATCGCTTGGCGTGGTTCGCGGCCCACGGCGCCGCCCTTCCGTGGCCCGCCGCCGCGCGGGCGAGCGCCGTCGCCACCGCCAGGCCCGCGGCCGCCGCGCCGGGCATGGGGCAAGCCATGAAACGAGGCACAGTGCCGCCGGATCGGCTGCACGGCCGCGCCAGCGCCCGCGGGGGCTGTGTGCCAATGGCGCGCGCGGTGCGGCGCCCTCCCCACAGTCCCCGCTCCGCCCGGCGCCTGGCGGGCGGGACCGCGCGCGCGGCGCCACATCGTCTGTCCAGCGTCCGTCCCCCCGCGCCCCCCCCTTCTCCCCGAAATGAAGGCGTCACCCGCGCCGCGCCCCTCTCCCCCCCACGCCTCATCCCTGCTGCGCCGCACGTCTGCCGGCTCCGAGTCGGGCGTCTCCGACGGCGGCCACGGGTCGATGACCGAGCGCCGCGGTTCCTGGTCCGAGCGGCTCGGCCGGATGGCGAGGCGCCGGTCGGGCACAGGTATGTGAGAGGGGGTGTGGGTGATCACGGGGCGCGCGGAGGGGGAAGCCGCGCGCGTGGTGGCCTGCCCGGCGCCCGGCGCCGCGATCGGCGCGCGCGCGCGCGCCGCCAACCTCCCTCCTCCCTCGTCTGTAGGCGGCCTGCGCCGGGGCCGCTCCGACGCGGGTGGCATGCACTACGTCCCCCCCACGGAGGCGGAATTCGTCAAGGAGTGGGGCCTGACGCCCGAGGCCGAGCGCCGGCTGATCGCCGAGTTTCGCGACCGCCTCAAAGCCGCCGGCCTCCTCGTCCCCGGGTCCGACGACGCCAAGCTGCGCCGCTTTCTGCGCGCGCGCCAGCACGAGATGGACCGGGCGGCGGCCATGTGGAAGGACCACGTGGCGTTTCGGCGCGAGTTTTCGTGCGACACGCTGCTCCAAGATTTTCACTTCGCCGAGCGCGACGCCTTCATCTCCCTCTACCCACAAGGCTACCACAAAGTGGACCGGCTGGTGAGAGAGGGGGGGGGGGGGGGGGGGGGTGCGGGGCGGGGGGGACAGGCGGGGCGCGCCTCCCCCCTCCCCCCCCCCCCCCCCCCCCCCCCCCCCCCCCCCCCCCCCCCCCCCCCCCCCCCCCCCCCCGCCCCCCCCGGCCGGGGGCGGGCCGCGGGGCCCCCCCCCCCCGTGCGGGAGCGCGAGGAAGAGCGGGTCGCCGCGCGCCGCGCGCAGACCCCCTCTCTTCCCTCTCCTCTTGCAGGGCCGCCCGGTCTACATCCAGCACCTGGGCTCCATCGACATGAAGAAGCTGCTCGAGTTCACGACCGAGGACCGCATGATCAAGTTTCACGTGCAGGTGGGTGGCGAGGGGCGGCGAGGGAAGGCGCGGGGGGAGGGCCGCCGTCTCGCGCGCGCACCCAGACACGCGCCCCACGCCGCTCGAGTCCGCCCCATCCCGCACCCATCCACCAGGAATACGAGCGCCTGTGCCGCTACATCATGCCCGCCTGCTCCAAAGTGGCCGGCCGCCCGATCGAGTCCACCCTCGCCATCCTGGACCTCAAGGGCGTCGGCTTCCGCCACCTGACGGGCGACGTCAAGCGCATCATGATGCGCATCATCCAAATCGACGGCGACAACTACCCGGAGATGATGGGGCACACGTGCATCGTCAACGCGCCGCCCGTCTTCAAAGCCTTCTGGGCGGCCATCCGCCCCATGCTCGACGGGCGCACCCAGAGCAAGATCGAGGTGTGCCCGACCAAGTTCGCGCCCGCGCTGCTGCGCTGGGTCGCGCCGGAGGACTTGCCCGAGTACCTGGGGGGGACGTCCAAAGCGACCCTGCTCGACGACGCCGGCCCCTGGCAGGACGCGCGCCTCGTGGCGGAGATCGACGCGGAGGCGGGGCGGGTGGCGGGCGCGGCGGCGATTGCGGAGGAGGAGGGGGCGGAAGCCGACGCGTCGAGGCACGTGCGCGTGTCGGAGCCCGACGCCGGCGCGACCGCGCGCCTGCTGCCGCCGCCGCCGCAGGTGCCGGCCGACGACGACGGGTACGCGACGCCCCGGTCCGAGTCGTCCTACGCGTCCGCCGCGTCGCGCGGCGCGAGCGTCGCCGCGGCTGGCGGCGTCGGCGCGGCGTCGCTCCTCGCGCGCGTCGCCGCCCTGGAGGACCGCCTCCCGCCCGCCTTCCGCGCCGCCCGGCTGCGCCTGGCGGGCGAGGCGGCGGCGGCGGGCGGGCGGGGGACGCTGCTCATGCGCGTCGAGGCGCTCGAGCTTGCTGTCGACGCTGCCCTCGCGACGCAGGCGCGTCCTCGCGGCTCCCGGTGGTGCTGCGGGCTGCTGTGACACGGCCACGTTGTTTTTCTTGGGTCGACTAGGGGGGTGGGCGTGTCAGCAACGGCTGCAACCGAGAGCGGGGTCGGCCGCGTTGCCCACCTCACTCCCTCCTGCGACATGGACGGCCCCTCCCCCGGCGAAGACCTGCCGCCCGGCGTCGTGGCCGCGCTGCCGCACCCCGCGGGCGGCACGGTGCGCGGCGGCGGCGCGCAATGCGAGTTCCGCGGGTGCCGCGACCGCCGCCTCCCACGCCCACCTCTCCTCCTCAGGTCTACCTCACCGGCGTCGCCCACGTTTCCCGCGAGTCGGCCGCCGACGCCGCGGCCGCCGTCGCGAGCGTGCGCCCGGCGACCGTCGTGCTCGAGCTCGACGCCGGCCGCCTCGCCGCCCTGCTGGCCTCGCGCGACTCGGGCGACGTCTACGGCCTGGCCAAGTATCGGGGCGCGTCCAAGCCCAGGCTGGCGTGGGCCGCGTTGACCGGCGGGGGTCCCCCCTTTTTGCTCGGGCTCGCGTACGCCGCCGCGGGCGCCGTCGTGGGCGCGAAAGCGGGCTCCGAGTTTGTGGCCGCGTACGACGCCGCGGAGGCGGCGGGCGCGTCCGTCGCCGTGGGGGACCGCGACCAGCGCGTCACCCTGCAACGCCTCCTCGCCGCCACCGCCGCCGCGTCCCAGCGCGCGGCCGTCGAGCGCGCGCGCGCGAATGGTCCGCCCACGCTGGACGGGCCGGAGGGGCAAGGGACGCGCGCGTCGCCGGCCGACGCGCCCGTGTTTGGCGGACGCGGGGTGCCGGCGCCGTCGGCGCGCGGCGACGGCGACGCTGCCGACGATGACGCCCCCACCGACGACCAGTGGCACCTCGGACCCGCCCTGGACGGCCCCGAAGGGCGCGAGGCGCGCTGGCGCTCGTTCCTCGAGTCGAGCGGCTGCCCCGGCGCGGCGGCCGCGGTCTCCGCCTTTCGCCGGGCGGTCGCGCTCGGCACCAAAGGCTCCCCCATCCCTATCGATGACCTCTCGGCCCTGCGCGAGTGCGGGCGCGGCCTCGTGGAGGCGACGCGCGCGGCCGCCGTCGTGGGCGGCGGCCAAGCGTCAGCGTTGCGCCGCTTGGAGCACGCGGCCGCCGCCGAGGCCGCGGCCGGCGGCGGGCCCGTGCCCGCGCCCGCGCTGCGCGCCCTGGAGCGGGTGTTGGGGGATGAGCGCGACGCGGTCCTTGCTTCCTCCCTCTGGCGCGCCGCCGCGGCGTCGCCCGGGGACGCCGTCGTCGGCGTCGTGGGCGCGGCGCACGTGGCAGGCATCAAAAGGCTGTGGAGCGAGGCGGGAACTCCCGCGTTCGAGGCGCGCGCCGACGCGCTGCGCGCGCCGCCCGCCGGCCGGTCGGCGCCCGGCGCCGCCGCGTCGCCCGTGCCCGCCCTGACTGCGGGCGTGCTGCTGGTCGCTCTCTCCGTGCGCCGCCCCAAGGCCGCCCTCTTCGTCGGCGCGTCGGCCGCCGCGCTTGCGACCCCGTTCGCCGCCCTCGCCGCCACCGCCATGGACCGCTGGGCCCGGCTGGGGGCGGCCGTTGGCGACGCGGCTACCGCGCTGGACGCGCGGGAAGGGGGGGGGGGTTGGAGCGGGGAGACGGGGAACTGGGGGAGCGGCGACGGGTTGTGAAGCGGCGGCCCTGCCTCTCTCGCACACACCCCGCCCCGCCCTGCGCCCTGGCCCCTGCGCGTCCGCCGCGCGCCCTTCGGCCGCCCACCCGCCGGCGCGTCGGCCGCCGCGAGGGATGGAGCAGTACGGCAACGCGTCGACTTTCAACCTGGAGCCCGTCCTCCTGCAAAACATTCAGGCGTCCGAGTACTGGCGGTGCACGGCGGCGCCGCTGGAGAGCGTGCAGGTGGGAAGAGGAGGGCGGATGCGGCGCGCCGGCGCGGGCGCGCGCGGTCGCCGCCGCCCCTCACCTCTCTCCTCTCGTCCCATCAGGCCGTCATCGACCAGATCTACTACGACGTGACCGACGTGGAGCCCTGGATGTCGGGCGGCGCGCGCGGCGCGTCGTCCGCGTTTGTCCTGCTTTATAGGTAGGGGAAGGGGGGGGGGATGGGCGCGCGTGGGGGCCTGTGCAGGCGCGTGGAGGCACGGGCAGCACGAAAAAACGGAAAGAAACGACCCGCCCCTCCCATCCAGGCTCTGCACGCTGCGCCCGACCGAGGCCCAAGTCCGCACCCTGCTCGCCCACCCCGACTCTCCCTACATCCGCGCCATCGGCTTCCTGTGCCTGCGCTACACGGCGAATCCGCGGACGCTGTGGGGGTGGTGCGACCGGTTTGTCGCGGACGCGGAAGAGTTATCTCCGTCTCCCTCTGGCGTCGGCCGCCCCGTCTCCATGGGCGCGTACGTGCGCGACCTGCTCCTCACGCACGCCTACTTTGAGACGCTGTTCCCGCGCGTGCCCAAACCGGTGGCCGACGAGATCGCCGCCAAGCTCTCCGCGCGCGGCCTCCCGCCGCGCGCCGCGGGCAACGCGGGCCAGGGCGGGGCCGACCGCCGGGGCGACGCGGGCGCGGCGCGCCCGGCGTCGGTCAAGGCGTCGCTCAGCGTCGCGTTTGGCCAGCGCGCGCCGAACCGGGCGGGGGGGCGGGAGGAGGGGCGCGGCGCGTGGGCGCGCGCCGACGGGTCGCGCGACCGGCGGGACGACCGCGGGGGGTGGCGCGATGATCGCGGCAGGGACCACGGGTACGGCGACCGCGGCGGCTACGGCGGCGACCGCGACCGCGGCCGCGACCGCCCGCGGTCGCGCTCCCCGCCGCGCTACCGCGCCCGGTCCCGGTCGCGCTCGCCGCCGCCGCCGAGGCGGTGATTGGTGGGCGGTGGCGTGTGTGGGGAAAGGGGAGAGAGGGAGAGGGTGGCGCGCCTGCAAGCATTTCGAGTCCCCGCGAGAGCCCCGCCCTCCCTCGCCCGCGTCCCGCGACCGTGTTCACATTTTGGAAAAGGGTTGCGCAGGGCTGGCCGGCGGCGGGCCCGCGGCCGCAGCGGGTGCTTCCGACGGCGGCGGCGCGACCACCGCCGCGGCCACCGCGGGCGCCGTCGGCCACACATACGCGGCCGGCGTCGGCGCGGCGGGCGCGGCCGCCGGCGGCGACGCCGCGGGCGCGGTCTGCGGCGCTCCCTGCGGCGCGGCCTGCGGCGTGGCGGCGGTCGCCGCCGCGCGCGCCGCCGCGCGTGCCTCGTCGGCCCCCTCCGCTTCCGCCTCCAGCAACACCACAGCATGCTGCCCCCCAAACTCGAGCGCGACCGCCTTGCGCCCCACCGCGCGCCACCCAAATTTGACGGCCACGGGCTCCGCCGCGTCGCTGTCGTCGTCGCCGCCCTGGCCGAGCTGGCCGGAATCGCCAAAACCCCACGCGTGCGCCACGCCGTCGGCGGTGACCGCGCCGGAGACGGCCAGGCCGGCAGCCAGGTGGACGACAGAGGCGGCGGCGAGGGCGGGGATGGCGGCCGGCGCGGGGACTGCGTCGTCCGACGCGACGCGCGCGCCGGGGATGCCGAGGCGGCCGTACGTCGGCCGCCCGCACGCGACCACGCTCCCGTCCGCGCCCAGCGCCAGCGTGTGGTGCTGGCCCGGGCGGACGAGGGCGACGCCCGCGGCTTCGAGCGCGGGCAGGCGGGTGGGGGACCAGGCGGGGGCGTCGGACGGCAATGTGAGTTGGCCGTAATTGTTCAACCCCCAGCCCCACACCTCGCCGCCCGCGCCGGTGGCGAACGAGGTGTAGGTGCCGGCAAAGACGTCGACGACCGTGGGGGCGCGCGGGCCGCCAAACGGGACTTTGGTGGGGGTCAAGAGAACGGACGCCGCGTCGGGCGGCGGCTCGGCGCTCGCCACCCGCCCCAGCCCTCCCTGCCCGGCCGTCCCCCACGAGAGCACGGTCCCGTCGGCCAGCAACGCGAGCGTGTGGTCGGCGCCGGACGCCACCTTGACGGCGGGCGGGGAGGACGGGGAGGGGTGGTAGACGCGGACCGCGGTGCGGGCGACGCGCGCGCCGGGCGCGAACCCAAACACGCCCGACGCGTCCCGATACGTGCCCCACCCGTAGAGCGACCCGTCGGCCGCCAGGGCGACGGTGTGCGAGTCGCCGGCGGCGACCTGGACGATCGGCCCCGCGCCCTTCGGCAGCGGCACCGCGCCCCACGTGTACGAATCGCCGCGCGCGGCGGAGCCGCCGCCGTCGGGGCCGGCCGTGTCCCAGAGCTCGCCGGCTGGAGGGTGGGAGTGGCAGCGTGGGCAAAGGCGGCGGCGGCCGCGGCCGCCCTCTGCTCCCCCCTCCTCCCTCCTCCCCTCACCCGTCGGCCGCCCCAGCGCGCCCTCGTCGTTGACGCCCGTCGTCCACACGGACCCGGTGTCGGCCAGGGCGACCGAGTGCATGCCGCCGGCCGCGACCTGCAGCGCGCGCGCGCCGCGCGGGAGCGGGCAGGGGATGGGGCGCCCCGCCTCCACCACGTCCTCGCCGCGCCCGAACTGGCCGCAGTCGCCCGTGCCAAACATGAACGGGTCGCACGGGGTCTGGAATGGAGGGGGGAGGGAGTTCGTTGGCAGCGCGCGCCCCGCGTCTCGCCCGCCCTGCGGGCGATCGATCCACCACCCCCTTTGCCCTCCAATCCCCTCTACCTTGGCGTGGCTGGGGTGGGACACGGGCTCGGCCGCCACCTTGGCCGCCTTTGCTTTCGGCGCGGCCTTTGCCTTGGCCGCGGGCGCCGCCCGCTTGCCCGACGCGCGCGGCTTTTTGACCGCGCCCGCGGGCGCGCGCGGCTTGCGCGGGCGGGTGCCCGAGCGCGAGCGCGGCGCGGCCGGCGCGCCATCCGCCGCGGCGGCCGCCATCGCGGCCGTCGCCGCCACGGCGGCGGCGCGGCGGGGGCGCTTGGGCGCGGGCGGGTCGTCGGCCATTGAGGAAGAGGGAGGCGGGAGTGTCTGGCGCGCAGCGTCGGGCGCGCGGCGGTGCCGGCGCCTCACAACCAGCGACGCCGCGCCGCGCCCGCGCCCGGCATCGGTGCCCAGGTGCGCGACCGCGGGCGACCGCGGAGGGATGGGCGCGCGCCCGAGGCCCGGCGCCGCGACACCCGACCTCGGGCGCGCGCCGATCCCTCGGCGCCCGTCCCCGCGCGCCCGCCCGCCTCGCGGTCGGGGCGCGCCACGCATCGACACCCGCGCGTTGAGCGAGGGGCGGGAGGCCGACCCGCGCCCGTCTCCCTCAGGCCCCGCCATGGCTCGCGTCGCCATCGCCGCGCTCCTCTTCGCCGCCGCCGCGTCCGCCCAGCGCGCGCCCTCCCCCGCCCCCTCCCCGCGCACGTCCACCGGCGCCCCCGCGTACGTCACCCGGGCCGGCGCCCTCCCCGGCCCCGGCCCGGTCTACAAAGCGTCCGGCCGCCTCGCGCCCTTTCAGGCCGACGTGTTCACGATTTCCGCCTCCCCGCCCACCCCCGGCGCGCCCGACCCCGACATCTATGTCCGGGTCGACCCCCGCCAAGCGGGCGCGCCCGCGGTCGGGCTCTACTGCGACCCGGGGTATGAAGACACGGGCGTCGAAGCGGACCGGTTCCCGCAGCCCGGGTCGCGCGTGTGGGAGGGGGAGGCGTTTGCGGACGGGGTGTCGCTGACCATTGCCAGGACGGACCCCGCGTATCGGCCGCCGCCGTCGCGCGCGGCGGCGAGCTACTCTCCCTCCTTTGTGTGCGCCGTCGTCAACCAGGACGCCACGACCGCGGTCCAGTACCGGTGAGAATGAGAGAGGAGAAGGAGGCGGCGGTGGTTGGGCGACGTTGGGGCGTCCACGGCGCCCACCCCAACCCCTCTCGGTGGTCGCCCTACCCTCTACCCCCCCAACCCTCCCCTCCCTTTCCTCCCAGCTTGGAAGTGGACCTCGCGTCCTCCAACGCGACCCTAGCCCCCGCCCAGCAAGCCGCGCTCCAATCCATCTACGACACATGCTGCCCGCCTCCCTCGCCGGCGTCGCCGTCGTCGGGCGCGCAGCAGGCGTGCGAGTCGTGGCGCGCGCTGTCGGCGCCGGGCGCCCCCCCGGCCCTCGACTTTTGCGGCGTCTCCGGCCACCTCTGCTCCCCCGGCGGCTCCCTCGTCCGCCTCAACCTGGCGGGGTACGGCCTGGCGTGCCCGGTGCCGGCGGCGGCGCTGGCGTCGTTCCCGACGCTGACGACGCTCAACCTCGCGCGCAACCCGGGGCTGACGGGGTCTCCCTCGTCCCTTTTTGACGCCCTGGCCAAGGTGCCCACGCTGCGGTTTGTCAACCTGTACCGGTGCACGGGGCTTGCGGGGCCGCTGGTGAGCGGGTCGGGCGCGGGCGGCGGGTCGACGCGGCGCCTGGCGCAAGACGCTGCCGCCGACCCGCTCCCCGGCCCCCCGGCGGCGACCACGGTGCCGCCCGGCCCGCGCCCGACGACGCCCGCGCGCATCGTGCCGGTCGTGGGCTCGGGCGGCGCGCGCGGCGACGGGTCCGGCGGGTCGACCCTCCCGCCGCCGCGCGCGGCGCCGCTCGTCGGCGCGGGCGCGGCCGGCGGCGGCCTGCCCACCGCGCCGGGCCCCGTCATGGTGCCCGGTGACGCCGCCACGCCCGCGGGCACGGGCCCGTTTGCGCGGCGGCCGACGCCGGCGGCCACGGCCGCGGGCGACGTCGCGCCGACCCGCCCCGTCCCGGTCGCCGCCCCGACGCCCCCGACCCCTGCTTCCGTCACCATTGCCGCCCCCGGGCGCGGTCTGTGCCGCATGGTGGCCAACGGCCTTGCGGCCCTGGACGCTGCGCGCGTCGGCTTGACCGGGTCGATCCCGGCTTGCCTCACCGGCCCCTCGTCGCGCCTCGTCGAGCTCCACCTGGGCAACAACGGGCTCACCGGGTCCCTGCCCGCGGTCGACCCCGCGTCGCCGCTGCAGGCGCTGACCGCTTACGGCAACTCGCTCACCGGCCCCATCCCGCCCTCGCTCGCCGCCGCCCCCTCCCTGCGCCTGCTCGACGTCGCGGACAATGCCCTGACGGGCGCCATCCCGGCGGCGGCGGGGCGGTCTTGGGCCATCAAGTAAGTGCTAAGTGCTTGGGCGCTTGAACCCCGGCCCCGACCCCGACGACCCCGGCCCCGGCCCCGGCCCCGACGACCCCGGCCCCGGCCCCGACGACCCCGACCCCGGCCCCGGCCCCGGCCCCGACGACGCCGACCCCCACCCCCACCCCCACCCCCACCCCCAAGGTACTTTGTCGCGCGCAACAACTCCCTCACAGGGACGCTGCCCCCGGCCCTGGCCACCTCGCCCAACCTGGCCACCGTGGACGTGCGCTGGAACCGGCTGACGCGCCTGCCCGAGGCGTGGGCGGCCGGGTGGCCGGGCGCCTGGAACGCGTCCCTCGTGAACGTGCGCGTCTCGTTCAACCGGCTGGCCGGCCCCTTTCCCACCGCGCTCGCCACGGCGCCCGCGCTCACGTTCCTGACCCTGAACAACAACTCGCTCACGGGCCCCTTGCCGGACGCGGCGGGCATGTTTCCGGCCCTGCGCGCGTTCAACGCGAGCCACAACGGGTTCACCGGGGGGTTGAGCCCCGCGTGGGCCGCCACCGGCCTCTTCACCCAACCCCCGCTCAACCTGGGCCTCGGCGGCCTCGGCGTGGTGCACGTCTTCGATGTGAGCGCCAACCAGCTGACCGGGGCCGTGCCGGCGGGCGTCGTGGGCGGCGCAGGGGGGAAGGCGCCCGCGACGCCGGTCGACGTGTACCTCGCCTCCAACCCCGCGCTCGACGTCGCCTGCCCGCCCGCGCCGGGGCCGGGCGGGGTGCGGGTGGATGTGTGCGGCGGGGCGGGCGCGAAGAGGGCGGGCGGGAAAGAGGCCGCGCCGCCGCCGCCGGCGACCGCCGCGCGCGCGCCGCCGGCGGCCGACGTGGGCGCCCTGGGCGCGCCCGGCGCCTCTACGTCAGGCGGCATGCCCGCGGGCGCCATCGCGGCCATCGTGGCGGCGTCCGTGGTCGCCGCGTGCGCGGCGGTGAGCTTGGCGGTCGTCGCCGCGCGGCGGCGGCGGCCGAAACCGCCCGCGTTTGACGCTGGCGCCGGCGCCGCCGCCGGCGGCGGCCCGTCCCCTCCCCCCGCCGGCGGCCGCCCCTCCTCCGCCGGCTCCGCGCTCAAGGCCGCGCTCGGCGGCGGCGGCGCCGGCCGCGGCTTTGCCCGCTTTGAGGACGCGCCCGGCGTCGAGCTCGCGCCCGCGCGCCCGCCGGCGTGACGGGGTGGGAGAGGGGGCATGCTTTGTGGCGGCGGCGGCGTTGGGAGGAGAGAGAGAGGGGCGCGCGTGTTGTACGCGCGAGAGAGCGCGCGGGCGCCGGCTTTCGCACCGTCACCCCACCCTCTCTCCCTGTCCGCGGCGCGGCGCCAACCGTCGTCGTTGCTTGCACTAGAACACCCTCGCGGCCGGGCCGCGGCGCAGCGGCGGCGGCACGGGACGCGGGCCGCGCGCGCGGGGCGGACCCCGCGCGCGCGCAGAGCCTAGACCACTCGTGGGCGGGGCAGGCGAGACGGGGCGGCCGGCAGGGTCGGAGCGGGTGTGTGATGTGTGGAGTCGCGTTCGGGGGGGGGGGGCGGTCGGAGGGGGTCGGTGGAAAGGGGTGGGGCGGGGCGCGTCTGGCGGCGCCCGGCCGGTGCGTGGGGCGGAGGACATCGAGGCCACACGAACCGTGGCGGCCTCGGTTGAGGGGTGGAAGGAAGGGCGGTGAATCAGACGGGCGACCCGCGCGGCCCCGACCCGGCGC